>Ga0210403_10003047_pt1 | contig 14870 bp, 13 predicted proteins | sample IncBWC19MmetaG_FD_150863 | JGI IMG/M metagenome (GOLD analysis project Ga0210403, IMG submission 150863) | Forest soil microbial communities from Barre Woods Harvard Forest LTER site, Petersham, Massachusetts, United States - Inc-BW-C-19-M | ecosystem: Environmental > Terrestrial > Soil >... | reverse complement strand
TTCGTAGACACCGGTCCAGACATCCATGCGACCGCGATGGACGTTGTGGGTGAGGTGATCGATATAATAGAGCCCCGCGCCTTCCGGCCGCGGGTCTTTCGCGCCGAGCCACTCGAATTCGGAATCATAGGCCGAACCCCTGGCGCCGTAGCGGTCGACGAAATAGAGCAGACTGCCGCCGATGCCCTTGATCGCGGGGACATCGAGCGTCTTTTGCGCCGGCGGAAGTTCGGCGGGCTCCGCGCCGAGCGACAGCGCGCGCTCGTAGGCGCGCTTCGCGTCCACCACCCGAAACGCCATCGACGGCGCGCACGGCCCGTGTGCGGTGACAAAGGCATGACCGTGGGTGCCGGGTTCCTCGTTGACCAGATAGTTGACGTCGCCCTGGCGATAGACCGTGATCTTCCTGGTCTTGTGGCGCGCGACCGGCGCATAACCCATCAGCCCGAACAGCGCATGGAGCGCTTGCGGGTCGGGATGCGCGTATTCGACGAATTCGAAGCCGTCGGTACCCATCGGATTGTCGGCGCTGATGGTCGCTGCCGGCGCATCATGCGGAAATGGACCCATGGTTCACGGTTCTCCCTGATCTTGCGGCTTGAATATTCGGTCGCGAAGGGCGCAATGTGTACGCAAATGATTGGCATTTCCGCCGGTCCATGCACGGTTTGTGCATATTATTGGGATTTCACGCATGATCTCGGTCGACGCATTCGACCTCAAGATACTCAGCGCGCTGCAGGATGACGGCCGCCTGACCAACCAGCAGCTCGCCGAGATTGCCGGCCTGTCGGCGTCGCAATGCTCACGGCGGCGGATGCGGCTGGAGGAAGAAAAGGTGATATCGGGCTATCACGCCGACCTCGCCAGCGAGGCGCTCGGCTTCGGCGTCGTCGCCTTCATTCACATCACGCTCGCAACCCATTCGCCCGACAACGCCAAGCGGTTTCGCGCGCTGGTCAACCGGGTCGACGATATCCAGGAAGCCTATTCGCTGACCGGCGATGCCGACTATCTCCTGAAGGCGGTGCTGCGCGACCTCAAGAGCCTGTCCGACATCGTCAACAACGTGCTGATGCCGCACCAGAGCGTGGCGCATGTACGCTCATCGATCGTGCTGGACCGGCTGAAGGAAAGCTCAAAGCTGCCGCTGAAGGGAGCGGCGCGTTAGCGTGTCCGAAATCGAGGGAGATTCGCCATTCGAATCCGCCCGTCGATTTGCGATGATCGGCCTCATCAAATTCCGATGAGACGACCATGGCGCTGCAGCTCCGGCCGAACTGCGAATATTGCGACAAGGACCTTCCGCCAGCTTCAACGGAAGCGCGCATCTGCTCCTACGAATGCACCTTCTGCGCGGATTGCGTCGAGACCAGACTCCACAATGTCTGCCCGAACTGCGGCGGCGGCTTTGTTCTGCGGCCGATCCGCCCCGCGCATGAATGGCGGCCGGGCGCATGCGTCACCAGGCAGTTGCCGTCGGACAAGCGCGTGCACCTGAAATACAGCCTCGAGGATATCGCCGCGCATTCGGCGCGGATCAGGGATATTGCGCCGGAGGAGCGCTGAGAGATCCATCCCGCAATCCCTCGCCGTCATTGCGAGGAGCGTAGCGACGAAGCAATCCCGTCTTGCTTGCCTCACTCTGGATTGCTGCGCTTCGCTCGCAATGACGAGTTAGGCGGCCGGCACTATCGTTCCCTCGACTTCGCCAAAGCCGACGCGGTAACCGTTGCCCTGGCACGAGCCATGGAAGCTGAGCGAGTCGCCATCTTCCAGGAACGTGCGCTTGACACCGCCACCCAGATCGATCGGCTCGGTGCCGTTCCATGAGATTTCGAGCAGGCTGCCGCGCTGGTCCTTCTCGGGGCCGGAGATCGTGCCGCTCCCCAGGAGATCACCGACATTCATGGCGCAGCCGGAGGAGGCGTGATGCACCAGCTGCTGCGCCGACGACCAGTACATGTATTTGAAATTGGTGTGGCAGATCCGCGAGCCCTCGTTCATCGGCGCCGCGCGCAAGGCCACGTCGAGTTGCAGATCGTAATTGTTGGGCCGCGCCTGCTTCAGATACGGCAGCGGCGCCGGATCCTGCGCCGGCCCATGAACCCTAAACGGCTCCAGCGCCTCGCGCGTCACCACCCAGGGGCTGATCGAGGTCGCAAACGCCTTGGCCTGGAACGGCCCCAGCGGCACATATTCCCATTGCTGGATATCGCGCGCGCTCCAGTCGTTCAGCAGCACAAAGCCGAAGATCATCTCCTCCGCCTGCGCTTCGGTAAGGATCTCGCCCATCGCCGAGGGCTGACCGACCACCACACCCATTTCCAGTTCGAAGTCGAGCCGCTTGCAGGGACCGAAGGTCGGCGCCTCCGCGCCCGGCGGTTTTAACTGCCCGTGCGGCCGCCGCACTTTCGTCCCCGAGACCACGACGGTCGAGGCGCGGCCGTTGTAGCCGATCGGCATATGCAGCCAGTTCGGCTGCAGCGCATTGTCCTTGCCGCGGAACATGACGCCGACATTGGTGGCGTGCTCCTTCGACGAATAAAAATCGGTGTAACCTGCGACCGCGATCGGCAGATGCAATTTGGCCTGCGCCATCGGCAGCAGCGCGCGTGCCCTCAGCTTTTCATTGTCGCGCAATTCCGGATGATCCTGGCGCAGCAGCTCGCTGATGCGCGCCCTCGTCTGCGACCAGATTTTCGGCCCCAGCGCCATGAACGGATTGAGTGTCGGCGCCGAGAAGACGCCGAATTCCCCGACCACAAGCCGGCAGTCCTGTTCGAGCTCCCAGAGATCGAGCACGTAATCGCCGATCGCCGCGCCAACGCGCGGCGTTGGCGCAGTTGCCGTCGAGAACACGCCATAGGGCAGGTTCTGGATCGGGAAGTCGCAGGCGGGATCGACCGGAATGAAGGAGCGAAGCGCGGGATCGTTGGGATGGGGCACGAATTTCTCCAATCGACAAAAATTGTCATTCCGGGATGCGCCGGAAGGCGCAGGCCCGGAATGACGGAGAGAGCGATCACTACGGCCGGTTCGGATCGAACCGCTTCTCCAGCCCCTTCCAGCAGTCCGCGTAATCATCCTGCAGTGTCGACGATTTCGCCGCATGCGTCGTGATGCGCTGGGGAAAGCGCGTCTCGAACATGAAGGCCATGGTGCCGGTCAGCTTGACCGGCTTCAATTCGGAATTGCTGGCGTGATCGAAGGCCTCGCGGTCCGGGCCGTGCGGCAGCATCATGTTGTGCAGGCTCATGCCGCCGGGAACAAAGCCTTGCGGCTTGGCGTCGTAGACGCCGTAGATCAGCCCCATGAACTCGGACATGATGTTCATGTGATACCAGGGCGGACGGAAGGTGTTTTCGGCCACTGCCCAGCGTTCCGGGAAGATCACGAAATCGATGTTGGCGGTGCCGGCGGTTTCCGACGGCGAGGTCAGCACAGTGAAGATCGACGGATCGGGATGATCGAAACCGATCGCGCCGACCGGCGAGAAGGTGCGCAGATCATATTTGTACGGCGCATAATTGCCGTGCCATGCCACCACGTCGATCGGCGAATGCGGCAGCGTCGTCTTGAACAGCGAGCCGCCCCATTTCACGAACAAGTCGGTCGGCGTGTCCTTGTCCTCATAGGCCGCGACCGGTGTGAGGAAATCGCGGGCGTTGGCAAGGCAATTGGCACCGATCGGGCCGCGCTCCGGCAACGTGAAGGCGCCGCCGTAATTCTCGCAGAGATAACCGCGCGCCGAGCCGCTTGCGATTTCGACGCGGAATTTCACGCCACGCGGAATCACCACGATTTCGCCGGGCTCGGCGTCGATCCGGCCGAACTCGGTGACGAAGCGCAAGGTTCCCTGCTGCAGCACGAACATCATCTCGCCATCGGCATTGTAGAAATGCTGATCGACCATCGATTTGGTGATGAGATAGACATGCGCCGCCATGCCGGCTTGCGTGCCGGCATCGCCCGCCGTCGTCATGGTCTGCACGCCCTGCAGGAACGTCATCTCGGCTTTCGGGATCGGCGTCGGGTCCCAGCGCAATTGCTCGACGGCTATTTCCTGCTCGTGGCAGGGCGCGGTGCGCCACAGCCCGGCATCGACTCTTGCGAAACGGCCGGAGTGCTTCACCGACGGCCGGATCCGATACAGCCAGGAACGCTCGTTGCTGCCGCGCGGCGCCGTGAACGGCGAGCCGGAAAGCTGTTCGGCGTAGAGCCCGTAGGCACAGCGTTGCGGTGAATTGCGCCCCATCGGCAGCGCGCCGGGCAATGCCTCGGTCTCAAAACTGTTGCCGAAGCCGGACATGTAGCCCGGCGTGATGTTGACGGTGCTGCGGTTGATCGCGTCAGGCGAGGTATTGATATTCATGGTCATCCTCCTTGCAGCGCAGCCCACATTTCCCGATCGCGTTCGGCGGTCCAGATCACGGGGTCGTCAATTCCCGAGGCTTCATCGAACGCGCGCGAAACGTTGAACGGCAGGCAGTGTTCGTAGATCGCAAAGTTCGAAAATTTCGGGTCCATCACCTCGCGTGCCGCCGCCATCGTCTCCCTGAGATTGCGGCCCTTGGCGACGGCGGATTCGGCCGCACCATAGAGCGTGGTGACGAAATCGCGCGTCATCGCGATCGCATCGCGCCCGGTCGAAAGGCCCTTGAGCGCATCGCCGCGTCCGGGTGCGATCGCCTTGGGATTGAACGAGCGGATCTCGTTCAGCGTCGCCGGCCACTCGCGCAAATATGCGTCACCGCAATAGCAGGCCGAATGGTATTCGATCAGGTCGCCGGAGAACATTACCCCGGCGTCCGGCACCCATGCGACAATATCGCCCGACGTATGTCCGGCGCCGAGCTGCATCAGGCGCACTTCGCGTTTTCCCAGATAGATCGACATTTCGCCTTCGAACGTCAGTGTCGGCCAGGTCAGGCCGGGAATGCTCTGCGCATCCCGGAACAGGCGCGGAAAACGGCCGTATTCGGAATCCCAATCCTGCTGGCCGCGCTCCGCGACCAGCCGCCAGGTTTCCTGCGAGGCTACGATGCCTTGCGCCTTGTAGGCCGACGCGCCGAGCACGCGCACCGCGTGGTAATGCGACAGCACCACATATTTGATCGGCTTGTCAGTGACGGTGCGCACCCGCTCGATCACCTTGTTGGCCATCGCCGGCGTCGCCTGCGCGTCGAACACGATGCAGCCGTCGTCGCCGACAATCACCGCCGAATTGGGATCGCCCTCGGCGGTAAAGGCATAGAGATCGGTGCCGATCTCGGAGAAGGTGATTTTCTTCTCCGCCATGTCGGTCGTCGACGCGAAACCTTTTGCCATCAAATCAAATCCCTTTGTCGCTTACTGCTGTTGTTGCTGTTGTTGCTGGCTTGCGTCCAGCATCCGCCGCTTCGCCAGCGCGATCGCCTCGCCCAGCACGTCGAGATCGCCGATGTGATTGGCCAGGATCAGCACCAGCGCCGCATCCAGATCGGCGCTCTCTGCATCGCTTAAGCCGCGATGCGCCTCGACGACCGCGCGAAACGCATCGTCCGGCCTGGCGAAATTCGAGCTGGTCGACAGTGCCATCTTGAGCCTCAATTCATGCCGCAAGCGCGCGCCAGCGCAGCGTCGATGGCTGACCGTGTCGGGTGCCGGAAACGCGCGGCGACATAGCCGTCGGGCCGCAACAGATAGGCCGTGCCGGGCTCGGCATCGTAGCGCGCGCCGACGAGGCCCGCGGAATCGGAGAAAGCATCATCGCCGCCGATCCGGATCACGCCGACGCCTTCGGGCGGATCGATTGCAGCGCCATTGCTGAACGCGAGCAAGGTGAACCGCGAACCCGCCTCTACGAAGGCATCCGTCAGGAACATCGAATCGCCGGCGCGCGGGGCAATCGGGGCATCGGGCATCGAGGTCCCCGGCCGCGGGCCGCCTCGCCACGCATCAACGTCGGGGGTCGAAAGCGGAGACTCGTAGATCGACGGCACCGACAGCCGCCCGCCATTGATCATGCGCTTGCCGAATTCGGTTTCCCTGGCGAGCGACAGCACGGCCTTGCGCAGCCGCGCTTCCTGGCGAGACACCGGTGCCATGAAGTCGGTGGAGCGGGTGGATTCGCGGATGTTTTCGTCCGCCGCCGCGCTGCGCTCGGCGTGATAGCTCTCGAGCAGCGCCTCCGGCGACAGCTTTCGCAGCACGCGGTCAAGCTTCCATGCCAAATTCTCGGCATCTTCCAGGCCGGAATTGGCGCCGCGGGCGCCGAACGGCGAGACCTGGTGCGCGGCGTCGCCGGCAAAGATCACGCGGCCGTGGATGAACTTATCCATCCGGCGGCACTGGAATTTATAGAGCGAGATCCATTCGAAATCGAAGTTGTCGTGCCCGAGCATGCGCGCGATCCGCGGCCGCACGTTTTCCGGCCGCTTCTCGACCGCAGGGTCGGCATCCGGATGGAGTTGCAGATCGATCCGCCAGATGTCGTCCGGCTGCCTGTGCAACAGCGCCGAACGGCCGGCATGAAACGGCGGATCGAACCAGAACCAGCGCTCGGTCGGAAATTCCGCCGTCATCTTGACGTCGGCGATCAGGAATTGATCCTCGAACACTTTGCCTGAAAATTCCGCGCCCACCATCTGCCGCAGCGACGATCGCGCGCCGTCGCAGGCGATCACATGGCTCGCACGCATCCGGTAGGGACCGTCCGGGGTGTCGATGGTCAGCACGACGATATCGTTGCGCTGCTCCAGGCCCGTCACCTTGTTTCGCCAGCGCAGATCGATCGCGGGAAGCTCCCGCACGCGATCAACCAGATAGGCTTCGGCATAGAATTGCTGCAGGTTGATGAAAGCGGGCCGCTTGTGCCCCTGCTCCGGCAACAGGTTGAATTGATAAAGCTGCGAGGCGCCGTGAAAGATCTTGCCGACGCTCCACACCACCCCCTTGTCGACCATGCGCTGGCCGATGCCGAGCCGGTCCCAGTATTCCAGCGAGCGCTTGGAAAAGCAGATCGCGCGCGAGCCATCGCCGATCCGGTCGGCGTCGTCGAGCATCACCGCCGGCTGTCCGCGTTGCGCCAGATCGATCGCGAACGACAGCCCGACCGGTCCGGCGCCGACCACGACAACCGGATGTTCGGCGATGTCGGCCGCGGTCCGGTCCTGATCGGCGTGGCGGCGATAGCCGAACTGGATCTGGGATTGCGCGATGCGCTCAGTCTGCTCTGGCAAAGCGGCTCCGTTCCCGCTAAATAGTCGCAACTGCAACTATCTAGCCTACCGGCGTCCGCCGTCAACTCAAATTGGAGCGATTTTTGCCGAAGGCGTTTTCAGGCGAGAGCATGACCAGGAAGAGATCCGAGCCGCGATCCGGGGCGGGCGTCGATTCGCGCGAAGAAAGCGCGGCCGGCAGGGGTGCCACCCTCGATCTCTTCAGTTTTGTCCCGTTCCGCCTGAACCGGCTGGCGGCCGAGGTCTCCGCCGCGCTTTCCAGCGAGTACCGGGAGCGCTATGGGCTGGATATTCCGGAATGGCGGGTGCTGGCGACGCTCGGCTTCCGCAACGACGCGTGCAGCGCGCAATACATTTCGCATTGCACCCGGACCCATAAATCCACCATCAGCCGCGCCGTCACCGCGCTGATGAAGCGGCAACTCGTCGAACGCGTCGAGAATGCCGACGACCGCCGCGAATTCCAGTTGCGCATGACGAGGAAGGGGGAAGCGCTGTACCAGCAGCTGATCCCGCGCCTGCTGCGGCGGGAGCAGGTGATCCTGTCCTGCCTGTCGGCGCAGGAGCGCAAGGATTTTGCAAAACTGCTCGGCAAGATCGAAAAGAGTCTCGGCCTGGTGCAGACCAGCAAGGAAGCGGGGACGACGGAGGCGTACTAGAATTGATCCTCATGGTGAGGAGCCGCGAAGCGGCGTCTCGAACCACGAGGCCCGCGTGCAGCCTCATCCTTCGAGACGCGGCGAAGACGCCGCTCCTCAGGATGAGGGTCTGTCCATGTGCTTCGCGATCACGGGAAAATATGCCCCGCCCGAGCCGGCATCGATCGCTTCCTGCAACACCCTGCCGACCAGTTCAGCGCCGCGGATTTTGACACCGGCATCATCAGCCAGTTCCAGCGCGTAGGTGAGATCCTTCAGCGCATATTCGGTCGAGAACGCGCGCTCTGGAAAATTGCCCGGCACGATCGCCTTCATGCCGTGATTGCGCAACGCAAAGCTGTCGGCCGAGCCCTTCGACAGGGTATCGAGCAGCAGCGCCGGATCGACGCCGCTGCGTTGGGCAACCGCAACCGCCTCGGCCAGCGCGTTGACCGTTTCGAACAGAACCATGTTGTTGAGGATCTTCGTCACTTGTCCGGCGCCGACGTCGCCGCACCTGGTCACGTCGGTGGCAAAGCAGCGGATCAATGGCTCGATCGCAGCGAACAGTTCGGGTGTGGCGCCGACCATCACGCTCAGCGTGCCATCCCGCGCCGCCTGCCGTGTCCGCGCGATCGGCGCATCCGCCCACAGCGCGCCCCTGGCCTGCAAGTGACCGGCGAAATCGCGGGTCTGGTTGACCGACGAGGTGCCGAGATCGACGACGACCTGACCCTTGCGGATATTTTTCAGGATACCGTCGCCTTCGAACACGCTGCGCACATGCCTGGCGCTGGGCAGGCAGAGAAGAATGATGTCGCATCGGCCGACAACTTCAGCCACAGAGCCGGCGATGGTCGCGCCCTCCTCCTGCAACCGCTTGAGCGGCTCCGGCGAGAGATCGAACGCCGTCACCGGCGCGCCGCTTTTCTTAACGAGGTTACGGCAGATCGGCTCGCCCATCACGCCGAGACCGATGAAGCCGATGGTCTTGTACGGTGCCATGTCGCAACTCGCTGTTTTATTTTGACGCGTTTTCTTGACGCGAACCGGTCCCCACTTCGCTCGAAAACGCTTTGTTACTTCACGAACGAGCGTGACGGCGGCAGATGCAGAGCGAATGCATCGACCTTTTCGCTGGCGCGCGGATAGATTTCGCTCACGATCGGATCGTGCCCGGGGATGATGCGGTCGGGATGGCCGGCAAGCCGCTCGACGATCTCCCAGCCCACGCACATGTCGCCGATGTTGTAGACGATCGGAAACGGACTGCGGCGATGCAGATTGCCGAAAAAGTGCAAGGCGTCCGACGCCAGCACGACCGGCCCGCGCGCGGTCTCGACCCGCACCACCTGCAGGCCATCGGAATGGCCGCCGATCCGGTGCAATGTCACGCCCGGCGCGACCTCGCCCTCCCCGGAATGAAAGGTGACGCGCTCGCTGAAGACATGGCGGACCATCAGCGTCACATGTTCCACCGAAAACGGATGCCGCAGCGCCCCGAAGCACATGCAGCGCCCGGTGGCGTAGCTCATCTCGCGGTCCTGCAGATGAAACCGCGCATTGGGGAACAGGTCGAGATTGCCGGCGTGGTCGTAATGCAAATGGGTGACGACGACCTCCTTGATCGCCTCGGCCGCAACCCCGAAGCGTTTCAGCGCTTCGACCGGATTGAGCGTCAGCTTGCGGTTGCGCAATTGCGCCTCAGCGGCGTTGAAACCGGTATCGACCAGGATGTCGCGGCCGTGCCCTCGGATCAGCCAGACGAAATAATCGAGGTCTTGCGCGGTGGTCTCATGCGGATCGGGCACGAGGTAATTGAGGTGGGGCGTGCGCGGCGACATCGTGGCATAACGCAGCGCGTAGATTTCGTAGGCGTTTCCCATCGGTTCCACTTCTTGCTGGTTGGGTTGTTGGTTGGGCGGGTGGCCTGACCGCAGCAAGCCATCCCTGTCGCGAAAGGTCAAACCCGGCCGGGCAATGCCGCAATGCGAGATTCGTCACACAAGGCCAGCATACGCGCAACCCGCACGCCCCTCGCCGTGGCGACAGAGGCTCATGGGGCCGAACGTCACCACCCGAAAAAAGGGAGCCGCCACCGTCGCCCAACCACACCGGTGGTAACAGGTGGATCGAGTCCGGCGAGCGGCCGGATCTGAAAATTTTGTTGCGGCTAATTGACGGAAGAACATCAGCTTTTGGACAGTTGACAGGGCTTGTGGGCCCGGTTTGATAATGCGGATTGCGTAGAGTAAGGTCGCCGCGGCGCGAGCTGGGATCGGCGCCTTTTTGCTGGACCGCCGTGGCATGAGAATTTTTTTCGCATTTCTTGTGACGTTGATTCTTTCGCTCGCGCCGATCGCGCCGTCGGGTGCTGCGGATCGCGGCGACCGGATTGCACTTGTGATCGGCAACTCGAAATATCCCGACGCCGACGCGCCGTTGAAGGAACCGATCAACGACGCCCGCGATGTCGCCGACGAGTTCAAGCGCGACGGCTTCAATGTCGAGATCGGCGAGAACCTGACGGGCGACGCGATGCGCCGCGCCTTCGATCGCCTGTATGGCCGCATCAAGCCCGGCTCGGTGGCGCTGATCTTCTTCTCAGGGTTCGGCGTCCAGTCCAACCGCCAGAGTTTCATGATTCCGGTCGACGCCCAGATCTGGACCGAAGCCGATATCCGGCGCGACGGCGTCAGCCTCGAGACGGTGCTGGGCGAAATCAACAGCCGCGGCGCCGGCGTCAAGATCGCCCTGATCGACGCCTCCAGGCGCAATCCGTTCGAGCGCCGCTTCCGCAGCTTTTCCGCAGGGCTCGCGCCGGTGATCGCGCCGAACGGCACGCTGGTGATGTATTCGGCCGCGCTCTCCTCGGTCGTCTCGGACAGTGGCAGCGACCACAGCCTGTTCGTGCAGGAATTGCTCAAGGAAATTCGCGTTCCCGATTTGATGGCGGAAGAGACGCTCAACCGCACCCGCGTCGGCGTCACCCGCGCCTCGCGCCAGGAGCAGGTGCCGTGGATTTCCTCCTCGCTGGCCGAGGACTTTTCGTTCATTCCTGGCACCGGCGCACACCCCTCGCCCGGTGCGGCGGTCGCGGCGCTGCCGCAGGCGGCTGCTCCCCAACCCGCACCGGCGCCGGCGCTGCCGCGCCAGGACCCGGTTCCCGCGCCGCAGCCGAAGGTCGAGATTCCTCCTCCCACCGACCAGCCGGCGCAGAAGAAGGAAAGTTCACCGTCCCTCGCGCTGGCCGACGACCCGACCATCAAGAGCCTGACCGAAAAGCTCCAGGCTAATCCCGACGATCAGAATGCGCTGTACCGGCGCGGGCAGGTCTATGCCAGCAAGGGGGCATACGACCTCGCCATCAAGGATTTCGACGGCTCGATCCGGCTCAATCCCAAGGACGTCGAGGCGCTCAACAACCGTTGCTGGGCGCGCACCGTGATCGGCGACTTGCAGGCGGCGCTGAGGGATTGCAACGAGGCGCTTCGGCTGCGTCCGAATTTCGTCGACGCACTGGACAGCCGCGGCCTGGTCAACCTGAAGAGCGGACTGATCAAGAACGCCATTATCGACTTCGACGCCGCCCTGAGGATCAATCCGCGATTGACCTCGTCGCTGTACGGGCGCGGCCTTGCCAAGAAGCGCAATGGCGCCGGTGCCGAGGGGGACCTGGATATCGCCAATGCCAAGGCGATGGATCCCAATATTGTCAAGGAATACGCCGACTACGGGGTAAATTGACGGCAATTTTGCTGAAAAGACGATCGCCCCTCGAACCCCGGGTCGGTCGCCGGCGACCAATAGGAAGGCGCCGCGAGCGATTTGGAGCCGATTGGCCCTTGCGGCTTTTTCTGGGATTTGATTGCAACGGCGCGGGAGGGCCTGGCGATGTCGATATTTTCTGGAACGAGCACGTTGTGTGGAAGGAAGAGGCTTTTTGGAAGGATGAGTCTTGCCACGATCCTTTCGTTCCTGACGATTGGCGCCGCACTTTCCTTCGGGATGGCAGCAGCGGTCGCCGGCGACGACAACGTCACCGAGGATCAGATCGTTCGCGCGCTCGCGCCCGCCCAAAAGCCGCTGACCCGGGGGCTGTCGGTGGGACCGCAGACCCAGACCGATCCGGCGGCGGCCGCCGCCGAGGGACGGTTGCTGCAGAGCGTCCGTGGCCGTGCCACCCGGTCGCTTTCGGTTGCGGAGCGCGAGGAGATCGCCACCATCGCCAAGGACAAGCCGAATATCGATCTGGAAATCACCTTCGATTACAACTCGGCCGGTATCAGCGCGAAATCGCTGCCCTCGGTTCAGGCGCTCGGCAAGGCGCTGACCAATCCCGACCTGAAGGGCTCGACCTTCATCGTCGCGGGCCATACCGACGCCGCCGGCGGCGAGGCCTACAATCAGGACCTGTCCGAGCGCCGTGCCGACTCGATCAAGCGCTATCTGGTCGACAAATACGGCATCGCCGGTTCCGACCTCGTCACCGTCGGATACGGCAAGAGCAAGCTCAAGGATCCCGCCAATCCGATGGCCGAGGTCAACCGCCGCGTGCAGGTCGTGAACATGGCCAACAAGACCACCGCGTCCAAGTGAACCGGCAAGCAAACCGGTCGTGGCGCTGAGTGAGGTTTTGCGGCTAATATGCGTCCCGTCCCCCCGCGGGACGCTTTCTCGTCATCGCGGGGAGCGAAGCGACGAAGCAATCTGGCCTCCGCCATTCCGGATGGTGCATTTGCACCAGACCCGGAATCTCGAGATCCCGGTTCGATGCTTCGCAACGTCCCGCAATGACGTCTAAACTCTCTCGACTTCAGGTCTGGATCAATCCGGCGATGATGCTGTCCAAGTATGTAAAACCCGCGTTGGCCGTGGTCTTCTTCGTCGCGCTGGGCGGCGCGTGGTACTGGTTCGAGCATCGCTCTCGTCTCGTGGAAAATGAAACGCCGGGCGCCGCACTGGTCGTCGTGACGAAATCCACCAATGCCTGCTTCTCGGACATGGTGCGCGGCACCGGCTATGTCGTCCCGCGCCGGGAAGCGGTGGTCGGTGTCGATCAGGAGGGATCCAGGGTCACCGACGTGCTGGTGCGCGAAGGCGAGATGGTCACCGAAAATCAGGAATTGGCCAGGCTGACGCCGCCGCCGGCGCAGCCCGGCCAAAGGTCGTCGCCGGCACCGGTATCGCTGCGCGCGCCGGCGGCCGGCCTCGTCACCGAGGTCAGGACCATTGTCGGCGCGCCGGCTTCGCCGCAGGCCGGCCCGATGTTCCGCATCGCCGTCAACAACGAACTCGAGCTCGAGGCCGAGGTGCCGGCGGTCCACATGCTGAAGCTCAATCCGGGCGCGACGGTACGGATTAGCCGGGACAATGCGCCCGACCTCGTCGGGCGGGTGCGGCTGGTGTCGCCGCAAATCGATCGCACCACGCAGCTCGGCCGTGTCCGGATCGCGATGAGCAGCAACCCATCGCTCAAGGTCGGCATGTTTGCCCGCGCCAATATCGACGCCAAGCGCAGTTGCGGCGTCGCCGTTCCCCGTACCGCCATTGACCATCTGACGGTTCAGGTGGTCAAAGGGAATACGGTGGAAACGCGCAAGGTTCGAACCGGTCTCGTGTCCGACACCTCGACGGAAATCCTTGAAGGCCTCGATGTCGGCGAAATCGTCGTGGCCGACGCTGGCTCTTCGCTGCATGACGGCGACCGGATCAAGACCGTGTTCGCCGAGGACCTCGATCGCACGCGGGTACGCTGATGGCTCTCAATGTCTCGTCATGGTCTATCCGCAACCCGCTTCCTTCCATCGTCTTTTCGATCATCCTTCTTGTGCTCGGCTGGGTCAGCTTTACCAAGCTCGCGGTAACGCGGCTGCCCTCGGCCGACATCCCCGTAATCTCGGTCGCGGTCTCGCAATTCGGGGCGGCACCGGCCGAACTTGAATCGCAGGTCACCAAGACGATCGAAGACGGCGTATCGGGCGTCGAGGGCGTACGGCACATTTCCTCGTCGATCACCGACGGGCTGTCGCTGACGACGATCCAGTTCGCGCTGGAGACCAATACCGATCGCGCGCTGAACGACGTCAAGGACGCGGTCACGCGGGTGCGCGCCAATCTGCCGCAGAATGTCACCGAGCCGCTGATCCAGCGCGTCGACGTCATCGGCCTGCCGATCGTCACTTATGCGGCGATTTCGCCGGGCAAGACGCCCGAGCAACTATCCTATTTCGTCGATGACGTCGTCAAACGCGCGCTGCAGGGCGTGCGCGGCGTCGCCCAGGTCGAGCGCATCGGCGGTGTCGAGCGCGAGATCCTGGTCTCGCTCGATCCCGACCGGCTGCAGGCCGCGGGGCTGACCGCCGTCAATGTCAGCCAGAGCCTGCGCGGCACCAATGTCGACCTCGCCGGCGGGCGCGCCGAGATCGGCAAGAACGACCAGGCGATCCGCACCCTTGCCGGCGCCAAGACGCTGAACGACCTCGCCGGCACCATGATCCCGCTGTTCGGCGGCGGCGAGGTACGGCTGGACGATCTCGGCACCGTCACCGACACCATTGCCGACCGCCGCACCTTCGCCCGCTTCAACGGCGAACCGGTGGTGGCGCTCGGCATCAAGCGCTCGAAGGGCGCCAGCGACGTGGTGGTTGCGGCGGCCGTGCAGAAGCGCATCAATGCGCTCAAGGTGGCCTACCCGGATGTCGATCTGAAGCTGATCGACACCTCGGTGGAATATACAAAGGGCAATTACGAGGCCGCGATCTCGACCCTGTTCGAAGGCGCGATTCTCGCCGTCATTATCGTGTTCTGGTTCCTGCGCGATATCCGTGCCACCATCATCGCCGCCATTTCGCTGCCGCTGTCGATCTTCCCGGCTTTCTGGGCGATGGACATCCTGGGATTTTCGCTGAACCTCGTCAGCTTCCTCGCCATCACGCTGTCGACCGGTATTCTGGTCGACGACGCCAGCGTCGAGATAGAGAACATCGTGCGCCACATGCGGATGGGC
>Ga0210403_10003044_pt1 | contig 14875 bp, 15 predicted proteins | sample IncBWC19MmetaG_FD_150863 | JGI IMG/M metagenome (GOLD analysis project Ga0210403, IMG submission 150863) | Forest soil microbial communities from Barre Woods Harvard Forest LTER site, Petersham, Massachusetts, United States - Inc-BW-C-19-M | ecosystem: Environmental > Terrestrial > Soil >... | reverse complement strand
TTTACTCCAAACCGAAGCGAGGCAATCTATTGCATTAAAAAGACTTATTGAAACAGCGGGAAGATTGTCCGGAGGCCGGAGAGAACTATGGGGGCATCAATGTGCAAAGCGTTTCCACGAGGGAAAGATATCAGCAGCAAAAGACGAGGACGTTTGGGAGAAAGCGCACGCGCGCAAAGAAGTGGCAAGTCATGTAGTGCGGGATTGAGGAGGCGCAGCCGCAGGGACGTTCCCTTGCCACCGGCTTCATCGCGTAGCCATAGATGGCAGCCCGACGAGGTAGCGATGAATTTCGTAACGCTAAACAAGTACAAGGCCATGGCCGTCCAAATCAGCAGGCGGCACGATGGCTGGCGCACCGGTTAGGTTCTGTTTTCTTTTTCGAGTGGGGCATCAGGCGGAATTCGCTCGAGCCAGATCTCCCGCCAATAGGAATAGATGCTTCTCGGGCAGAACATGCGGCAGTAGCTATATCGGGATTGACAGATAACCGAATCAAGTATGAAGCAAGGGGTTTTGAACTCTTGCATAGCCCCTGTTTTCTCATCAATGATTCTAGTAACCCTCTGGAGTACCCGATATTTTCCGCCACAGTATGGAACCATCTCGGCGTCGAAGAAAAGGCCGCGATTTTTATTTTCAGTGTTCAAAGTTCGGAGGATTTCCCCGTAAGGCTTTATGCGGACAAACTCGCCCGGTCTCAGGTCCAGAGTTGCAGCCGGTGTGGGTTCCCCCAGGGGTATCGGTCCTGATTTGCGCGGAAATTCCGTGCCCCGCCAGAGAGGATGAAACTTGTCGTAAAACCAGCGCATGGCAGGGCCTAACCCAATACCAGCTTGGCTAAGATTGTAGTACATCGAATAAACCAAGCCATTTAGGATTTGCTTTGAACCAACATTCCCGGAAAGGTAATCCTCAACATACTGGCGAATGTCCCACCAAGCTAGATCCTTGGTCGCGTACGGCAACTGGGTGGCCTGGCAGGCAAACCTGGGAGTTCCGCCGTTCGAGTTGGGCACCTGGGCGTAAGCCAAGACATTAGCTTCGCTACATTTTCCACATGCCGCAGCCCCGACATCGGTGGAAGGCGCGCCAATACGCAGGACAGCTTTGTCCTGTGAACTCCGGCCAACAGGCGTCAGCCAATCTTCTTTCCAGAAGATCAGACACCCGGCTTGGCATCCACCATGCGCCTGTCCGTCGCAACGAGTTTCGAGATGCACAGTCCTTTCGACACGGCGTCCACGAACTGGAAAGACCGTATCGCAAGTTTTGTGCGCCCGTTTGTAAACCTGAAATCTCTTGCCGCAAAACGCAAACATCTCAGGCATGAATGGAAGATTGTCGAGGCAGCCGTTCTCGTCCAGGGTTAGAAGGATCTCCTCCCTGCTCCGGACTTCTACCCAATCACCCGCCCTGAGCCGGAGGCGTGCAGACGTCTTGGGACTGTTCACTGATTACCCTTTCCTTCTGGAGAACGACAATCGTCACGGTCGATGGGCGATGGTCCCATCGGTCAGGTTTACAAGCACTTCATAACCGCAATCTCATCCATCGTTTCCCGCAGAATTTCTTTTGGTTCTGCAGGGTTCTACCCATGGCGCTTGAGCACAACCAGCGCGCCTGAATCCGACCGTGAGTTGCAATCCGCCCTCAAATAATTCAGCGGCCAAAAAGTTGGAAGCTTTTACCACGGGGGGATGAGGCTGGCGGGAAATGAGGGTATTACGGTTCTCTTCGAGGAGCCAACCGGAAGAGCCGCTGCCCCTGGATCAGACAACGAGCTTGCGACAATGAAAACCCTCCGCAAATCCGTTCGGAGAGTTGGACTCGATGCCACGAAGCCTCTGCAGAGCCAAAAAGGTTTCAGCGGTAAACCACTGCTTCGTTCGCTGAGACGCAAAAGAGTCGCAGATATACTTCGCCTTGCACTCGCTGGTCCCGCGATCCAGTCCCACGAAAAAATTCGGCGTTCCCAGATCACCATCGTACTTTGGAATTTCGTATTCCAGGATGAGATGGCTGCGGAACGTATTCCACGTCAGTTCGGAGACCAACCTATGATCCTGATGAAGGTCGTGCCGGTAATGGGTCAGAATCAAATCGGGAGCAAACTCTTTTTTCAGCCTTTCGAATTCAGCCTTGATACGACCGTAAAGCGACGGAAAATAGCTATCCCGGAAACTGTTAATCACCAACCTCTTCGACTTCGCTCCAGCGAGGAATAACCCCGCTGATTTGACAGCCTCCCGCTTTCTAAGAGGAGTGGAACTGAACACTTTCCAATAAATCTCGCAGCCCGGTTCCTCCCGCAGGAGCCGCAGAATCGTTCCGCCGCATCCGATTTCGATGTCGTCGCAGTGTGCGCCCAAGCAAAGCACGCGGCGTGTAAACTTTCGAGACTTGCCGATTGCGGGTCTAAGCATCTTTAAAATTCGACCTTCGGACAGCTCAGCCAATTGCATTCTGGAGCCAGAGCAGAAGATTATGTCGCAATTCCCGTATTTCCCCAGAAGATCCAGGGCGTGTCGCCTCGTGCATACATGTCGTCCAGTTGCTGCTTATCCTTGAACGTGTCCATGCAAGCGTAGAAACCTTTGTGTTGATAGGCCATCAACTGCTCTTTCTCGATCAACCGCTGAAAGGGCTCAAGCACAAGCTCTTCGCCTTCCCGCATGTACTCAAAAATATTCTGTCTGAAGACGAAGAATCCTGCGTTGATGTGAAGTCCGATATCCCGGATAGCTTTGATTTCAGCCACAGCCCCACCCGGCGCGAATGAAACGACGTGATAGGTCAAGTTGGGCTTGGCCGCGACAAGAGTTACGACCTTGCCATGCCCTTTAGCGAATTGCACAAGTTGCGGGAGCGGCAGGTCGGTCAATGCATCTGCGTAATTGGCCAGGAACATCTCCTCGCCAGCCAGATACTTTTCGGCAGCTTTAAGTCTTTGGCCGATGTTCGAATAGAGGCCGCTATCAACAAAAGTGATGTTCCATTCCCGGAGGTCATTCTCAAAGACCTCCCGGTCCCTTTCCGCCACCAGTGAGGGGTTAAGCGCCTTCGAGCGATTTCCGTTGCGGCTGAAACTCTCCCGGATGCTGTCGGCGCGGTAACCAACACACAAAATGAAATCTTTATGCCCGAAATAAGCGTAGTACTTCATCACATGCCACAAGATCGGCAAGTTGCCGATAGGCACCATCGGCTTCGGGATGTTCTCCTGGTACTCACGGAGGCGCATTCCAAGTCCCCCACAAAAGATGACGACTTTCATTGCGGCTTCTCCTTGCCAGCCTGACCCAAGAAGTCAAATAAGACGAGCCAAACCGAGCGATTACTCGTAGACCGTCACTTCCGGAATCGGCACCACGAACTTGCCGCCCCAATCGCGGAGATAGGAGTGTTGTTGCATGATCTCGTCCTTCAGATTCCAGGGGAGAATCAGCAAGAAATCGGGTCGGGTTTCGCGGATACGATCGGGTGAATAAATGGGAATGCGAGATCCCGGGCAGAATTTCCCTTGTTTATGCGGGCTGCGATCCACCGTATAGTCGAGAAAATCGGTTCGGATCCCACAGTAGTTCAGGAGCGTGTTGCCCTTACCAGGTGCGCCGTAGCCCACAATCTTCTTTCCGTTCTGTTTGGCCCGAATTAAGAACTCCAGCAGCTTGCGTTTTGTCTCTTTTACCTGCTCAGCAAATTGAGAGTAAGTCCCCAATCGGCTGAAACCAGCGGTCTCTTCCCGGGTGCGCAACTCCATCACCCGGGGATCAATGGGTTTTGAGGAATCCTCGGCATGCCGGGCATAAATCCGCAGCGAGCCACCATGGGTAGGGAGCTCTTCGACATCGAAGAGAGTTAATCCGTGGCGGGCAAAGATTTTCTCCACCGTAGAGAAGGAGAGATAAGAGAAATGCTCGTGATAGATGGTATCGAACTGATTCTGTTCCATGAGCCGCATCAGGTGGGGAAATTCCATAGTAATAAGGCCCTGCGGCTTGAGCAGGATTTTCATTCCGGACACAAAATCATTGATGTCCGGCACGTGAGCGAGCACGTTGTTGCCGAGCAACAGATCGGCGCGCTTTCCGGAAGCCACGAGTTCACGAGCGGTGCCGCTGCCAAAAAACTTGACCAGCGACGGGATACTCTTCTGCATCGCCACGGCAGCAACATTTGCCGCGGGCTCAATACCGAGAACCGGCACTTTTTTCTCGACGAAATATTGGAGCAGATAACCGTCATTGCTGGCGATCTCCACAACCAGACTCTTCTCCGTAATCGGGAAACGTCTCACCATCTGGTCGGTATACGCTTTGGCGTGCGCAAGCCAACTGTCTGAATAAGAGGCGAAGTAGAGGTAGTCGCTGAAAATATTCTCCGGCGCAACATATTCCTGGAGCTGCACGAGGAAACAGTTCCCGCAGACGTAGACATTCAGCGGGTAGAAAGGTTCCATGTGATTCAGCTGGTCCGCATTCAGGAAACTTTGACACAGGGGAGATGCCCCTAAATCGACGAATGTGTGCTCAAGCCTGGAGCTGCAAAACCGGCAATTCGAATTATTGGTTTGGTTTGTCATTTTTTGGTTTATTAGTAGGATTTCAACATCGGTCTTATGCTGATGTCCGTGACTTCGGCGGTTCGCGGCAAACCAAGCGTGTGCGCCACCATCGAAGCAATATCCTCAGGTTGCATCAGGAGCTCCGGACGGTACGGCTTGCCCTCTTTTTCGAACAGCGCCGCCATACGCGGCGTGGCCGTCCGGCCGGGATAAACACTCAGGACACGGATACCGTCAGCATTGACTTCATCACGCAAGCTGTCGGCCATGGCCCGAAATGCGTGCTGCGTGGCAGAGAATTGGCCCACGGTGGCCGGAGAACGTAATCCCGCAGAGGAATTGATAAAGACAACCTGGCCCTTCTGCTTGCGCAACAGGGGCAGGAGCGCCTGCGTCAAAGCATAGTGGCCTCGAACATTCGAACGGTACATGAGGTCAAACTCAGCCAGGGGTGCGCGCTCGAGCGGACCGTGAAAAATGGCCCCTCCACAAAGGACCAGCACATCGACGCGGCCAAATTCCTGGTTGATCTTTTGCGCCAATTCCCGGATGTCCTCATCGCTGGTCAGGTCTGTGCGGCAGACGTGACTCCGTCCACCAACGGCACGGACCTGCTCCGCAACCGCCTCGAGAGCTTCGCGCCGGCGTGCCACCAGGCAAACCTCAGCGCCGTGTCCCGCAAGGGTCAGTGCAATGACTTTACCGATGCCGCTGCTGGCTCCGGTTACAACTGCAAGTTGATCCTTCAGGGTGTCCATGATCCGTGATCCTGTCTCTTCCCGAGTTAGCCGCTGGTAACGGTGCGCAATGCCCTAGCAACGGTTTTCGCGATCCCCGCCTCGGTTAGTCCATGGCAGTCTTGCATATATTCCTGGCTACCGATGTGAGGTGAAAACCCGGATGAAACACCAATCCGCTTGAACGGAACCTTGTTCCCGTCGGCTTCGGCTAAAACCTCCGCAACGGCACTTCCCAACCCGCCAATCACGCTGTGTTCCTCAATCGTGAAGACCGCCCCAGTCTCGCGGCCTGCGGCCAGCACCGCTTCTGCGTCCAAAGGCTTCAGCGTGTGCATGCTCAACACGCGCGTCTCGATTCCTTCCCTGCCCAAGAGCTCTGCCGCCCGTACGACATTTTGAAGGATGCCGCCAATGGAAATCAGCGTGGCATCCCTTCCCTCGCGCATTTGAATCGCCTTGCCGAGTTTGAAATCGATTGGAGATTGGTGCACGACCGGCTCACCGGCCTTGCCCAGCCTTAGATAACAGGGACCACTGTAAGCGATAACCGCTCGTGTTGCAGCCGTGGCCTCGACAGGATCGCCCGGAGCCACCACGACCAGTCCTGGCATCGCGCGCATCACCGCCAGGTCTTCAAGGGCGTGATGTGTCGCTCCCATTGCGCCGTACGTAAAACCTCCGCCAACAGAAACGACCTTCACATTGGCATTGTGGTAGCAGACATCGTTTCGGACCTGCTCCAGGCAGCGCATCGTTGGGAAATTGGCAATCGAGTAGGTGAGGGCAATTTTGCCGCTGAGCGCCATTCCCGCGGCCATGCCGGTCATGTTTTGTTCCGCCACACCCGCGTTGAGAAATTGCTTAGGCAGATGCTCCATGAATGGCGTCACCACTCCGAAACCCAGATCCCCGACAATCAGAACGATTCGTTCGTCCTGCTTTGCCAGTTCAAAAAGTTCTTTGATGAATGCGGTTCTCACTTGGTCTGTTCCAATTCTGCAAGAGCTTTAGTCATGTCTTCACCCATAGGAGCGCGATAGTGCCACAGGAGTTTGTTCTCCATAAAGCTCACGCCCTTGCCTTTGACAGTATGTGCAACGATGCAGTTTGGCCGGCCGACCTCGTATGGCACCTGTGTTACAGCTTTTTCGATGGCTGACAGGTTATGACCGTCTATTTCGCGCACGGCCCATCCGAAAGCACGCCACTTGTCGGTCAGAGGATCCAGATCGATCACTTCTTTGACCGCGCCAAGGCTCTGTATCTTGTTGTAGTCGATGATTACGGTCAGGTTGTCCAGTTTATGGTGAGGCGCGAACAGTGCGGCTTCCCAGACCGAGCCTTCATTGCACTCACCGTCACTAATCATGCAGAAAATTCGGCTGGACCGGCCGTCCCGCTTGGCGGCGAGGGCCATCCCTGTGGCTACTGGGAGCCCGTGCCCCAATGATCCGGTGGAAAGTTCGACGCCCGGCACATTTTTGTGCATCACATGCCCTGCAAGGGGAGAGCCATTTTGATAGAAAGTTTCCAGCCGCTCGACCGGGTAATAGCCGCTTTCCGCCAGAACGGCGTACAGTGCGGAGCATGCGTGCCCCTTGCTCATGATGAACCGATCGCGCTCCGGCCAATCGGGACGTTGTGGATCGTATCGGAGCGCCGCTCCGTAAACGCAGGCGAGCAGATCGGCGGCGGACAAAGAGCCTCCGACGTGCGAAGCATTCGCTTTGCCGGTCATGCGGACGCAGTGCTGTCGAATTCGTCTTGCAAGTTCGGTGAGGTTGACTGGCTTTTCTTGACTCATTGCGCGTTCCTCTTCAATTCCTGCTTAAAGAGCCGAAAAACTGCTCGTCATTCATGCGGCGCACAATGGCATCGAGCAACATTGCCGCCGGAGCTCCGTCCGCAACCCGATGATCAAATGTGAGACTGAGCATGCAGGTGTGACCAATAGAGAGCTCGGCGTTCCGCACCACCGGGCGTTGAACAATTCGCCCGATCCCAAGGATGACGGATTGTGACCCGTTCAGAATGGGCGTAAAGGCATCGACGCCCTGGCTCCCGAGATTGCTGATCGTCGCCGTGCCGCATTCGAGGTCAGCGGGCTGCATTCGCCCAGAAAGAGCCCGATCCCGCAAATTTCTCACCGTCGCCACAATCTCTCCGAGGGGTGCGGAATCGGCCGTACGGACAACGGGAACGATCAGACCATTGGGCATCGCGACAGCAAAACCCACATTGATCTCCGCAATCCGCACAATGCTGTCGCCCTCGATAATGGCGTTCAATTCTGGCCGCTCCCGCAGTGCAGCCGCGAATAACTTGATGAAGAGTGCGTCGTAGGATGGCGCTTGACCCAATTTCTCCGCCAAATTTTGCCGCGCGACGACCAGAAGATCTGCACTGGCTTCACGGGTCAGCGTGGTCGAAACCGCAGTGGCCAGGGTGTTGCGCAACCGTTCGGCGAGCGAGCGGCGCAAGCCGGTCATCGGCACCCGTTCAGCAGTCCGGTAGTCCACCGATGTTTTCCCAACCGGCTCGCGTTTTTCAATTAGCGCTTGAATGTCGGCTTCGACGATCCGTCCTCCCGGACCGCTTCCCTTGATCTGCTGGAGATCGATGTGGTGCTGCGCGGCAATCCGCTTCGCAACAGGGGTGGCTCGCAAGGCCCCACCGGCCGGAACAGTTTGTTTGTCGGAAGGGGAGATGGGCTCAGGCACTCGGGTCTGCGAGACTGAAAAAGTATTTGTTGAAGCGGGAATGGCTTCCCCATCCCGAAGTATGTACCCCATCAAGGATTCCACTCGCAGCGCTGTCCCCACCGCAGCCACCGCGTGCAGAGTGCCATCTTCCGGTGCCGGAATTTCAAAAGTCGCTTTGTCCGTGGTGATTTCCGCAACCGGCTCTCCGGCGGCCACGCGTGAGCCCGTGGCGCGCAACCATGCCGTCAAAACGCCTTCTTCCGTGTACATTCCCATGCTTGGCATGACAATTGATCGTGGCACCTGCGTCAGGCTCCCGTTCCGAATAATGAGTGCACAGCAGAGATGACCTGTGCTGCTCCAGGCGTGTAATGGGCTTCCAAAACGGCGGCAAAGGGAACCGGTGTGTCCGGCGCTGTGACCGTCTTAATCGGAGCATCCAGATTGTCAAACCCTTTGTCTGCGACACGAGCTGCGATATCACGGGCCATCGACGCGGTGGGCGTATCCTCATCAACGACGACCAATCGGCGGGTTCGTGAAACGGAATCGAGAATCGTGTCCTCATCGAGCGGCGAAAGCGTGAGGACATCCACGACTTCCGCATCGATCCCTTCGCTCATCAGCGATTCTGCCGCTTCGGAGCAGATATGCGTCATCCGGCCGATGCCGCACAAAGTCACATCGCGCCCCTTGCGGACGATCTGCGCGCGGCCGATCGGTACGGTATAGGCTTCTTCCGGCACAGGGCCCTTTGCGCGCAGGCCCAAAAACTTGTGCTCGAGGATGACCACCGGCCCGTTGTCGCGAATCGCGGCAATCGTAAGCCCCTTAGCGTTATAGGCTGTTGAAGGAACCACCACCTTGAGGCCGGGGATGTGGGCCAGCACGGCGTACAGAGTCTGTGAATGTTGCGCTCCGGCACCGCCTCCGTACGTTCGATTGTCGCCCCCCCGCGTACCATACGCGGTGCGAATCACCAGCGGCAGGTCCACCTGTCCGCCCATCATGTAATGCATCTTGGCCGCTTGATTCATAATCTGGTCGTAGCAACAACCGATCAGATCCACGAACATGATTTCGACAATGGGACGCAGCCCCGACATGGCCGCGCCCACGCCTGCACCCAGGAAACCCATTTCTGCAATTGGGGTGTCGAGAACGCGTTCGGGCCCAAATTCAGTGATCAATCCACGCGTGGCACGCAGCGGTCCTCCCCAGGCGTCGACAAAACCCAAGTGCGCCTTGCCTGCTCCTCCCGCAACATCCTCTCCCATGACGACGATAGTCGGGTCGCGCCGCATTTCCTGGCGAATCGCTTCATTGATGGCCTGGCCGAAACTTAGCTCACGTACAGCGGCGGTTATCATTCCCTCCCTCCCTCGGTCTCCGTCACGTATACGTCGGTAAAAAGATCCGCAGGTTGTGGCAACGGGCTGGCTTCGGCGAATGCCACAGCCTCATCAATTTTCTTACGATTGGCGGCGTCAATGGCGGCAAGGTCTTCCTGCCGGACGGCTCCCCGTTCCAGCAATTGTTCACGGAATCTCCGGATGCAATCGCGGCCACGCGCTGCTTCTTCTTCCTCCTTTGAACGGTAGCGGTTGGTCTCATCACCCTGGTGATGGCCATAGTAACGGTAGGTCATGCATTCAATCAGCGATGGCCCCTGGCCCGCTCGGGCGCGCTCCACCGCCGCAACCGCTGCCTCCCATACTGCCAGAACATCCTGTCCGTCCACGGTTACGCCGGGCATGCTGTAAGCCGCGGCGCGGTCGGCAATATGTGGAACAGACAGAGCATACTCAACGGGAGTAGATTGCGCGTAACCATTGTTTTCGCAAACGAACAACACCGGCAACTTCCAAATCGCCGCAAGATTCATGGCTTCGTGCACCGCTCCGATCCCGGCTGCACCTTCGCCGAAAAACGATGCAGCTACTTGCTGTGTCTTCCGCACTTTTGCCGACAGAGCGGCTCCCACCGCATGAGTCGCTCCCATTCCAACGATCGGGTTGACGCCCAGCATGCCAACACTGACGTCAGTAATGTGCATCGAGCCGCCCTTGCCGCGATTGCTGCCCGTCGTTTTCCCATAAAGTTCGGCCATCATGCGGTGCACTTGCACACCCTTCGCGATGCAATGACCGTGGCCGCGGTGTGTAGAGGCAATCCAGTCGGATGGTTCCAGCGCCGCGCACACGCCCACGGCACATGCTTCCTGGCCAGTGTAGTAGTGGACCGCGCCAACGGGAACGCCGGTTTCGACGAGCCACTTCAGACGCTCCTCAAATTCGCGGATGAGCGTCAGACGCTCGTACATCCACAGCAATTTTTCGCGTGCCGGCAGGGTTTGCCCCATTCCCGCGGTGTAGTTGGATGAATTTGAATCCGTCTTACTCGGCAATGTGCATCTCCGCGTTTGCAAGGTTTTGCTCGTGCCCGAACCTGCTGCCCAAAAACTTAAAACACAACCGTCGGCCCAGCCGCAACTTCGGCAGGCGCTGCCGCATTGAAGTATAAAACTCGAAACTGTCTTGCATGATGCTCACGCTCTGCAATTCTCCGGCCCCTTTCGGGCGGCAGGCGACTGGCGATAGCATTCTAAAATCTCTCCAACCTTCATCCAGACATGGAGCTTGTTTGAAAATCGTTCGGAAGCGCTGAAGGAGGCCATCCACCTCAACGTCCACACTACGAGATTACGAAACAAATACAATGGAATCCCCGCGGCGTAGTGCTTCGTACCAGACCGAATTCCGAATTGCCGAATGTTGGCTTCACCCTTGTGGAACCACCACGCCAGAAAAAACTCTTTGTACATGCGATTCTCGGGCACCGGGTGATACACGACGGCGGACGGCTCGTATCTCAACCGCTCTCCCCCCGCCAACAATCGAGCACCGAATTCCGTGTCCTCGTTTCGGATCTCGCTGCCGGGACGCGGACCAAGTTCGACACTAAAAGCGCCATATTTCTCGAACACCTCTCTTCGGAACGCCATGTTAGTTCCAAACGGGGGCTCAAGAAGTACGCCAGCTTGGTCTCCCAAGTTAAACTGGACGAGCGGACCCGCCGCATACCAAGCCTGCGGCAACAGCCACCGAGGAACTGGGCGAGACCATTTCGGAATCACCCGCCCACCCGCACCAGCCCAGTCGCCGTTGTGCAGCGCGGCTGTCAGATTCTGCAGCCAGGTGGGCTCGACCATCACGTCATCATCCATAAAGGCTATGATTTTGCCCCGAGCCTCGCGAATTCCTGAATTCAGAGCATGGGATTTCCCTTGCTGCGGTTCAAAAAGATAGCGAATGCGAGAACCGTACCGGTTGCGGAAGTCTGCGACGACGTCGGGCGTTCGATCGGTCGAGTTATTGTCCACCACCAGAATCTCCCACTCGATCGATTCTGGAAGCACCAGTGCCGCCGCACTGTTCAAGGCAGTCGCGAGATCGTCTTTTCGATTATACGTGCACAAGACGATGGTAACGTCCATCTCTTCCGGCTCCTCTATTCTTCACATCGCCTCGGCGCGCGGCTCTCGCGCATCGAGAATGAGCCGCCTGATGTAAAAGCCGAGAGCGCCAGTCTTCAAAAGTAGAAACTTTACCCAGGTTCTTATCCACCAGGGGCGGAGTTTGAGCGATCGCCAGTAAGCTTGCGCGGATTTCTTATATTCCCCGTGCCAAAATTCCTCATCCCCAATCACCACCTGAACACGCGCTCGAATGTCCTCTTCATCCGTCGAATCCTTCACATGCTGACGAAGCAGGGGTTCGAAATCGGCGTCGCTCAAGCCGGGCATGCTTCGCCCCCGTGGTCCGTACGTCAAAGCCCGGCCCGCCATGGTCGCGATACCTGCGTTAAAAGCACGACGATTAGAGATTACGCCGGCGAGCTCGGCCAGCTGGGCAGCCCGCCAGAGGACGTTGAGTTCATCAATTACACAGATCGGGTTCCCTCTCTGGTTAAAGGCAGAAGTGAGACTCTCCTCGTGCATTCGAACAAAAAGCATTGGCTGGGCCAGATAAGCTACTTGATAGTGGAGGGCGAGGACGCACCACAGATACCAATCGTTGGCATGTGGCATTTCCAGCGAAAACATGCCGAACTTGTCGTAGCACTCCTTTCGAACCATGGCAGCCGAAAGGACAACACAATCTCCTTCAATGAGCCGCATAAGAAAATCAGGGCCGTTCCAGATCCGGTCGTGCTCTCCTAGATTGGTCCAGCTTGCGATGCCAACCTCTTCTGAGCCCTGCACTTCTATGGCCCGGCAGAATACGTAACCAACCTCGGGGTTTCGTTCCATTACGTCGACATAACGGTCAAGAACTTCGGGGCCTCGGAGCCAGTCGTCCGGCGAGACCAGCCACACATACTTGCCGCTCGCCATGGTGATGCCCTTGTTGAAATTACGAACGTGGCCAATGTTGACATCATTGCGAATGTGCTTCACACGGGGGTCGTTGAAGGAGGCGGCAACTTCCGGCGTATTGTCCGGCGAGCAGTTGTCCATGATAAGAATTTCATAATTCTGGTAAGTCTGCTCAAGGATCGAGTTGACGCACTGCGGCAGCAAATGCGCAAATTTGTAGCAGGGAACCACAAAGCTAACGAGTGGGTTCATATACCTCCGGTACGAGAAACCGTTCCGCGCCGCGGACAATCTGCGTGTAACCCTCGGGCGTTATTTCCTGGAATATGGCGGGTGCCCAATCGAAGCAACTACCTGAGTTGCGCGAAAAAATCGGGTTGGCGATCCGCTTGTCTCCCTGCTGTCGATTGGCACACAAGATCCTTGCGCAAATAAACCAGCACTTCGATGGGCTCAAACCGTCCCATTGGCAGGCGGATGGGTCCCCGGAAATGGGGGTCTGCTGCAAGTCGATCGGCGAATTCACGATTAAATTGGTTATCCATGTCCTGCCGATCCGTGGCTTGGCCCACAAAACCTGGCGCCGTCAGAACAATATCATTCTGCTCCGCTGAACTCATCACCCGTTGCCAATCGAGTGGTCCCTGTTCGTAGCGCCACAACCACAGAGGCTCAGGGAATCCGTTCCTTTCCGATGGGGACGGCCCTGCAACAAACCATGGATAAAGAAGCTGCGGAGGATTCAAGGGCCGGCCCATTCCCAGGAATGCAATCCTGGGTTTCTCCAAGCCGCAACTTTGCGAGATTTCCCGCAGCGGCTGCCAGTTCCACTGTTCGAAGCGAACCATAATTCGCCAGGGAAGCCCGCCATTGTAGAAGCCTGGGTCTACCGGCTCGTGGTTCGGAAACACGACCGGCGCCACGATTATTAGCACTTGAGCGACTGCGAGTGTGGCGGACAGCGCCAGGGCCGCTCTGGAACGAACCCAGCCTGTCAAATCCGAAAGAACTCCAACTGCGATTGCAAACGGAATGACCGCCGGGCAGAGATACCGAAGCAAATGATTCGTGCCGGAAAGCTGCAGGGCGACCAGCGGCAAAACGGCACAGCCACAGGTCACGAGCGCGGCTCGCTGGGCTGGATTGAGGCTAACCTCTCTCTTAATTAGTACCTTTCGGATCGCTACAAAAACAAGCAGGATAATCAAAACACTGAGCGCAGGTCCAAGCAGGCTAGTGACCACGGTACCGAACCACTTCGCCCAGGTCACGAGTGAAGGATTGCCTAAAGAATTGCGGGGTTGCTCTCTTGCGAATTTGGTGTAGTTCAGAGCCGGGCCAAGATTCTTGAGCCACCATGGGGCCGCAACCAGGAATGCAAGCGCCCCTGCTTTGATGAAGGAAGGTACCGAGGCAAGACTCCGGTTTTCCCGATGAAGAAAGAAAAAGGTAACAGCCAAAACAGGAAATGCGATCAGCACGAAGGAGCTTTTTGCCAACAGCCCCAGCCCGATTGCAAACCCCAGCCCAATCCACCCGCGCGGGTGTCCTACCCCGTCGCTCCAGTAGAAGGAGAGGAAATACAGCATTACGGAGGTGGCGAGGAATAACGGGCCCTCTGTGCTGAAAAAGATGCTGGCAGAGATGACTTCAGGTGATAAACAAAAGACCAGAACAGCAATAGCACCGGCGAGGGGACTTGCAATACGGCGAGTCGTCAAATAAATGATCCCGCCGGTACCGCCCCAGCAAGCGAGCGTTACGAGTCTTGCGATCGCTGTGTGGAAGCCAAACACAGCAAGAAAAGGAAGAGCGAGAAGGAGATTCGCAGGAGGTCGGCGCACGTCTCCGCCAATGAGGATTGAACCCAGCTGCCGGAGGCTCCCGCTATGAAGATTGTGAATGTCTCTTAGCACTCCGTCAAAGTACAAAGCTTCATCCCAGTGAATCGCATACGGATGATCGACGATCCAGCGAATGGCGGCGATTAAGATGGCGAGCAGCAAGAAACCCGTAAACAGCAACCCTGTTCGTTCCCCGGATTCCCACTGATTAACTGTTGGGCTGAGTTTTTTCACGTCAGTTATAGTGGCAGAAGAGATAGGCGCCTCCCAGTGCATGCTCGCCTTGCGAATTGATGCAGGCCTGCGATGGTTTCTTCAAGCTGGAACCAGGGGAGTCTCTTCCACTGGCGCACGCCTCATCAATGCTCGAAGGAGGTCCATGTACAGTGCCTTTTGTCCCATCACGTAAAACAGCATGCCAACATAGGCAACCAGCAGAACTGAAGTTCCGAGCAAGAGCCTCGGCAGAGGAGTCAAAGATTGGCCGAAGAAGAATTGCACCCCAAAAGCAAGCGCTGCAGCTACGGCCCCTGAAACAAAAGGTTTGCTCACCGCCAGCAGAATATCGCGCAAGGAAATCACCGTTCCATGCACGCACCACGCAATGTGCGGAATAGCCCACAAGGTCATAACAGCAGAGTAGC
>Ga0210403_10003042_pt1 | contig 14877 bp, 9 predicted proteins | sample IncBWC19MmetaG_FD_150863 | JGI IMG/M metagenome (GOLD analysis project Ga0210403, IMG submission 150863) | Forest soil microbial communities from Barre Woods Harvard Forest LTER site, Petersham, Massachusetts, United States - Inc-BW-C-19-M | ecosystem: Environmental > Terrestrial > Soil >... | reverse complement strand
GAATGGTTGAATTCAAGTTTGGCGCGCAGCGGCTTCCAGCCTTGAGTGTTGTGACACTCCTGGCATCCGATCTTGAGCTGGTTACCGTGCGGGCTTTGAAGAGGAGCATCGAGCGTGACGTGCTGACTGAACGCAATACATCCCGAGAAAAAGCTGAAGCTGAATAAAAAAAGGGCCCTGAAAAACGACAAACGATGATTTCCTGCGATGGATTTTTGATGCGACTAAAAAGGCGGTACGTCTTGGGACGAACCAACAATCACTCGACACGAGATTGCATTGGGGCTTGCACATGATTTGCCAGACGCCAAAACTGCACAAAATTGGCGGAAATTCAGCCTGACTCATGTGCCAATGCGAAATTGCTACACCGGAGAGAAAAACAATTACGCAGCGTATTTTGCTATTGCAGGTGAGGGTCCATGCGCGGCCGAGATGCCCAATCGAATACGATGGGACTAAATACATTGGCGTAAAACCAACGCCGATACGAGGAACCACGTAAAGGCGTACAATCCTGCTCGGTTTATTACTACGGTTATCTGGCAAAGGGGGCGAAAAGGGGACAAGATGCAACGAATCGACGCTTTGATTTGGCTGATAAATCGATTCGGGACATCCATGATGAGGGGCCCTAAATTCGCGGTTTTCGCAGTGGTTCTTGCCTCGTTGCCGCTGACTGGGGTGTCGCGACCCGCACAGCAACGTGAGCGTGCACTGTGCTGTCTTTGCATGTGCCATTCGGTTGACGAGCGTCAATGTGCACAGGCGTGCGTCGACATGCAACATGGCACGAAGATTATCGAAGAGCCCGAGATGAATGCCTGCACGAAGAGCTGCCTGAAGCACGGAGTCCGGCAAATTTTTTTCTCTGAAGATGGGACTCGGTTCGTTATAACTCCCGCTGTAAATAAATAGATTCGTTTTTCGACCAGACTCGAAATAGTTTTTGAGCGGTGGTGCGTTTCTTAGGCTGGAACCTCGCGGCGCTCGCTTCGCTTCGGTGGGCAGCCGAAGGTGACTGTCCCCACATTCGCTTTATTCCTCCGTCGTCAAACATCGATCGGTTTTCCTTTGACGGTGGTTTTACTGCTACCAGTGCGTCCACTGCTGACGCGATTGGACACCCGCGCCAAAGACTTGCGCGGGGCACCCCGGGCGAAGGCGTCCGGGGCTACACACGCGCGGGGCGAATAGTTGGCGAAAATCTAAATTCGGGCTAGAATATTTTGATGCAGTCAGTACCTGCCTCTCTCTCCTGGGCACATCCTCTTGTAGCGGAGTGGTTTGTCTCGCGTTTTGGAACTCCGACCGAGCCTCAGGAGCAGGGGTGGCCGCGCATTTTGGCCGGGCGGACCACGCTGATTTCGGCGCCCACCGGATCGGGCAAAACTCTTGCCGCGTTTCTGGCTTGCATTGACCGGCTGGTGCGGAAGGCGCTGGCAGGGCAGTTGTCGGATCGGACGGAAGTCCTCTATGTTTCTCCGCTGAAGGCTCTGGGAAACGATATCCAAAAAAATCTGGAGATCCCGCTGGGGGAGATCCTTGCGCTAGCGGGGGAGCGCGGATTTCTGATGCCGGAAATTCGGACGGCGGTGCGGACTGGGGACACGCTGCAGCCGGAGCGGCGGGCAATGCTGAAGCGGCCTCCGCATATTTTGGTGACCACGCCGGAGTCGCTGTACATCCTGCTGACTTCGGATAAGAGCCGGGCGATTTTGCGGGATGTGGAGACGGTGATTGTTGACGAGATTCATGCGGTGGCGGATGACAAGCGGGGGGCGCATCTGGCGCTGTCGCTGGAGAGATTGGAGGCGCTGACAACAGATTCCTCGTCGCTCTCGCTCCTCGGAATGACAAAGGAAAAAGATTCAGCGTCTGCTTCGATTAACCCGAGAAAGAAATCCAGGCTGGTGCGGATTGGGTTGTCGGCGACGCAGAAGCCGATTGAGTTGGTCGCGCATTTTCTGACGGGGACGGGGCGGCCTGATCCTGTTGTGGTTGATGTGGGACATAAGAGGAAGCTAGATCTGGCGGTGGAAGTTCCACCGATGCCGTTGGGGCCGGTGGCGTCGAATGAGATGTGGGACACGATTTATGACCGGCTGGTGGAGTTGGTGAGGCAGCATCGGTCGACGCTGGTGTTTGTGAATACTCGGCGCATGGCGGAGCGGATTGCGCATCAGTTGGGTGAGCGGATCGGGGAGGAAAATGTTGCGGCGCATCATGGAAGTTTGTCGCGCAAGCTGCGGCTGGCGGCTGAGAAGAAACTGAAAGAGGGACAGGTTCGGGTGCTGGTGGCTACGGCGTCGCTGGAGTTGGGAATTGATATCGGGTTCGTGGATCTGGTGGTGCAGATTAATTCTCCGCGGGCGATTGCGGTGGCGCTGCAGCGGGTGGGGCGGTCGGGGCACTGGCGCGGGGCCGTGCCGAAGGGAAGGTTCTTTGCGACTACTCGCGATGACTTGATGGAGTTAGCGGCGCTGGTGCGGGCGATCAAGTTGGGGGATCTGGACCGGCTGATGATTCCGGAGTCGCCGCTGGATGTGCTGGCGCAGCAGATTGTGGCGGCTTGCGCGGCGGAGGGGCCGGTGGCGGTGCGAGGGAAACGGCGCCAAGATGGCGGCGAGACTGCCGGCCTGGAGGCTGGTGCTACGGAAACGCGGGCGGGAGCGCCCGCGCCAGACGAGTCGGACGGGTGGGACGAGGATGAACTCTTTGCTCTGGTGAAGAGGGCTTATCCGTATCGGTATCTCTCGCGCGAAACGTTTGATTCGATTCTCGAGATGTTGTCGGAGGGGATTGCGGCGCGGCGGGGGCGGTATGGGGCGTACATTCATCGCGATCGGGTGAATAAGAGATTGCGGGCGCGGCGCGGGGCGCGGCTGGCGGCGATCACCAGTGGCGGGGCGATTCCCGACAATTCTCTGTACACGGTTGTGGCTGAGCCGGATGGCGCGATGGTCGGCACGGTCGATGAGGACTTTGCGGTGGAGAGTAATCGCGGCGACATCATGCTGCTGGGGAATTCGTCGTGGATCATCCATCGCATTGAGACCAACAACGGGCGGATGCTGGTGCACGATGCGCACGGAGCGCCGCCTAGCGTGCCGTTCTGGCGCGGAGAGGCTCCGGCGCGGACGGAGGAATTGTCGCAGCATGTGGGAGAGTTGCGACAGGTGATCAGCGAGATGCTGCCTCGGACTTCGCCCGTGGGATTCTCTGCGACTCAACCTGAAGTTGCTGCAGCGGTGTCGTGGCTGAAGGAAGAATGCGGGCTGGATGATTCTGGAGCGGAGCAGGCGATTGAGTACATCCTGCAGGGGCGCGTGGTGCTGGGCGCGGTGCCGACCCAGAAGACGATTATCGCGGAGAGATTCTTTGATGAGGGCGGCGGAATGCAGTTGGTGATCCACGCCCCGTTTGGCGGAAGAATCAACAAGGCGTGGGGATTGTCTCTGCGCAAGCGGTTCTGCGTGGGATTCAATTTTGAGTTGCAGGCAGCAGCTACCGACAACGGGCTCAACATCGCGTTGGCGGAGCAGCACAGCTTTCCGCTGGGGGATGTCTTTCACTTTTTGAACGCGGATACGGTGCAGCCGATTCTGGAACAGGCGGCGCTGGATTCTCCGATCTTTGGCACGCGCTGGCGATGGGACGCGAACCGGGCGCTGGCGTTGCTGCGTTTTCAGAATGGCAAGAAAGTTCCGGCGCAGATTCAGCGAATGCGGTCAGATGATCTGCTGGCGTCGGTTTTCCCCGATGCGGCGGCGTGCTTCGAGAACATTGAAGGGGAGCGGAAGATTCCGGATCATCCGCTGGTGGGCGAAGTGATGAAGGATGTGCTCACCGAGGCGATGGACGTTGAAGGACTGAAGTCGGTGCTGCGCGGGATGGCTTCGGGAGAGATTCGTGTGCTGGCGGTGGATACTCCGGTGCCGTCGCAGTTCTCGCATGAAATTTTGAATGCGAATCCGTATGCGTATCTGGATGACGCACCTCTCGAGGAACGGCGGGCGCGCGCGGTGGAGATGCGGCGGGTGCTGCCGGAGTCGGTGCTGCAGGAAGTGGGCGGGTTGGATCCGGGGGCGATCGCGCAGGTGCGGAGCGAGGCGTGGCCGGATGTGCGGGATGCGGATGAGCTGCATGATGTGTTGCATACGCTGGTGGCGGTGCCGGGGGACGTGGCAAGTGAGGGACGCCTCGCTTTGCTCGGCGGGGCGGACGAAGGCGTCCGCCCCTACACGAGCAGTGGAGAATGGGAGACCTTCTTCGAGAGATTAGTTAGCCAGGGGCGGGCTGGGATTGCTTCGCTGGATGGGCGGCGGTATTGGGTGGCGGCGGAGCGGGCACGATCGTTTCAGGGGCTGTTTCCGGGGGCTCGGTTTGAGTGGAGTCTGGCTGAGGTGGAGATAGGGGAGATCTCGCGGGATGAGGCGCTGCTGAGTCTTGTCATGGGGTGGATGTCGGCTGTTGGGCCTACTACTGCTTCGCAGCTTGGCGACGTGCTCGGGCTTCCGGGTTCCGATATTGAGAAGGGGCTGCTGCGGATGGAGGCCGCGGGGACTGTTCTGCGTGGGTCGTTTACTGGCGCTGGCAGCGCGCGGGCGGGAGCGCCCACGCCACACGATCCCGTCGAGCTTCGCTCGATTGAGTGGTGCGAGCGGAGGCTTTTGGCTCGCATACATCGGCTGACTGTGGGGATGCTGCGGAAGCAGATTGAGCCGGTCACGGCGGCGCAGTTCTTGCGGTGGTTGTTGCGGTGGCAGCATGTGGCTCCGGGATCGCAAGCGGCGGGCGAGCGCGGAACGATGGAAGTCTTGCGACAGTTGCAGGGGTTTGAAGTTCCGGCGAATGCGTGGGAACGGCAGGTGCTGGCGCGGCGGGTGACGGATTACGATCCGAAGTGGCTGGATCAGCTTTGCCTGACGGGAGCGGTGGGATGGGGGAGATTGTCGCCGCATCCGGCTACGCTGGAAACTGGCGGAACTTCTGATGGGGCTGTGCCTCGACAGCGACGAGTCATTCCTACTAGTGTGGCTCCGATTACGTTTTTTGTGCGCGAGGAAGCGGATTGGATGGGGGTACGTCAAAATCCCCACCCCGCCTCCGCAAAAAGCGCGGAGACAAGGGTGGGGCACCCTCCGGATGATGATTCCCATCAGGCGCGCGGGTTGAGTAATAGCGCGGAGGTTGTGTTCGAGTTCCTGAAATCGCGGGGGGCTTCTTTTTTTGCGGACATCGTGCGCGGGACTGGGAAATTGAAGGCGGAGATTGAGACGGCGCTGTGGGAGTTAGTGGCGGGCGGGCTGGTGACGGCCGATGGGTTCGATAATCTGCGGTCGCTGATTGATCCGAAGCGAAGGGCGGGACAGGGGAGCGGGCGCACCGTGCGTCCGCGGCACAGTTCGGGACGGTGGGCGCTGCTGCATGCAGATGCGGCGGTGGAGCGTCCGCGGGCGGTGGAGGCGGCGTGCTGGATGTTGCTGCGGAGATATGGGATTGTGATTCGCGATTTGTTGGCGCGGGAGGCGAATCTGCCGTCGTGGCGCGAGTTGCTGATGGCTTTCCGGCGACTGGAAGATCGCGGAGAGATTCGCGGTGGAAGGTTCGTGGATGGATTTCTGGGCGAGCAGTTCGCGCTACCGGTCGCGGTGGAGTCGGTGCGGTCGATGCGCAGCCTGCCGTTGAGCGGAGAGACGATTACATTGTCGGCGGCGGATCCGTTGAATCTGGTGGGGATCCTGGTGCCAGGGGAAAGAGTGCCGGCGATTTCGGGCAGAACGGTGAGTTATCGGGATGGGGTGGCGGTGGTGGCGGAGTTGAATCCGATGATCAGCCAGGCGGCGGGGTAACCACTGGGGCTAAAGCCCCTTTTTTAAGGATTCCAACGCGGCCCTAAAGGGCCGCTCTTCCACGGCACATCCGGCAGGCGTCTCTCGATCTGGCGGCAGGACAACGGCAAGCGCCTTCTACGCCCTGCCCAGTATCTCTAAACAGAATCCGGGACGGTTCTTGGCAGATAGTGCGACGAGGCAGGTTATTTCGCGAACGTCCGCTCTTATGGTTCCCAGTGGGCACAAAAAAACAGAGGCTCGATGAGGGGGTCCCCCGAGCCTCTGATTTTGGCGTTGATCGGCTAGAACTTCTCGAAAAGCGCTTCCCCCATCGCTTTTGCCGAGCATCCGCACTCTAATAGATAGCAATTCGTATTCCAGTTGGGTGGGGTGGGCCTATGTTTTTGTTGTGCGGGTGGAAATGGTGATCCTGCAATGACTTAGCTTGGAGCTGTTTGATTCTCAGTATCGCTCGGCGGAGATCCATCGACGAATCGAACTATCTGAATAGATAGTCGGGCTAACCGTTCGGATATCGAAAAAGGTGAATGGGGCTCATGCAATTCGGTCCGGGCTGTGATAGAAGTTTCTGCACCCCTTGGGAGACCTGATTGCGGCCCAGACTACTGGTGATTGCGGGACCCTCGAAAGACCTGACCATTCCGTTGCCCAACGGAGAAGCCACGATTGGCCGCGATCCGGCGAATGTGGTGGCGATTGTCGATCCGTCCGTTTCCCGAAAACATTGCCTGCTGCGTCAAGAAGAAGACGGGCGCTTTTCGATCAAGGATCTGGAGAGCCGGAACGGCACGTTGGTGAATGGAAATCCCGTGAAGGAGCAGTTTCTTCATCATGGGGATGAGATTGCGACCGGGGACTCACTATTTCTGTTCCTGGTGGACGATGAGGATCGAGCGGCATCCGCGAGCCAGGTGGAGTTTGACGACGGGCAGCCGATGGCAGAGACCAGGCTGATGCATCCCAAGGAGGCGGTGTATCTGCAGCCGGACCGGTTGCTCAAGGAACTTCCGGCGACATCGCAGGTGGGGCGAAACCTGAATGCGCTGCTCAAGATCAGCCGGGTGGTGCATGCGATCCGCGATCTGGAAGAGTTGCAGGCGCAATTGCTGGACTTGATCTTCGAAGTAGTACCGGCGGGCCGAGGGGCGATTCTGCTTTCAGAAGGCGAGGGCCAGGAATTCAATTCGCTCTATGCGCGAACGCGGCAGGGCGGGCAGCCGCAACTGGTGCGAGTGAGCCGAACCATAGCCCGGAAGGTGATGAAAGAGAATGTTGCGATTCTAGGCGTCGACATCGCGTCGAGCGGGAATCTTCGAGAGGTGGAGAGCCTGGTGGCTTCTCACGTCCGGTCTCTGGTATGCGTGCCGTTGAGCGTTTTTCAACGGATGATCGGATGCATCTATCTCGACAGCACGAGTGCTGTGAACCGTTTTCATGAAGATCATCTGCAACTGATGGCGGGGGTGGCGGGAGTCTCGGCGGTGGCGCTGGACAATGCGCGCAGGTTGCAGTGGCTGGAACAGGAGAATCAGCGTCTCTCGACGGAAATCCGGCAGGACCAAAGCCTGGTGGGAGAGGGCGCGCGGATGAAGGAGATTTTCCAGTTCCTGGCGCGAGTGTCGCCGTCGGACTCGACGGTTCTGATCGAGGGCGAAAGCGGAACGGGAAAAGAATTGGTGGCGAAGGCGCTGCATCGGAACAGCCCGCGGGCGACCAAGCCATTCGTGGCGATCAATTGTGCGGCTATCCCCGAGACACTTCTGGAGGACGACCTGTTCGGACATGAACGGGGCGCGTTTACCGGAGCGGCAACGCAGAAAAAAGGACGGCTGGAAGTCGCCGATGGCGGAGTGGTGTTCCTGGACGAGATCGGCGAGCTGGCTCCGGCGTTGCAGGTGAAACTGCTGCGCGTTTTGCAGGAGCGGGAGTTTGACCGCGTGGGCGGGACGCATCCGATCAAGGTGAATATCCGGCTGATCGCGGCAACGAATCGCGATTTGGAAGACGCGGTGCGGAAGGGGGAATTCCGCCAAGATCTTTACTATCGGCTGGCGGTGGTGAAGATGACCATGCCTCCGCTGCGCGAGAGACGGGAAGATATTCCGATGCTGACGCGGCACTTTCTGCAGAAATATGCGATGAGGTGCCGAGTGAAGGCGAAACCGATTTCACGCGAGGCGATGGCCGCTCTGGTCCATTACGAGTGGCCGGGAAATGTGCGCGAACTGGAAAACGCGATTGAGCGATCGCTGGTGATGGGATCGTCGGACATGGTTTTGCTGGAAGATCTGCCGGAGTCGCTGCTGGAGCAGAATGCTCCGGAAGATATTACCGAGGGGAAGTATCACGGCAGCGTGAAGGAGTTGAAGAAGCAGTTGATTCTGGATGCAGTGGAGCAGACTGGCGGTAATTATGTGGAGGCGGCGGGAATACTGGGAGTGCATCCGAATTATCTGCACCGGTTGATTCGAAATCTAGGATTGAAGGATGAGTTGAATCAGGCGCTGAAGGGGCGAGGGCGGGTATCGGGGGGAGCGGCGTAGGTCCTCGCGACGTTTCGGTAGCTCGCGAGAGTTGCAGAGGTCCTTCGCCGCGAAAAGCTGCGGCTCAGGATGACAAGCTCATTGGTTACGCTTACGGGAGAGATAGTTGCAGGAGGCGGGTGGGGTCGAGATAGGTGGCTTGCCAGCGGACGGCGACGTGGAGGTGAGGTCCGGTGGCGCGGCCGGTGCCGCCGCTAAGGCCAATCAGTTGGCCGCGTTTTACTGGGTCTCCTTCTTTCACTTTCAATTCGGACATATGGAAGTACAAAGTAAGTAGTCCCTGGCCGTGATCGATCACTACGCAATTTCCTTCGAAATATAGAAAGCGGGCGAGCAGGATTGTGCCGTCGTTCATGGCGGCGACGGGTGTTCCTGTAGGGACGCGGTAGTCGAGGCCTTGGTGCTCTCTCTGGGCCACTCCGTTGAAGATGCGTCGAGAACCGAAGACATCAGAGGTCGGCGCATCGACGGGGGCCGCGAAATTTCCGTTCCATTCGCGGTCGGGAGTGACGCGACCGAGATATTCCTCTTTCACCTTCTTCGATTCGTCAATTTGCTTCAGCTGTTCAGGGCTGGGCTCAGTGAATTTCTTTTCGACCGATAGTTCGACTCTGATTTCGGGGTATTGTGCACGAGCGACTTCGAAAGCGCCGTTGAACTTGAGAGACGCTTTCGTCACTGCGCTGCTGCCGGCGAGTTCGAGCGAGTACTTTCCAGGCTTTGTGTCGAAACTGACACCCGCCAATGCGAACCAAGACTTAGTAGATGGGTTGTAGCTGAAAGCCAATTCGTGGCCTAGCCACGTGGCGGTTAGGGAATCTAGTTTTTCGGGCGGTTTTACCTGGAACAGGACGGGGGCGCCGTTTAGGAGGCGGGTGGGTTGGGAGTGGACGGTCCAGGGGAGCGCGGCGTGAAGAGGCAGGGTGAGAACAAGCAAGGCCAGGCTGAGACATAGGGGACGAGTTTGTGGTCGGGGCCGCTCGGCTCCGCCTTTGCGGGACAGCTGAGGCGGCTGTCTCCACATGAGTTGTCGTGTCGACTTGAGCCGTTGGGGCTTCGTCAGTCCGTGCCTGTTACCGAAAAGCTTCACTGTATTAGCGTAGCATTCGTGGCTGGCTATAATCCGGGCATGCGGAACTGGGTGCTTACTGCTTGGATGCTGTGCGGGATGGTGATGGCGCAGACGGCGGCGAAGCCGTTGCATGCGGATCGAGTGGTGGTGCTGAAGAAGGAGCGCACGCTGCAGCTGTTGAGCGGGGAGCAGGTCATCAAATCTTACAGGGTGGCGCTGGGTGGAGATCCGGTGGGGGCGAAGATGCGGCAAGGGGATCACAAGACTCCGGAGGGGATCTACGTGCTCGATTCGCGGAATGCGCACAGTCAATTTCACAAGTCGATCCACATTTCGTATCCGAATGCGCGAGATCGCGCGGAGGCGCGAGCCCGAGGGGTTTCTCCTGGAGGTGATGTGTTTGTGCATGGACTGCCGAATGGATATGGGTGGGTTGGGGCTTCCCATCGGGCGAAGGATTGGACGGATGGGTGCATTGCCGTAACGAACGAGGAGATTGAGGAGATTTGGAAGGCAGTGGGGGATGGGACGGCGATTGAGATTCGGCCGTGATGTCGGTGGCGGGGAAGATGCCGCTTGGCTTCGCCTTCGCGGGACGGACGAAAGCGTCCGTCGCCACACGAGCCGATTTGGGATGGACTTGGGCGTCCGTTGCTACACGGGCACGGGCGACCGACTAACTGCATGCGTGTAACATGAGGGCCATCTGACATGTCGTTGTCGACACCATCTCCTGCAACTTTGACGAAACCGCAGGCACCTGAGTTGATTCGGGGGCTGAATGCGTGGCATGCGACTTCGATTGTGGCTGGGACGATTATTGGCAGCGGCATTTTTCTCGTTCCGTCGGAGATGATGCAGGCGGTGGGGTCGGCGGGGCTGGTTTATCTGGCTTGGGTCGTTGGAGGGCTGCTCTCTTTTTTTGGCGCATTGACTTATGCCGAATTAGGCTCGGTGCGGCCTTACGCGGGCGGTGAGTACGTGTATGTGCGGGACGCGTATGGTCCGTTGCCGGCGTTTCTTTATGGCTGGACTTGGTTCTTGATTGCGAAGCCCGCATCCATCGCAAGCGTGACCTCCGGCCTGGTACGGGTGTTGGGAACATTTTCGGCATTTCATTTCCTGCCAGACACGCTTTTCTCATTCCATGTCACGTCGAGCCGCGTGCTCGTTATCACGTACGGTCATCTGGTGGCGATTGCGGCGAACGTGTTTATCACGGGGCTGAACTACATCGGAATCCGCAAGGCTGGCGCGTTCCAACTGGCGTTCACAGTGCTTAAGGTGGGGATGATCGTCGGGATTGCCGTCATCGCCCTGACTGCGGCTTCCGGTTCGTGGAGCAATTTTGGGACTAGTTTTCCGGGAGCGATCGGCGGGGTGAGCGGATTCATGGCTGCGCTGGTCGCGGCTTTGTGGGCTTACGATGGCTGGAACGATTTGAATATGGTGAGCGAAGAGATTCAGCGACCGGAGAAGAACATTCCTCTGGCTCTTGTTCTGGGTGTCGGAGTTGTGGCCGTACTCTACATGGGGTTGAACGCCGGAATTCAATACGCTCTGCCAGCGGCGGCCATTGCTCATACGGCAGTGCCGGCTGCGGCAGCGAGCGAGGCGGCGTTGGGGCATTTGGGAATTGTGCTGGTCTCGATCGGGATGATGATCTCGATGCTCGCTACACTGAACGGCACCGTCATGAGCGGAGGGCGCGTGCCCTTCGCGGTTGCCCGGGACGGATATTTTTTCAAAGCGCTGGGAGAAGTTCATCCGAGATTTCACACGCCTGCTTTGGCGCTGGTGATTCAGGGCGCGGTGGCGATCCTGCTGATTGTGGTCGGTGGCGCTTTCCGGGAGCTGTTTTCGCTGGCCATTTTTGCCGAGTGGCTGTTCTACATGGTGGCGGCGAGCACGATCTTTGTGTTTCGCAAACGAGAGCCGGACGTGGCGAGGCCATACCGCACCGCCGGATATCCTTTTGTGCCGGCGCTTTTCATCGGTACGGCTTTCGTCCTGCTGTGCTACACAGTCGCGAGCAATCGTCGGGATTCGATTGGTGGAGTGGTGGTGATCCTCCTGGGCGTGCCGGTTTATTGGTGGTTTGCGCTGCAGCGCAAAACGAGGTCGTAAGATGCGCGCCCAATTCTGGCCGACTGAGAACGGGTCCCGGCCATAAATTCCGTTTGAATACAGATTTGGCTATCGCTATACTGTGCTTTCTGTAGCTCCATCCTAGAGGCTGTACTCCCGGTACTTGATCCGGGGTACGTTCTTGGGAAAGGATTGCAGGAAAGCAAGCGCCTGGACGTCTTCAGTATTGAGGTGTAGCAAGTCTATAGCACCTCTTCTGGCCGTGGCCGGCCACAGGGTCTTCCCGGATAGCCGTCGCCAAGGGAATCTTCCGCTCAAGATCCCGCCCAATAAATCCTTAGAGGTTGATGATGTTTCTTTATTTCAATTATTCCGCGCCGAAGAAGCGCGCCTGCCAAACCATTGCGTCCAACCGAGCGGTTTTCATAGCGACCTTGTCCGCGATTGCCGTTCTCAGCGGTTGTGGGAGTCCTTCAAAACCCGCCAATCTCAGCCCAAGTAATAACGGTAACTTGGCGATTTCCGCGAGTCTGCCGACCGGAACCGAAGGTTCAGGGTACAGCGGAAGCGTGACCGCGAGCGGCGGTACGTCTCCATACAATTTTGCGGTCACTTCGGGGCAAATGCCGCAGGGCGTAAACCTGGATCGTACTTCGGGAAACGTCTCGGGCACACCGACGGCAACCGGAAGCTTCAACTTTGGCGTTACCGTTTCGGACGCAAAGGGAGCTTCGCAAGAGAAAGGTTTGCAGATCAGCGTAGGTCAGGCAGCTGCGCCGCCTCCACCTTCGCCGCCGCCCGCGCAACCGCCGCCGCCGACCACGCCTCCACCATCGAGTCCAACAAGCGGAGGCGGAGGAACGTCTTTCTCGAACATACAGAAAGCCGGCGGCTGGGGACAGTACGGACAGGGGCCGCCGAATTTCGTGGATTGCTCACCTTCTCCGTGCGATGGGATTTCGTTTTCGATGACGCAGGGAGTGAGTTCGCCTTCGCTAAGCGGGCAAGCCACGATCTTCAATGTTGGCGGGACGACTCCGTATTCCGATGCACTCTGGAACAACCACCTGATTGGTCCTGACTCGTCCCAGGGGTTGTTTGACACCGACCAGTCGCTAAGCTCGTCGCTGCACGACTTCACGTACGACGTGGACTTCTACGGGGACAACCTGGGACTGTCGGAGGCGGTGGAGTTCGACATCAACCAATTCTTCGGGGGCATGGGCTTCATTTATGGCCACCAGTGCCGGATTGCGAACGGGAACCAGTGGGACATCTGGGATAACTCCAAGGGTCAGTGGATCCCGACGGGAGTACCTTGTTACCCGAAGAGCGGTCAGTGGAATCATCTGACACTGAAGGTGCAGCGGACGTCGGACAATCATGAGACGTACCAGTCGATCACGCTCAACGGCCAGACGGCGACCCTGAACTGGACGTTTGACAAAGGATCGAGCCCGGGATGGTATGGGGTAACAATTAATTTTCAGATGGACGGAAACTACAAGCAGGACTCGTACAACGTGTATCTGGATAATTTGACACTCGCGTACCATTAGGAACCACGCGTGTCGTGACTCGCAACTGGTCACGGGATAACCCAGAGTGATCGTCGTCACCGGCAGCTGTGGCGACGATCACGGTTTCTTGAGCGCGACTTCCTGTAAAAGCAGAAACAGCACTGTGGCAGTCCCCCAGGCCCTTTCTGTTACCGCAGTGCTGAGGTTCGGCCCCCGTACTCCCCCTGCAAAGCGCGTGATTGAGTAGGTGTGTACCTTTTTTTCGCAAGAGTCAAAAAGAATGACAGATGGTTCGTGCGTGGTGTTGTCAGACGTGGCTCCAGTACAGTTCGTGCGTTTGATGGTTGCTGAGCAGTAGAGAGTGCCACTTCGTCGAGCACTCCTCGCTGCGTCAATCTGATTATCCATCGGTCACACTCGCGCAAATGAGATTGCGAAGAGAAGGGAATGGTCTGTTCGGAAGTCGTTCGAATTCGCTCTGGAGAAATATATGCCTAATAACCGACGGGACTTTCTGAAGAAGGCCGCTGTGGCCGGTGCGGGAATGGCGTTGTACCCAGCCCTTGGTAAGGGACGAGCCTGGGCTTTTGCCCAGAGCCCAACAAGTCTGCGCAAGTTCGTAACGTCCGTGCCTGGACTCGGGCCGTGAGCCAAGAATGAGATCGGCCAGTACATACCGCTGGCGACCAAACGCTCCATAAATTTTGCAGGAAAAGCCACCGACCTTTACAGCGTTGCAGTCGGCAAGTTCAGCGAACAGATGCATCCTGATTTGCCGGGAAGGACCGAGTTCTTTGGATACACCGACTTATTTACATTTGATCAGAAATATCTCGCGGGAGCCATCGTTGCCAAACGCGGTACACCTACACTCCTGACGGTCACCAATTTGATGCCGGAGCGGCATATTCTGCCCGTCGATCCTACGATCATGGCTGGCCCCAACGGACTTATGGTCGGCGATCTTCCGACCAATCGCATTGCGACTCACTTGCACGGCGGGGCAACGCCATGGTTCAGCGACGGAACCCCGTTTCAATGGTTCACGCCATTAGGAAAACACGGATCGAGTTTTATGAACGTGCCCGGCTTCCCCGTCTTGCCAGGTACTGCCAGCTATTACTATCCCAACGATCAAAGTGCGCGTTTGGTTTGGTACCACGATCACGCGATCGGGATCACGCGCCTCAATGCCTACGCAGGAATCGCCTCCGCTTACATCATTGTCGACGATTTTGAGACCGGCCTGGTAAGTTGCGGCCTCCTGCCCGATTTGGTCGGGATTCCGCTGGTGATTCAGGACAAGGGGTTCGTTCCACGAAACATTCTCCGGCAGGACCCGACCTGGCGATGGGGAAGCCCGGGAAGCCTGTGGTATCCGCATGAATATGAAGTGAACGACTTCAGCACTGGGCCTAATCCGAAAGGCCGCTGGGATTGGGGCCCGACTGTCACTCCGCCCGCGCAAGGAACAAGCCCACTGCCGCGTGTGTGCGCGATCCCTGAGGCGTTTTTCGACACCATCGTTATCAATGGTGGCGTTTATCCGAAAGTCAGCGTTCCGCCCAAGCGTATGAGATTCCGCTTGCTCAATGGCTCACAGGCTCGCTTCTACCACCTGAACCTGTATGCCGAGGACCAGGCGAATGCGGGCGAGGCGCGAGTTGGTGCTCCGGGGCCAGTCATGTATCAGGTAGGAACAGAAGGAGGATTCCTGCCCGCCGTTGCGATCCATGACAACAAGACCCCGATCCCGCTCGTCAATCCAGCGGATGAGACTACGGCCAATGCGGACG
>Ga0210403_10003040_pt1 | contig 14881 bp, 11 predicted proteins | sample IncBWC19MmetaG_FD_150863 | JGI IMG/M metagenome (GOLD analysis project Ga0210403, IMG submission 150863) | Forest soil microbial communities from Barre Woods Harvard Forest LTER site, Petersham, Massachusetts, United States - Inc-BW-C-19-M | ecosystem: Environmental > Terrestrial > Soil >... | reverse complement strand
GCAGCGAGGATCTTCGCCATCGAGGTCTTGCCGGTCCCGCGCGAGCCCACGAACAGGTAGGCGTGATGGACCTTGCCGCGCTCCACCGCGTTGCGCAGCGTGCGCACCACCGGCTCCTGCCCCACCACCTCGGCGAACGTACGTGGCCGGTGTCTGCGGTACAGCGACCGCGGCTGCTGCTGTGGCTGCTCCTGTTGGGACACCGTCGGCTGAGTCTACCCACGGCGCAGAGGCAGGTTGGAGGGCCGGTTCGATCATGGCAGAGAGCGGATAGCGTCCGCGTCCGGTGGGAATCGAATCTGCCTCCATCGAGCGCCTCCGCGGGCGCCTGGGAGCGCCGCTGGCAATCGCCGCAGGCGCGGTGCTCCTGCGCGTGATCGCGGGCGTGGGCTTCGTCAACTACGACACCCTCTACGCGCTGGCCTGGGGCGGGCAGCTGGCGCGCGGGGCCACGCCGGCCTACGCGGTCCCCATCGCGCCCACGCCGCATCCGCTGCTGGAGCTGCTCGGCCTGGTACTCCAACCGCTCGGCCCGCACGCCGTTGCGGATGTGTCAGTGGCCATCGGCTTCCTCGCCCTGTCAGCGTGCGGCTGGCTCGTCTACCGGCTCGGCAGCATGTGGTTCGGGCGCGCTGCCGGGGCGCTCGCCGCGCTGATCCTCCTCAGCCGGGTGCCCGTGCTCTCCTACGGCGTGCGCGCCTACGTGGACCTCCCCTACCTCGCGCTCGTGCTCGCTGCGCTGCTCGTGGAGGCCCGCCACCGCGCCCAGCACGCGGGCCCGGCCGGCGCACCGGTGCTCGCCCTGCTGGCGCTCGCGGGCCTGTTGCGACCGGAGGCCTGGGCCTTCTCGGGCATCTACTGGCTGCTGCTGAGCGGCCTGCCCGATCGGCTGCAGCACGCGCGGGGCGGCGGGTGGGCACGGGCGCACCCACCTCGCGGCGGGCTGCTCGGCTTGACTCTGCTGGCGGCTTCGACGCCGCTGGTGTGGGTGCTGAGCGACCTGCTCATCACCGGCCACCCGCTGTGGTCGCTGACCAACACCCGCCACACAGCCTCCACGCTGGGGCGCACCACGGGCATAGCCAACGTGCCGCAGTACATCCCCCGCCGCATCGGCGAGGTGCTTCAGCCCTCGGCGCTGCTCGCGGCGGCGCTCGGCGGCGTGCTCGGCCTGCTGTGGCTCCGCCGCCGGGCGCTGCCGGGCGCCGCCGCAGGACTGCTTGCGGTGGCCGTGTTCGCCGCCTTCGCCGCCGCGGGACTGCCCATAAACACGCGCTATGCGTTCCTGGCGGCGGCAATCCTCTGCGTGTTTGCGGGTGCCGGAGCGTTTGGCTGGCTGGCGCTGCCGGCGCGCGACCCGCGGCGCCGGGGCTGGATGGCGGGCGGGGCGCTCGTGCTCGTGGCACTCGCGGTGTCGCTCCCCGGCCAGTATCACGCAGCGCAGCACGAGCTGGACAAACTCGCGGCCCAGGGGAGCATCGAAGACGACCTCGTGGCGCTCGTGGACAACCACACGATCAACCTGCGCTGTGGGCCGGTGGGCGTGCCCAACCACGCTCCCGTGCCGCTGCTGGCGCTCTACCTGAAGACCAGCCCGGCAAACGTGGTCAGCCCAGAGGCCGGCCACATCCGCACGGGCATCTACGTGGACCCAGCCAGCAAGCAGGTGGAATCCCGCTACATCCTCGACCGCCGCGACCCCCATGCAGCAGCGAGCGTGCCACCCGGCTTCACAGCCGTGGGGGCCAACCGCTCGTGGCTGATATTCCAGCGCTGCTGAGGGCGGACCGTGCACCCCGCGTCGAGATTCCGCGCGCCGCACGCCTTACGCCGCCCACGGCTCCGGTTCGGGAACGCCCGCTGCGCCTGCCGGTGATCGCTTAAGGCTGCTTCCTTCCGGACCTGACCTGGTTCGCAAGCCGACACCGCGCGGGACCCGAACCATCGACGCCCCGAGCGACGGGGCGACCGGCACCGAACCCCTCGGAGGGGAGTTCAGCCCCGCTAGAGCGGATTGCGGATTCAGGGCACCGCTACCTCCCCGCCTAGCACGGTCCAAGGCGATCCTAACGCACCCGCGCGGAGCGATCTCCGATAGGCTGCCCGACCGTGACCAACCTAAGCTTCCTCTCCACCACCCGTTCCCGAGCCATCCCGACGCTCGGAGCGCTCGCCACCGCTGTGCTGATCGCGGGCTGCGGCTCGAGCGGCTCGAGCAGCACAATCACCGTCGGCAACGAGAACACCTCTGACAACGCGCTCATCAAAGCCGGTGCTAGCGCCACCGAAAAAGCGCCTGAAAAAGCCCCCGAAACGACGCCCACTGCGAAAACTCCCGTGAGCGGCCCGCTTTCCAAAGCGCCCACGGTGGCACCGCAGTCCGGCCCCGCGCCGACCAAACTGGTGGTCAAGGACATCATCAAGGGAACGGGCAAGGAAGTGACCTCGCCCACGCAATCGGTCACCGTGAACTACTTGGGCGTGCTGTTCCACGGAGGCACCGAATTCGACTCCTCCTGGAAGCGCAAAGAACCGGCCACCTTCAGCCTCCAGGGCGTGATTCCCGGCTGGACGCAGGGCATCCCGGGCATGCGCGTGGGCGGCCGGCGCGAGCTGATCATCCCCGCGGCGCTCGCCTACGGAGCCAAAGGACAGGGCTCGATCCCGCCGAACGCCCCACTGGTGTTCGTGATCGACCTGCTGGGAACCTAGGCGGCCACGGCCGCCCCGCGATATTCGGCGTGCGCAGCCTGGCTCGCGCGGCCACGCTGCTGCTCCTGGGCGCTACCGCGCTCGCGGCGTGGGGCTGCGGCTCGGCTAGGCCCACGAGCACCGCGGAGCTCGCGCTCGAGCGCGAAGACCTGGTGTTCGTGTGCCGCGCGCTGCAGAGCCTCGAGGGCCAGTCCGAAGCGGAGGTCAACGCCACCAAAGCGGCCTGGCCCTTCGTCTACCGAGGCCTGCCCGCAAGTAGCAAAGGGCTCTACGGACCGCAGGTCGAGGCTGCCATCGAAACCGCCGAGCGCCTCCAGCTGCCAACGCTGCTGGGGGAAAAGGAGGCTGCCGCGCTCACCGGCCCAGCATCCTCGATCGCGGGGCTCTACCGCGCCTTCGAGGGCTTGGCGAGCAAGGGCTGGCAGCTGCTTGGCGGGTCGATCTACCAGATCGAACACGGATCGGCGACCGCCGCGAGCTTCGCACGCGCCAACGTGGCGCTGTACATAGACAGCATCTACGACGCGCATTTCAGCCTCGCCCAGATCGGCAAGCAGCTGCTGAAGGCATACAAGAAGCTCGGTGGGCAGAAGGTCTTTGAACACGCGCTGAGCCAGGCCGAAGTGGACGCGCTGGCGGCGGCCTACTCCGAAGGGCGCGACCGCCCCCAGCCACACGTGGGCGTGCAGCTGGGGTCTTGAGCGCGAGCGCGTTCGTGGCCGCGCGTCGTTTCCACGGGGCCGAACTGGGTAAATGCATCGAGGCATGCGACTCGTATCGGAGAGCAGCAACATCTATTCCGAGACAGTGCGATTCCTTCGCGACGTCTCCCGCAACCACGCCGCTGCCGCGGCGGACATGTGTCGCGGGGATATCCCCGAGCTGAGCGACGAGGCTGCTACTGCTGCCCCCCCGCTCCCGGCGCGCGTGCCGCCGTCGCGCGAGGTTGACGATCTCGGTGCCATGCTCCGCGAGCTCGAGGACGTGGGCCTGGCAGCCGTGTGCAGGCTTGCCCGCGTACACGACGACCGCGCGGCCTACCGGGCGATCGAGGACGCAGACGCGGGCTGGCTCCGCGGCGTGATCCTCAACCGCGCGGTCGAGACCGTGGGCCAGTCGCACTGAGCGCCGCCGGGTCGCGATGCGCTCGCGGCCAATAAGAATCAGCGGTGTTGGGCGCGTAGCTCGGCGGGAGAGCGCTCGCTTCACACGCGAGGCGGCGGGTTGGCGTCGTAGCCCGGCTCTTCAGCGCCCACCAGTGGGTTTGGCTCGCAGCCCCTGGTCGGATACGACCGGATTGGGCGCGATTCCGTGGGATTCGAGCCGCTGCCCGATGGCCTGACACCGCACTCGCTGCGCCGAACGTTCGCCTCGCTCGTGTTCGCCATCGGCGAGACGCCACCGTACGTGATGGCAATGAAGGGCCTAGCTATAGCGACCGCAGCCGACAATAGGATGGCGGCCTCGATGGCGCAACAGGTTCGACACCATCCGCGCCGCCACGCTGCCGTGCGGACCGACGAGTACCTGTACTCGCAGCTCATCCCCTACATCGGGAACAAGCGCAAGCTCCTGCCGCTGATCGCTCGGGCAATCGCCAAGACCGGAATTGAGGACGGGACGTTCGTTGACCTCACGACCGGGACGACAGTGGTCGCGCGGCTCGCCAAGACGCTCGGGTTCCGGGTGCTCGCGAACGATTGGGAGCCCTACTCGTACCAGATCGCGCTAGGCACGGTCACGTTGAACGAGCCTCCCGCCTTCGCCTTCCTCGGCGGCGTAAACAAGGTGTTTGCGCGTCTCAACGCACTTGATCCGATAGACGGCTACATCGCCCGGCACCTATGCCCGGCGGATGACGAGAACCCGGACCCAGAACGGGAGCGCATGTTCTTCACGCGCGCTAACGGCGGCAGAATCGACGCGGTTCGGGAGCAGGTAGAGCGTTGGGACCTAGCCGGCAAGCTGTCGGACGAGGAGCGCGCGTACATCTTCGCGTCGCTCGTCTACGCAGTCAGCTACGTGAGCAACACAAGCGGCGTGTTCAAGGGCTTCCACCACGGATGGGGCGGGAAGACCTCGACCGCGCTCTACCGCATCCTCAGCCGCCTAACGCTTCGGCCTCCCGTCCTGCTCGACAACGGCCAGGACAACGTGAGCAAGCGCGAGGACGTTCAAAAGCTCGCAAGTCGCCTACCGGACGTCCTAGGCGAGCGCCCCGACATCGCATACCTAGACCCGCCATACAACCAGCATCCATACGGCAGCAACTACCACGTTCTGAACACCGTCGTTCTCTGGGACAAGCCACCTCTCAACCCCTCCATCCTCGTAGAGGGAAAGAAGCATGAGAAGTCGGCCATTCGGCGAGACTGGAGGACCGAGCGGCGCTCTCCATACAACCATGAGAACCAGGCGCTTTCCGCGCTGCAGTCGTTGGTCGCGAACATCAAGGCGCGCTGGCTGCTTATGAGCTACAGCACCGACGGCAATATCCCGCTCATGGACCTCCTCGGCGCGCTTGGCGCTCGCGGACACCTAGATGTGGTGGCGAACAGCTACAAGCGCTACCGCGTGAGTACACCGCGCATGTCGTCTAAGTCGCACAACGTCGAGTTCGTGGCCATCGTTGACCTAGACGCGCCGCCGTCGCCCGACCGTGTCGAGCCAATTGCTCGAGCGATCCTCACGCGCGAGGCCGACGCGCTCAGCCAAGCGGAAGCACAGCACGCTGGCGAGCTTGCGCTCGCGTAACGAGCAAGGCGACTTACAGGCGGTACTGTTTACGGTAGTAGGCGATGGCTCGGCGTGCCACGTCCATCAGTGGCTCGTACATCTCCCCAGGCGTCCACGGCTGCTCTCGAAAGTACAAGGACGTCGGCTTGAGGGTGTCGCCCTCGATCTGGATCTTGTCCACGTGCGTCTCGTTGAGCGGGAAGAAACCGTTGAGTGTCGCCACCCTGTCGATGATCGAGGACTTGTCAGGGTCGAAGTCGCAGCCCTCGCCAAAGCAAACGAACGGCGTGATCCTCTCGCCGAGGAACAGCGCATCGACACCGCGCATGTTCTTGCCAAGTCGCTCGACAGCGTTGCCGCGACCTTGTTTCGGCCTTTTTTCTTTTTCGCGGACATCACTGGTGCCCTGACGCTTGGCCTCCGCGACGAGGATGAACCGGCGTGGCGCGTCGCCCCACTCCTCGATCCACATGAACCCACCGTCAGGCTGCATGTAGGTATTGGTGTGGCCGCGAAACGCAAGCTCAAAGTGCGCTTTCGAGCCCTTGTATCGCTCCTGCATCGCCTCGACGACATCGGCCAGATAGATGCGCTTCGCGATGACGGCCGTCAGCTGGTACTCGGTCCGGATCGTGTCTGAAACCATTTCTAGCGCCAAACCAAGCCGCTTCTCCATCTTGGAGGACCGGTCATTCAGCGTGATACCGACGTGAGATTTGCGCAGCGCTTTGCGCGGCATACGGGCGCAGTCTGCCAGACAGGCCAGGCCCGTGCCGTTCGGGATCGATCAGGCCGGCCGGCTCTTGCGCACCCCGAGCGACGAATATGGCCGGCTCCTCAGGCGCTTATTGGGCAGCAATGGGCAGCAGGCACCCCTTCGCGACCTCCGCCCAGGCCGCCAGGACCGCCCAACCCCAATAGAATCAACCGTCCAGGGCGCGTAGCTCAGTGGGAGAGCGCTCGCTTCACACGCGAGAGGTCGCAGGTTCGAAACCCGCCGCGCCCATCCCGGGCTGCATCTGCCGAAGAGCCAGGTGCGGCTGTCGCGAGCCTTGACGCTCGCGGGTCATCACCGGCGAACGCTCGGGATGCTCAACCGTCCGTCCACGATCTGCGTGTCGTGCTCCGGGCCTGGGAGCGTCGGCGCCGATCTCGACGGCTGGCCGCGGTCGTAAGCATTTCTCATCGGTGGCCGTGAGTTTTTCGTTCCTGCTGTGTCTTAGTTTGACTCGTCCCGTCGGAACCTGACCTTTCGATCGCGGATGCGTCTGAGTGTGAATGTCATGTGAATGTCATGTGGATCGCTTACGTGGCGCCAGGAAAGGACTCCCCATCAGCCAGAACGACCCATCCAGCAACTCAGCGGTGAGCGGCACAGCGCTGGTCACCGGCTGCGCCGGGTTTCTCGGCTCCCATCTCTGTGAGGCGCTGCTTGCCCGTGGCCATCGAGTCGTGGGGGTTGACTGTTTCAGCGACTACTATCCGCGATCTCTCAAGGAGGCCAATCTCGCCGGCCTGCGCGAGAGGCCGGACTTCCGGCTGGTGGAGGCCGACCTCAGCGTGGCGCCGCTGGAGCCGTTGACCGAGGGCGTGGAGGTCGTCTACCACCTCGCCGGGCAGCCCGGGGTACGTCGGAGCTTCGGCGAGGGCTTCCATCACTACCTTCATCACAACGTGCGCGGCACCCAGAGGCTGCTGGAAGTCGCCGCAGGGTGTGACCTGCAGGCCTTCGTGTATGCCTCCTCTTCATCTGTGTACGGCGACCAGGAGGTCTATCCGGCCCGAGAGGACGCACCGGTGCGGCCTGTGTCGCCGTATGGTGCGACGAAGGTGATCACCGAGCAGCTGGCGAACGCGTTCTGGCGCAGCCAGGGCGTCCCGGTGGTCGGGCTGCGCTACTTCACGGTCTATGGGCCGCGCCAGCGCCCGGACATGGCGTTCTCTCGTTTTCTCGAGCGCGCGCTTGCCGGGCAGCCGTTGACCGTCCTGGGCGACGGCCGGCAGGTGCGCGAGTTCACCTACGTCGACGATGTGGTGAGCGCGACGATTGCAGCTGCCGAGCGCGGCGAGCGCGGATCGGTCTACAACGTCGGCGGCGGTCAGGCTGTCGCTCTGCTCGATGTGATCGCGATGTTGGAAGGGCTGCTGGGTCACCCACTGGCGGTCGAGCATGAGGAGGCGAGTGTCGGCGACCCGCGCCGCACCGAGGCTGATGTCACGCGCGCCAAGCTGGACCTCGGCTACCAACCAGCCACCAACCTCGAGCAGGGGCTCGCAGCTCAAATCGAGTCGCTCCAGGGCCGACAGGGCCGCCTGGCTGGTGAAACGAACATACGCCGCGGCGATCGGCTTGCTCCCGCGGGCCCGCACGCGAACTGGGCCGGCAGCGTGTCGAGCGCCTCACGGCCCGAGCCTGTCCGTGGCGGCCCGCGGGTGCTCGCCTACTCCCACGACGGCTACGGGCTCGGCCACCTGCGCCGCAATCTCCGCATCCTCAGCGGACTACGCCGGCAGCGCCCCGACCTGCAGGCCGTGCTGGCCACGGGCGCCAAGTCAGCAGAGCGGCTGGTCGCACCGTTCGGGATGGAATGTGTGTCTCTTCCGAGCGTGGTCAAGGTCGCCAACGGGCGCTACGTCGTCGACGACGAGGCCGCCACGCTGGAGGAGGTAATGCAAAGGCGGTCGGACGTGCTTGTCGACGCGGTTCGCGAGCTCCGTCCAGACCTGCTGTTGGTGGATCGGTATCCACGGGGCATGCAGGGCGAGCTCGCCCGCGCGCTCGACGTCTACGCCGCCGAGCAGCCCGGAGCGCATGCGGTCCTGGGATTGCGCGACATCCTCGACAGCCCCAACGTGATCCGCAGCGAATGGCAGGCGCACGGACACAGCGAGGCGATTCGGGAGATCTTCCAGACGGTGCTCTGTTACGGCGACCAGTCGGTGTACGACCCGATCCGCGAGTATGGGTTGCCGGCGGACGTAGCCGAGCGCATCCACTTCACCGGATACCTGGTCGACGAGCTGTTCGCCGCCGACGCGCCCGAGGTGCAACGCGAACACGAAGTCCCTGATGGACGACTGGCTGTCTGCACCCTCGGAGGCGGCAAGGACGCCGCGTCCATCGCGCATTCGTTCCTGTCGGCGGTCGACCACCTTCGTAGCGATGGCTGGTCGGGCCTGCTCATAACCGGTCCCTACATGGCCACGGAGGACGTTGACCGTCTGCGCCAGGTGTCCACCGGTGTGACCGTGATCACGATGGTCGATGACATGCCCAGCCATCTGGCAGCCGCGGACGCCGTCGTCTGCATGGGCGGCTACAACACCACCTGTGAGGTGCTCGCGCTCGCCGTGCCCGCCGTGGTCATCCCCCGCATCCAGCCGCGGCAGGAGCAGCTCATGCGCGCCGAACGGCTCAGCGCGCGGGGCCTTGTGTCGTGGATGCACCCGGCCAGCCTGACCCCGACGGCCCTCGCGGAGAACATCGAGCGCGTGGCCGCACAGCCCCGAGCTGACCTCGCTGTCCGGGTCGGGGCCATCGCACACCGCGGTGTGCACACCGCGGCGCAGCACCTGGCGGCGCTGCTTCCCGCAGCGACGCGTGCTGAGGCGCCCCAGCGCCATCCACGGGTCGAGCGCGAGCTCTCCCAGGTGGCCGATGCGCTGCGCTAGGGCCCCTGGACCGGCGCAGGAGCCGCGCGCAGCCGACGTCCTGGCGTTGCGCCACGCCCCCACCAGCTGGAATGACGAGCGGCGGCGCCAGGGTTGGTCCGACCAGCCCCTGACCGAAGCTGCGCGACGCGCAGCGCGGGCATGGGCCGATCATGCTCCCACGTCGTTCTCGAGGGTGGTGTCCTCCGATCTCCAGCGCGCTCGGGAGACGGCCCAGATCATCGCCACCGCCCTCGCGCTCGACGACGTGGAATCGATTGGGGGGCTGCGCGAGCAGCACCAGGGCGCCTGGACGGGACTCACGAAGGAGGAGATCAAGCTCCGGTGGCCCGAGCGCCACCGCGAGCGCCCGCGGCGACCGGTGGACGGCGAGTCGGCCGAGACGGTGCTGAGGCGCGTCCTCGCGGCGCTCGCTCAGCTCGCCACGGCGCACCAGGGCAGGCGCGTTCTCCTCGTCACGCACAGTGGGGTCATCCAGACGTTGGAGCGGGCGGCCGGCGTGGACGCGCCGCCGGTGCCCTATCTCGAGGGCCGGTGGTTCCGCGTTCTCTCAGCGCCGGAGGAAAACGGCCCCCTCTCGGTCGGATCCCTGCTGGCCGGTGAGCTCACGGACGGACGGCGAGGGCTCGCCGGCAGCGCAGCCGCCGGCACTCCGATCGCGGAGCTGAGATGACGCCGTCGCCCGGGGTGGAGCCGCGCAGGATCGCGGTGCTCGTCAAGCGCTTTCCGCGGCTGTCCGAGACGTTCATCCTCGGAGAGTTCCTCGAGCTGCGCCGGCAGGGCATGCAGATCGATATGTACGCGATCATGGATCCGCAGGAGCAGCGCTCGCACGCCGAGGCGCTGGCCCTCGTGCCGGAGGTGGTCTACCTCCAGACCGGCAGCATCTGGGGTTCTGTGCCGAGCGCGCTGCGTGCGATGCGCCGCCATCCCTGGGGTGTGGCTCGGGCGCTCGCGTGGGTGCTGACGCGTCATAGCGCCGCGGCCGCCCGCAACTGCGTGCACGCGATGGTCCTCGTCGATCGGCTGAGCGAGCGGGAGCCCGCGCACCTGCACGCGCACTTCCTGCACTCCCCGGCGGCGATCGCCTTCATCGCCAGGAAGATCAGCGGCCAGCGTTACAGCCTTACCGGCCACGCCAAGGACATCTACACGACGCTTCCCGAGAACGTGCAGATGCGCTGCCGTGAGGCAGAGTTCGTCACGACCTGCACCGAGGCCAACCGCAGACACCTTGTGGAGGAGGTTGGCCTGCTGCCCTCCCAGGTCCAGCTGTGCCGCCATGGCGTGGATCTGGAGCGGTTCAGCGCCGATCGCTGCGAGCCACAGGAGGGACGCATCCTCAGCATCGGGCGGCTGGTGGAGAAGAAGGGGTTCGACGTGCTGGTGCGTGCGTGCGGCGAGTTGCGTAGGCGGGGCATCGACTTCGAGCTGCGGATCATCGGCACCGGGCCGCTGCGCGATGAGCTGCTCGCGCTGGCTGAGGAGGAGGACATCGCCGAGCAGGTGCACCTGCCGGGGAGCATGTCGCAGGCCGAGGTGGCCGCCGAGTTGGCGGCGGCCGAGGTGTTCGCCCTCACTCCGATGGTGATGCCCGATGGCGACCGCGACGGCATCCCCAACGTGGTGCTCGAGGCGATGGCCTCCGGGGTTCCGCTCGTCACCTCCGCGGTGTCGGGAATCCCGGAGGTGATCAAGGACGGCGTCAACGGTCGTCTGGTGCCACCGCGCAGCCCCGGTCTGCTCGCCGATGTGTTGACCGACCTGCTCAGCGATGCCACGCAGCGCCTGCGCCTCGCCGAGGCCGGCAGGCGCTTCGTGACCGACGAGTGCGCGTGGGCCCATGCGGTGGCGCCCTTGCGAGAGCTGCTCAGCGACGCGCTCGCTCCAGCCGTCGCGTCAGTTGGCCAACCCGCCCCGGTCCCCACCCGATGAACGTCCTCTACGTCTGCGCGGACCGAGGGATCCCGGTGCTCGGGAGTAAGGGCGCCTCCGTGCACGTGCGCTCGCTCGTGGCAGCCATGCAGCGGCTCGGCCACAAAGTCACGCTGGCCGCGCGGTCCTGGGAGGAGGGCAACCCATCGCCACGCGTGCATCGTTGCGAACGTCTCGCCAAGGACCGGGGCGAGGCGGCCGAGCAGCTCGAGCAGATGATCCGCGCCGAGCGCCCCGATGTCGTCATCGAGCGCTACAGCCTGGAGTCGGATGCCGCGCGCTTGGCCACCCGACGCCTCGGGATCCAGCTGACGCTCGAGGTCAACGCGCCGCTGGTGGCGGAGGCCACCCGTTACAGGAGCCTGGACGACCCCATGGCCGAGCAACGCGAGCACGACACCTTCCGCACGGCGGATCGGATACACGTCGTCTCCACAGCGCTGTTGCGCTACGTTCGCTCGGTGGCACCGGACGTGCCCGCGTCCTGGATCCCAAACGGCGCTGATGTCTCACTCTTGCGCGCCGCCGTGCCCTGCGAGCTGCCGTCGATGGACGGCCGGATCGTCGTGGGCTTCATCGGCAGCATGAAGCCGTGGCACGGAGTGGATCAGTTGCTCGAGGCGTTCGCGCGGATTCACCCGCACAACCCGCAGACGGCGCTCATGCTCGTGGGGGCGGGCCCAAAGGAAGCCGAGGTGATCGAGCGCGCCGGCCGCGCGGACATGAGCGGCCACGCTCTCTGCACAGGCCACGTGCCGCACGCTGAGGTCCCCGCCCTGCTCTCCCGCTTCGACATCGCCGTGGCGCCCTACCTGCCTGTGGAGGACTTCTACTTTCACCCGCTCAAGATCGTCGAGTACCTGGCCGCCGGCAAGCCCGTGGTCTACTCCGACCAGGGCGACCTGCGGGCCCTCGTTGGACGGGGTGGTCTGGGCTACAGGCCCGGGTCGGCGCCGCATCTGGCCGACCGGCTCGGTCAGCTGCTCGCCGACGGCGACCAGCGCAGCGAGCTCGCGCGATCCGCGGCGGCTCGAGGCGCACAGCTCGACTGGTCGGTGATCGCGGAGAGGGTGCTCGACTTCGCGACCGGCGCGGCCGACGCCTGCCTGGGCGATCCCTTGGCGGCTGTGCCGGCGCCGCCGCGCATCGACGAGCCTGACCTCGCGGGGCGCGCGCCTTGAACCCCTACATGTTCGTCGTCGGCGCCGCCCGCTCTGGGACGACGCTGCTGCAGCGGATGCTCGACGCCCACCCGCAGCTGGCCGTCGTCAACGAGACCTACTGGCTGCCGCGCAAGTTTCGAGAGCGGACGGGGCTGACCCGCGCGGGTCTCGTCACTCCTGCGTTGCTGGGTCAGCTCCTGGCGAGCCCGAAGTTCTCACGCATGGGGGTGAGCGAGGAGGATCTGGTCGGGCTGCTCGCCGACCGCGAGCCGGTTCGCTATGAGCGGTTCGTCGCACAGATCTTCGACCTCTTCGCCGAGCGGCAGGGAAAGCCGTTCGCCGGTGACAAGACGCCCGGCTACGTACGTCGGATCGAGCAGGTCCACGAGCTGTGGCCACGAGCGCGCTTTGTGCACATCGTTCGAGACCCGCGCGACGTGTGCCTGTCGATGCTCGAGTGGCGCAGCGGTGAACGAACCGCGGGCCAGTTCGGCACCTGGGAGGAGGATCCCGTGATAAGCACGGCCCTGTACTGGACCTACAGCGTCGCGATCGGTCGCGAGGCCGGGGAGGCGCTCGGCGCCGACCTCTATCACGAGGTGCGCTACGAGGACGCCGTCAGCTCATCGGAGGGCGAGCTCGAGCAGATCTGCGAGTTCCTGGGCCTACCCTACGAGGAGCAGATGACACGCTTCCACGAGGGCAAGACACGCCGAAAGCCGGGGCGCAGCTCCAAGGCCCAGTGGCTGCCGCCCACGGCCGGCCTACGGGACTGGCGCACCCAGCTGGCGGCCGGCGACGTCGAACGCATCGAGGCCGTGGCCGGCGATCTGCTCGGAGACCTCGGGTACGCAACTCGCTTCGAGCGCTGCACAGCGGCGACACGCGCCCGAGTCGCAGAGCTCCGCGAGACGTTCACGCGCCAACTTCATGCTCGTGGCCGCGTCCTGCCCCGGGGCTGGTAGCCGACGATGCTGGAGATCCTTCGCGCGATGTGGCCGTATCTGCGGCCGTACCGTCGCACCTTGCTGCTGGCCCTCGCGGCGATGATCGGCGAGACCGCAACGGCGCTGCTCGCCCCGTGGCCGCTGAAGTTCGTGTTCGACCGCGTCCTGCTGATCCACAGCCACCATGGGGAAGCGCACCTCCGCGTCGCTCTCGGCCAGTCGCAATGGATCCTGCTGGGCGTCATCACGGGGGTCGCGATCGTCATCGCAACAGCCGACGCGCTCTTCAGCTACTTCGATACGCAGCTGTCGGAGATCGCGTCGCAGAAGGCGGTCTATGAGCTCCGTCGAGCGGTGTTTGGGCACCTGCAGCGCCTGTCCGTGGCCTACCACCACTCATCCGAGACCCGGTTGGGCGACCTGCTCTCGCGCCTTTCGGGCGACATCGGCGCTCTACAGAGCCTGGCTGCGGAAGGCGTCTCGAACATCGTCACCAACGGACTGACGCTGGTGTGCATGGTGGGCGTGCTCTTGTGGTTGGATTGGCCGATCGGGCTGGCGGCGCTCGTGCTCACTCTGCCGACGGCGCTGTACGCCCGACGCAACACGATGGTGATGCGCCAGGCGATGCGGGCCGCCCGCCGCCAGGAGGGTCAGGTGTCCGCCGTCATCCAGGAGAGCCTGTCCTACGTCAAGCTGGTACAGGCTTACGGTCGTGAGGATCACGAAACGGGCCGGCTGACGGAGGCGAGCGACCGCAGCCTTTCGGCCAACATCAGAGCGGCTACCCTGCTGGCGCGCCTGACCCCGAGCGTGTCGTTCATGTCCGCCGTCGGCTACGCGCTGCTGATCGTGCTCGGAGTGGACCAGGTGGTCACTGGGCACATCACTCCCGGGGTGCTGCTCGTGCTGCTCAGCTACGCCCGCAGCACCCAGTCCCCGATCCGCCAACTGGCGAAGCTGTCCTACGCAGTGTCGAGGGCCGGTGCGAGCCTTGAGCGAATCCAGGAGGTGCTGAGGGTCGAGCCGACGGTGATCGAGCAACCCGGCGCCAGCGCCCTCGCGATCAACTCCCCGGCCACGGTCTCCTTCCGCGAGGTCAGCTTCGGCTACTCGACCAACCGCCAGGTGCTCCACGACGTGTCGCTCGAGTGCCCGGCCGGACAGCTCGTCGCGCTCATCGGCGCCACGGGGTCGGGCAAGTCCACGCTGCTGTCGCTCCTGCCCCGCTTCTATGACCCGTGGACGGGGCAGGTGCTCCTCAACGGTCGCGATGTCCGCGACTTCACGCTGGCGTCGCTGCGCGCGAACGTCGCCGTGGTGCTCCAGGACAGCCTCATCTTCCGGACCACCGTGCTCGAGAACGTCGCCTACGGCCGCCCGGACGCGCCATACGCCGACATCATCGCTGCAGCGGAAGCGGCCGGCGTGTCGCAGATCGCGGCTCGCCTGGAGGATGGCTACGACACGGTCGTCTCAGAGCGCGGCGCGTCACTGTCGGGTGGAGAGAAGCAGTGCATCGGGATCGCCCGCGCGATGCTCAAGGATGCGCCGATCGTCATTCTGGACGAGCCGACGTCTGCGATGGACGCCCACACCGAGCAGCTGGTGATGGAAGGCGTGGAGCGGCTCCTTCGAGGGCGGACCGGCTTCATCATCGCCCACCGCCTATCCACCGTGATGAAGGCGGATGCCGTGTTCGTCCTCATGCCGGGC
>Ga0210403_10003039_pt1 | contig 14885 bp, 10 predicted proteins | sample IncBWC19MmetaG_FD_150863 | JGI IMG/M metagenome (GOLD analysis project Ga0210403, IMG submission 150863) | Forest soil microbial communities from Barre Woods Harvard Forest LTER site, Petersham, Massachusetts, United States - Inc-BW-C-19-M | ecosystem: Environmental > Terrestrial > Soil >... | reverse complement strand
GTCCGCTACACCGAGGACGGCACCGTAGGCCTCATGATTAATCGCCAGACGACACTACCAGCCTCCGATGTACTGCGCGACCTGAAGGGATCGAGCAACTATTCACAGCCACTGTACGCCGGCGGGCCAGTGCAGGTTGAATTGGTACAGGCGCTGCTCCGGTCGACTGCGGGGCCGCATGATGGAACGCACCTCTTGGGCAATGTGTATATGGTTTCGAAAAAGGTGGAGCTGGAAAAGGCGTTGGGGGCGGGAAAGGGTTCGAAGGAACTCCGCGTTTATCTGGGGTACTGCGGATGGAGCCGCGGGCAATTAGAAAATGAAATAAACCAGGGCGGCTGGTATATTTTCGACGGCAGCGAGGGGCTTGTCTTCGACTCCAATCCCTCCACTCTCTGGTCCAGGATGATCGCCCGGACCGAACTGCATGTCGTCCGACTCCCGCGACGATTCGATGGCCGAGATTTGTTTGCATTACAGTGAGTTTAAAAGCGAGACCAGGAACAGATCCAAGGGAATCAAACTCATCGATCAGTTAAAACACAAAGAACGGGGGTAACGTCAAATGGGAGTTCGAGCGTGTCGGTTAGTGTTGTGTTTCGGGCTCGCTTTCGCTGGAATGCTCGCGGCAGGAGTAGCACAGGCCCAGAACGTGCCGGAACAATATGTGGTAACTGGGAAAGCGGCGGAAAAGATTCAGGATTTCACCACGATCAATCTGGCCACCGCGGAACGTATCGCGGAGTCCTGCGAGCAAGCTGCAACGGCGCAAGGTGTGCAGATCAGCATCATCGTACTCGATAGTGCGGGTAACCACGTCTATTTTGATCGCATGGATGGACAAGGATATCTAAACATTATCACCGCTGAGATGAAGGCGCGGACAGCACTGATGACCCGCGCACCAAGCAAGCTCCTGATGAACCGGGCGATCCAGGATCCGATGTCGGAACTCCAGTTCATTCAAATTGGCGAATTTGCGAATTCGGGTGGACTGCCGATCCCAGTGAACAAACAAATAATTGGGTTCGTCGGGGTGGGCGGGTCGGCGCCGCATCCGCCGGTATGGAGCGATGAGATTTGCGGGCACAAGGCACTTCAGCAGGTATTCGGTGAATCAGTGCCGCCTCTTGCCGAAGATGTTACGCCGCGCCAGGACCCTAACGCCAAAAAGTTGCCGGTTCCGAAGCTTACCTCAACTATGGCGCCAAAGTCGGCTTTACCGGCGGATTATGTGTTGACGGGCAAGGCCGCTGCCAATGTTTTTGACGGCAATCAAATTTCACTTGCGGCTGCGAAAAAGATCGCACGCGGCTGCCGAGACTGGGCGGCATCAAAGGATGGATCGGCCTCGATCTACGTCCTCGACAATGCCGGCGAATTTGTGCACATGGAGCGCATGGATGGTCAAGCGTACAACAACATCCGGACGGCGCTACTGAAAGCGCAGACATCGCTCAAGACGCGACAGCCCACGTCCGCTATCAATGCGAACCTCAAGAACAATCCGGCGATGACGCCGCGGCAAACCACATACTTCAACCTCTTCTCTAACGCGGGCGGCGTTCCGATGGTTGTCGACGGGCAGATGATCGGCGCGGTGGGCATCGGGGGAGGCGGCGAGCAGATTGGTGGAGACGAGAAGTGCGCCGTCGAAGGGCTGAAGGCGGCGTTTGGTGACCACGTTGCACTGCCAGTTTATCCGTCGAGCGAAGCAGGAAACTGAGTTGTGTGCCTCTTTCCGATAACGCGACTTCACAAGGATTCGGCCCGGGGATGCTCCCTCAGCGGGCCCGAAAGTCGGTATGCTCGGGCGACGTTTGAAACGAGAGCCAGAGTGGGCACCATCGCGGCTGAGGTGGTCAGTTGATCGCAAAGCAATAAAAAGTCCAGCTCCGGGTTGGGCGCGAGCAACTTTCAGAAGTAGCCGGCTTTGTGCAGTCGCTGCTGATTTAGCTCACTCCTTCTTCCATCAGCAGCATGCTGATCTCATTTTCTTCATCTGCATGATCTGCCGCACCAGCAAGTTTCGGCAGCGCGGCCGACAGTCCACGAAACTACTTACAAGCCGTCCCACCGATCGTACAGACTTGCGAAGAATTTACGCGGCTTTCTCTGAACTGTAGCAATTCCGTCCGACACTGGACTCACGGTTGGCCGTGAGGAAACTTTGCAAGGAGGAGGAATTTGCGACATGAGAATCTCCAGGTTCTACGAATTGTCCAAGGCGATTGTGCTCGCCTGGACTATTCTGCTCTTCACAGGCCTCGCGAACGCGCAAGACACCAACCAGGGATCGCCGACGCCGCCTGGCTTGTTCATAACTCCAACGGTTTTGTCGAACGCCGTCCAGCAAGATTTGAATCCCGGCTTGGCCAACTACCCCAACTTTGTGGCGGGTGAAGCGGTAAAAGCCGTGGTGAGCCCGGACGGCAAGACCCTGGCGGTCCTGACGGCTGGGATGAACTCGCTCTACAACACTGCGGGCATCGTTGACACGGCGGCCTCAACGCAGTTTCTCTTTCTGTACGACATTTCGGGCGAGAACAAGACCAAGCCGGTCTTAAAGCAAGTGATCCAGCAGGTCAACTCGCACGTCGGTCTGGTGTGGTCGCCGGACGACAAGACCCTCTATGCGGCCGGGGGATGTGACGACGCCGTGTACGCCTATAGCGGCACTGGCACGAGCTTCGCGCCCAGCGGCAAGATCAGCCTCGGCCACGCACCCAATGGTTGCGTCTCCAACGCGGCCAACCAGACCGGGCTCGGCTTTAGCGTCGAACCTAACGTGGCTGGACTTGCCATCAGTTCCAACGGCAAGACGCTCGTCGCCGCCAATAACTACAACGATTCGATCAGCGTAATCGACACGGCGACGGGAACCGTGCGCTACGAATACGATCTGCGGCCCTTTGCAGCTTCGGGCGCTCCGAGCGGCACCAAGGGCGGCACATTCCCCTTCTCCGTCGCTTTGAAGGGCAACGTGGCCTACGTCGGTGCCGACCGGGATCGTGAGGTCGTCGCCGTAAACGTTGGCACCCCGGGTGGCGCATTGGTCGCGCGCATTCAGCTGAGCGGCAATCCGAACGGCATGACGCTTAGCGCAGACGGTTCGACGCTGTTCGTCGCGCAGGACAACCAAGACCAGGTCGCGGTCATTGACACGAAAACGAACCAGGTTACCCACACGATTGACACGCGCGGCCCCGCCTCTCTGGATTTCCCTGCGAATACCACTGGCGCGGCTCCTACCGCGGTCGCTATTGACGGCGCCAAGAAAACGCTCTATGCAGTCAACGCGGGTTCGAACTCCATCGCCGTCATCCCTCTAAGTGGAGAGCACGCCCTAACGACGGTGGGCCTGATCCCTACGGCGTACGACCCGACGGACGTGGCATTCAGTAGCGATGGCGGCTGGATGTACATCATCAACGGGAAGAGCGACCAAGGTCCGAATCCCGGCTACGGCTATGGGAACTTTGCCTTTATCAAGTACATCACCCCACCGGGCGGGCCCCTCCCGGGTGGCAATGCGGCCGAGTCCGCCAAGTTGAATGCGAACAATGAGTATCAATTTCAGTTGGAACACGCCTCCCTGGTCAGCGGTCAGGTTCCTAACAGCGACGATCTCGGGGATTTCACCTCTCACGTGGCGGCCAACAACGGATATTCGCTTCAGCCTTCCGCGTCGGACACGGAAACCATGGGTTTCCTCCATTCCAAAATCAAGCACATCATTTACATCGTAAAGGAAAACCGCACATTCGATCAGATTCTGGGCGATCTGGGCAATGGCTCTAACGGCGAACCTTCGTTGACTCTGTTTGGCGAGGGCGTCACGCTCAGCTTCCATCGCATGGCGCGGAACTTCGTGACCCTGGACAACTCCATGGATCCCGGCGACGGATCGATGGACGGCTGGTCCTGGTCGATGCGCGGCCGCGTCACCAATACTGAGACGATCACGCAGCAGGAAAACTACGCTCGGGTGAACCGCGGCCTGTCCTATGAGGGGGAAGGCCAGAACCGAAATATCCCGGCCAACCTGAACACCACCGCCGCGCGCGACTTTTTCTTTGACCCGACCGGCGCGACGACGCCCTATACCACCCGGACTTCGTCGCTAAGCGGTGGCACAGCCAACATCCTGGCCGGGGACGGCGATCACGCTGCCACTGACGGCCCGTCCGGCTATCAGCAAGGGTACATCTTTAACGCGGTGTTGAATGCCGGCGGGACGGTTCGGAACTACGGTTGGATGGCTAACACTCCGGGCAGCATCGGAACCATCGCGAACCCCGTCACCAATCCCTTCGCCGCGGGTATCGCCCAAACCACCGCGGCCAATCAAGTGATCTATCAGAACCAGTTCTACGATCCACATTTTCGCGCCTACGATCAGACCTACCCGGATGTTTGGCGCTTCACCGAATGGAAGCGTGAGTTCCAGCAATTCGTGGAAAGCGGCAACCTGCCGACGCTTGAGATGGTCCGAGGCCTCAGCCACGACCATACGGGCAACTTCAGCTCGGCGCTGGGCGGAGTCAACACGCCGGAACTACAGCAGGCGGATAACGATTACGCCGTCGGGCTGCTCGTAGAAACCGTCGCTCATAGCCCCTACGCCAAAAACACCCTGATCATCATTACTGAAGATGACTCTCAAGACGGAGCGGATCACGTCGATTCGCATCGCACCACAACCTACTTCGTGGGCCCCTACGTGAAGCAGCGCGCCGTCGTGAGCACACGTTACAGCCAGCCCAACATACTTCGCACCATCGAGGACATCTTGGGCACCGAGCACCTCAACTTGAACACCTACTACGCACGCCCGATGGCGGATGTGTTTGACATCACGTCATCCGGCGAGTGGAACTTCAAAGCCGTCGCGTCGACGCTGTTGAAGTTGACCACGCTGGGACTAAATACAGAAGAGGCTGAATTCGCTCCCGGTCCGGACCTGAAACCAACGCATAACGTGGAGTACTGGGCGGCTAAAACCCGCGGCTTCGACTTTTCGGGAGAAGACCGCGTCCCGGCCGAACTCTACAACAAGATTCTTTGGGAAGGCCTGAAGGGAACGCCGGCACCAATTGCCAAAACCCGGTTCTTGAAAGTCTCTGCCGACAAGGATGACGATGGGAAATAGGCTATACCGCTACTTGCTAATCGGTGGGACCTTCGGGTCCCACCGATTCGCATCGACTCTCCCGCCTTCCAACGACGCCAGACCTCAACTCTCTGCGATGCAGAGAGTCTTGTGCGCTTTGCTTGCCGTCATATACACCACCTGTGAGCAGAGCTTCTAGCTCAGATGGTGTTGCAATGACCAGTTGAACCGGCAGGGATTCTCGGCAACTGGGAATGCGGCCGTCGTTGAGTCTAAGCTACTCGGCGTCGTAGATGAGGATTTCGGCGCTCTGCCCGGTCGGCTGGCGGCGCGCGGCCACGAACAGCTTTTGCCACTCGGGCACGAAAAGTCCGGTCTGCGCGCCGAAGCCCGTCGTGTAGGTTGCGATCTTCTCGTAGTGGTTAGGATCCTGCTCGTGGATCACGTCAATGATGCCGGGACCCGCAACGCGAACATTCTTGTCGATCAGGATCCTGGAAAGGATATAGAGCCGGTTCTTGGTCGGATCGAAGAACATGTCGTCCGAGGTGGATAGCGGCGTGACTGGGATGGACGTCACCTGCATGCCGGTCTCGGTATCCACTACAGACACGACGCTGGCGCCGCGGCAGAACACGAATACCCGATGATGAGCTTCGTCGAGCGCCATCGGATAATTCTCGCACTTCGAGTTCGTCCAGTGAGCCAGCACCTTGTTGGTGTCAAGATCGGCGACGACGATATAGTGGTTGTCCGGAGAATTGATGAAGATCCGGTGTCCGGTCTCTTCGAGTTGGAGCGCCTCAGGGTGCCCGCCAGTCGGGATATGGGCGAGGTTATTGCCGTCCAAGTCCAGAACTGCCACCGCCCCGTCCTTCTCCCCTTCCCGGCCCTGGACTTTTCCGTAGAGGAATTTCTCTCCGCCATAGTCGACAAGCACGTGATTGCGGCGCGCATCGAAACGCATATTGTCGGCGTCCGAGGATAGTTGCACCGTATTGACAAGCGCGAAGGTAGTGGCGTCAAAAATCTTCACCGTCCCATCGCCGCTGGAAGAAACAAACAGACGGTTGACGGAAGGGAAATAGGACGAATTCTGTGGCTCGTTGAGCTCAAGCTCCTTCACCACCTTGCTGGCCTTGAGATCGATAACCTCCAGAGTGTGATTGTCGTACGCGGCTGAGAACAAGCGCTGGCCTTTCAGATCGGCGCTCATGTGATCCAACCGCCCGTCGACCTTCCCGAGAGCGATACTCCCTGCGAAAGTCAATACCGGGGGTTTTTCGGTCGTTTGCCGATTTTGAGCCGTAGCCAAGCCTGGCAAAACCAGCAGCTGGAATGCGGCGGCGCATGCGAGACCGATCCTCATCTTGCCCCCCGACCCAATTTCTTGGACGAATGATAGCGTCACCCGGAATTGCCCAGATAGCATCCGATCTGGCCTGAATATTCTCATTCTTCTGGCCTTCCTGCAATTCAGACCCCGGTCTTCGAGTAGGTTGTCGGCCAGATATGACCAAGTAATCTGATTTTCCACATTCCGATACGCCGAACTTATCAGGAGTTGGATCAGTTCGGAAGAGTAAGCGACAAAAACCGATTTGATTCGCCGAGAGAACCTATTGCGTGGAATTACCCCTGCCCGGCAGTTCAAAGCTGAATCGTGACTTCGCCCTGACCAGCCCAAACAGAATTATTGGTGAAATTTCATAGACTAGTGTCGCGTAATAGACCTTCAGTGGCGCGTTCCAATTTCTTTGTTCCTGAAACCGGCCTTGGCGCGTCCCCAAACAGCCCTGTTTCGTTGGGAGGATTGAATGAAAGTCAACCGATCGTCTCTTTTCGCCGCGGTAGCGAGTTTCCTCATCATTTCCAGCCCTGCATTCGCGCATCACGGCGGGGGAATGTATGACAGGACACGAACCGTCAGCGTGAAGGGTACCGTCACGGTTTTCGATTGGGCAAATCCTCACGTAATGATCTTTGTAGACGGAACAGACGGCAAAGGCGGCACTCAAAAATGGAGCGTCGAGACCAGAGGTGGTCCAAGAGTACTGGCAAAGGCCGGTTGGAGCAAGGACACCATTAAGGTCGGAGAGGAGATTACGTTTGTTGGGTATCCCAACAAGAACGGCTCGCCCAATATGAGGCTTCAAAAAATCAGATTCACAAATGGGATGGAACTTTATCCTGGGTCTGAGTAGAACGCATCGATATTTCCAAGCGCGATTCCACGACCCGCAATACGGATAGGAAAGCGGCCAATTCCATCCCAACGACAGATGCAGACCTCAAAAGCCAATTACCGATAAGCGGTGCCGGCTCAACAATCGAGGGGAGACTTTTGCTTGTCCGGTTGGGCGATCTATTAGAGAGTAATTTATGAGATGAGGTCGGATCTTTCCGATAGCACCAAACGACGCGGGTCCAGCAGCAGCCTCCCCATTTCTCACGCTTCCAAGCTCGTGATGGCGATCTGCGTCTGTGCCGCTTTCGTTTTACTCGTGGCCAATGCAGCTCAGAGAAGCCTCCCTCGAAACGCCTTGTGGGAAGTTGTGCACAACGTATGTGTCCCTGGGCAGTCTGACCACCACGACCCCAAGCCCTGCCTTGAAGTCGATCTGAGCGGGGGAACCGAAGCCGGATTCGCGATCCTCAGGGACCCGAGAGGGGGCAATCAATTTTTGCTTATTCCGACAACTCGAATCTCCGGTATCGAGAGCCCTGTCGTTCGTCGGCCAAGGGCACCGAACTATTTCGCCAGCGCCTGGGAAGCTCGAACTCATATCAACGAGGCACTGCGCCAAACGCTTCCGCGAGATGACGTTGGCCTGGCAATTAACTCGGCTGTGAGCCGCTCGCAAGACCAGCTGCACATCCACTTTTCTTGTATCCGTACCGATGTTGGGGAGGCATTGCACAGGAATCAGGCGGGGATTGGGAACCAGTGGGCGCCATTCGTTGTCCCACTTTCCGGTCATCACTACATGGCAATGTGGGTAACCGGCGAGCACCTCGGCCCGCACAACCCCTTCCGGCTGCTAGCAGAGGGACTCCCAGATGCGACGCGAAACATAGGCAATCGCACACTCGTGGTTGTCGGGTTAACTCGAATGGATGGGACGGAGGGGTTTGTCATTCTCACGGACGAAGGCAACGAGAGAAGTGGTGATCTGGCAAATGGAGAGGACTTGCTGGACCGCGCCTGCCTCATTGCGGCGGCCGAACTGTAGGCCCCCGTGCGTCCGGTGAAGCCCCGGAACGGAATAGACGCACAGCATCAGGAGGAGATGGGCTATGTCAGGACCTACACTTTGAACGCGACGACTCTTTTTGAGTCTCTCATAATGCAAGGCATCGACGAGACCGGGAAACAGATCACACAGAATCTTAACCTTAGGATTAGCGGCGCGACCTGGACAGTGAACGGGTCGGTCCGCTATGGCATCACAACGGGAAGCGCGGAGATTGCGTATTAGGTTTTTACGCGTGGCGTGGATCGGTTGTAGTAGACCTATGCCTACGCCCAATGCGCCAATTCCGTGCCCGATCTGTGCACTGAACCGCGGATGACGAATCCGCGAGAAAGATCTTTCCAAAGATACGGAAGAACTTATTTGCTTGCATTTTTGGGCTGCCGCTTGCAATTGCAAATTGCTGCAGATTCAATTCTTCTGTCTAACCCTCGGCCCCGGGTTCTCTCCCCTGACAAGCCCGGGTCACCTCTGTTCGACCGATTTTATGCCCTGGCGTGGAGCGATTTGTGCAGTTCAGTCGGGTTGGGTCCTGACGAAAAGGCCCGCGCTGTTTCAGATTGAATATGCGGTTGCCTGTTGGCCCGAAGGTGTACCGTTCCGGAACAAACTTCGTTTCCAATAACAAATAGGTTTGACACGGAGAAAGAGCTTGTATAATGGCAGCCGCGTGGGGGAGTACCAATTTTGAGGAGCCAAGAATTGAAGGGCGCATTACGCCCAGTTCTCTGTCTGTCTAGCCGCACGGCACTAGTCGTTCTCCTGGCTGTTTCTACGACCTACTCTCAACAGCAAAAATTGCCGGCGGCGGCTTCCGGACAGGCTTCCAAGCCGCTCAACCCAGTTGTGTCCGAAACCAACGACCGCATCGCGCAGCTGGCTCTGGCCTCGAATGTTACGCAGGGCGACTACCTCATCGGCAGTGGCGACCTTCTAGGCATCGACGTTTTTGATGTCCCGGAACTTTCGCGCGATGTTCGGGTTAATGAGACGGGATTCATTTCCCTGCCCCTGATGCCTTCCAAGATCAAGGCAGGTGGAATGACGCCTTACCAGCTGCAGGACAAGCTCGCCGAGTTGTTGCAGACCAATGGTCTCGTATCGACGCCCCAAGTCACTGTGTCCGTGAAAGAACAGCACAGCCAGCCAATTACCGTGATCGGCGCTGTCAAAACCCCAATGGTGATCCAGGCAGTACGTAAGACGACGCTGCTGCAAGCGCTCTCGCAGGCCGGCGGAATCGCCGATGACGCGGGAAACACCGTGGTGATCACCCGCCCTTCACCCGAACCGAACGATCAAGTGGATGCCGCAGACGCTCAGCCACCGGTGCCCGCTCAGACCTTTACGATCAATATGGGAGATCTCCTCAATTCCGGAGACACGCGGTTTGACATTCCTCTGGTCGGGGGTGATGTTGTGTCGGTTCCCCGCGCCGGCATTATTTACGTTGTGGGCGCCGTAAACAAACCAGGTGGTTTCTTACTCGAGAACGATTTTGATCACATGACCATGCTGAAGATGCTGTCTCTTGCGGGAGGGACGACAAGCACAGCAAAGAAGAAGAACGCGGTCATTCTGCGAAAAAACTCCAATACTGGACAGCGGGACCAGGTTCCCGTCGATCTGAGCAAGATCGAACATTTAAAGTCGCAAGACATTCAACTGGAAGCCAATGACATCCTCTTCGTGCCGGATAGCACGAGCTTGAGAGCGCTACACCGGGCGGGAGATGTGGCGATCAGCCTCACGTCAGGGGTCGCGATCGTTGCCGCCGGCAGAATGTAGTTTGGGAATAGCCGAACGATTGAATTCGGATATTGGGTGCTAATAAAAATCTTATGGACGAGACGAATAATCTAGTTCCTCGAGAGCGATCGAACGGCACTGCCTCCGAACCGCTCCAGCGCCGCTCTCCATTCCTCGCGCTGGACCTAATGCCGCGGGAACCGCACCTGATGGATTACCTGATCGTCTTGCGGAAGCACCAGTGGCTGATCAGTTTTTTCCTCCTCTCTGTCGTTTCGATCGTGACAATCGCTACCTTTCGGATGCAGCCCATTTACGAGGCGACCGCCAGAGTGGAAATCGACCGCGAATCTTCAAACGGGTTCCGTTTCAACGAGGCAGATCAGGACAGCGGGTATTACGACTTAGAGGACTACATCGTCACGCAGTCGAAGATCATCCAGAGTGAAACTCTCGCCATGGAAACAGTGAAGTCCATGGGACTGGATCGTCTGCCCGAATTTGGAGACAGCACAGAGAAAGTCGAGAAGGCTGCGTCCCCAGGCAGCGATGCTAGTATGATGCGACCACGTGCTCTTGGGGCTTTTCTTGGGGGTCTGACGGTCAAGCGCGTACCGAACACCCGCTTACTCGACGTCACGTTTGAAACCACCAGCCCCGTTCTTGCCGCTCGCGTCGTGAACGCGCACTTGAACAACTTCATCGAGCAGAATTTCCGTAGCCGCTTCGACGCGGCCACTCAGGCTTCGAACTGGATGGCTGGGCAGTTGAACGAGATGAAAATCAAAGTCGAGAACGCCGAGGATGCCCGCCTCGAATATGAACGCGAAAATCAGATCTGGACCATCGACGAGAAGAGCGATATCTCGACCCAAAAGCTGGGTGAGCTCGAAAAACAGTTGACCGATGCGGAGGCCGAACGGATCAACAAGGAGGCCGTTTACGAACTCGCGCAATCAGGCAATTACGACGCCATCGCCGCCGTTCGAGAGAGCCTCGTCATCCAGGATATTCTGAAACAGCAGACGGCCCTAAGCGCACAATATACCGACGCGGTCAATCAGTATGGTCCGAAATATCCGAAAGTCCTGCGCATTCAGGCTCAGCTTAAGGATCTCGATGACTTGATCCAACGCGAGAAACTGAACATCGGCAATCAAGTGGAAGCTGACTATCGCGGTGCCCGGCAACGAGAACTCCTCTTGAAACAAGCTCTCGACGAACAAAAAACCCTGGTCAATCAGACCGCCGAGAAACTCGTTCAATACAGTATCCTCAAGCGAGAAGCAGACACCAACAAACAGCTCTACGACGGCATGCTCCAGAAGCTGAAGGAAGCCGGGATCACCGCGGGGCTGCGATCTTCGAATATTCGAATTGTCGATCCGGCGCTTATACCGAGCGGGCCTTCCCGACCGAATAAAACCCGGAACATCTTTTTGAGTATTGTGGTCGGTCTCTTGGGGGGAATTGGCCTGGCGCTTCTGCGCGAATATCTCGACAACACTATCAAGACTCCAGACGATATCGAGACGCTCGCGCGGCTGCCGTCGCTCGCCGTCGTGCCCGCGATGTCGAGTTCCAACGGGAAGCGTCGCGGCCGCCTTTCGAAGCTATTGAGGGCCCCCGTAATGACTTCGCGCGAAGGTCGCGCCGAATTGATTTCGCACAATATGCCGCAATCGCAGATGTCGGAGGCGTTTCGCGCGCTCCGCACGTCGCTGCTTTTGTCACAGGCGGAACACCCGCCGCAAGTCATCCTAATGACCAGTTCGCTGCCGCGTGAAGGGAAGACCACTGCCGCGGTCAATCTGGCGGTGACCCTCGCCCAGCTTGGCGATAAGACTTTGCTGGTGGACGCCGATTTGCGCAAGCCGGGCATCAATCGGGCGTTGAGCCTCGTGGACGGAAAGCACGCCGGACTCAGTTCGTATCTCGCTGGCGTTTCTTCCCTGGACTTGATTACGGTGCCGCATCCAGCAATTGCGAATCTCGATGCGATTCCGACCGGACCCATTCCGCCGAACCCGGCCGACTTGCTTTCCTCCCGGCGTTTGACGGAATTGATTGCCGAGCTCCGCAATCGGTACAAGTTTGTCGTAATCGATTCACCCCCTGTTATGGCTGCCACCGACGCCGTGATTCTTTCCGTGCTAGTGGACGGCGTGCTGATGGTTGTGCGCAGCGGAGAAACGCCCAAAGAAGCGTTCACCCGGACACGTGATCTGCTGATCGGCGTAAAGTGCCACATGTTGGGCGTTGTGCTGAATGCGGTAGATTCCAGTTCGCCAGACTACTACTACTCTTATCGGTATTACCCCTATTCGTATGGCGGTTATGGCCGGGAAGAAGATACGCGAAAGTCGCGCCGAACCCGCCGCGAAGAGAGTTCGGATTCGCAGTTGGGCCAGGATTAGACCCTAGGAGGACCTCTTTGGTTTATCTCATCACTGGCGGCGCGGGATTTATCGGATCTCATCTCGCCGAGCGTCTCCTGGAGCGCGGCGACCAGGTTCTTCTGATGGATAATCTTTCTACGGGGAGCATGGAAAATATTCGCCACCTGAAAAAGTATGACCGGATGCACTATTTCCTCGAGCCCCTGGAGAACCGCCAGATCCTGGCAGAACTGGTCGATGAAGCCGATGTGATCTTCCACTTGGCAGCCGCCGTCGGCGTCAAGCTGATCGTGGAAAGCCCAGTGCGGACGATTGAAACGAACGTCAACGGCACGCAAATGGTGCTAGAGGCAGCGTGCCGGAAAAGAAAGCTGGTCTTCGCCGCATCGACCTCCGAAGTGTACGGCAAGAACACCAACGTTCCCTTTCACGAAGATGCCGATCTCGTGCTTGGCCCGACCACCAAGGGGCGGTGGAGTTATGCCGCTTCGAAAGCGCTCGATGAGTTCCTCGCGCTTTCGTATTGGAAAGAGAAGCGGTTGCCTGTGGTGATTGCGCGGCTTTTTAACACCGTTGGACCCCGGCAAACCGGACGCTACGGCATGGTCCTTCCGAATTTTGTGCGGCAGGCGCTCGATGGCTCGCCCATTACGGTCTATGGCACGGGAAAGCAATCCCGCTGCTTCTGTGACGTGCGCGACGCGGTGGAAGCCCTCCTGCGGCTGGCAGCGACGGACACAGCAGTCGGTGAAGTCGTCAATGTGGGCAACGACGAAGAGATCACCATCGAGGATCTCGCCAAGCGCGTAAAGGAGCAAACGCACAGCTCCTCGAAGATCGGCTACATTCCCTACGATCAGGCGTATGAGCCCGGTTTCGAGGATATGTTCCGGCGCGTGCCTTGTCTCGATAAGCTGTATCGGATGACGGGATTCCGGCCCTCGACGGCGCTGCCGGAAATCATCGACCGAGTCGCCAGTCACCTGAGCCGCAAGAAAGAATTCTTTGAGGTGCGGCGGGAAGCGGCCAACACGGCCGCCTGAGTTTTCGTACGCCCGCAAACGCGGCGACGTCGCTGCGGTGCGCGATAACATTCCTTCCCGGACCCATAACCCCGCGGATAAATGGGCCGTCGGAACGCTATGAGCGAGTGCATGCATGAACGGAATGAGGGCCAATGAGGCACTCGGCGGCGACCCGACCGCCGTCAGTCGTGCCGAATCGCGAGTAGCGGCGCTGGGTTCCCGAATCCTCGCGTCGAAAAAGAAGCTGCTCCTCTTCTTGTTTCTCCTAACCCTTCCCCTTGCGAATCCCTGGGTCCGCGGCGATGGAGTCGGCTACTACGCATATCTGCGCTCGGCATTGATTGACCACGACCTGCGATTTGAAAACGACTACCTGCAGGCGAACGAATCCTTTCTCCTCTCGAAGGTAGATGCCCAAGGCAAGTTGCTTCCGCGCATGTATACAAAGACCGGCTATGTCGAAAATCATTTCTCGGTAGGCCCTGCGATTTTGTGGGCGCCCGTTTTTCTCGCGGTTCACTGTGCAGTAATTCTCGCCTCACATCTTGGCGTACGTGTCGCGGCGGACGGATACTCGCGCCCTTATTTGTTGGCGATGGCACTCACCACCGCTTGTTGTGGCTTCTTGTCGCTTGTCTTGTCGTTTCAAATCGCGCGGAAATATTTTGACGAGCAGCGGGCGTTCCTCGCTACTCTGGGAATCTGGATGGCCAGCTCTCTGACGATCTACATGTACTTCAATCCCTCCTGGTCTCACGCGCACTCCGCGTTCGCAGTGGCGCTGTTTCTCTGGTATTGGGAGCGAACGCGAGGCTCGCGGAATCTCGGCCAATGGGCGATTTTGGGAGTCACGGCTGGCCTGATGGGGAATGTCTATTACCCTAATGCGATTCTGCTCGTGTTTCCTGCGCTTGAAGTAGGGCATCTTTTCTTCACACGCTCGAGCGAATCCGGTTCGGGCGCCCTTCCCATGCGTAAACTGGCGCTTGGCGGCGGTATCTTCGTTGCGGTGTTTGTCGCTTCGCTTCTTCCGACATTCGTGACGCGTCAGATCATCTATGGCAACCCGTTTGAGACTGGGTATCCACCGGTTTGGACCTGGAATTGGACGTCGCCGGCACTTCTTCAGGTCCTGTTCTCTTCCGATCATGGGATGTTCAGCTGGACACCCGTTTTGCTGCTCGCCGCTGCAGGGCTTCCGTTTTTGATCAAGCGCGATGCTTTGCTCGGACAGGGGGCGCTTCTCACCTTTTTAACGTACTACTATTTTATCGCGAGCTATGTGGACTGGGATGGGGTTTCGAGCTTCGGAAATCGGTTCTTCGTTTCGCTTACGCCGCTTTTT
>Ga0210403_10003036_pt1 | contig 14905 bp, 12 predicted proteins | sample IncBWC19MmetaG_FD_150863 | JGI IMG/M metagenome (GOLD analysis project Ga0210403, IMG submission 150863) | Forest soil microbial communities from Barre Woods Harvard Forest LTER site, Petersham, Massachusetts, United States - Inc-BW-C-19-M | ecosystem: Environmental > Terrestrial > Soil >... | reverse complement strand
GCAAACCTGTTCGACATGGGCGGCGGCGATATGCAGGATGTGCTCGCGGCCGCGGAGTTTATCAAGCAGACCGGTTATCTCGATCCCAAGAAGGTCGTCCTGATGGGTGGCAGCTATGGCGGCTACCTGACCATGATGGGCGTCACCAAGGCGTCCGACATTTGGGCTGCCGGCGTACCGATCGTTCCATTTGTCAACTGGTTTACGGAAATTCAGAATGAGGACCCAGTCCTGCAACAATCGGACCTTGCGACTATGGGCGATCCGGAGAAGAACAAAGCTCTGTTCCAAGATCGTTCTCCGATCTTCTTTGTAGACCAGATCAAGGCGCCGCTGTTTTTGCTCGCCGGCGGAAATGATCCGCGCTGCCCTGCAGAGGAATCGCAGCAGGTGATTGACGCCATCAAGAAGCGTGGCGGCGTGGTCGAGTTTAAGGTGTACGCAAACGAAGGCCACGGATTCGCGCGCGTGGAGAATCAGATCGACGCTTACCAGCGCGTGTCAGGTTTTCTGAAAGCGCACGTGCCACCGGCGGACTGCAATTGCTCGCTGACGGAGTAGGTTGTCGTCTCTTCACTTGACGTCAATCCTGAGTGGTTGTCACGCCGCGAAGGATCTGGCGCGGATTGCCAGGAACGCGGTTGAGAGGCCGTCCACTGAGTCGTGGCACTCCGCTCGAGATCCTTCACCCGGCTAAAAGCCGGGTTCAGGATGACCTCTCGAGGTCCGCGGGCGGCAACCAGGTCAGAGACCCGGTTCGACACGAGCACACACGATTGCCTTGATCAGGCCGGGGATCGTGTATTCCTTTGCTTCGACATCGACCGGGAGGCCAAGCTCCCGAAGGGTCGAGGAGGTGACGGGCCCGATTGAAGCGAGACGCACGCCGTCGAGCGGACTAGGTTTTCGCGGGCGATGGCGCCTACGCCACACGTTCTTTTCCAGCAGGGCTACAAAGTTTCTTACGGTCGAAGAACTGGTAAACGTAATCATGTGTGGACGCTTCCGACTCTTGAGGATGGTCCGAAGCCGGGTGCGGGAAGACTGTGGAATGACGGTTTCGTAGGCTTCAACCACGTCAACTCTGGCACCAAGTTTGCGCAATTCTCGAGGGATTACGTCACGGGCGACCCGGGCTCGGGCCAACAGCACACGTTTCCCTGCTACCTGATCGCGCAAGCTCTCTACCACCGATTCGGCGACGTACTCTTCAGGGACGACATTTACCTTAATGCCGCGTTTCTCAATAGCCTTCTTGGTAGCAGGTCCGATGGCCGCTACTTGCAAGTGCTTAAAGTGCCTCTTGCTTAAACGAAGTTTATGAACCCGCTTCCAAAGCGCTTCCACTCCATTCACGCTGGTAAGGATCAGCCAGTCGTAGTCGCGCAGATTCTTGAGGGCTGTGTCCAGAGGTTTGTAAGACCGTGGCTTGCGGATTTCGATAAAAGGGATCTCGATGACATCGGCGCCAAGTTCTCGCAGGCCGGACGAAAGGGCGCTAGCCTGATGGCGCGCACGACCTACAACAATACGGAGTCCAGCGAGCGGAGGACCTTTTTTCTTTGTCATCGACTTAGCGGCCCAAGCCTTCTTGCTGCATGAGTTCTGCGACTCCGGAAACATTCGAGTCCTTGCTCTGGTTCAGGCACTGGATGACTCGCGCTTGTTCTCCCTTGGTGCGGTTTTGACTGAGCTTGAACTTTGCTTCCAGCCTTCTTACCTTGATCTCGAAACCCACGATATGCTTCATCATTCGGCTCTGATATTGCTCGCTCAACTCGGACCACTGCGCCATGTACGACGATTCGAAAGTGGTGATCATGCGATGTAGCGTGGCTTTCAAGGCTTCCTCATCCGAGAACAAAGTCGGCTGACCATACACATGAACGGCGGCATAGTTCCACGTCGGAACACTCTCTCGAATCTCGTACAAGCTGGGTGAAATATACGCGTGGGGACCGTGAAAGATAACCAACGATTCCTCGCCCTCGTTCATCGACTTCCAGTGTGCATTCGCTCGCGCCATATGACCCTGCACCACGATCTGGTCTCCGGTTTCGTCAATGAGAAGCGGGAGGTGAGTGGCGAATGGAACACCCTCCGCGGTCGTAATCAAAATGGCGAATGGATTTGCTCTCATGAAAGCGACCGTCGCGGCGCGATCTTCCTGACGGTTAAATTCGGGTATATACACTTTCCAGTCTCCCGGTTGTCACGATTCGCTAGAGACGCGGGCGAGGGCGCCACACGTTCAGGGCTGTTGCGGCACGGCAATTCCCTGCCCGTAGACTGCTTCGAGGATCGCATCTCCGCCGCGCTGGAGCAAGATTTCGCCGACGGACTCTCCTAGCTGAACTGGATCGCCGCCGCCGCGCGACTCGCGTAGAATTTTGGAGCCGTCGGGATCGGCCACGATTGCCTCGAGGTGCAGTCGTCCCTCGCGGAACTCAGCAAAGGCGCCTATTGGTACTTGGCAGCCACCGCCGAGCCTGTTGAGCAACGCTCGCTCGCAAGTCGTGGTGGCGCGCGCTGCGGCGTCATCCAGGAACGCGAGATGCTGTCGCGTCATGGAGTCGCCGGCGCGAATCTCGATTCCAAGCGCTCCCTGCCCGGCGGCCGGGCACATGACTTCGACCGGAATCACCTGTCTCACAAGTTGTGTCTTACCCAACCGGTTCAGGCCTGCCGCTGCCAGAATGATCGCATCGTATTCGCCAGCTTCCAGCTTGCGCAGACGAGTGTCCACATTCCCGCGCAGAGGGTGGATGTCGAGATCGGGCCGCACAGCCTTCAACTGCGCTTGGCGGCGCAGGCTGCTGGTACCGACACGAGCTGCTCGCGGCAGATCTTCAATACTCTCGTACCTGCGAGAGCAAAATACGTCGCGCGGATTCTCCCGGGTGGTCACGGCCGCGATCTCAAAACCCTGGGAAAGTTCGGTGGGGAGGTCTTTCAAACTATGTACCGCAAGGTCAATGCGTCCCTCGGCCAGGGCCTCTTCGATCTCCTTGGTGAACATGCCCTTGGTGCCAACCTTAGCGAGGGCAACGTCGGTGATCTTGTCCCCCGTCGTCTTGATAATCTCGAGTTCCACTTCATGGCCGCGTTCACGCAACAGAGCGCTGATGTGATGAGCTTGCCAGAGTGCGAGTTGGGAACCTCGGGAGCCGATGCGGAGGCGAGGCATCAGGCGCGTCCTCCAGTACCGCCACCGGATTGTGCAGCCTTCTTGTCCTTTTCCTTTTCCTGAAGATTAAACAAGCGGCGAACAATATCGACCACGGTGGTGGCCTCGGAGTCGCGGGCTGCGCTTTTCAGGGTGGTGATGGGCGTGTGCATGATCTTGTTCACGATGCCATGTGTGAGGGTGTCGATCGCAAGCTCCTGTTCGGGCGATAACGAGCCAAGGCGGCCACGAACCCGATCGATTTCGGCCTGCCGAATGGTTTCCAAATGGTCTTGCAGCGAAACGATGGTGGGTACGACGTCGAGAGTCTGCAAACGTGCCTGGAATCGCTCAACCTCGCTCTCGATAATGGCTGTGGCGTGTTCGGCCTCTTTCTTGCGATCTGCGACATGCGATGAAACAGCTTGCTGCAGATCGTCGATATCGTAGACAAAGATTCCGTCCAGCTTGTTCATTTCAGGATCGACATCGCGCGGCACAGCGATGTCGATAAAGAACATGGGACGGTTCTTGCGGCGGCTCAGAAACAATTCGCCGTGTTCGCGGCGGAAGATGGCGTGTGGCGCTCCGGTAGAGGTAATAACAATGTCGCCTTTGTCGCAGGTATCGTAGAGCCGGCTGAACTCGATGGCCTGGCCGTTGAATTTCTGGGCCAGGCGAATGGCCCGGTCGTATGTGCGATTGGCCACAAAGATCGACGCCGCGCCGTGAGCGAGCAGATGACGAGCTGCCAGTTCACTCATCTTCCCGGCTCCAACCAGGTACACGGTCTTGCCATTCAACGATCCGAAAATCTTCTTGGCGAGTTCAACCGCTACCGAGGCCACCGAGACTGCGGACGAGCCCACGGCCGTCTCGGTGCGCACCCGTTTGGCCACGGCGAAAGCACGGGTAAGCAGCAAGTCCAGTTGCGAGTGGATCGCGCCCACCGCCCGCGCGGTGGCGTAAGCTTCCTTTACCTGCCCCAGGATTTGCGCTTCCCCTAAGATCATTGAGTCGAGGCTCGACGTAACTCGAAACAGATGGCGGATGGCATCGTGTTCGCGATATTCGTAGAGGTGAGGCGCAAGTTCGGCATGTTCGATGTGGAAATATTCGCCTAGAAATCCACGAAGGTCGGCGCTGCCATTCTTAGTCTGGGCCAACAGTTCTACCCGATTGCAAGTGCTCAGAATCAGCCCTTCGTCAACGCCCGGATGTTGGGTGAAACACTTCAGCGCATCGGGCAGTCGCGACTCTGGTATCGCTAAACGCTCCCGCACTTCGACCGGCGCGCTGTTGTGATTGACGCCGATGAGCTGAAAGTTCATGACTGTGCGAACCTATGTATCGTGCTGAAGTAGTTGGCTGCCCACGCGACGATTGCAGCGACAAATGCTCCGGCGGCGAGATAGGCGGCGCGGCGGCCTCGCCAGCCCGCGGTCCAGCGGGTGTAAAGCATGACCAGGTATACGACCCACATCAAGATCGAGAGCAGAATCTTAGGATCGAGAAGGTCCACGCGTCCGTAGGTTGCTTGCGCAACGACTGTACCTGCAATGAGGCCCAGCGTCATGAAGGGAAACCCGAGCAGCAGCGAGCGGAATCCGATTTCGTCGATTACTTCAAGTGCCGGCAGGCGCGAGAGCAGTCCGCCTCCCTTTTTCGACTTCAACGAGCGTTCCTGGATGAGATAAAGCAGGCTGGCCCCGAAACTCAAAACCAGCGCGGCGTAGCCGGTGAAGATCAGTGCGATGTGCGCAAATAGCCAACCCCGCGCCAACCCTGGCGATGTCAGCAAGAATGGTTGCTGCCCGGTCGCCGCGACAAAGGTCAGCAGAAAAACCAGTGGAAAAACGACAATGCCAGGAGAGGTGGTTTGATACAGCAGATATACAATCATGAAAACGACCATGATCAGGAAACCCAGCACCGATTCGGCATTGTGCACGGAAGTCAACGTGATCTGGCCCGTGAGGAGTATAGAATCCGTGAGCGAGACGAAATGAAAGACCATACCCAGGTAAGCTGCGTGTAAGGCGATCTTGTTCAACAGGTCGCTGGTGCGGGTTAGCGCAACCAATGCATACAGCAGACCGATGGCGTAAAAACCCAACGCAACTCGCAGCCAAAGTATAGGCATAGCTTGATTTTACGGCTCTTATAGGGGTTCGGGCATCCTCTCCCGATCCGCCAGAGTGATTATAGTCTGCCCTGTCGATGAGGCAGAAGGCAGTCGGTGAGATCACAGGTCATTGTGATGTAGATCACAAATACGGCTCGAAGGGCTGCATTGAACCGGACCTGTGAGTTGAGAACAAGTTCTCAGTCCTCGATTTGCTGTCATTCCACTCCCAGTGTGGCTAGAACTTGCTCCAGAATCTCGGCGTTCACGAGCAGCCGTCGGCCATCGGCCATCATGTTTTCGATCTCATCGAATGCCTGGAACAGCCGCATCTTGACCGCGCCGTACTGTTCCGCTTCGGTGAGAGTGCGAGCGTGACCTGCCGCCCACTCTTTCGTGGCTTCCTCCGGCAGGAAGACGCTTACCGCGAACGTCGTTTTGCGATCAGAGGTGACATCGAATACGTATTCGGTCGCAGCCCCCTCGTTCATCGCCGCGCGCTTTCCCACAAAGTAATACTGGTAAACATATCCTTGTCCACCAGTATAGGTTTTCATGCGACGGATGGTCATGGTTGGTCGTCACTCGTTGGTCGTTGGAATGTTCCTCGAATCGGTTGCGAACGACAAACGACCAAGGACCAAACGACGGTTGCTACGGTTCAATCCTCGCGTCCCGCAGGCGCTTTACCGCAGTCTCGGAGGACAGCGGCGAATAGTAAATCTCTTTAAAAGTATACGATTTCGCCTTCGAAGCAAGGACTGGCATGATTTCGATGTGCCAGTGATAGTCCTCGTCGATGGTCTTCCAGTAGCCGAGGTTTCCCGACCGGTGCAGGCTGTTGGGCGAGGTGTGGAGCACCAGATGAAATTCTTCGGTGATGGTACGAATCCGCTGCAAGGTGCGCCGGAGGAGAGCCCCCAGATCGCGCATCGTCCCCGGACGATTCAGGCCGAAGCGTTCGAAAGCGGCCTCGTGAGTCCGCGGCATGATCCAGCTCTCGTAAGGCACACGTGGCGCATACGGGCACATAGCGACGAAGTCCCCGCGAAGCTCGATCACGCGGAGATCTTGCTTCATTTCCTGGGAAAGAATGTCACAAAAAACGCAACGTTCCTTGCTCTGAAAGTATTCACGGGCAGCGCGCAATTCATACAACACGCGACGGGGCACGAAAGTGTTCGCCGTAAGTTGCGAAGTAGGATGCTCGAACTCTTGCCCGGCGCTGGTTCCGTGGTCCTTATAGATGCCGACATATTTGAACCGTCCGTCGCCTTTAAGATCCTGAATACGCTGCGCGGCAAGCAGCAGGAACTGTTCGATCTCGAGATCGCTTGCAGTCCACAGATGCCGGTCGTGCGAGGGGTTCTCCACCAGGACTTCGTGCGCGCCGATCGGGCGCATCCGGTCGTAGATGCCGTCTCCGCGGCGGGTTGCCTCGCCCTCGATGTGATACAACGCGTTGGGATGAACGACCGCGCGCGCCGACCACGGAGCCCCGGGAGTTCCGGACATACTGGCGATCAGTTGAGGTGGCTCGCGGGAATCAGGACAGAACCGGCAAAATGGTTCCGGGCGCGGTGGGTTGTCGGGAACGTCGTCGCCCGTAATAACCCAGGAGCGAGTGATCGGATCTTTGCGCAGTTCCATGCATAAGGAAACCATCTCATCGCGGTTGCGTCAACTGGGTTGCCCCCAGAATCCCTGCGTTGGAATCTTGTAACACGGTTCAGAAGTTCGGTTCCATGAGTCATGATCCGGTTTGTTATAATCCGCGCACGAAGCCGCCTGCGATGACTGAGCCGTCCACGCCGTTGATGCGGCAGTATGCCGCTATCAAGAAGGAACATCCCAGCGCCTTGCTGTTTTTTCGTCTGGGTGATTTCTACGAGCTTTTCTTTGACGATGCCGTTCTGGCATCACGCGAGTTGCAGATTACGTTGACCTCTCGTAATAAGGAAAAAGGCGTGGCCGTCCCTATGTGTGGCGTACCTTATCACGCGGCGGAAGGCTACATTTCCAAGCTCATCCGCAAAGGATTCAAGGTCGCCATCTGCGAGCAGATGGAGAATGCCGGTCTGGCCAAGAAACTCGTTCGCCGCGAGGTCACGCGAGTAGTCACGCCCGGCACGGCTGCGGATTCGTCGTTGAGTTCTGAGGAGAACAACTTTCTGGCAGCGGTGGCGCAGATCGGGGATCGGGTAGGATTCGCGGCCCTGGATCTTTCCACTGGCGAATTTCGCGCCACAGAATTTCATGGCGAGGACGCGAGCAAACGGATTCAGGAAGAACTGCTGCAGCTCAGGCCCAAGGAACTCTTGTATGGCTCGGCGGCTCCGTTGTTTGAGGAGGGATCGCGCGGGGACAGGCGGCCTCGCCTGTCCGGCCGCCCAACGAACGGCAGTGCCAGCTTCGCCGAGACTCCCCTCGATGATTGGGTCTTCGCCCCCGACCATGCCATCCCCCTGCTCGAAAATCACTTCGGCGTTTTGTCACTGGAGGGCTTCGGACTTGCGGGCAAACCGGCAGCCGCGTCAGCAGCGGGCGCCATCCTCTACTACGTTCGCTCCACCCAACGCGGAACTTTGGATCACGTCGACCGGGTCGGGTTTTATGAAAGGCAGAACCATTTAGTACTTGACGCGGTAACCGTGCGAAATCTGGAACTGATCGAGCCGCTGTTTGCGGGGACCGACGCCGGAGTAACCCTGTTTCGTTCCATTGAAGCCACGGTCACGCCTATGGGCAAACGCCTGCTGCGCTCGTGGATGCTGCGACCATCAATCGAAATCGCCGAGATCAATGCGAGACTGGACGCGGTCGAGGCGCAGGTGAAGGAGACCGTGGCGCGAGAGGAATTGCGGCAAGCTTTGGACGGAATCCTCGATCTGGAGCGCTTGTTGAGCCGCGTAACGCTGGAGACGGCGAATTCTCGGGACGTGCTGGCTCTGGCTGCATCGCTGAGAAAGATTCCGGGCCTGCGAGTTGCGCTGGCAAGGTTCGCGGCCGAGCGATTGACGACTCTACACCGCTCTCTTGATGAACTCGGCGATCTGCGGGAACGAATCGACAAGACCATTGTTCCCGAGCCGCCGATTTCGTTGGTGGACGGTGGCGCGATTCAGAGCGGCGTAGATAAGGAACTCGACGAACTCCGGGAGCTGAGCCGTAACAGCAAACAATTTCTGGCGCAGATCGAGCAGCGAGAGCGACAGCGCACCGGAATCAACTCGCTGAAGGTCAAGTTCAACTCCATTTTTGGATATTATCTCGAAGTCTCGAAGCCCAACTTGCATTTAGTTCCGCCCGATTACGAGCGCAAGCAGACCCTGGTCAACGCGGAGCGCTTCACGACTCCCGAGCTAAAGGAGTATGAGTCGAAGATTCTCGATGCGCAGGAAAAGATCGTGGAGATCGAACGGCGTCTGTTCGCGGAATTGCGTTCGGCCATTGCTGGCGAAGCCAGACGCATCCGGCAAACGGCCTTGGCACTGGCCGAGGTGGACGTACTTTCTGCATTAGCGCATGTGGCGGCTCTGCGAAACTACTGCCGGCCGAACTTTGACGCGTCTGCGGACATCGAGATCGTTGCTGGAAGGCATCCTGTGATCGAGCAACAGGAAATGGCGGGCGGCAGCGAGCGCTTCGTGCCCAACGACCTCTATCTCAACTCAACCACAGATACGGTGCTGGTTCTCACCGGGCCGAATATGGGCGGCAAGTCAACCTATCTGCGCCAGGCCGCGCTGGTTGTTATTCTGGCGCAGATGGGATCGTTTGTCCCCGCGTCGTCGGCGCGTCTCGGAGTAGTGGATCGCGTTTTCACTCGCATCGGCGCAAGTGACAATCTTGCACGTGGGCGTTCAACCTTCATGGTTGAGATGACCGAGACAGCGGCCATCCTGCACACGGCAACGTCGCGATCACTCATCTTGCTTGACGAAGTGGGACGTGGCACGGCCACGTACGATGGCCTGGCGATTGCCTGGGCGGCGGTTGAATACATCCACGCACGACTGCGGGCCAAGACTCTTTTCGCCACGCATTATTTTGAACTCACCGAACTCGCCGAGCGGCTTTCGGGAGTGAAGAATTATCACGTTTCGGTGAAAGAAACCCCTGGCGGAATTGTGTTTCTGAGGAAGGTGGAACCGGGCGCGGCGGACCGTAGCTACGGAATTGAAGTGGCCAAGTTGGCTGGATTGCCGAATGAAGTCATTGAGCGGGCGCGTGAAGTGCTGGCAGAACACGAGAGTGCGGAACAACGCGTGACCGAACAACTGGCCAGCGACGAGTCGCGTCCGCGCCCGCCGGCTCAACTTACTATCTTCACGCCTTTGTCGCAGCCGGTTCTCGAAAAACTACGGGAGGTAGACTTGAATCGGTTGACTCCGCTCGAAGCGCTGAATCTGTTGGCGGAATTGAAGAAGCAGGTGGATTGAAAAAGACGACATCATTCTCCGGACAGATCGGCCAGTTACTCATCGTGGGCTTCGATGGCACCGAGATGTCGGCGCGGCTCCGGTCCCTTCTCACTCTGCTGCAACCTGCGGGCGTGATTCTTTTCGCGCGCAATATTACGAGTGGAGAGCAGACCCACAGGCTGCTCCAGGGATGTCAGTCCTGCGTCTCCACGCGCTTGTTCACTTGCGTGGACATGGAGGGCGGCCGAGTAGATCGCTTTCGCCACGTCACTGGTCCTGCGCCCTCTGCGGCCGACGTCTTCGCAACCAGCAATCGCAAACTCTATCGGAAACATGGGAAGACTATCGGCGAATCTTGCCGGGCCCTGGGCTTCAACACGGACTTTGCTCCGGTTGTAGATCTGGCATTTGAAGCCTCGCGCAGCGTGATGAGTTCTCGTGCGGTCTCTGCCAATCCCAAAGAAGCCACGATTTACGCCCGTGAATTTCTTGCCGGGCTGCGCTCTACAGGAGTATTAGGAGCAATCAAACATTTTCCCGGCCTTGGTGAGGCCAATCTCGATACGCACCACGAACTCCCCAATGTGGAGAAGCCGTGGAAGAAGCTGTGGGAGTCAGACATTGCTCCCTATCGCGACCTCCATCGGGAAGCTCCGTTGGTCCTGGTCGGACATGCTGCGTATCCGGCGGTGACACAGGACCGCACGCCGGCTTCTTTGTCGAAGAAATGGATTACGGACATCTTGCGTAAGAAGATCGGCTACCGAGGGCTGGTAGTTTCTGACGATCTCGAGATGGGAGGCGTGCTGAAGGCTGCGCCCATTGACCAAGCGGCCGTCGAATTCGTCAGAGCCGGTGGTGATCTTTGCCTGATTTGTCATATCGAGGAGCACATCATGCGTTCGTACGAAGCGCTGCTAAGGGAGGCGGAGCGCGACGCCAAGTTTGCGCGCCGGGCGAAGGAATCGGTGGCGCGTGTGTTGACGTTCAAGACGAAGTCTAAAGAGTTAAAGCGCTCGGGACCTGCTCCAATTACGGCCAAGCTTGAGAAGATTTCGCGCCAGTTGTGGGAGTTTAGTGAACAGGTCCGGTTGGCGACGATAAGGCGGCAGGATCAGACATGATCGTTGCCGGAGTGATGAGCGGAACGTCCGCCGATGGAATCAATGTCGCCCTGGTGCGCATAACCTCTTCGCGGAGCCGGACAGGGATGCCCGGCCTCCATTTTCTGGCACACGCGGAGTACCCTTACCCGAAGCAGGTTCGCCGGGCTGTGTTGGCTGCGATGAATTCATCCAAGGCCAGTGTGGCAGACTTGGCCAGATTGAACTTCCTGCTCGCTGAACTTTACTCGGATGCAGTTCTGGCCACACAGCGCCGCTTTCGTCTGAAGGCCGTACTTGTGGGCTGCCATGGTCAGACGCTCTATCACCAGGGCGAGGTTGCTCCGTTTCTGGGGCGAAGGCTTGCGGCCACCTGGCAAACTGGCGAGGGTGCATTGGTGGCGGCACGCGTCGGGGTACCGGTCGTTTCAGATTTTCGGCCAGCCGACATGGCGGCTGGGGGCAAGGGGGCTCCGCTGGTTCCCTTCCTTGATTTTCTTTTGTACCGCGATAGTCGTGTCGGCCGAATCGTGCAAAACATTGGTGGGATCGCGAACTTGACCGCGATCCCGGCTAGCGCGTCTCCCAATTCGGTAGTGGCTTTCGACACCGGTCCGGGCAATATGTTGATTGATGCCGTCACCGAGCGACTGTTTGGCAAGGCGTTCGATCGCGATGGCAGAATTGCTGGCTCTGGAGCGGTGCTCGATCCTGTGATCAGCGACGTTATGCGTGAGTCATTCTTTCGACGTAAGCCACCCAAGACAGCCGGTCGAGAAGAATTCGGACGTGAGTTTGCCCAGAATTTCGTTCGTCGTTGCGGGCGCGTCGATAAGCGCGATATCGTTTCCACAGCCACGGCATTGACGGCCAGGTCGATTGCGGATGCGCTTCGACAGTTCGTAATACATCGAACAGGCACCTACAGAGACTTCATTATTTCTGGGGGCGGCGCAAGTAATTCGACGCTCATGGCTATGCTGGCGAACGAATTGCGACCGCTTGGCCTGCAGATCCGTACCTCGGATGAATTCGGCCTGCCCTCGGAGGCAAAGGAAGCAGCGGCATTCGCGGTGCTTGCCTTCCAGACATGGAATCGGAAACCGTCGAACGTCCCGTCGGCAACCGGAGCAAAGCGGCCCGCGATTCTGGGAAAGATCTCGTATGCGTGAGCGAAAACTCTTTCGCCGCTCTGCGGTGAATGCACAGCCGTGGGCGGCTATGCCCACGTGTTCTTTGTTGCTTCGGACTTTTTTCGTTCTCTCAGTCTTTGTTCCTGTACTCGGCTGCTCGGGCAGACCTGATCCCAATACCCTGGTGATGGTTATCGAAAACAGCCCCACTAACTTGGATCCACGAGTCGGGCTGGATGGGCAGTCTGAGCGAATCGATGAGTTGCTTTTCGATGACCTGTGTACACGTGACGATCATTTTAACGTTCAGCCGGGACTAGCGGAGCGTTGGGAAGTCCCAGATCCTCTCACTTACATATTCCACCTGCGCCCAGGCGTGAAATTTCACGACGGGCGGCCGCTCGCTTCCCGCGACGTAAAGTGGACCTTCGATTCCCTGCTTCAGGGGAAGATTCGCAGCGCCAAGGCGGCCACATATCGGCCTGTGGATCACATCGATGCTCCGGACAGTTTCACGGTAGTGTTTCATCTGAAGCAGCCATTCGCCCTGCTGTGGAATGTTTCGGATGGCGCCATCGGGATTGTTCCTTACGGCAGTGGCGACGAGACTAGCCGTCGTCCCGTCGGCTCTGGTCCGTTCCGCTTCGTTAGTGCTGAACCGGACAAAGAAGTCGTCATCGAGCGCAACGACGACTATTGGGGCCAAAAACCATACCTGAAGCGAGTGCGATTCGCGGTGACTCCGGATGCCACCACCCGTGCGCTCGAATTGCGTAAAGGCAGCGCCGACATTGCGGTCACGTCTCTCACCGGGGACACAGTGCTGGCGCTAGAACGCGAACCGAACCTGGAGGTGCTGCATGCGCCAGGCACGGTGCTCGGCTATTTGGCATTCAATACGCGCGATCCAATTCTCAAAGATGTGCGGGTGCGGCAGGCAGTGGCCTATGCCATCGACAGAATGGCAATCATCCATTATCTGCTGCGCGATTTTGCACGGCCAGCGTACAGCCTTCTTCCGCCCGAGAGCTGGGCGTATAACGCTGATGTCCCGCACTACGAACACAATCCCGAGCGGGCGCGACAACTGCTCGAACAAGCCGGATATCCGGCCGTCAACGGCGTGCGTTTTCATCTCACGATGAAAACCTCGACCGAAGAAAGCCCGCGACTGGTCGCGGCCGTACTGCAGCAGCAATTGCGCGAGGTTGGCATCGCCCTGGACATTCGTACATTCGAGTTTGCCACTTTCCTTTCCGATGTCATCCGTGGTGCGTACCAACTGCATACTTTGCGCTGGATCGGAGGGAATGAGGATCCCGACATCTTTGAATACGTGTTCCACTCGGCTAAATTCTCGCCCAACGGCGGCAACCGCACTTACTACGCCAACCCGCGCATGGACTTGCTTATCGACCAGGCGCGCGGCGAATCCGACCTGGACGCACGCAAGCAGATCTATGCAGAGATCCAATTAATCCTGTCTGAGGATTTACCTTACATCGATCTCTGGTACATCGAAAATGTGATGGTGCACAACAAGCGAGTACGAAAACTGACGTTGAACCCACCCGGAAATTACGACTTCCTGAAAACTGCAGAACTGGCGCCTTGACTGTGACAACGATCCCGTCCCCACAGCAGCTCCGGGACCGCGTGTTACCATCGAACTCTCGGTAAATTTCACGTGCGCATTCTTTTTATCGGTGACATTTTTGGCAGACCGGGACGAACCATCGTCAAGGATCGCCTGTCGGCTCTCGTAAAAGAGCACGCTATTGATCTCGTGCTTGCCAATGGAGAGAACGCAGCCGCCGGTTTCGGCATCACCCCGCCGTTGGCCGAAGATCTTTTCGAGATGGGCATTGACGTTCTCACGACCGGCAACCATATTTGGGATAAGCGCGAGATCATCGATTACTTCAACGCCGCCGACGGGAATCCGCATAGTCCGGCTCGCCGGGTGTTGCGTCCCGCCAATTACCCGCCCGGAATGCCGGGCTGGGGTTTATACGAGGGTCGCAAAGGAAACGTTCCATACGCGGTAATCAATCTTCAAGGGCGCGTTTTTATGGCTTCGAATGACGATCCCTTTCGCGTGGCCGACCAGTTGCTGAAGGAAATCAACGCTAAGGTTATTTTTGTCGACATTCATGCAGAGGCAACTTCAGAAAAGATTTCGCTGGGCTGGTATCTCGATGGACGAGTCACGGTCGTGGTCGGGACCCACACCCATATTCCTACGGCTGATGAGCGCGTGTTGCCGGGCGGGACCGCTTACATCACCGATGTCGGCATGACCGGCCCGTACGACAGTGTTATCGGGGTTAAGAAGGAATTAATCGTGGGCAAATTTCTTAGCAATATGCCGACGCGCTTCGAAGCGGCCACGGGAGATGTCCGCCTGTGCGCGGTCGTGGTGGATTGCGATGAGCGAACCGGCCGGGCAAGACAAATCACGCGCCTCATGGTGGCATAGAGGAGTGGCGTAGAGAACTGGGCTTCGGGCCCTAGGCTTGAGGAACTGCAAAGCACAATCATGAGCGAATTCCAACTTCAGATCCCAACAATCAAATCAAACGGCTTCCAGTGGATGAACGCGGATGCCTATCTCTTCGACATTGATGGCACGTTGCTCATCACCCGTGACGGCGTCCATCGCAACGCCCTGCATCAAGCGATGCGCGAAGCATACCAGGTCGATACGACGATTGAAGGGATTGCCTATCACGGCAAGACCGACCTGGGCATTTTGCGCGCAGCTCTGGACCGCGTCGGAGTTTCAGGCGTGAAGTTCGAAGCAAATCTCCCAGCAGCGCTGGAAATTGTCCGCCGCGAGGTGTCAGCGAACGCGCATCGCGTCACGCCCACGGTGTGCTCTGCAATTCCCGAAGTGCTTGCTGAATTAAAGGCTGCGGGCAAGTTGCTGGGCGTGGCTTCGGGCAATCTCGAGT
>Ga0210403_10003034_pt1 | contig 14906 bp, 19 predicted proteins | sample IncBWC19MmetaG_FD_150863 | JGI IMG/M metagenome (GOLD analysis project Ga0210403, IMG submission 150863) | Forest soil microbial communities from Barre Woods Harvard Forest LTER site, Petersham, Massachusetts, United States - Inc-BW-C-19-M | ecosystem: Environmental > Terrestrial > Soil >... | reverse complement strand
GCCCCCCGGTGTGCGTCCCACCAAGGCGCAGGTTCCGTCCGGTGACAAACTTTTCTTGGCCATGGACAGCACCGGCCGGCCCGAGGAAATGTTGGCGTTGGATGACGGCGGCAGCTTCCAAGTGCCCGCGTTCGGTTGGCTAAATGGCTTCAATCAATTTGGTTGCTCGCTGTCATTCCCCGGCTACCCGTACCTTGCAAACCTCACGCAGATTTCCGAGTATCGCGCGCCGTCCGAAGTTATCAGCACAGAAATGACGCGCAAGTGGATGAAGCTGGTTGGCAAAGGAAAAGCCGACAGCAAGGCCAAGATTTTGGAACTTGACGAACGCATGAAGGAATTGAAGGTGCGCGAGTTGTTCCACCGCTCGGCTTGGTATGATGGCGTCTTCGGCCGTGGCCAAATATACATTGATATCAAAGGCCAAGATGATGAAATGGGCCGGCAAAAACCTTTGTTGATTGACGACAAGGGCGGAATTGCAAAGGGCAGCTTGAACAACTTGCAGTGCATCGAACCGTATTGGACAACGCCCGCGAGCTATAACGCTTCGTACCCGGAGCGCAAAGACTTCTACGTACCGCAGTCGTGGTACGTGATGGGCCGCAAAACCCACACCACGCGGCTGTTGATGTTCCTATCCCGCGAAGTGCCGGACATTCTCAAGCCGGCCTACAACTTCGGCGGCATGTCCATGTCGCAGTTGATGGAACCCTACATCAACATGTGGTTGCGCACGCGCAAGAGCGTCAATGATCTAATCAATATTTTCTCAATCGTCAGCCTTGCCACCGACATGAACGCCACGCTTGCGGGCGGCGACGGCGCCGACGTGATACGGCGCATGCAGCTATTCCAGCAAGCGCGCAGCAACGGCGGTGTGCTGTTGACGAACAAAAACACCGAAGAATTGAGCATGCAAAATGTTCCCTTGGGAACATTGGACAAGCTACAGGCACAGGCTCAAGAGCACATGGCCGCACCGTGTCACATCCCGCTTATCAAGCTGTTTGGCGTGGTGCCCACGGGCTTGAACGCGACGGGCGAAGGTGAAATACAGGTATGGTATGACTTCGTGCGCGCGTGCCAAGAAAACTTGTTTGGCCCGCAGTTGGACATTTTGTTGAAGGTCATCATGCTTGATTTGTGGGGCACGATTGACGACAACATCACCTATGAATGGGTACCGCTTGACGAACCCACGGCGAAGGAAAAAGCCGAGGAACGCAAGAGCGACGCGGACCGCGACGGGGTTTACATTGACAAGGGCGTGTTGGACCCCAACGAAGTGCGGGGCAAATTGCAGACGGACCCGAACAGCGGCTATGACAACCTTGTGGGCGATGCTCCCGAACCGCCCCCGCTTGAGGAACCATCGGTGGACCCGACAGCGGAAGCGAGCATGGAGCATGAAGCCGGCGAAGGTGACAAGCAACGCGAGCATGAAAAAGAGTTGGCCACAATCAAGGCGAAGGCCGCAGCTTGACGCTGCGGTCAACTCCGTGGCAGGATGCGTGAGCGTTAAACCCATAAAGGCAAGGTGACATGGCGAAGACAAAGGAAAGTGCGCGGCAGCTTACGGACGCTGCGGCAGCAACAATAGCGGCCCCCAAGGTTGATGAATTGACCAAGGCGGACCCGTTCAAACGGCCCAAGGGCACCAAGCCCGATGGCTTCACGGGTGATAAACCGGGATTCTTCCGGGGCGCCCGCGTCCGTCGATAACACCACATCGGAGCAAAACACCACATGGCGAGCAAGGCAAAGAAGACTCTTGAAGATTTCCGAAAGGCCCATGATAAAAACTTCATCATTCCCGCAAAACTCAAGGCCGCGATAGCGAAGCTTGGGAAAGACGGTTGGGAATATGAGGCCGCTTTTATTCAGGGCATTCCTGTGTCCACCACGGATTGTTCCCGGTTTCGGGAGAAGTTTGAAAAATTCGTGGTGGTGGTAGACGGTGGCCGCAAGAAAATTTGGTGCGGCTCCGAAGCGTTGGCAACCCGTATGCGAGAAATGGTGTAACCCATGGCCATCAAAACCTTTGACGATTTCCTAGCAGCACATCATCCGTTGGCGCAGTCGTCAAAGGTCCATGAGGTACACGCCAACCCGGCGCCGCGCGGCACTAAGCGGTTTCTATTCACGTCGGCGCAGAATGGCACGCCCGTGCGGCCGTTGGTGTGGCAAGCCATCTTGCGCGCGAAAGAGTATTGGGACGCGCATCTGTCTGTCATCCAACTGCGCTACAAAAACCCAACGTCCATGTGGTCCCGCTCGCAGGAAGACAAGGAAACTTGGGACGCGGCCACGAAGCCGTATTGGCTTAATCAGCGCATGGACGTGAACCGCAACCTTGTGTGCGTCGGCGGAATCAAGATTGTGCCCACGGCTACCAAGCCATTGTCGGGCTTTGAAGCCTTCACGGGCGGCGAATCCACCATAGTGGGCCACACCCGCTATCAGTTCAAAACGGTACCTGTGCCCGGCAGCGCCATGGCCAAAATCATGACCACCACGGGCGCTTGCACGGAACCGAACTACACCAACTCACGCGCGGGCGCGGGCGGCGAATTCCACCATTGCTTCGGCGCTGTGTTGGTAGAGTTGGACAAGCACGGCAAGTTCTACTTGCGGCATTTGAATTTCACCGGGGACGGAATCGCCTATGATGCCTCGGGCGTCATGATTACCCCGGAAGGCGTGGAGCCATTCAAGGGCGCCGCTGCCCTCGCATTGGGTGATACCCACGTGCGCTTCCGCGACAAGGGCGTGGAGCGTGGCACATTCGGCAAGGGGGGCTTGGTAGAAACCTTGCAGCCCGAGGCCATCTATTGGCATGACGTGTGCGACGGCTACGGGGCCAACCCGCATCATGATGGCAACCCGTTCAACGAACAAGCGAAAGGCCCTAGCGGCTTTGACGATGTGGAAGGGGAAGTGCGCGAGGCCGTCAACTACGTGGCCCAAAACACGCCAGCCTATGCCACGTCATACATTGTGCCGGACAACCACGGCGACTTTTTGCGCCGTTGGATTCTCAAGAAGGATTGGCGCAAAGAAGTGATGCCGATTGCTCGCGCGTTCTACCTCAAGACGGCGTTGGCCATGCACGAATCCACCAAGATGGGCGCCGGGGGAACTGAGACAGTCAGCCCGTGGGCCTATTGGGTGGAACACTTCATGGATGCCGTTTGGGACCGCACGCGCGTGCGCGTCAAGTGCCTATCCGGCAAAGGCGGCGAAGGCTCCGAGGTTCACGGCATCCAAATGGATATGCACGGTCATGCCGGCCCGAACGGGGCGCGCGGCTCCATTCAGAATTTGAAACGCATTGGCCGCAAGTCGGTCATAGGCCACAGCCACAGCCCCGGTGTGGATGAAGGCTGCATGCAGACGGGTACGTCAAGTTTGCTGCACCTTGAATACAACGGCGCCGGCCCGTCTTCGTGGCTGCACGCGCATGCCGTCGTCTACCCGAACGGCAAGCGTCAATTGGTCATCATCATTGACGGAAAATATAAGCTTTAAACCACCACCGACGATAGGAGCAAAATCAGTGACGACAGACAAACCGTATTATTTGGCGGGGCCTATGAGTGGCTACCCCCAATTCAATTTCCCGCTGTTCTACAGCGCCACGGCGGCATTGCGCGCGGCCGGCTACAACATCATTTCCCCGGCCGAACTTGACGCGCAGCACGGCGTTGACAAAGAAGCGTTGGCCAGCACAGACGGCGACGCGGCCAAGCTGTCGCAGACTTGGGGCGACTTGCTCGCACGCGATGTGAAGATAGTTGCCGACACCGCGCAGGGCATCATATTTTTGCCCAATTGGTCGAAGTCGCGCGGCGCAAAACTCGAAGCCTTCACGGCTTTACTGTGTGGGCACAAGTTCGGCATGTACTGCGAAGGCTCCAACCCGCTTGTAGCGTGGGTCAAGTCGGAAGCGGTGTTGGCTGGCATCCACGGGAGCATGCAAGTATGAGCACCGAGACAAAACCATCCAACCCGAAAGACGCCATTGGCAGCAAAAAGTTAATGGTGCATTTGGTGCCGTCAACGGCCATTGCATATATGGCACTGGCCTTCACCGAGGGTGCCGTAAAATACGGCAAGTACAATTGGCGTGTGGCCGGTGTGCGATTCTCAATCTATCTTGATGCGATGTACCGGCACATCATGAAATTGCAGAATGGCGAAAACAAAGACGCAGTGACAGGCGTCCCGCACCTTGCTAGCATCATGGCTTGCGCGGCCATCATCACGGACGCGTTCCACTACAACAAATTGACCGATGACCGGCCCTATGTCGGGGAAGATGAAGCGGGCAACGCTGCCGGTTTCGCTCAATTGTTGGACGTTGAAATGGCGAACATTTCGGCAAAGGTCAAAGAAGTCTTCAAGGATTTCAGCCCGGAGCAGTTCACGATAGGATGGCAGGATCATGCAAACGACACGCAAGCCCCGGCGCCGGCTCCAACCAAAAAAGGAAACCGTAACCCTAAAGGCAATTCACGCAAACCGAGGCGTTGAAGCTTGGTACCGTGACCAATTGCAAGACTTGGTGAAGCGTTGCGCCGCTTCGATGTTGACCCACATTCGGGCGACACTCGAAGCGGCGCCCCCGGTCACAGGGCTTGGCATCGCCCATGACGGCAAATCGGCATCTGTGGCAGTCAAGAAGACATTGACGAAGTGGTCACGCAAGTGGCAAGCCAACTTCAACGATTTGTCCACGGATTTGTCGCGCAAGTTCGCAGAAAAGAATTTCAAGGTTACCCAATCGCAGTTCATGGGTGCGTTGAATGAAGCGGGCTTTTCCGTCGCGTTCAAGCCCACCCCCGCGAGCCTTGAAGCCTACCATGCGGTCATCGGTGAGAATGTCAATCTTATCCGCAACCTCGGGCGCGAAACCCTTGACGACATACAAGGCGCCGTGTGGGAATCGGTCCGCCAAGGCCACGACATGGGCACGCTGTCCAAGGAACTGCACGAAAAATACGGCATGAATTACCGACGTGCGGCGCTTGTCGCCCGCGACCAAAACAACAAAGCCAAGGCTGTCATTGAAGCGGTGCGCCGCAAAGAATTGGGAATCAAAGAAGCCATATGGATGCACTCGGGCGGTGGCGTCACCCCGCGCCCCTCGCACGTGAAGGCCGGCAAAGACAAGACGCGCTTTGATATCTCGAAGGGTTGGTATGACCCCGATATCAAAAAGTGGATTTGGCCGGGCACGGAAATAAATTGCCGGTGCGTGTCGAAGGCGGTAATTCCCGGCTTGGATGACAGCTTTTACTAGGTAGCGTTCCCGAGGGAACATTGCGCCGGCTGGCGTCGGGCGGTATCCTGTGGGCATGCCACTTGCCACCGGAAAATCCAAGGCCGCTATTTCGGCCAACATTCACACGGAAATTGCTGCGGGGAAACCCAAAAAGCAAGCGGTGGCGATTGCCTTGCATGAGGCAGACGACATAGATTTGGAAGACGATTGCGCCTTGGATTCGGCGCCAGCGTTCGCGTTTGACCGCAGCATGCGCACCATAGATGCGGACGGCCACATGCACGTAGAGACTTGCAATATAAGCAAGGCCAACGTGTGCCCGTATTATGGCCGGGAAATTCCGAACGGTGCCGAATTGGGCTTGGACTCCGGCAAAATTTATTACCTGTATCGCGACGCGGCCGAACTGCAAGCCGCTGCCGCGAGCTATGAAAACAAGCCTTTGATGATGCAGCACATAGCTGTTTCTGCCGAGGCCCCGCAAAAATTCTTGGTTGTTGGAACCGTCAGCAACGTCCGCTTTGAATACCCCTACCTCAAGGCATCCTTGGCGGTGTGGGACCAAAAGGCAATCGACGCTATTGCAAATGGCGAACAAGAGCAGTTATCATGCGGCTACCGTTATGTTGCGGACATGTCGCCGGGGACAACTCCCGATGGCGAAAAGTATGACGGGGTGATGCGGGGGCTTAAGTGCAACCACGTGGCCCTAGTCGAAGTTGGACGCGCAGGCCCGGACGTATTAGTATCGGACGAACTACCACAGGATTTCACGCACATGAAAATTTCCGCACTTGTCAAAGCCCTTGGCCCGGTACTCGCCACCGATGCGAAGCCGGCCGATGTGTCCGCCCTGATTTCAACCGTTATCGCGCAGGACAAGAAAGCGAAAGATGACGCGGTGGAAACCACGGGTGGCGTGAAGCTGGAAAAGGGCGACAAGCCCGAGGGCAAAGACGCTGCGGTGTCTGTCAGCCCCACGGACCCGGAAGGCACGAATGACGAAGACCCGGACGCGGAAGTGGACGCGGATGACGAATTTCCCGAGAAGCCCGAGGGTGGCGCGGAAAAGCCGGATGGCAAGCCGTCCGCCAAAGACAAGAAGGGCAAGGATAAGGCCATGGACAAGAAGGCAATGGACGCGGCCATCGCGGCAGGCGTAAATGCCGGCCTCGCAGCGGACCGCGCGTTGCAGACTGCGCGCCGTGAAGTCGAAGCCATCGTGGGCGTTACCGCCTTCGACAGTGCCGGCGCAACTTACGGTGCCGCACTCAAGAAATTGGGCATTGCCACCGATGGCGTGCCATCCGAGGCTTTCGGCGCCATGCTGCGCGTTGCCCTGAATGCCGGCAAGCAAGCGGCCCCGGCCCTCGCAACTGACTCGGCGGGAGCCAAGTCACTGCGCGAAGCTTTCCCGAACTACAACCGTCTTTCTCGCTAAGGAATCGCCAACATGGGTTTTCAAACCGTCGTCAATGCACAACCCGCCCCGGCCGTCGCGGGCGATTTTGCCTCACAGAATCCCCGGCACAACACGCTTGCCGCTGCCGGCCAATTGGTTGCGCCTGCGGGCGGGCTGATTGTCGGCAATTTCTTTTTCATCAATCCGGCCACCGGCCTGTGCTCGCAGTCCTACGGGAACGGGTACACACAGATTGCATTCCTCGCGCGCAACTCGCAGGGCCTCATTACCCACTTTCTCGAAGATTCGAGCATGCGGGTTCCGCAGGGCTTCATGGTTGTGGGCTTCGACGGCGGCGACTTCTACGCCAAGTTTGATTCCGGCATCGCGGCCGGCGCCACCGTCTATGCAGACGAAGTGACCGGCGCCCCGTCGAATATCGCCACCAACTCGGTGACGGGTTCGGTTGGTTTCGCGGGCACCGCGAGTTTTGCCACCGACGTTATGACCGTGGTCACGCAGACTGCGAACAGCTTGATTGAAGTTGGTGACGTGGTTACCTCGGCGGGCGTCACGGCCGGCACCACGGTTACCGCGCTGTTGTCAGGCACTCCCGGCGCAGTCGGCAGCACCTACAGCTTGAGCACCACCCCCGGCACCATCGCCACGCAGGCAGCCACCACGGCTTCCAACGTGCTGAATGTGACGGCGGTTGCCTCGGGCGGGCTGTCGGTTGGTGACACCATTTCGGGCACCAACGTGACCGCAGGCACCACGATTGCCAGCATCCTGACGGGTGCCGGTGGTGTGGGAACCTACTTGCTGAATATTCCGGGTGGCGTGCCTTTCCACACCGCTTCGGAAACCATCACGGGACCGGCGAACGTGGCAACGGTCTTCACGGCTACCAGCACGGCGGCAGTCGGTGAATTGGCTGTCATCTACGCGGCTGCTTAAGGGTCAACAACACAGGTTTATTTACAGGAATCGCACAAATGAAAATCGCACTTGACCAAGCCGCTTTCGATATGCTCGCGCGAGATTACGGCATCCATTTCATGTCCAAGCCCGGCGAAAAGCCGTTGCTGTTGCAGGCCATGGACCGTGAATTGGCGTGGGATGCACAACCGCAGTTGGTGACTTCCGCCAACTCGGGCATTCTGTCGCTGTTCACCACGTATGTGGACCCGCGCATCATCGAAATTATGATTCAGCCCACGAAGGCCGCGCAGCTTTACGGCGAACGGAAGATGGGCGATTGGACCGAAGACACCGCAGCTTTCCCGGTGGCGGAACGCACGGGCGTTACCACGTCCTACGGCGACTATGCCGAGGGTGGCGTGTCGGGCGCAAACGTGAACTGGCCGCAGCGTCAGTCCTACCACTACCAGATTTTCACCCGTTGGGGCGAGCGCGAATTGGAGCGCAACGCCAAGGCGAAGATTGATTGGGCGAACCAACAGAATGAAGCGTCCGTGCTTGCCCTGCGCAAGTTCCAAAACGCGTCCTACCTGTTCGGCATCGCCGGCTTGCAGAACTACGGCGGCATCAATGACCCGTCGCTGCCGGCCCCCATCACCGTGACGGGTTCGTGGTACACGGAAACCCCGGACGTGATTTACGCGGATATCGTCCGCTTGGTGCAGCTTGCTGTCTCGCAGGGCAATGGCCTGATTGACGCGGAACAGTCTTTCACCATGGGAATCAGCCCGGACAACGTGGTCAATTTCAACAAGACGAACCAGTACAACGTCAACGTTTTCGACCAAATCAAGAAGAACTTTCCCAACATCAAGATTGTGACGGTTCCCGAGTTTTCCACGGCGGGCGCGGGCGGCACCGAGTTGGTGCAGTTGATCGCGGACAGCGTGGAAGGTCAGAAGACCGTTGACAGCGCGTTCACCGAGAAGATGCGCGCGCACGCGATGATTACCCTTGATTCGTCTTGGCGGCAGAAAAAGAGCCAAGGCACTTGGGGCACGATTTTCTACGCCCCCATCTTCGTGGCGTCGATTATCAGCTAAACCAAACGGGGGCGCATGCCGGCCCCCTCGCTTTGGAGTTGATTATGCAAAGCCCTCTCATGTGCGGACCATATGAGGGGGCTTTTGCTATGCCGAACCCTCAATACCAGCTTTCCAACCCGCCCTATCCCACCGCGTCGTTTCGTGCGGCGCCCGGTGGCGTCATACAAGGGCGCTTCGGGTGGGGCAGCACTGACACCGGCTTGGCCACGAATCAGCCGGCAGCGGGCGCCGCGCTCGGTGTGGTGGTGCCTTACATCGGGTGGCGGGCGACATGGGGCAAGGTGTTCTTTGACCCCTCGGTGTGCGCGGTGCGCATCCGCGAGGGCTTGCCGGTGACCCTCGGGTACCGTGGCCCGTATTGGGTCCGCTTCCCGTGGGGAGCGAACGGCGGGCAGCCGGTGTATGCGGACAACGTTGCGGGATTCGCAATTTCCGGTAATACTGGCGGGGCGATAACTCTAACCCCATGGACCGTGGCCACAAACTGCGATCCGGGCGGGTTGGCAATCATCAATACTTCATCCAAATTCGGAGCATAGAAAATGGCAAATTTAATCACGGTGGGCTGCAAGCTACCGCAAGGCGTCATCATGGAAGTGGGCTACAAAGTCACTCCCGGTGGCGTGGTCAAGGGGCCGAACTACAAGCGCGTTGTGCTTGCCGGCGCCAATCAGCATTCAATCATCACGGGCGCCCTGCGCACTCCGTCGCCGCGCGACTTGCGCCCCGGCATCACGGAAAACGTTGATGAAGCGGTGTTTGACGAATGGGCCAAAAAGGGTGGCGTCAACTTGGTCAAAAACATGTTGGTGTACAAGGCGCCGAACCGCTCGGACGCGGAAGCCATCGCGAAGGAAATCACCCCCGAGAAAACCGGCATGGAAGCGGTGGACCCGACGAAGCACCCCGGTATCACCAAGCTGAAAGAAGACGACGACACGAAGGCAGCGTAATTTATGGCCGTGGTTCCGTGTACATCTACCCCGATTGTTCTAGGCATTGTCACCTTTGACCCTGCCGCATTCGTGGTGCTGTACCCGGAATTCACGGGGCTGACCAATGGGCAAATGAACCAAGCCTTTGCCCTCGCGCAAGTCGTCTTGAACAACACGTGTTGCTCGCGCGTGCGCGACGCCAACACCCGCGACACGCTGTTGCAAATGCTCACGGCGCATATTTGCTTTTTGCTCTATGGCACCAATGACGGCGCCGGCAACGTGACCCCGGCGCCCGGCATCATCGGCCACATTGACACGGCCACGGAAGGCAGCGTGAGCGTGGGGGCCAGCTTCGGCGGCGACGGTGGCCCGACGCAGGATTGGTACACATCAAGCAAATACGGCGCCATGTATTGGGTGATGACTTCCCAATATCGGACCGCGCTCTACCTGCCCGCTGCCGGCAGCTACCCGCCCAACTTTCCGTCAGGCTACCCCGGCTTGCCGTTTGGTGGCGGATGTGGCTGCTAAATTCAAAGTGACGGGCGGCAAAAAAGCCGAAGCCATCATCAAGTCGATTGGCAAGAAGTTGGGGCAGCAACACGTCCGCGTGGGGTTTCTCGAATCGGCCAAGTATCCGGCCTTCCGCACGCAGGGCACGGGGGCACAGCGCAAGACGCGGCCGGTAAAAGTGCTGCCCGTCGCACAGGTTGCTTTCTGGCAAGAGTTTGGGACCATGCGCAACGGGCGTCAGTTCGTGCCACCCCGGCCATTCTTTCGCAACATGATTGCCAAGAAATCGCCGCGATGGGGCGTAGCTGTCGGGCAGATTTTGAAGGGCGCGGACTATGACGAAACCCTCACGCTTGGGCGTATGGGCGAACTTATCCAAGGCCAGTTGCAGCAAGAAATCATTGACACGAACGCACCGCCCAATGCGCCGTTTACCGTGTGGATGAAAAACGGCGCTTCCAAGGTGTTGGTTGACCAAGGCATAATGTTGGGTGCGGTGGCGCCGGGCGTCAAAGCATCCGAAGTCAAAGAAGGCTTGACCGAATGAACCTACACGGCATAGTGCGCGGCGCAATCACCACGGTGAACCCGGACATTGTAGCGGCATGGAGCGCGAGCAACGGCAACACCGTGGGCGCAGATTTCTCGCAAACCCCCGGCTACGCGGCGCCGGTCAATATCAAAATTCAATCGCAGGCTTTGAGTGGCAAGGATTTGCGTCACGCGGAATTTTTGAACCTGCAAGGCGTGTTGCGCACCGTTTACATGTACGGCAACAAGCAAGGCATTTTCCGGCCCGAACAACTCGGCGGCGATTTGCTTGCATTCCCCTTGGTGCCCAACGGTCCGGTGCTCAACTGGAAAATTGTTGAAGTGGGGGAGACATGGCCCGATTGGTGCCGGGTCACTGTGTGCTTACAGCCGTAGAAAAACGGTGCTCGAAATGTTGGCAGCTTTTGCCTATAGAAGCTTTTAGCCAAACACGCAGCCGCGACGGGCGCCCCTACAAACGCGCAGATTGCAAAGGCTGCCGACGTGAACCCAACCAAAAAGAATACGCGGCAGCACGGCCGCAACGCATTGCGCGCACCCTCGCATGGCGGGCTAAGAACCGGGGACAGGTCAACGCTACCGAAGCCAAACGACGGGCGGCGAAGCTACGGGCAACCCCCACTTGGGCTAACCTCTTGACAATTTCAGAAATTTACAAAACGGCAGCCCAAAAAGGTGTCAGTGTGGACCACATTGTGCCACTATTGCACCCGGACGTTTGCGGGCTTCACTGCGAAGATAATTTGCAGTTTTTAACCGGCAGCGCCAATTCATCTAAGGGCAACCGGACATGGCCGCTACGATAGATACCACCCTTTCGCAACTGTACACCGACGTGGGGAACTTCATTGTTGCAACCCTCGGGCTTGCGGCTGGCCAGCTTGTGCAAGGCTACCCCAACCGTGTGGCAATGCCCCCGACCGGCGCCGGCTTCGTGGTCATGACAGTTTTGCGGCGCACGCGATTGAACACCAACATTGATTCGTGGGACATTTCCAACCCGTCGCCCACGGGCACGACGCAGGAAACCCACTACCAAGTTGCCTTGCAAATCGACTGCTACGGACCCACGGCGGAACAATGGAGCGCGATACTTTGCACCCTATTCCGCGATGAAGTGGCCTGCGATGCCCTGACGGTGTGCCAACCCCTGTATGCGGATGACCCGCTGCGGGCGCCTATCGTGGACGCGGAAGAACAGTATGAAGATAGGTGGATTGTTACCGCGCAGTTGCAGTACAATCCGATAGTATCGACAACCCAAGATTTTGCGAATACACTTGCCCTTGATTTAATAAACGTCTATGAGGCTTACCCGCCATGACAAATTCCATTCCGGCTAGCCAACTAGTCAGCGTCATTCCCGGTGTTTTGAGCGCAGGGGGCAACCCGCTGGCGCTTAATGCCGTGTTTCTCACGCAGGACGTTTCTGTGCCCCTCGGCACCGCAATGCCTTTCAGCACTGCCGCCGACGTGGCCGCGTGGTTCGGGCCGAACAGCCCCGAGGCCGCACTAGCCGCAATTTATTTCAGCGGGTTTGCCGGCTCCAATCAGTTGCCCGGCTTGCTCTATTTCGTGCAGTTCAACACCGCAGCCGTGGGCGCATACCTGCGCAGCGCGAGCCTTGCCGGCATGTCGTTGACCACCTTGCAGGGTGCGTCCGGCACATTGAACGTGACGGTTGACGGGAAGGCGATTACCTCGGCAGCTATCAACCTTTCGGGCGCGTCGTCTTTCAGCGCCGCAGCGGCTTTGATTCAAACCGGCCTTACGGCTGGCACCACCTTTACCGGCACGGCCGCGCAGACGGCTTCTGCGGACGTTATGAATGTGACGGCCACGGCCTCGGGCGTGCTCCATGTGGGTGATATCCTTTCGGGTTCCGGGGTTGACTCGGGCCTGACGGTTGTCAGCTTCGGCACCTACACGCCAACGTCCGGCATGGGCACTGTGATTGTGTCCACCACCACGGGCTTTACTTCTACCAACGTCAGCGTGGCGGGAATTGCCACGGTGACTTTCGACGCGCAGCGCGATGCCTTCGTGGTTCACAGCCCGACAACGGGCGCGAACAGCACCGTAGGCTTTGGCTCGGGCAGCTTCGCCCCCTTGGTTTTCTTGACGCAGGCCACGGGCGCCACGCTGTCGCAGGGTGCCATTGCGGCAACCCCGGCCGGTGTGATGGCGCAGGTTGTGTCAGCGACGCAGAATTGGGCCACCTTCATGACCGTGGCCGAAGTCACGGATTCGGTGAAGCTGCAATTTGCCGCATGGGTCAATGGCACTACGGAGCGGTACATGTACGTGTGCCAAGATTCCAATGTGTTGGCCTTGTCGGCCAATCAGCCCACGACGTTTGGCGCCCTCACGGCGGCAGACAACGGTGTGTGCCCGGTTTATGACACCACGGGCGGCACGCTCGCGGCATTCATCTGCGGCACCACGGCTTCAATCGACTTCACCGAAAATGACGGCCGCATCACTTTTGCCTACAAGAGCAACAGCCTTTTGGTTCCGCAAATCACCGACGCCACCACGGCGACGAATTTGCAGGGCAACGGCTACAACTTCTACGCGCAGTATGCGACGGCAGCGGAAGGCTTCCAAATTCTCTACCCCGGTGTTATCTCGGGCGCGTGGGATTGGATTGACACCTACGTCAATCAAATCTACCTCAACAGCCAATTGCAGCTTGCCCTTATGGTGCTGTTGACTTCGGTCAAGAGCCTGCCATACAACGCAGCCGGCTACGGGTTGATTCGGGCCGCGTGCTTGGACCCGATCAATCAGGCTTTGGCGTTCGGCAGCATCCAATCCGGTGTTGCTTTGTCAGCCTCGCAGGCTGCCAGCGTGAACGCAGCGGCTGGCATTCAGATTGACCAAACGTTGCAAAACGTCGGTTGGTATCTGCAAATCCTGCCGGCTTCGTCGCAGACGCGCGGCGCCCGCACTTCGCCCCCGATGACCCTGTGGTACACGGACGGCGGCAGCATTCAGAAACTCAACCTTGCGTCCATCGACGTACAGTAAGGAACCGCGACCATGGCAGCCAAGCGCACGATTACTTCCGCAAACAGCGTCTTCACCCTTGTGGTGTCGGACGTGTTCCCGGTTCCCCAAACCTTGCAGGGCTATGCGGTTGATGACGCATTCGACAACGAAAGCGTGGAAGTCAGCGAAGCATTGATGGGAGTGGACGGCCTCATGTCGGCCGGCTATACCCCCTACATCACGCCCATGACCGTTCACTTGATGGCCGACAGTCCAAGCATTGCGCTGTTTGATGCGTGGCTAGGCGCCGAGGCAGCCGCACAAGAGGTTTTCTTTGCGCAGGCTTCCGTGAGCATGCCGAGTGTGGGACGCGGCTACGTGTTCTCTAATGGCGTCCTGACGAACGCCAAGAAGCTGCCGGACGCCAAGAAGGTGTTGCAGGCGGTGCAGTACACCATCAAGTGGGAATCGGTCAACCCCGCGCAGATTTAAACCAAAAGGGTCATGACCCCTCGGTTATGACAAACGGAGCACCATGACACGCAAAACAACCGTGTTCACGGCCGATTGTGGCCGCGACGCTGGAAAGCAATTCCTATTGACTGAAATGCCGGCCGATGCCGCCGAGTGGTGGGCGATACGCGCGGGCCGCGCGCTCGCGGTGGCGGGCGTCGAATTACCCACGGATTGGGAAAACGCGGGCATGGCGCAAATGGCCATTCTTGGATTGGCCGCGCTGGCCAACCTGCCGGAACTTACCCTGCGCGCGTTGCTTGATGAAATGTTCGCCTGCGTGAAATTCAAGCCGGCCAACTCGAAGATTCCCCCACAGGATTTGATTGAAGGCGAAGGCTCGCAGATTGAGGAAGTGAAGACGCGGTGGCAGCTACGCCAAGCACTTTACTACCTGCACACGGGTTTTTCGCCGGCCGTCGATACCCCGACTTCGGAGTAACGCCCTTCGCCGGGGCTGACGGCCTGATAGGCTACGCGAATCTACCCCCCATCGTGGGCATGGTGGTATCCTCAAAGTTGGCCACGCTCCATGAATTGCAAACCGTCTATGGCGTGCGCGACTTGTACAACTTGGCGGAACTGGTAGCCGTGGACGCGGCGAACCATCGCACCATGTCCGAGGCTCAATAGGAAAATGGCTACCATCATCGACGCGCTTTTGGTCACCCTTGGGTTGGACC
>Ga0210403_10003033_pt1 | contig 14906 bp, 8 predicted proteins | sample IncBWC19MmetaG_FD_150863 | JGI IMG/M metagenome (GOLD analysis project Ga0210403, IMG submission 150863) | Forest soil microbial communities from Barre Woods Harvard Forest LTER site, Petersham, Massachusetts, United States - Inc-BW-C-19-M | ecosystem: Environmental > Terrestrial > Soil >... | reverse complement strand
GGCGACCTTTTTGAACGCATCCGTACTGGAATGCCTCCGGCGCAACCTGGAAAGCTCGGCCGCGAAGCGAAGGCGGACATAGTCGCCTACATGCTCGCGTTCAACAAGTTCCCGGCCGGTGGAAAAGAAATGTCTTCCGCCACGGAGATGTTGAAGCAAATCCGTATTGACGCGCAAAAGCCGGAAAAGAAATAGCCCTTATACCCCCTTTCTAAAGTAGTACTACTCATCAGCCGATAAGTGTCTGATGAAGCTCAGACGGTCCTTTCTTCTCTTAGTCTTCGCCACTTTCGCCGCGTTCGCGCAGCGGAAAGACCCGGCAGAGTACGCCGCTCCGGCAACGCGCGACCTTAAGATCTCCGTCCAGGCGCCGAGCCGCGCATATGCGCTGCCTCGCCCCGCCGCGGTTGGACTCGGCGGCCTTTCGACGGAAGAGCGTGGAAAGCTCGGCACAGTGGGAGCGATGCGGCGCGTCGGCCTGCATCGAATCCTTCCGGAGAACGGGCTCGCGCGAGGAACGTGGACCGCGCTGCCGGATGGACGCTCCATCTGGCGGGTCGCGATTCGATCCGACCAGGCGACGGGAATGCGCGTCGAATTCACGAATTTCGCCATCGGCGCCGGAAAGATGTGGATTCACACGGCCAACTCCATGGACGGTCCCTATACCGGACGCGGTCCCTATGGAAACGGCGAGTTCTGGACTGCCACCGTCGAAGGCGACTCCGCCATCATCGAATATGAGCCCGAGAATCCGCTGCACAGGGGCGCGCTTCCGTTTCACGTGCATCGGATTTCGCACCAGGAATTCAGCGCCAACGATGCGCTGCCCCCTCAGACGTTCGATCCGGCCGCGTCCTGTAATCTCGACGTGAACTGCTATAGCGACTGGCTGACGACCAAGAAATCGGTGGCGCATATTCAGTTCGAAGAAACGCAAGGAGTGGAGCAGGGCACGTTCCTATGCTCCGGAGCCCTGGTGGGAACCCGTGACAACAGTTTCAAGCCGTATCTTCTGACTGCCGGCCACTGCATCCACGACGAGCCGGCTGCACGGTCGCTCGAAACCTTCTGGGCCTACGAATCGACCGGCTGTAATCTAGGACCGCCCGCCAGCCGCGGCACGCTGAATTCGCAAAATGGAGGCCATCTGCTCGCGTGGGCGACAATCCCACAAGGCGACTATAGCCTGGTCTTGCTCCCGAACGTTCCCTCCGGAGTGGTGTTCGCCGGTTGGGACACGAACGACCTGAACGTAGGTGCTTCACTGACCGGGATTCATCATCCCGAAGGCTCGTACAAGCGAATTTCGTTCGGTCATTCCATCGCCAGCTTCGATGTGTTCGTTGGGGACGATTTCGCGCCCGCCGACCTGTATCATGCGGTAGCTTGGGACGACGGATTGACCGAGCCTGGATCGTCGGGATCGCCGCTGTTCAGCGGACCGGGCGTAATAGTGGGCATGCTCACCTATGGACCAGCGATTTCCGGCGCTCAGCAATGTTCGACCGGCGCGCTGGGCGGGTACGGGAAATTCTCCAACGCGTACCCGTTCCTGCAGGCGTACCTAGAAGATCTTCCTTCTTCACAAGTGACGCCCTCGCCGGCGAATCTGCAGTTCACCGGTCTGAATCATGCGATCACGGGAAACGCGACGCAGACGGTCACATTGGCTGTAGCGTCCCCAGCGGGAGTCGCGTGGTCCGCTCGCGCCGATGCGCCGTGGGTCCATATTTCGCAGGCTTCCGGAACGCTTTCCGCGACCGGACCCGCGAAATTCAACGTGAGCGTAGATCCGAAATACTTCCTCACTTCGGATACTTTCACGTCGACCATCACTCTCCTTTCCGGCGCCGCGCCGCCGGTGTTCGTGAACGTTTCGGTCAACATGAAGATCGATATCTCCAACGTGACGGTGACGGCAGCGCCGAATCCGGTGCCGCAAACCGGAACGTCCTGGGCGTTGACACTGAATCTGCAGGAGACCGCGGGCGCTGCGACCACGCTGACTGGGTTGAAGATCGATGGCGTGGACTATAGCGCCAACATTCCTGTGTGGTTCGGCTCCGCGAATCTTTCCGCAAACGGATCGCTCAGCGGCGTCATCCATACGGCGGGCCTGTATACGCCGGTGACGAAATATTTCGAGTTCTTCGGAAAAGACGCCGGCAGCGGGCAAACGTGGTATCGCCTGGTCACGGTGACGTTCACGAACTAAAGAATTTCCAGCATGCTATCAGGGACTTGGCGCAGCGGCACAGGCTCGCCCGCGCGAACCCTATCGATCATGAGGCATGAAGAAATACATCCGCGAAATGCTCAACGATCTGCGGCGCAAGAACAGTAAAGACTTCATTCCTTCGATTCCCAAGCCATCGACGGCCGCTCCCGCGCAGAGCGAGAATGCGTCCGTGCCCACGGACTTGGAAAATCAGGAATTGTCGGACGATCCATTGGAGCGCGCGCGTCAACTCGATTTTCAGGCGCAGCAATCCGAAGAGCGGCAGAATAGCTAGCCCGCAGCGCAGACGAAGCGTAGGGCAGACGATCGGTTTTTGTCGTCTGCCGGCCGCTGGCAACGAAAAAGACAGACCACGAAAAACGATGGTCTGTGCTACGACGCCGGCGAATCCTTGCCCAGCAGCACCGCATGACGCGCGCCAGTTGCGGACGGCAGATTACCCGGACGGCGCTGGATGAATTCGTAGGCGAGAATCGCGAAAGCGATGGCTTCCTTGGCATCCGGATCGATGCCGTGATCGGCTGTAGTGCCGATGGTCAGAGCCGGCAGAAGCTCGCGCAGGCGCCGCATCAGGTAGCGATTGTCAACGCCGCCGCCGGATGCAATCACCTCGCGAATACCCATGTGACTCGCGATTGCCGCGGCAATGGTTCGCGCGGTCAGCTCGGTTGCGGTGGCGATGAGATCGGCGAGCGGGAGTCCGCTGGCGATCAAGCCGCTGACGAATTCGCGTCCGAATTGTTCGCGTCCGCAGGCCTTGGGAGGGTCCAGCGCGAAGTAGGGATTGCTCAACATCGAATCGAGCAGGCGGCGGTTGATTTTCCCGTGCCGCGCGATGCGGCCGTCGCGATCGAAGGTCTGGCGGCCGTGAGTGTGATGTGCGACCAGCGCATCAATGACCATGTTTCCCGGTCCGATGTCGAATGCGATGACGTCGTCGCGTTCACCGCCTGGCGGAATCACAGTGATGTTCGCGATGCCGCCGATGTTCAGGGCCACGCGTCCAATGCTGCGGTGGCGGAACAGGAGGAAATCGACATTAGGCACTAGCGGCGCGCCTTTGCCGCCGGCGGCGATATCACGTTCGCGAAAATTCGAGATGGTCCACAAGCCGGTTCGCTCCGCGACAATAGCGGCCTCTCCGATTTGCAGCGTGCTGGCGACGCGGTGGCCAAGATATTCGACCGGGTCGGCTTCGTGAAAGATGGTTTGGCCGTGCATACCGGCGATCACGATGGAATCGAGCGGCACTCGTCCACGGCGGCAAGTATGGATGATCGCGCCAGCGTAAAGTTCTCCCAACAAGAAGTTGAGCCGCGCGATGGTCGCCGTGTGGGTCATCGAATTGGACACGGAGAGAATCGCTTCACGAACCAGCTTCGGATAAGGAGTGGTGCGGAAGGCCAACGGTTTTACACGCACACCCGCCCGCTTGCGCGAAATATCGACGATGGCGACGTCGATCCCGTCGAGCGACGTTCCGCTCATGATGCCGGCGACTCTCAATTCTTCAATTCCTTTTGAAGAGCCGCCAAAAGTTGAAGCGCTTCGATGGGCCGTAGATTATCGAGGTTCAAATCCCGAATGCGATCCGCGAGTTCGTGGTTGACCGGTTCGAACAGCCGGATCTGCACGGGAGCTGCTCTTGGTACGAAGTCTTCGTGATGCGCGAGAATCTGGCGGGCGCGCTCGATCACGCTCATCGGCAACGCCGCGAGCCGCGCGACTTCGATCCCGTAGCTGCGGTCGGCTGCGCCGGGCTCGACGCGGCGGAGAAACAGGATCTGGTCGCCGGACTCTTTGACGGAAACGTGAAGATTGCGGACGCCTTCAAGCTGATCCGCAAGCTCGGTCAGCTCGTGATAGTGCGTGGCGAACAGCGTCATGGCGCGAATATTCCGGTGGATGTGTTCGACCACGGCCCAGGCGAGCGCCAGACCATCGTAGGTCGAAGTTCCGCGGCCGATCTCATCGAGCACGATCAAACTGCGCGACGTTGCGGTGTTGAGGATCACCGCAGTCTCGGTCATTTCGACCATGAATGTGGATCGGCCGCGCGCAAGATTATCCGCAGCACCGATTCGGGTGAACACCCGATCCACAATCGGGACCAGCGCCGAATCCGCCGGAACAAAAGAACCCAACTGCGCCAGAATCGAGAGCAGCGCTGCCTGCCGCAGGTAAGTCGATTTGCCGCCCATGTTCGGTCCCGTGATCACCGCGATGAATTCGGTTTCGGGGTGGAAATACAGATCGTTGGGAATGAAACGCTGGGCGTCTTTTTCAGTCAATTTCTCGATGACGGGATGACGCCCGGCGATAACCGACATTTCGCCCGACTGTGAGAATCGCGGACGGGTATACCGATTTTCGACGGCGATCTCGGCGAGCGCCAGTGTCACGTCGAGCTCGGCCACGGCAGCGGCCGTAGCTTTGATGCGCGCGGCGTGGGATGCCGACAGCGCGCGAAGCTGCTCGAACACTTCCCGCTCTATGGCCAGGATTTTTTCCTCGGCTTCCAGAATTTTGGTTTCCAGTTCCTTCAATTCGGGCGTGGTGAATCGTTCCGCGTTGACCAGCGTCTGCTTGCGCTCGTAATCGGTCGCGGCCAGATGAAGATTCGCCTTAGAGATTTCGATGTAGTATCCGAAAACGTTGTTGAAGCGGACTTTCAACGACGCGATGCCGGTGCGCGTTCGCTCGCGCTGCTCGATTTGCGCGATGTACGTGCGGCTGTTGCGGCTGATGTCGCGCAACTCGTCCAGGCGTGGATCGAAGCCGTCGCGAATCGCGCCACCGTCGTTGAGATTCACCGGCGGCTCATCCGCCAGCGCGGCCAAGACACGATCGCGAACTTCTTCCACTTCATCCAGCCGCGACTGAATGTCACGGAGCCGCGCCGACTGCGTGGGCTGCCGCTTCAAATCCGGAATCACGGCGAGAGAACGGGCCAGCGCCGCAAGATCGCGAGGACCGGCACTGGCGAGCGTGACTTTGGCGAGCAGGCGCTCCAAGTCGAGAATCGACGCGAGAATCTTGCCAAACTCGGCGCGAAGCATCAGATTGCTGTGCAACTCTTCGAGCGCATCGAGACGAGCCTCGATTTCGGCGAGATCGATGGACGGAGCAAGCAGGCGTCGCCGCAACATCCGTCCGCCCATCCCGGTGCGCGTGCGGTCGAGGACGTTCAACAAAGTCGATTCTTTGGATTCCCCGGCAAACAGCGGTTCCACCAGCTCCAGGTTACGAATTGTTGTAGAATCCAGAACCAGCGCGTCGGCGCGATCGTAAAACGCGGGACGCTCCAGATGATCGAGCGCGGAGCGCTGTGTTTCGCGGAGATAATGCAGAATCGCAGCGGCGGCGCCGGTCGCGAGCGGCCGGCCTTCCAGTCCGCAGCCATCCAACGCGAGCAGGTGAAAATGATCGCACAGGCTGCGCGCCGCATAGTCGGCTCCGAAGATCCAGGGCTCGACGTCGGTCCGCAGGCACGGTACTTCCGATGATGAGCCCGTGGGGACCAATGCTTCGCGAGGCGTCAAGGCTTCGAGCGCTGGAGTCAGTTCGGCAAGGTCGACTTCAGTAGCGCGGAATTCCCCCGTGGAAACGTCCACGTGTGCGATCCCAGCACTGGTACGATCGGCGAATACAGCGGCAAGAAAATTGTTCTCATGCGACCGCGCGGTCATCGCGGTGCCGGGAGTGACCACGCGCGTGACTTCGCGCCGTACCAGTTTTTTCGCGAAACGCGGATCCTCGGTCTGATCGCAGATAGCGACGCGGTAGCCCTTCTGAATAAGGCGCGCGATGTAGTTTTCGGCGGCGTGATACGGGACGCCGCACATCGGAATCGGCTGGCCTTTTTCCTTATTGCGAGCGGTGAGCGTAATTTCAAGCTCGCGCGCCGCGATGACGGCGTCGTCGAAAAACAACTCGTAGAAATCGCCGAGGCGGAACAGCAACAGCGCGTTGGGAAACTGTTGTTTGATCCCGTGGTATTGCCGCATCAGCGGCGTCGAAGGCTCACCGGACATGAACTCACATTATGACTGACGGGTCGAGCCGGAGACCAGAAGTCGATTATTCGGAGCGCAGTGTGCGAGCTGGATCGATACTGCTTCCCTGCCACGCAGGGCCGACGGCAGCCACGCAGGCGCAGATCATCAGGATCAGCGTCGCGCCGCCGAGGATTTTGAGATCGTAACTTTGCACGCCATAGAGTTGATCGGCCAACACTCGTCCTGCGGCGAGCGCGCCCGCGATCCCGATCGCCAATCCAACACCTGCCTGCCCCAATGCGCCGCGCAGGATCAGACCAAGAATGTCGCTTCGGTTCGCGCCTAGCGCGCCGCGGATTCCGATCTCATTAGTTCTTTGTGCGACCGAATAAGCCGTGATTCCGTAAAGCCCTACCGAGGCGACCGCAAGCGCGAGCAGTCCGAACAATTCGGCGAGCCTGGCGATGAGCCGCTCATGGCTGAGAAGATTTCCCAGCTGGTCGTCGAGGCTCGCCAGGTCGAGCATGGTCAGGTTCGGATCGATTTCCGAAAGGGTCTGCTTCAGCTTGGGGCTCAAGCCGGCGGCCGCTCCGGTCACGTGCAGCTCGATGTTGCCGATCAAATTGGAACGGGACTTTCCAGTGTCGGACCATTCCGCCGGCCACATCTGGAGCAGCGGCAAAAAGAACATGGGCGGAGCCGGTTGGCGCGGGTTGCGGAATCGAATATTTTCCACCACGCCGACGATCTGGTAGTCGGCGCGATGTGGCGCGTCGCCCAGCCCGAAGCGCTTGCCGATGGGGTCCTCCTTCGGGAATATGCGATCGACGAAGGCCTGATTGACTACCGCAACGTGCGTGGAATCGGGAGCATCGCGCTGGTCGAACATGCGCCCGTGCAGGATTCGGGACCCGATGGTCTCGAAGAATTCCGGGCTCACCCGATCCCAGGATGGCGAATAAATCTGTCCGGGCCGCTCTTCCACGCTGACGCCGGATTGCCAGTTATTTCCTTCCATCGGACTGTACAGCGAGAGGCTGGCGTTGCGAACTCCAGGAATTTCTTTCATTCGCCGCTCGATTTCCGTGTAGATCGCGCCCAGCTTAGCCGGCGAGTATCCTCCGAATCCAGCGTGGACGTTGACCACCAGGCGTCCTTCGCTTTGATAGCCGAACTGCTGATCGGTCAGATTGCGCAAGGTCTGCAGCATAAGGCCGGCGCCGGCGATCAGGATCACGGAAAGCGCGGTCTGCACGACCACTAACGACTTCTGCGCCAGCGTGACGCGATTCCCCGTGGATCGCCCCGCACCACGCAGCGCAGCGGCCGGATCGGCACGCGAGCCCGACCATGCGGGCGCGATTCCGAAAACGACTCCAGTGACCAGAGACAAAAAAAACGCGAATCCGAGGACCGGCAGCGACGGCGTCGAGTCGATGGGCAAGGAGGCCGCGGTACCGAACGCAAGGCGGATCAGAAATCCGGTCAATTCGGTGGCGACCAGCAGCCCCGCGCCGCCTCCGGCAATCGCCAGCACCAGACTTTCGATCAGGGCGAGCCGGACAAGCCGGGCGCGAGATGCACCCAAAGCCACGCGGACGGCCATTTCGCCGCTGCGTCCCGCTCCACGAGCAAGCTGAAGATTCGCGAGATTGGCGCAGGCGACCAGCAGAACCAGCCCGGTCACGGCGATCAGTAATCGCAAATCGCGAGCATAGTTTTCCCGCATGCTGGCAATGCCGGCGCCCCCGGGAGCGAGCGAGATGTGTTGCTTCAAAAAAGCCGGCCGGTCCGATTCCCTCCGCGGTGGATTATTCTCCGTCATCCATCGCATTAGTTCCGCGTTGACTTTCGCCTGGATGGCGGCGGGCTGCCCGCCGGGTTTGACGCGCCCGATGATGTATAGCCAATGACTATTTTTCGCATCATCCAGCAGCGCACTGGCTCCGTGAGCGATTGGTTCCACCGAGAGAGGCAGCCAAAAGTCCGGCGGGTTGGGACGCAGCGTATCTCCGAAAAAGCCCGGCGGCGCTACGCCCGCGATCGTCACGGGTGTGCCGTCCAGAATGAAACTCCCGCCGATTACGGAAGGATCTCCGCCATAGCGCTGCTGCCAAGCCGTGTAACTGAGGACCGCGACGGGAGCGGCGCCGCGTCGGTCGTCATCGGAATTGATCAGTCGGCCGGCGAACGGTTTCAATCCGAACATCGAAAAATAATTGCCCGAGACAAATTGCTCCACCGAAGGCTCGGACACGGCATCCTTGCCGGGACGACGCGCACCGACCCTGGCAAGACCAGCCTGGAACGCGGCCATCTCCTCGAACTCAGGCGTGTGGTCGCGCAGGTAGCTGTACAGAGGATAGGAGAAGATCGAGAAGCGGCTCTGATAGCCGCCGATGACACAGCAATTATCTGAATCGCCTAGCCGGTAGAGCTGTTCCGGAGCCGCCACCGGCAGGGTCCGGAGCATTACCGCGTGAACCAGAGTGAAGATCGAGGTATTGGCTCCGATCCCTAACGCTAGCGTGAGGACAGCGGTGATCGTGAAGCCTTTGGTCTTGAATAGTTGACGGAAAACCAGCCGGATATCGTGAAGCATATCGAGCTTGATACCGGGGCAGGATTACGAAGGTTACTTGCCGGTCGGGGCCTCGTAGGCATTGCTGAAAAAACGTCAAGACCCGCTCACTGGCGTTCGCGGTTCGGTGCCGGGCTCCGACACAGAACCACGAGTGCAACGAGTGGGTCCAGGTTGGTGACATCACTCTTGACGCAGGGCTCGTAACGGATCGATGCGACTTGCCCGTCGTGCCGGTACAAAACTGGCGAACAGCGCGGCCAGGATGAGAACCGGAATTGTGATGAGAAACGCCGACGGGCCCGTGGGTCCCATTCCCTCCACCAGACGCTGCATGACGCTCCCCGCCGCGATCGCAGCCGTAACGCCGACGACCACGCCAAGGAAAATCATCGCGAGGCTCTGCCGCAGCACCAGCCACAGGACCTCCTGAGCACTGGCCCCCAACGCCATCCGGACGCCGATTTCCGGGATGCGCTGGCTGGTTAAATATGCGAGCACACCATAAATTCCGATGCAGGCGAGCAGCAATGCCAAGCCGGCGAAGATCGCGAACAACAACACCAGGAAGCGTTGCCGGGCAAGGGAATCGCTGACCAGCCGCTCCATGGTGTAGACCTCGTAAAGGACCTGATCATTGGTGGCTCCGCGCACCGCCTGCCGCAGCGATTCAACCGTGCGCAAGGGATCGGTATTGGTACGCACGGTGATGGACATGAGCTCGGACCAACGAGGCACCAGCCGATCCGGAACCTGCGCGAAGGGATAGTAGAGCTGCGCGCGCACCTTGGCCTGATCGTCTCCTGCGAGTCCCCAATAGCGGACGTGGCCCACTACTCCGACTACGGTGGCGGGATCAGCGCCCAGATTGATCCACAGATGCTTTCCGATGGGATCCTGTCCGGGGAACGCCTGTTGCGCCATTACCTCATCGATCACGGCGACAGACCGCGATCCCAATCGGTCGTGCTCATCCAAGAATCGGCCCTTACGCAGCGGGATGTGCATGACTTTCAAATAGTCCGGGGTCGCACTGGTGGCCAGCACCAACGGCTTTTGATTTTCCGGAACCGAAGCCGCGCTGGTCCCGTAGCCTTGTGCGTTGTTGCCCTGTTGCATGGGGACTGTGTCGACGATCGCGGCGGCGAGCACTCCAGGCACTCGGACGGCACGATCCAGGATGTCCTGCCAAGCCGCACGGATCCGAGCGGGGCTCGCGAGCGTGGCGGGCGAAAGCGCCGCGCGAGCAGTCATCACATTGTTGACATCTATGCCGGGATCGAGTGACGCCTGCCGTAACAGGGTGCGCCCAATCATGGCCGCGGAGACGAGCAGCACGACCGATAGCGCGATCTCGGAAATAACAAACGCCCCGTGCAGGCGGCGCGAGCTTCCGGTAACGGTTCGCGCTCCGGCGCGGAGCGTCTCGTCCAATCGGCGCGAGGGGGCACGCAGGGCCGGCGCCAATCCGAACAAAATACCGCACAACACGGACACGGAGATGGCAAACAGCAGTACGCGCCAATCCAGTTGAATTTCTTCGGCGCGGGGCAAATCACCCGGCCAGAGTTTTACAAACGGGCGCAATCCGATGGCGGCAAGGCTGATGCCCAGCACACCGCCGGCGAATCCCAGGACGACGCTTTCCGTCAGACATTGGCGGATCAATCTGCCTCGCCTGGCGCCCAGCGCCACACGCATGGCAAGTTCCCGCTCGCGCGATACGGCGCGCGCCAATAACAAACTCGCGACGTTCGCGCAGGCAATCAGCAGGACCAGGCTGACCGCGCCCAGCAGCAACCAAAGCGTCGAACGGACGTCTCCCACCTCCAGACGAAGCGTCTCCGCCCCTAAGCCGCGGGTCTTATTCGTGTCCGGATACTGCCCCGCTAAATGGCCGCCGATCACTGCCAGTTCAGCTTGCGCCTGTCCCAGCGTCGCACGTTGCCGAAGACGTCCGAAACCGCGAACGGGATGCGCCACCCGACGCTGCATCCACGTTTGGGTATCCTGACCGATCGCCGTAAACGTACCGGCCTCCGTCCGATCAATCCGAAACTCCGGAGCCGCGACACCGACGACGGTGTAGCGCTTGCCGTCGAGGACCACCGCTGTTCCCAACACCGCCGGGCTCCCGCCGAATTTGCGTTGCCATAAGCTGTAGCCCAGGATGACGACCGGCGTGCCGCCTGGCTGGTCCTCCTCAGGCAAGAACGCCCGTCCCCGAAAAACCGGGACGCCCAGGACGGAAAACAAGTTGGATGTAGCCTCAAAAGCCGCAACACGCTCCGCCTCCCCCGGTTCGCTCAAGGTGCCCTCATTGAATAACGCGCCCGCAAGGTCGAGCGTGCGGCTTTCTCGTTGGCAATCCAGAAAGTCAGGATAGGAGAGATTCTGTTTCCCCCACAGGGCGGCGTTCCAGCCTTCCGTTTGGCCTTGCACCGACACGAGCCGGCGGGGTTCCGCATAGGGCAGCGGCTTCAACAACACACCGTTAACCACCGTGAACATCACCGTGGTCGCCCCGATACCGAGGGCTAAAGTCGTGAGCGCGACGGCGGCAAATCCAGGCTTCTGCCGCAGAGTGCGAAGAGCGTAGCTCGCGTCCTGCCACAGGTCCTCCAGCCAGCGGGTGCCACGGGCATCGCGGCATTCTTCTTTCACCTGCTCCGGACCGCCGAGATCGAGCCGGGCCAAGCGCCTCGCGTCCTCGGGAGTGTGGCCCCGCGCAATCAGATCGGACGTATGTTGCTCAAGATGGAAGCGCAGTTCCTTATCGAGTTGCGATTCCATTTGATTTCGATGCCACAAACGCTGCCACCAGGAAGCCATAAATTAGTCCGTCCTCAGGGTGATGGATGGATCTACTCGCGCCGCGCGCCATGCGGGAACCCAGCATGCGATTCCCGACACGCCCGCCAGCAGCGCGATCACGCCGAGATATGTGACCGGATCGAGCCGCGAGATGCCGAACAACAGAGTGATCAGGGCCTGGCTGGCGATGACTGCTCCCGCGAGACCGATCGCGATGCCGAGCCCGGTAAGCGTCATCGCCTGGCGAATCACCAGCGCGACGATGTCGCCACGGGTCGCACCCAGCGCGGAGCGGACTCCGATCTCGCGTGTTCGTTCGGTAACGCTGCCGGAAAGAACGCCGTAGATGCCGGTCGCGGCGAGCGCCAGCGCCACGATGCCGAACGCCTCGAACAAAATCAGCGCAAATCCACGCTCGGCTGCCGACGCAGCCACCAGCTTCTCCATGGTGGCGACGCGCACGATCGGCTGATCCTTATCCACCGACCAGATGGCGTCTCGAATGGCGGGAGCCAGCGCCGCCGCGTCGCCGTGCGCGCGCACCACCAGCGTCAGCGGATTGTCGGCCCACAGCCATTGCGCGGTCGCGACGTAGAATCCGTTCGATTCGCTTACCGCCAAAGACGTCTGCTTGACGTCGCCCACCACGCCGACGATGACGTCCCACGGCCGGTCGTTGTCGCCGCCGAAGCGAACGCGCTGACCGATGGGGTCCAGACCGCCGAACTTGCGCTTCGCGAAAGATTCGTTGATCAGAACCGGCCGCGCCGGGGCGGGGAGCATGTCGTGCACGTCGAGCAGGCGTCCGCGGCGGAGCGGGATGCTCATGGTTTGAAAATATTCGGGTGTGACGGCGTAGCGATACGCGCGATGGTCGTCGTTGGGATCGTTGTCGTTTTCGAAATGGCCGCCGAAGACCTCATTCGAGGCATCGTCGCCCAACGGCAACACATTGGTGAACGCCGCGCTTGCAACGCCCGGGACTTGTTTGACCGCGTCCAGCGCCTGCGCGAAGAAGCGGTGATAATCCTGGTCCTTCGGGTAGCGGCGAGGGCTGGAGACTTGTACCTGCATGGTGAGAACATGCGAGGCGTCGAATCCCGGTGCAATCGCGAAAAGACGTTGCAGGCTGCGTAACAGCAATCCCGCACTCACCAGTAGGACCAGGGCGAGCCCGACCTCCGCGACAACTAAAGTGCGGCGCGTCAACTGGTGACCGCCGGCGCTACGCCGCGAGCTTTGCTGCAGTCCGATGTGCAGTTCATCGCGCGAGGCGTGCAGCGCGGGAACCAGCCCGACCATCAACCCGATCAGAGTGCTGACGGCCAACGCGAACGCGAATGCTGCGCTGTCCACACCGATCGCGCCGATTCTGGGCAGCTCCGGAGGACTGAGCGCCACCAACCCGCGCACACCGAGTTCCGCGATTACCATGCCCAGAAGGCTGCCGGCGAGCGAGAGCAGCAGACTCTCCGTGAGAAGTTGCCGTATCAGACGCGTTCGTCCCGCGCCAAGAGCGGCGCGCATTGCGAATTCGCCGCGCCGTTGAGCGCCGCGAGCGAGCAGCAGATTGGTGACATTCACGCAGGCGATCGCCAGCACCAGGAGAACGGCGCCGATCACCGCCAGCAGCGCGGGCTTGACTCCGCGCGTAACAGCGTCCTGCAACGAATCCACCATCAGCCCCAACTTCATGGACGCCCACGGCGGCCTGGAAAATTCCGGCGTGGGCGTGTGCGCGATCTGGTCGAGCTCGGCTCTGGCCTGATCCGTTCCCATGCCTGCCCGAAGGCGCCCTACCATGCGCAGATGATGACCCCACTCCCGGCCCTGCGCTGGGAGCGTGGCGTCATACTGCAATAGCGACCAGATCTCCGTCGAGGGGGCCAGAACATTTTCGAATCCAGCCGGCATCACGCCCATCACGGTATAAAGATTGTCGTTCAGCGTAATCTCGCGTCCCGCGATCGTGCGATCGGAGCCAAACTTCCGGCGCCACAACGAGTCGCTCAGGATGACCCGGTCGGGGCCATGGATCCGGTCGTCCGCTGGATCGAAGTCGCGTCCCAGCGCCGGTGCGACGCCGAGTGCGTGGAAGTAGTCCGCGGTGACGCGTTGTCCATCGAATCGCTCGGGCTCGGAGGGACCGGTCATGGTCGGCTGCCACGGTTTGAACACCGCGATCGCTTCAAACGTACGGCTCCGCGCCGCTAATTCGCGATACGTCCCGAAGGCTTGATTGCCGCGCGCACCGCCAGGGCCCGCGTACCAGATCATCATGACGCGCGAGGCGTGAGGATACGGCAGCGGCTCGAACAGAATCGGGTTCACCGCGCTGAAAATCGCCGTGCTCGCGCCGATGCCCAGCGCCAACGTAACGATGCTGACGGCCGCGAATCCTGGTTTCTGGCGCAAGGCGCGAAGCGCATAGCTCGCGTCATGCCACAGGTCCTCCAGCCAGCGGGTGCCGCGCGCGTCGCGACATTCTTCTTTCACCTGCTCCGGACCGCCGAGGTCGAGCCGCGCCAGTCGCCTGGCGTCCGCGGGCGTGTGGCCGCGCGCGATGAGTTCGGCCGTATGTTGCTCGAGATGGAAACGCAGCTCTTTTTCAAGCTGATCTTCCATCTGATTTCGACGCCACAAACGATTCCACCAGGTCATTCGGCGCCTCCCTCGGAGAGGTCGAGAATCAGACCGACCGCGCCCGTCAAGCGCTGCCAGCTTGCGGTTTCCGTGTCGAGCTGCGCCCGGCCTTTCCGCGTCAAGCGGTAAAACTTCGCTTCACGCCCGGTCTCGGTTTCCTTCCAGTCAGCGGCCAAGAGTCCGCGGTTTTCGAGACGGTGTAACGCGGGGTAGAGCGATCCTTGTGGAACTTGGACGACGTCGCGAGAGACTTGCTGAAGACGTTGCGCGATCGCGTATCCGTGGACTGGACCGAGTGCGACCACCTTCAGGATCAACAAGTCGAGTGTGCCTTGCGGGAGATCGGATTTGGGCGTCATGAGGTATGCCTCGTTCTTCTACCTATAGCACATGTAGAAGCCAAAGGTATGGACGTGGAGGTGTCCTGACGGTAGGAAGAACGTGTTTGAACGCTCTATCGAGCGTTACGCGCTCCATTACTGTCGCGCCTCCCTTTCGAAATTTAGATTTGCGGCCGCAATCTTCCGTCAATTGGCCGCAACGGAACGGCATCGCCACAATCACGTGCGACTGCTCGCCACAAACTAACGCAGAAGGCGCTCGCTCATCGTCACACTAAAAGCTAGCT
>Ga0210403_10003032_pt1 | contig 14909 bp, 13 predicted proteins | sample IncBWC19MmetaG_FD_150863 | JGI IMG/M metagenome (GOLD analysis project Ga0210403, IMG submission 150863) | Forest soil microbial communities from Barre Woods Harvard Forest LTER site, Petersham, Massachusetts, United States - Inc-BW-C-19-M | ecosystem: Environmental > Terrestrial > Soil >... | reverse complement strand
CAAATTAGCTTGACGGAATTCGGCGAGCGGACAGGAGGGAACTGCTGGAACATTCTTACAGGGAATACATTACTAGCGCAAAGTTTGTACGTGAAAGCGCCGCACAGGAGGTAAAGGACCTGTACGGCGCTTTTGCTTTTCTGATTCGATTCATACCGTGCGGCCCGCACAAGCTTCTGGCTGATTGGATTCTGTCGATTCGCTCTCTCTCCGGTTTTCTTTCATTTAGAGTTCGAGGAGTGGCCTTTCCGGCGAAACAACCTCCCTTAGGCTGTATACTCAAAACTTGTCGTGAAGACCTGTGACGCGGAGGATTTTCGTTGAATATTCTTGTGACCGGCGGCGCCGGATACATCGGAAGCATTTGTTCAGAGGTATTGCTCGATCACGGCCATCGCGTAATTGCACTCGACAACCTGTTGGAAGGCCATCGCGCCGCCGTTCCCCCCTCCGCGGTTTTCATCGAGGCCGATCTGGCGGACCGCCCGCAAATTGAGAAAGTCTTTGCCACGCACAAAATTCACGCGGTGATGCATTTTGCCGGCGAAGCGTTGGTAGCGAAGTCGGTTCGCGAGCCCAGCACATTTTACGCGGCGAATGTCGCCTGCGGGGTCAATCTGCTGGACGCGATGGTGCGCCACGGGGTGGACAGGCTGATTTTTTCCTCCACCGCGGCAACCTACGGGGAGCCGGAGGTCGTGCCCATTCCCGAAGATCATCGGCAGGCGCCGATCAATCCGTATGGAAAATCCAAGCTGAGGTTTGAACAGATTCTTGCCGATTATCGCGGTTATACCGGCCTGAAATATGTCACTGTGCGCTATTTCAACGCCGCTGGCGCCAGCAAGGAGCGCGGCGAAAATCATCGCGTGGAGACACACTTGATTCCCCGCGTGCTGGACACCGCGCTCGGCAACCTGCCGGAGATGGAAATTTTTGGATTTGATTATCCGACGCCGGATGGCACCTGCGTTCGCGACTTCATTCACGTTCTGGATATCGCGGATTCCCACATGCTCGCGCTGGAACAGATCGACCGTGTTCAAGGTGAGGCCTTCAACGTGGGTACCACCAGCGGCTATTCGAATCTTCAGGTGGTGCAGGTGGCCGAGCGCGTCACCGGCCGCAAAGTGGCGCACAAGCTTTCTCCCCGCCGTCCCGGCGACCCCGCCACACTCGTAGCCAGCAATGAGAAACTGAAGCGCACGCTCGGCTGGGAGCCGAAGCACTCTTCGCTTGAATCCATCATCCAGTCGGCCTGGGACTGGCGGAAGAAATTCCCTCACGGGTATCCGGACTGATCGGCGCAAGAATCGGTGGATGAGTGAAAAGGTGCGCGCCGTGCGCGGATGCTTCTACTGCTTTTCTCGTCCTGCTTGTTCGACAAGCTCGCCAAGCTTCGTGTACTTGAGCCAGACCGTGTGCGCCGCCGAGCGCGCAATCAGGAATCCCCGGTAGCCGTCCAGAAATCCGGCTCCGAGCACAAAATAACGAATCCACGTCCAGGGTGTGGCAAACCATTTCGCCGCACGCCACTCCCTGCGGCCGCTTTCGAACATGGCGCGCGCGGATAGCGTGGAATATTCCTCGCTCTTCTGGCGCTGTTCCTGCAGGTCGCGAACCGTGTAATGCAGCAGGTCTCCCTGCAGGCATCCAACTGCTCCCTGAAACTGAAGCGATTCGTGGATCGGCCCGGAAAATTGCGCCTTGCGGCGATCGAAGAGGCGCCGTTGCCAGTCCGGATACCAGCGGGAGTGGTGAATCCAGGCGCCGAGAAACCACGCCAGCCGGGCCATCTCGTAAACGGGGAACTGCGGCGGCGCGGCTTTCCATTTCAAAATCGATTCCCGCAATTCGCCGCTAAGCTCTTCGTCGGCGTCCAGCAGCAGAATCCAATCTTCCCTGGCCTGCGCGGCCGCAAAATTCTTTTGCTCGGCGTAGTTCGTCCACGACCGCGTCAAAACGCGCGCGCCCGCCTCCCTTGCAATTTCCACCGTGGCATCCGTGCTGCCCGAGTCCACCACCACAATTTCTTCCGAGACGCCCTGCACCGATTTCAACAAGCGCGGCAGGTCGTGCGCTTCGTCCAGGGTGATGACGCAAATGCTTAACCGGTTCATTTTTGTTTGGAGGGGCTTCCAGCCCGCGCCAGTATCTCACCACGCCGCGGGCCACAACGCCAGTGACTGGCGTGGATGGTTCGTGGGGATTTACTTTGGCCGGAGCGTGACGCGGATCAAGCTGCTGCCGATGCGAAATAACGAACCTTCCTTCAACAATACCGCGCGTGCGCGTTCTCCCTCGAAAAATGTCCCATTTGTGGAGTCCAGATCCTTCAAATTAACGTTGCGTTCCCGCACTTCGATGACGCAGTGGTGCCGGGAAATCTCCGGGTCTTCCAGCGCAATATCGGCCCCTTTGCGGCCGATGACCGTGCGCGCTTTGCCGAGCGTGAAACTCTGGTTGGCCTGCGGGCCGCTCTCCACGGTCAGAATGACATCAAGATTGTCTGGAAGGCGAAGGCCATCATCCACCGGGAGCAGCCGAAGGCGCTGCGTAGAGGCATCCGCCCGCGCGAAGGAGGGCATCGGAGAAATCACGACCGTTTGATCCACGCTGCGCTTAATTTCCACGATAGTCGTCAGCCCGCACTTGGTACAGCGAAAGCTGACCTTGGGATGCTTGGCGACTGCATCGTCCTTCAGCAGGTGCTGCTGCCCGCAATGAATACAACCGGTCTGCACCCCTCAAAATTACCACGACCCTTGTGGAGGATGCAGCCCACGCCGCCGGGCCTTGCGGCAAGGGTTACCGGCTGGGCGTCCAGCGCCCTGCAGGTATGCTACGATTGAGGATTCCAAATCAGACAGGAGAGTGCTTGTGTCCGAACATATTTCGCGTAAAGAGCTGAAACACGACCGGGTTCGGGAAACCATCGAACATGGAGCCGAGGCGGTCTTTTCGCACACGCGCATTGCCTCGATTGCCATACTCGTCGCCATCGTTTTGCTGTCCGGCTATTATGGCTGGAAAATTTATAGCGATCGCCAGACGGCGCAGGCCCAGGCGGCGCTCGACGACGCCATGAAGATTTTCAATGCACAGATCCTGCTCCCGGGCCAGCCGAGTCTGCCGGGAGAAGTTTCCTATGTAGATCCCGCACAACGTTCCCAGGACGCCGAGGTCCGGCTTTCCGCCGTGGCCGCAAAATATTCCAATACTCCTCCGGGCCGGCTGGCGCGCTACTATTCCGCGATCTGCCTGATGGATATGGACAAGCTCAATCAGGCATCCGAAGAGCTCAAGAAACTGCAAAACGGTTCGGATAAAGAACTCGCGGCGCTGGCCAATTTTCAGCAAGCGCTGATCGCCGAGCGCACCGGGAAAAATGATCAAGCGATTCCGATTCTCCGAGCGCTTTCCAACTCCGGCTCGATCCTGGTTCCGAAGCCACTGGTGCTTTTGGAACTCGCTGGCATTCTTCGGCAGACCAGTCCAAAAGAAGCGGTCACGCTCTACGAACAGATCAAGAAGGATTATCCGAACACGAGCGTCGCGGATGAAGCCGACCGCGGGTTGGGCGAGCTCGCGCCGCAATCCTGATACACCAGCGTCCCGCCTGACCTCCGGAGGTTTCGGCAATCGAAACGCTTCGCACCTGCGTTCCCTGGGCAATAGACACGGCAGCCTCCCGCGGCCGGCGGTTTCCTGAATCTGCGCATTCTTACCGCAGCGAATACGCGCGCGACCGCGACCGCATCATCCATTCCCGCGCTTTCCGGCGTCTCGAAGCCAAAACTCAGGTCTTCAGCACGCGCTTTTCCGACCACTTTCGCAATCGGCTGACCCACACGCTCGAAGTCGCTCAGATTGCCCGGACAGTGGCCGCCGCCTTGCGCATCAACACGGAACTCGTAGAGGCGCTCGCCCTCGTGCACGACATCGGTCACCCGCCCTTCGGCCATGCCGGCGAACGAAAACTCGACGAACTGATGTGCGCCCACGGCAGCGGCTTTGATCACAACCTGCATGCGCTTCGCATCGTGGAGCACTTCGAACATCGTTACATCGAATTCGACGGCCTGAATCTGACCTTTGAAGTCCGCGAAGGCATCGTGAAGCATTCCCGGGATTACCCCGCCACGGCGCATCCGGAGTTGTCCGAGTATCTGCTGGACCTGCGGCCGCCGCTCGAATCGCAGCTCGTTGACTGGGTCGACGAAATCGCCTATAACTCCGCCGACCTCGACGACGCGCTCGAAGCCAATCTGCTGGACCTGGACGCGTTGCGCGACGAAGTTCCGTTCTTCGCTGAGTTCTATGCCAGGATCGAAGCCGCGCACCCCGGCGCCCGCATGCGCCTGAAATTTAACGAAGCCCTGCGCCACGTGATTGATCACCTGGTCAGCGACCTCATCACCAACACGGAAACGCTTGTGGAGCAATCCGGCGCGCGAACTGCGGACGAAATCCGCAAGGTGCCGCAGCGGCTGGCGCGATTCAGCGAAACGGCGCGCGCCCAGAACGCACAATTAAAGGGCTTCCTCTTCGCGCACATCTACAACCATCCGCTCATCACCGAGGATTCCACCCGCTCCGTCGCCTGCCTGGCGGAACTTTTCACTTACTACCTTCAGCAGCGAGGCTCGATGCCGGAGTCGCAGGAGCAGGCCGCGCGAGAGATGCCCCGCCACTCCGTAGTCTGTGATTACATTGCCGGAATGACCGACCTGTTCCTGCTCCGCCAGTATCAGGAACACTTCGGCGCTGCCGCGCGCAGCGTTCCGCCTTCTCTTGCGTCCTCCTAGCGGCTAGAATGAACCGTTTCCACGGAGTATCGAGAATGCTTGTCCGCCGGCCGCTGCCATTGCTTCTTCTCCTGCTCGGCTTCTCTGCCGCGGCACTTCCACAGATTCCGGGCCTTACTGCCCCGCAACCGGCGCCCGCGGCCCAGGCAGCGCCGGCGGCCCCAGCCGATCCACTGGGCCGCGAAACTCCGCGCGGAACGCTGCTGGGATTCATCAAGGCTGCGCAAGAGGAGAGGTATGCTGTCGCGGTCGAATATTTTCAGCCGCCGCCAAGCCGCCGGCGCCATGCGGAACAGGACGACGAAGAGCTTGCCGCGCAACTTCTGACCATCTTCAATCAGAAATTTGCCGGCGCTCTGGAACTCACCAGCCGCGACCCGCTGGGACGCCTGGATGATGGACTGCCTCCGGACCAGGAGAAGATCACCGGCGCCTTGGGGACCACCGATAAATTCCCGGTCCAACTGGTTCGCCTGGAAGACGAACACGGGCGCAAGCTCTGGTATTTTTCGCGCGCCACGCTGGATCACGTTCCGGAAATGTACGAATTGCTGACGTTCCCGGAAATCGAAAAACAAATTCCGCAGACATTGGTATCGCACCGGCTTCTGTTCATGCCGGTCTGGCAGTGGATCGCCATCGTGGTTTTTCTGCCTGTCGCCCTGCTTGGTGGCCGTCTGCTGACAATGCTGGTTTCTTTCGTGGTCAGCCGGGCGCGAAAGATTAGGAATAAGCCGCCACTCGCACCGCAGAAATTCTTTCAGGTGGATCCGATCACGCTGACGATCGCGATCTTGTCGCACTACATCTTCGTCGGCTACATCGGCACATCACTGCTTTACCGGATCTATTACCGCCGCCTGGTCTTGGTTTTTCTGGCGTTCGACTTCTACTGGATCCTCACGCGCATCACCCGGGCCATTGCTTCACGAATCGGTTCCAGCCTGACGAAGCGCGGGATGCTTGCTGAGCGCTCCATCGTTTCGCTTATTCGGCGATTTACCCAAGTTTTCATCTTTTTGCTGGTGACCCTGATGGTGCTGAGCAATCTCGGCGTGGATGTTTCCACAGCTCTCGCCGGCATTGGAATCGGCAGCCTTGCCCTGGGCCTCGGCGCGCAAAAGACTTTTGAAAACCTGTTCGGCGGGGTTTCCATTCTGTTCGACAAAGTCATCCAGATCGGCGACACCTGCAAGATAAACAACCAGACCGGCGTAGTCGAAGACATCGGCTTGCGTTCCACCCGGTTGCGTACCGCCGAGCGCACCCTGCTTTCGATTCCGAACGGCATCATGGCCTCGGCCGTGGTGGAAAATCTGCGGTTCCGCGACAAATTCCTGTGTCAACAGACGATTCGCCTGCGCTACGACCTTTCGCCGGATCATGTGCGTTATGTGCTCGGCCAGATCCAGAATCTTATGATCGAGGATCCGAAAGTGGAGGACTCGTCCGCACGCGTAAGGTTTCTGCACTTCGCCGAGTACGCGTTGGAGGTGGAGATCTATTGCTACATCCTGGAGCAGGAATATAACCAGTACCTTGCCACGCAGGAGCAATTGCTGCTGAAAATAATGGACGTGATCGAGAAAGCGGGCGCGGTGGTGGCACTGCCGACGCAGAGCACGATTGTCACGCAGGATGCCTGGATCGATCCCCAGAAGGCACAAGCCGCTAAAGCCGCGGTCGAAAAAACGCGCGATCCGGGAGTTCCCGGTCTGCGCGTTCAACCGCCCTCAGATTAATCGCACTACGACAAATCAATTTTGCGCAGTTATTCCAGGCGTTATTGTCTTGCGAACGTGTTACACGCCGATATCAAGCCGCTGTTCAATCCCTTATTGAACCACTCCATTCGCTGCTGGGAACTTCCGTGCGTAAACGTTTCCGGCTGGACGCGCCCTCGTGTCATCTGCTGAATATGATCGTCGCCCACCGCCGCCGCCGCGTGCAACGCGGATTCCACGTCGCCCGCTTCCAGCAAGCCGCGTTGCTGTGTGGAGTGCGCCCAAACGCCCGCAAAGCAATCCGCCTGCAACTCGGTCTTAACCGACAGCGGATTCGCCTCCGCCGGATTGCTTCTCTGCAGTTGCTGCACCTTGCTCTCTATGCCGATGATCTTCTGCACGTGGTGGCCGACTTCGTGCGCCAGCACATACGCCTGCGCAAATTCGCCCGGTGCCCCGAAGCGCCGTTTCAACTCATCGTAGAATCCCAGGTCGATGTAGACCCTTTCATCGGCGGGACAATAGAACGGCCCGGTGGCCGATTGGGCTCCGCCGCACCCGGATTGGGTGTGATTGCGAAACAACACCAGCCGCGCATGGCGATAGGGAACTCCCGCCTGCTGCGGCAACAATTGCTCCCAGGTTTTCTGCGTGTCGTCCAGCACGAAGGACACGAACTGCACCAGCGGCTTTTCCGCTTCGTCGCGCGCCGGATTCGGCCGGTGTACGGTTGTGGCCACCGGGGCAGTGGCACCGCCACCCAACAGGGCGAAGAAGTTTTGCTTGAAGACAAGGCTCAGGATGAACAGGACCACCACGCCACCGATGCCGATGTGCATCCCGCCGAAGCCGAATCCCCCTCCGCCTCCGCCCCCATCGTCATCGTCTCGACGGTCCTCGATATCGTCGCTTGTACCGCCAGGTGTCCAGCGCATCGAAGGCTCTCCTTTGAGAATGAATTCCGGATGGCGATCTCCAGGCGACCGCTTCAAAATCGTACCATCCCGGTCTGGGGAGAATCCCGCCAAACTGAACCTCCCCGCGGCTCTCGCGGAAAATTGCGCAAGAGCTTCCAATATCCCAAATTGGTTCATTAATTCTTTTTAATCTGGGATCTTTTTGCAGTTGCTTTGCTCCCGCCAAAACTGTATACATTTGGTCAATTCGCTTGCAGTGTAGATTCTAAGTCCCCGGTATAGTAAGGTACCAATCTGTGTGCATTGGTCTGCAAGAATGCGGAACAATCGGGTGGATATGCGCGCTTTCTCGTCTACTGAATCCAATCTGGTACAGGGCCAACCAACGGCTCCATTCTCCATTCGTGACCTAGTCGTTCTGATTCTCGTCTTTTTGGCTTACTTTCTTTCAGCTCGACTTGAGCTGCGATTGATTCATTCCCAGACTTCCATGGGGGTGATCTGGTTGCCGCCCGGCATTGCGCTCGCGGCTGTCCTTTTAAGAGGCCGCCGTGTCCTGCCCGCCATTTTCTTGGCGTCGGTTTGTATCGAGCTTCTGTCTTCCGTGTCTGTGCTGGGGGGGTTGATCATCGCCGGGGGAAACACGGCCGAAGTTCTGCTGGGAGCCTATCTGGTCAAACGTTTTGCCGGGGGCGCCAAAGCGTTTTCACGGCCTGCGAATGTTCTGCGCTTTTCCGTGTTTGCAGGTGTACTGGCCACGCTCGTCAGCGCCACTGTCGGGACGACGATTGAGTTGACCCCTCTTGGGCTCAACCAAACCCAAGTGCTCACCATTTTCGCCGCCTGGTGGGCGGGCCATGCCTTGGGTGTGCTGGTGCTTACGCCTTTCCTCATCCTGCTCCTGAACGGCGAGCACCAACCGTTGCACCTGAGTGAACTCATCGAAGTGAGCGCCCTTCTGATTGGGCTCAGCATCGCCTGCGTAATTAGTTTTGGTCCCGCGGGGGTTTTCACGGACCGGGTGGATACACCGCTCTTTCTTTGTGTGCCGTTCCTGGTGTGGGTCGGGATTCGCTTCTGCCCGCTGGAAGCCGCGGGCGCATGTATCGTTCTCTGCGGATTTGCCACCTGGGGTTCTTTGCACGGATACGGACCCTTCAATACCATCACGGCCATGCCGCTTTCCCTGGCTGCGTATCTTTGCGTGGCCACCACCATGACCCTTACCGGGGCGGCTACTGTCGCAAACCAACGCGATGTCTCCGAAAAACTTCTGGAGACGCTTTATCGGCTGGAAAAAACAAAGGACACCGAAATCACTCGTCTCACCTCGGAGTTGGATTTCCTGCGCGACGAACTGATTCGGCGCGTGCACGCCAGGTCGCATTCCGAGCGTAATCGGCAGGTAACTCAGCAACCTCGCGAAAGCAGCGAGGTGATCTGGTTCCTTGAGGCCGAAACGGAAAACATTCTTTACGTCAGCCCCTCCTACGAAACCGTCTGGGGCCGCTCGCGCGAAGACCTGGGCCGCGACGCCCACGCCTGGCTGGATGCCGTGATTCCCGAGGATCGCGAATACGCCATTCAATTCGTCGGCCAGGATTTTCCGGGTGACCGGATGGAAACCACCTACCGCGTCCGGTGGCCGGACGGCTCGATTCGATGGATTTTTGATCGCGGCTTCGTCATTCGCGACCCAGCAGGGCACCCGGTGCGTTACCTGGGGTTAGCCAGCGACATTACAGAGTTGGTGCAGTTGGGCGAATTTGTTCCCGCACAGCTGGAACACCGGTCCCCGAATCCCCCGTCGAGGGAGAGCATGAGATAGTCCACTAAGGAGAAAACAGGAATGATTGGAGAACGTTTGCGGGACATCCGCAAAGAAAAGCAACTATCCCAGGGAGATTTGGAAGAGCGCACAGGACTATCCCGGTGCTACCTCTCCCGGATCGAAAACGGCCATACCACCCCCTCCATCGAGACACTCGAGAAACTTGCGGGCGCGATGGGAGTACCTCTTTACCAGTTGTTTTATCAGGGCAACGGCCCAGCCAAACCGCTGGTCATTCCCCGGAAGAAAGATTCACCTTCCGAGGAGTGGGGTCTTTCCGGCAAGTGGGGCGGCTTCCTGAATCGAATCCGCGGTTTGCTTGGGCAAATGGAAGAGGGCGATCGCAAGCTGCTGCTGGGCGTCGCCGTCAAGCTGGCCCGGAAGAAGTAGCGGTCGACAACGCAACACCGCAGGTTGCGCTCGATCCGCGATCTGGATACTGAGCGGTCCGCCGGGAAAGGGAACTTCCCGGCGAATTCCTCATCCGTGGAATTTCACACACGCTTCCTTCGCCTGGCTCGTTGGGGCGGACATAGCTTAGGCGCCTGCCGCTCCCAATTTCGCAAGTGGTGTGGACCAGCAACTCGCGACACTCCCCGCGTCCGTGGAATAGCTCTGAAATTCCACCAGCGCTTGTCCCGCCTTGTTTTGCGGCCGTGTTCAAACAGAAACCCGCATTCGGTTGCTCTTTCTCGATGGCGCTCCTTTTCTCACAAGCTCTCACCCAAACGAGGCGTTGCAGGTTAGAATTCCCTCAACACGTGCTCCCATGACCTTGAAGACCGAGCGCCGGACGCGACTTCGAAAACGACCGCTGAGCCTCGTCTACGTTGAGCTTCCTCCCTCCAATGGCGGAATGATGCGCGACCTCTCCGAACACGGGTTTTCTCTGCGCGCGATGATGCCCCTCCAGCCATCCGAAAAAATTCCTTTCTCGTTTGCGCTGGATACTTCTGCCCGGATTGATGGGGAAGCCATTGTTCTTCGCGTCAGCGACGGCGGTCGCGTCGCGGCACTCGAATTTGCAGGCCTGCCTCCACACGCCCGCGACCAGATTCGCCGCTGGCTGGATAAGTTTGACGAGCCGATTTCGCCGGAGACCGCGCCCGCCCAACCGATATCTTCGAAGCACTCCTCACTGACCGAATTGCGTTCTCAGATTCGTGCGCCCAAGCCACTTCCGCCGGCTTCCCCGTCCGCGAAACGGGCGCCATCGCCTCCGCTGCCGCAGAATGTAATCGAGCCGCCGAAGCTGGAGCCAGCGCCTGCCCCGCCCCCGCCGGTGGAAGAGTTCACACCACCGCCTCCGCAAAAAGCAACGACGCAACCGGGTCCAGAACCTCCGCCCCTGCTGGTCTCGGTGACAGTCGAAACCACGCCAACACCGCCAATGGTCATTGCGCCACCAAAGCCGGAGCCGCCTCCGCCGGTCGCAGAAATGCCACAACCGCCGGTGCAGCTGGTGATGACGCTGCCAAAACCAGCACCTCCGTCTCCGCAAGAGGCGCCGCCACCGCTTCCCGCGTTTTCCTATTCCATGTTCGAGCAGCCGGAAACCCCGCCACTGCCGCCGCTCCTGAAGCTTTCCTCTGTCCGACCGGGGCCACAGCCCACGGAAGTGTTGCGGGAGCCTGTCGTTCCAGTCGCGATACCAAGACCAGTCGTGGAACAGCCGCCAAAAATTCAGGTTTCTCTTCCGAAGCAGGAGCCTCCGCCCTCGACGGAAACGCGCATCCTAGAAGCTCGCCCGGCTCCGCCGTTTGCTCCTCGGCGCGTACCGCCTCCAGCACTCGAGCCGCTCTCCTTTTTTGAAGGGGAAACGGATTCGGATGCGCCGGGCTGGATGGACCGCTTCACGCTCGGGCGCGCCATCCGAATCATGTTGTTTCTGACGCTGCTTGCGGCCTCTTACGTCTATCACCGCGAACTCGGACAAACGCTTATTTGGCTAGGCCACGAAATCGCCGGAGACGATTCCCCAGAAAGTTCCAAAGCTGCTCTTCCTCAGATCCCTTTCACTTCCCACGTTGTGCCCGAGTCCACTCCGTCGGCCCGCTCCGTTCCACCCCCTCCGCTAACCGTTCAGCAGCCGGCTGTCACGGCTGAACCAAAAAGCGCAAATCTTCCCGCAGCTTCCGATAAGACACCGTCTCCGCAACTGAAGGGCGAAACACCGGGTTCGCTAGTGCCTCTAACCCAAGTTACTCGTCCCCCAGCCCCGGCTGCGCCTGCTGACTCATCCCTCGAACCCGGGCAGCAGGAGTATCTTCATGCTTTACAAATACTCCGGGCGCCCAATCGAGCAGCGGAACAGCCGGAGGCGATGCGTCTGTTATGGGTCGCCGTGGAGAAGGGGAATATCGACGCAGAAATCGATCTCGCCGAGCTTTTCCGGACTGGCAAGGGAGTGGCGAAAAATTGCGCCCAGACGCGAATCCTGCTCTCTGCCGCCGCCCGCAAAGGCAGCGCCGAGGCTCGAAAACGGCTGGATGCGTTTCGGCGCGAAGGTTGCAGCAACTGATTTTTCGGGCCCGGTTTTCTTATAAAAAAGTTTCTTTCGCAAGAATTCTTCACTGAGACGAATGGAGGACACCGACTGTGTACTGCTCCAAGTGTGGTGCGAATCTCGCCGCAGGCACGGCATTTTGTGGTTCGTGTGGAACGCCAACAGGGACTCCAGCCGCAGCCGTAGCCCGTCCAACGGCTCCCCCGTCTTACGTCGGCGGATCCTCTCACGCGGCCTATGCTGATCCCGCAGGCCTCGTGGTTTCCCGCGGATTTACCTATGCAGGATTCTGGCTGCGGGTGGTCGCCTCTCTGATCGACGCCGTAATCATGGGCCTCGCCGGGGGTGTTTTGTTCGTGCCGGTGTTTCTTTTGAGCGGGCTTGGAGCGCACATGGGTGTCCTGGCGGAAAGTCACGGCCAGCCGGATCCAGCGATACTCATCGGCATTATCGGGATGATTCTCGTGTTTGCGGCCATCTCCATGCTGATTCAGTGGCTCTACCACGCGTATCTGGAAAGCGGCGAGAAGCAGGCCACATGGGGCAAACAGGCTCTGGGTCTCTACGTCACCGACCTGATGGGCAGTCCCGTCACGTTTGGCCGCGCTTCCGGCCGATTCTTTGCGAAGATTGTCACCGGCATGATTCCCCTCGGCATCGGCTACATCATGGCCGCTTTCACGGAGCGCAGGCAGGCGCTCCACGATATGATCGCCAGTTGCCTGGTGCTCCGCCGCTAAGCCGTGCAGGATAATTGTTCCTGCCTGTGGTAACGAGCAGCCTGTGACTTACTCTACCCGATAGACCCTCTGATTTTTTGTTTCGAAAACGAGCTGGAGGCCAGCTGCCGGTTGGGACACCTGAAACGGCGCGCCTGCAGAGTTCACGTCCAGCACATGGGTGATGGAGAGCTTGGCCATCACTGCGAAGGCGTCCTGGGGGCTCGCCACTCCCGGCACTGTCAGTTCCCCCCATTGCCCCACTGGCTTGACGTAATCCTTTTCCAGATAAAATGGCGGAACACTGCGGTCCAGAATCAAGACTTCCTTCACCGAGGGCTCGCGATTCAGGTAATCAAAACTCTCCGCATACGGAACCTGTTCGGCGTAGCGCTTTGCCGCATACGGCGCGGAGAAAACCGCATGAAGGGGATCCACCTCCAGCTTTGCAATCATGAATACCCCGTATAGCACGGACACGCCAACGAGCAGGCCGGCCACCGCCCGCTCAACGCGCCCGCCAAACAGTTCGCAATGCCGCCAACCGATTACTCCAAACACCGTTGCAATCACATAAACATGAATAAGGAACCGCGATTCCTGCTGCGTCAGAAACCACGCCAGCGTCAACAGGATCGCCAGAATCACCAGGAACTTTGTCGTAAGGCTCTTACGCGTAACAAGAATCCCGATCGGCGCAAGTCCCAGCGGCACCAGGCCGATGCCTCCCGCGCCGTGGAAATTTGCGGTGTGGTAGGTCAGATTAAACGGCAGCAGCAACAGCGCCAGCGGGCCGCGTCCAAGTCCCGCGCCGCGCTGCAAAATATACCGGTGAAAATCCAACACAGCTTGCGTGGAAAGATATTTCGCATGGCAAAGGTGCACGAGGCCCGGAGGCGGCGGATAGATAGGGCACCCCAACAGCAGCCAGTTCCTCACGTAGTAGGCGGCGGCGACCAGCAGTGTGGCGATTCCGGCGAACGCGAATCCCTCCGAAGCTCGCTGCCATTTTCCCTGATCACTCTTTCTTTGGAGAAATACAAGGCTCACCGCAAGCGCCGGCACCGCCAGTAACCCGGTATATTTCGTTGCGATCAGCAATCCGCGAAAGATTCCAAAGGATGTCCACTCGGGATGGCGCTCGGCGTCCAGTGCCGCGCGCACTGCGGCAAGAAAAAACGCAGCGTAGAGCCCATCCACGAACGCAAGATGCGCGCCTGAAAACACGGCCGGCATGGTGGCGACGATCGCCGCCACCCACCAACCGCCTGTTGCATCCAGGCCGCAGCGCATTGCGAGCGAAGCCGACATAGCCAGAAGCAATCCAAAAGTGAGGAAATCCGCGAAGCAAGGAGCCAAGGGTCCGCCAGTAGCCATAAGCGCCGCGTACATCGTCTCGGCGGTTTGCGGAAAGGCGGTGTGACAATTGTCTGCAACCGGGCGGATGACTCCCGCTCGCAGCCACACTTTTGGACCGAGCAGATGATAGGCGACTGTGTCGGAACCCCAATTGCCGACGACCGGTGCGAGACCTGCAACCGCAGTCACCAGCACGATGAAAACCACCAGCGCGGCCGGGAGCAGCGCCCGCTTTTCCACCCAAGGCCCGGGCACTTCGCGATGCCGCCATATCCCCACGAGGAAACGCAATCCCACGGCTGCAAACCCGGAGGTAACAACGAAAATCACCCAACGCGAAAATACAAACTGTCCGATCAGGTAGAGCAGCAGCGAGAGAACACCCCAACCCCCTAAAAGGGCAAAGGCCATTCGCTCCCACGGGTGAAACGCTGTTCCCAGCCGGCGAGCGAGAGGATATCCCACTCCCGCTGCGGAAAGACCCAGGAGCAACACTCCAATTGCAGCGTGCAGTGGCTGCAAAATCATGGATTAGAGGGCTTTCCGAAATAGATGCAAGGACTCAAAGGAGTGAGAGCCCAACACACGGATCGCCAGAAAAATCAGCAGAACCAGCAGCATCCAGGCGGCGGGAAGCTGGGGCGAAAGCCGGGTCGCCAACCCGGTAAAAAGCTCTTGGAAAGTACGTTTCATTTCCGGCCTCACTTTATTCCAGACGCACAGCCGAGGCAAGGGCCTGGGACGACGGTGGACGCTTCCCCAGCAAGTACTAGGAGAACCAGTTGACTGAACTGCCTCAAATCTCGCATACGCTCACGCCGCTTTCTTGACTTACCCGCCTTCTCCACAAATAATGGATAGGCATGAGCGTACGCGCCGGAGGCGCCGCAGACATGTTCCTCGACGTCAAGGATCTTGCCGTCCGCAAAGTGCGCATCCATAAGACGTACGCCCCGGGCAGCATCGATTACGGCATCAGTGAAGTGAAACAGGCTGGTCCCCTGGAAGTAACCGCCCAGGCGGAGCTTCTGGAAGGTCAGATTCG
>Ga0210403_10003030_pt1 | contig 14914 bp, 20 predicted proteins | sample IncBWC19MmetaG_FD_150863 | JGI IMG/M metagenome (GOLD analysis project Ga0210403, IMG submission 150863) | Forest soil microbial communities from Barre Woods Harvard Forest LTER site, Petersham, Massachusetts, United States - Inc-BW-C-19-M | ecosystem: Environmental > Terrestrial > Soil >... | reverse complement strand
ACCCGAATCGCGGAATCCCATTTCGAGAATCACCCAGGCACTTTACCTGCCGGTTCTGCGCCTCTGCCTGAGGTTCCGCAAAACCACTCTGCTGCTCAACCTCCTCTTCCTGATCGTCACACTTCCGCTCGCACTCCGCATAGGCAGTCAATTCATGCCTCCCCTGTTTGAGGGGTCGGCTCTCTACATGCCGACAGCCCTGCCCGGAATCTCCATCGGGCAGGCGTCGCAACTGCTACAGGAACAAGACCGGATCATTCGAACGTTCCCGGAAGTCGAAACCGTCTTCGGTTCCATCGGGCGATCCGACAGCGCGACCGATAATGCTCCGCTCGATATGTATGACTCCACGCTTATGCTCAAGCCGCGCAGTCAATGGCGGCCGGGGATGACCTATGAAAAGCTCATTGAAGAAATGGACGCGAAACTCCAGTTTCCTGGGTTGTCCAACACTTGGACCATGCCGGTCGAGAACCGCCTCGATATGGAATTAACAGGCATCAAGACGCCTCTCGGTTTGAAGATTCAGGGGCCAAACCTGGAGGGCATCCAGCAAGTTGGCGCACAGGTGCAACAGATCCTATCGGGGATTCCTGAGATGCGCTCCATTTTTGCAGAACGCGTTTCGCAAGGCTTTTATCTCAATATCGAAGTCAACCGCGCAGAGGCCGCTCGATACGGTCTTACTATCGGTGATGTGCAGCAGGCGGTCACCTCGGGAATCGGCGGAGAAATGGTCGCCGAGAACGTCGAGGGCCGCGAGCGCTATCCAGTGAATGTCCGCTATGGCCGCGACTTCAGGGACAACGTCGAAGAATTGCGCCGCGTCCTCGTTGGCACGCCCTCCGGCGCGCAGATTCCAGTTTCCGATGTCGCGAAAATCTCGTTCTCCCGCGGACCCTCCATGATCCGCGATGAAGACGGGGCGCTGACGGGCTACGTTTACATCGATCTGAACACGAAAGACTACGGCGGCTTCGTCGCGCACGCGAGCGACTTGCTCAAGCAAAAACTCGCCTTACCTCCCGGCTTTACCTACAAATGGTCCGGCGAGTACGAGTTTGAACTCCGGGCCAAAGAGCGGCTGCAACTCATTCTGCCGATCGTATTTTTTGTCATCTTCATGTTGCTCTACCTGGTGTTTCATTCCGTGACGGAGGCTGCGGTGCTCATTTTCCCGACGATCTATGCGTTGACGGGCGGGCTGATTCTGCAGAAGCTGCTCGGCTACAACTTCAGCGTAGCGGTATGGGTAGGCTACATCGCCCTCTTTGGCATTGCCGTTGAAACAGGCGTCGTCATGGTTGTGTACCTCCACGAAGCCCTCGATCACCGGCTCAAGTCCGGTGTTGCTCTGCGTCACGAAGACATCGAAGCAGCCGTTATCGAAGGGGCTGTCCATCGTCTGAGACCAAAACTAATGACCGTCTGCGTTGTGCTCGCCAGCCTGATTCCGATTCTGTGGGAAACCGGTGTCGGCGCCGACGTGATGAAACCAATAGCGGCTCCCATCGTAGGAGGCATGATCACCTCCACGATTCACGTCCTCATTCTGGTGCCCGTCTTCTTTGCGTTGATGAAGGAGCGCGCGCTACGCCGAGGCACATTGCAACCAAGAGAACCTGATCTCGGCACCCAGTGAGGCTTCAAACTGCGAGCCTTGGATGCTGCGGGCGACCGATTGGTATCCTTATACTATGAGTGAATTGACCATCGCGCGCCAAGCTACGGCCCATCGCGGACGCCGGCTGGAATATTTCACTATTGCGTGGAATAGCCTCGAAGGCTTAGTCGCTGTCGCGGCTGGAGCGGTGGCGGGCAGCATTTCTTTGGTGGGTTTCGGAATAGATAGTTTCATTGAGGTCACCTCGGGTGCCGCGTTGCTTTGGAGAATGTCTGTCGATGCGAACCTTGAGAGCCGGGAACGAAACGAAAAACGGAGCTTAAGAATCGTAGGCGGTTGCTTCATCGCCCTCGCCGTTTACATCTGCTACGAAGCCATATCTGGCTTGGTTAAGGAGACGGCCCCCGAACACAGTATTCCTGGAATCGTGCTGGCCTGCGTCTCACTCTATTCGGTGTGGAAAGTCTGCAACAAAATCTGCAACTGTAGAAATCGCCGTTCGAGTTCCTTGGTCATCTCCAACCGCGTGGGTTCAGGGATGTAGGGAAGGTCTAGCTTTACGTATTCGTCCTCGAAATCCGCGAATGCCCACTTGAGAGCGGAGAACACCCTCCACGTATATCGCTCTTCGAGCGGCAAGTCTCGCACGACTTGGAGCGCGGCTTCGAGTCCAGCGTTTTTGCTGCACGCCTTAATCAAGCAATCGAAGTAAGGCCGCGTGTCTTCCGAAGTTGCGAGTTCATGCGCCAGTTGGTCTGTCTTGATGTCTTTCAGTGCGACCTTGTGAATTTGCATTGGGCAGCGCTCCTTACTGCTATCCGCATCGGCGAGTGTCGTGCAAGCTCAAATCGAAGCACTTCGGACAAGCACACTTGAAGTTCTCGTCGCTGGGAATCGCTAAGTGGCCGCACTTACCGCAGGCATCTTACCTGTGAATGATTACAAAGATGTGAAAAGTCGGCTCACCATGCAGCCTTCTTTTGCCGGGCCTTCACCTTAGCCCACCGTGCGCGTTGAAACGCGGCGATCTTTCTTCGAGCTGCAGCTGACATTGTTCGCTTCACAGGAGTCGAGGCCGTCGTTTTTGTTGTCGCCGCTGGCTGCGATTCCTTCCGAACCCTCGCCCATCTCGCCCTTTGTGCTTGCGCCATTTTGCGCCGTGAAGCCGCCGATATGATTCGCGTCGGTTGATTTCCATGCCGGACTCTTCCCGCACCATTTAACGACTCGATCACCGAAATCGCTTGATCCAACTTCTCCACCTGCAACTGCGCCTGCTTGCGCTCAGCACGAAGCTCCTGAAGCGCACTGGTTAGGTTTCCCATTGTTCCCCCTCGGTATTTGACAGCGACTTATTGTAGAAGGTTGTTTGGATAACGCCTAAGCCCGTTCCAACGCCACTTCCAAAGCTCTCTTTCCCCCAGGCAACTTAGAGGATGGGATGCTCCCGGCGCAACGTCACTTTTTCTTCAAACATGGAAATGCTTTAGATAACGCCGTCTGAACAAGGGTACTTTGATTGAGGTTTAACTTTTTAGGGTTGTCCTGCAAGAACTTAACCACAACTCTCTCCATTTGTGAAAACGTCACACCCTCTCCGGTGCATACATCGGCAGAGCGTACGAGACTCCTTGAACCAGGCCCAAACAAAACCCCGCGTTGAAGGATTCATTTGCATTCTTCCAAGTTGTCTTATCAATTGCTTCCACTGCTTGTTGACAACGTGGGAGTAGATCGTTTCCATCTTGATGCGACGTAGCCTGTCCGACGATCTGAACCGGCATAATTGCCCCGCAAATCAGCACCACGAAAAACAGGCAAGCCTTCCGCATAAGGTCTCCTTCGGAACGATTCGGTTTCTTGGGGAAAGGAAAAAACCGACGAATTTTACCACGACGCCTGCGGAATCGCGTGATCCCGAACCAATCGCGTGATCGATCAATGCAGTGGGCTGACCGGATTTCCCCGCAGTTTGTCGCTACTTTCGACCGGGCTGGATCGTCAGAGTTGGCAGGGGTGCTTATCCAAGTTTCCAATTTCACGTTTTTACCTCGCATGCGGGTGAGCCGCATTGTAGCTCTGCACATCCGAGCCGTGGAAACCTGTAGGCGCAAAAACGGCCCAACCCCAGCAGAAAAGGTTGGGCCAAAATGGGATGCTCTAGAATGAAGCTTTCGAGGATTGTACACCCCGCAGGCTAGGTCAATCCCTTCGCGAGTCTCAGCTTTTTGCGCGCCCAGCACCGTTTACCAGCTTCCCTCGTGCGCTCCAGATGATAAGCGCAGCGCCTCTTGCCCGGCGCCGCCACGGCTGCACACTGCTCGCACGGGATAATCTCAGGGTTTAGGAGCCCTCTCATTTCCAGCTTCAACTGCCGCTGTTTCCCTGAGGCTCGAGGATGGTGTTCCATGTAGTCCTGTTTTATCGACTCGAGAGTCACGTGAGTGTAAATCTGGGTTGTGTCGATATCGACGTGCCCCAGGATCGTTTGCACCACTCGAAGATCTGCGCCACCTTCGAGGAGATGCGTGGCGCAGGTGTGGCGTAGGGTGTGCGGACTGACGCGGCGCTCGATGTGTTCGAAGTATTTGTGAACGATCTGCCAGACCCGCATCCGCGTAAGGTGCTGCCCCTTATTCCCAGCGAACAGCCAAGGTGAATCATTTCGACGTTTTGCCAGATATTGCTTTAGGGCTTCTTGTGCCCGGTGTCCAAACGGCGCGATGCGCTCCTTGTCCCGTTTGCCGTGGACTAGGACACATCGGTTGATCAGGTCCAGATCACTCAACCATACGCCCACGATTTCCGAGGCACGCAAGCCAGCACCGTAAAGCAATTCCAACACGGCACGGTCGCGCAATGCCCCAGCATCACTACTTGGCGGGGTTGTCAGAACCTCGTTAATTTCCGCTGGACTCAACCACGTGGGAAGCGTTTTCCAGCCTTTCGGGGATTCGACGGTCGTCATGGGATCCGCGACAACGAGTCCATCCATGGACAGAAATTTAAAGAAATGTCGCAAGGTCGATATCTTGCGCGCGACAGAACGGGCGCTCACTGTAGATAGCAGTTGGTTGCTGTAGCTCCCAAGGTCTTTGGGACGTACCGCGGTTACCGTCCGCCCCCCGAGAAACTGCAAGAAGTGGGCCCGTCGCATCGGTAAGCTTCGATTGTGAGCGGTGCGAGGCCCTTCTCGACTCTTAGGTAGTCAACGAAGCGCTCGCTCGCGGCCTCATTTGTACGATCATCGGCAACGGGACAGATGTGAATTTCAGCGGGGGAAAGTGGTACTTTTCGGATAGCCATTTTGCCTGCATTCAGGTGAATTGGTCAGGGCTGGGCAGTGTCACGAGCACTCGCTCAGCCCGATGTGTTTTTGGGGAGGGCTGTTTCTCGGGCGGACCAAGTAAATCACCTTGCGGCTAAGGTGTCAAGCTTGCCGACTATTAGAATCGTGGCCGAATGGCCGACGTGGACGAAGATCAGATATCGCAGTTACTCGCGGAACTCGGGCGCAGAGGTGGACTCGCGAGAGCCAAGAAACTGAGCCCAGCACGGCGCAAGGAAATTGCAACGAAGGCATCAAAAGCCGCGGCCAAAGCACGATCGAAACGCAAGGCAACACGAAAAAGGGCATCTTAGTGAGTTCACTTATGGAACGGAAGCCGACAGACCGCGAAATCAAAGTGTTTAGTTCAGCCGCTTGCCATGACGGTAAATGTGAGGAGTGCAAGGGGATTTACGAGCGAGACAAGCACCCGGACGATTGGCTTTTTTGCACTCATGATTGTCATCAGGTGAGAAATCGAGGAAACTAATAAGGAATCTGCCCGCAAGACCGCCCAGGCACGATGGGCGAAACAGAAGGGAAAGTTTTCCCGCGACACAGAGACGTAGACCCGCGCAAGTCAGGGTTCCTAAAGGCTGGAGACAATTTGCGGTCCCGCTGCTATCGAAGTAGCATCACAGTTGCGTCATGCGCAAACGCCTGATTTCCCCGATTCCGCGCGACCGCGCACCTTTTGATGGGGACGGCCTCGATCTGGCCAACTTGGGGATGGTCGAGATTACATCGGAAGATGAAGCATATCCCATCGAATGTGCGCTGCAACTAGGCGAGAGACGCGGTTGGCGCGCTGCTGAGCCCGGACCCCAGATCGTTCGACTCCTGTTCGACCACCCGCAAAAGCTGAAACGTATCTGGCTGGTTTTCGAGGAGACCGAAATCCAACGCACCCAGGAGTTTGTCCTGAGATGGTCTCCGGATCACGGATATTCGTTTCGAGAAATTGTTCGCCAACAATGGAATTTCAGCCCGCCCGGGACAGCACGAGAGACTGAGGATTACACCGTGGACCTCTCCGATGTGACCGTACTCGAATTAAGGATTCTGCCCGATCAGAGTGGCGGGAAGGCTCGCGCATCGCTGGCAAGTTTGCGGTTGGCTTGACGAATGCGCCGGCAAAGCGCCAGAAAGGACCTTCCAGATGGCTGACCAGATTGTAGATTGTCCATATTGCATGCTGGGCGACCAGCGCGAGCCAATGTTGCAGCGGCCTGGTTGGTCTGTCTGCGAGCAGTGCGGCCATGTAGCGATTCCCGATGATCCGGGATTCAAGTGCTCGTGCCGCAAATGCCTGGAGTTACGCCGGGCCGCGTGATCACCATGCCAAGTCACGAAGAGCACATCCTGCGCATTCTCGGCGAGGCAGCGGACCCGCTATTTACTTCACGCAAACCCATTCCCACTGACAATTGTTTCCGGTGCTGTCACACACGCATTGTGGACTGTGGTCTTTGCATCCAAGGGGCACAATGATCGAACTCGGTCCGGCTACTGAGGATGAAATGGTGCTAGCATTCCTGCGGGCTGAGGTGGAGTCATCCCGATTCGGCGGACGGTATCCAAGCCACTTCGCACAGTTTGGACAGTTCGGATTCGATCGAGGGGTACTGATTGACGCGCTGATCTTCGCTCCGATCAACAGAACGCTATTCGGTGGTGGATTTTGGCAGCCGAGAGGGGATACGGTATTGGTCTTAACGTTTTCACGGGCTTTCCTTACGATGTTGCGTGGCGACGAGTGGCATTGCAACCGCCGGACTTTCGGCGGCTGAGATACGGGAAACATGATAACTAGATCAAGCTCTCAGGAGGAACGCGCCGAGTGTTGGATGGCGCTGCAAACATAAACTCCGTCGTTCTCCCGAACCAAACCAATGACCTGATTAGGACTATCGCTGCACAAGTCCGAGATGGGAAGAAATATGCGGAATTGATAGGCGTCGCAGGCGAGGACTGCGATGTGATCCTCGTTGAGGGTCATGTACGCGCAACCGCATACGCGTTTGTCCAGATGCCCGAGCAGGTGGAGTGCATTGTCGGTTCCTCGCCGGGAATGCGAAATTGGCCATTGTACTGAGTACATCGGAGCATTGCGCTATAACACCGCTGTGCCAGCATGATCCACTGGGAAGCCTTGAGAGGCGAACGCGGGAAAGTTTGGAACGCCTTTACTGTACTAAGATCGTTTCAATTCGGAACGCGGCCGCTCCTGGGCCGCGCAGTTTAGCTTCTGTGGCGGGATTAACTTCTCGGGCTTCCTATTACTCGTCCGGCCGAGATTCGGGTCCACGGATATTCCCCACTGCTTCAGAAGCCACTCTGGGATGTAGCAACGGTCTTTGTTGCGCTCGCTCCAGCGCCTCAGATCCTCCGAGGTCGCGCAATTCTGTTCGTTCAAGCCGAGTTTCCGGATTTGCTCTTCGAACTCAGTAGGGCCAGCATGTGGAGCGGCCAGAGTCGGGTGTCCCCAGTTCGGATTCCGCGTTTACGAACCGCCGGCGAGATTGCGAGTGGTTTGGTCATGGCTTATCAGTGATCTTTGGTGGCTTCTCTCACGATCCGCGTAGCGTTTTGACTGGTATCCTCTGGCTTGCACTTATGTTTATCGAAGGCGGAGCAAATAGCTGCCTCCGCTGGCTCGCGTTGGCCATGAAGGTATGACGGAGCCGGGAATTGAGCACTGCAGGATTCACAAATACCTAGAGAGGGTGCGTCATCGATCCACTTAACGAGCCGTAGACCACGTTTCGCCATGCCGACAGTTTCCTACACGTCCATACCGATTGCTAGCCCTGTGGATTTCAAATTGCACCATTACGTTCGAACTGCGAAGAGTTCTCGTGCCTGCCGAACTCTTACTGCACGCAGAGCTCAGCTTTGTTAGTCTATCTATGTGGACGAGAAAGCAATTCACGAGCGGATATCGGCGCTAAGAACCCAAATGGCTGAGATCCTAAAGGCGGATACGGAGCAGAGGCACAGCGCTCCACACTACGCCACAAAAAAAGCTGCCCACAAAGCCAGACTCGCAACATTGGAAAACATCAAACAAGAAATTGCATCTTTCTCCTTTCGACGGAAACCCCTATGAGACTGATAGACGTTACAAAAGCCTCGTTGATACTCCGTCCAGCTTGACCGTGATTACAACCGTCAGCCGAGAACAAGAACTGCGGGGCGCGCTGAACTCTTACTGCACACCGGTACTCCCAAACGTGGTCCTTCTGTCTGTGCGCTACACGGGGCTTGATTGCTAGAATGGAGTAGAATCCCAGCAAAACACATAGGGAGGTTTTCACGTGAGTAAAGAATCAGTTGCGCCCGAAACAGCCTCTGTGACACTGCCCGGCACCGTGGACAAGGTTATTAAAAGCCCTGACCCAAGTGAACCCGACAAGGCTCAGATTGTGGTGGAAGGAGCGGACGAGTTGTATCGAGAAATCCGCATCGACAACGCCTTGCAAAACGAAAAGGGCGAAGAGGTCGCACTCAAGCCTGGCACAGACGTCGATGTCACGGTCGAAGCCCCTGCGGAGGCCACCACTCCAAAAGTGGCCTGAGGAAAGTGTTGTCTACGCAGGTGCGGCGGGCTGCACACCAGCATCCTCATCGCAGTTGTGTCCTTCGAACGCAAGGTAAAAGCGCGAGTCGCCTGTTCGGTATTGGCCAGTGCTTCCTCGGAAGTCGAGAAGATCCGACCACACTGGTTACAGCGGCCAAACTTAGGCACCCGAAGGGCTGTCCTTAGGACCTGCGAGAGCACCTGCGGTAATCAGTGCCGCGGCGCACAAAGCTACGAAAGCGTGCAGCAGTATCCGGCGTTTCATAAGACCCTCCTGTGCGAGGCTTTCGCATCGAAGTTGCATAGGCCTGCTCTCTTGAAGAGCCGGTCAGACTAGAACCAGAGCAATTGCCGGTTGTCATTGCGCGGTCAAAAGGTTGTCAAATTTCGGGCTCGGCGGAGACTGCTCAACGAGTGGTCAAGGCGAAGGATTTGCGGCTCCACTATTGTGAGCCTAATTACACAAGTAGCCGACACGCCGTGAGAGCCAGATTTTTCTGGTTATTGGCGAAACCAGGCGATAGCGCTCAAATCCCCTAAATGAGTGAAATGGGGATTTTGCAACAGTACGCCAACTAGCTAATGAACTCTGGGGAATAGACGGTCGTTAGGGATAGACAGGTCGCTGGAGAGATTCCCGAAACGATGGCAGAGGCTGTTCGCCTTGCACATGTAGCACCATGTCATACTGATACCAAATATATGCTCGGGTGCCAGCCAGCTTGTCGTAGTTTTCGTTGAAGTATTTTTCTTAGGATTGGCCGTCAGGCACTGGGTTCGGCATAACCGCAATTACCATGGTCATCTTCCTCTGAGTCCGACGCATGAACTCTGGGTCTTTAAGACGCCAGTACGCAGCCGCGATGCGGTTTGCGCCGTATTCCGTAGCATAGTGGAAATCCTCTGTCTTATGCTCGCATGCTTGCCACCAATGACCAAGTTCATGGATGAACACCCAGTGATGCACACCGTCCTCGAAGGCTTGTTCCCCGGTGCGACCCTCACCTAGCATATCGGCCAACTTCGAAAACCGGGCCTGATCGTCGGGCGACAGAGCTGACCAAACCGCGATGTGCAATAGGTTTTTCTTGTCATCATAGTCGCCGTACGACGGTGGATTGTCGAGGATGATTGCGGGTGGGGGCAGACTGACTTTAAATCCCTCAGCCTTGATCTGACCGACAAAGGAGTCACGCAAGGCTACGAGTTCAGCGATTAGGGCATCGTTGGACGAAGCATTTGTGGACGCTGTCCCTGCGGTTTGAGCGGACGCGGTTGTGGCAAGAGCGGCCAAGAACGAGAGAGCGATGGTCAGTTGGATGCATTTGTGACGAAGCATGGGCAGATGCTAGCAAGTTCCCCTAAACGATGTCCACTTCGAGGGGGGTTGAGCGTAAATCGGGATTTTTCGCCAGTCATCGCTTCCGCGCTCATCTAAAGGAAGATGGAAAGGGGTCCACGAAAATGCTCGAAATGAGGCCAACGTTGCCGCACATCGTCATCCGAAGACCATACGAGCCTCTCTCAACGACCCGTTACGTTCGTTACTTGTACCTCCAAAAGTGTCGCCATACCATTACACCAAAGCTGGCGTGGGGATGTTCAGAGCAGCCATATTCGCGGTTTCGTTGGGTTTCCTATTGACCGGAGCGGACAACGCCGCAGGTCAGAGCAGTGATTACCAGGTTGTATCTGTTGCCAACGGAGGAACAATCAAAGGAACGGTCAAGTGGTCAGGACCGGAGCCCCACCCGAGCACCTTTCCTATCACCAAAGATCCGCAAATTTGTGACCCCGATTCGCACAAGACCCGCGATCTGGAACGGCTGATCATCGGTGCCCAGGGGGGCGTCGCAAATACGGTAGTCTTTATCAAAAGCATTTCCAGTGGGAAAGCGTTTGACTTGCCGCCCGCCCGACGTTCCCTTGACCAGCACCTGTGCCGCTACGAACCTCACATTTTACTGGTTCCGGAACATGAGGCGCTCCAGATGAAGAGCTCGGACGCCACGCTTCACACGATTCACATGGAAGGGGCCGCCACTTACAACCTCCCGTTTCCTTTTACGAATCAGACCGTTTCTCGTGACATGAACACTCCCGGCTTGGTCAATCTGAAATGCAATGGCGGACACGTTTGGATGAATGCCGAGATGTTCGTGGTGCCGCATCCCTACTACACCGTGACCGATGAGAGTGGTGCTTTCGAGTTAAGGGATGTTCCTCCGGGAGAGTACGAGATTGTCGCCTGGCACGAGGGTTGGCGAGTCCTGGGACGGCAGGCCTCCTTTGATGTTCTGACCGAAAAGAAAGTTGAGCGCCCGATCTTTTCCGAGCCACGGAGTTGGGAGAAACAGGTCAGTGTGGGTCCAAACGCAACTGCGGTTGCGACCTTCGTTATTTCCGCAAACTAACCACCCTTGCTCGCATTGAGTTCAGCGGGATTTGCGCTCCAGAACCCGATGGTGAGTGTGATCGAGAGTGGCTGTTGAAAACCCCCCTCTTTTGAAAAAACCGTCCCAACCGAGGGGTGGAAAATGTCACCAAAATCGAGAACGCCGTCGGAAATAGCCCGCGTTCGCTTGTCTAAGCGATTTCCCAAGAATGCTCGTCTTCGCCCTCAGGCTCCGAAATCCGCCACCGGTCGTGCTTTGTCAACGTGGGTGCTGATTAGGTTTTGAAATTGCCTGTGGGTGCTGAGATTCGCAGGGGAGGTTCAGTAAACCTCAGGTGCAAAAGGGGCAATCAATGAAGGTGAGAAATCGACCCTTATCGCGAAGACGATGGTTGGCGAGAAATCGCGATAACGCTCATTCACGGGGCTTGAGTGCTCTGGTGTTAACGCCAACTAACGATTTGCCTCCCACTGGAAGCACAGCTCAAACCCATCGGGGTCGCGCAAGTAAAGCTGCTTCATGCCGTATGGCGCCACTTTCGGTTCTTTCAAGTCGATTCCCTTGGCGTGCAGGTCGGCGTACACCGCATCAACGTCGGGAGCGCCGAAATAGAGTGTAGTGTCACGATGGTTCGCCACACGTCGCGGGTCGGGAGATAGCGGGCGCTTGTCGTATTCGTAGGCGGTGTTCAGCATCAAGTCCGTCCCGTTCAACCTCAGCCAGACCCAATTGTGGTTCGGCGCGGTTGTGTTCGCGTCGGTCGTTACGATCTGGAAACCGAGAACTTCGCAGTAGAACTTGAGTGACGTCGCCATGTCGAAGACCTGGAGCAACGGCGTCATCCCCTTAATGTCAACGGCCATATCGGACCTCCAGCCGGGAAGCGTGGCGAGGTGAAATTGTAATCCGCAGACACCATTCGCGCGAGTATGACTGTTGATAAATCGCCTCTCTGACAATGTCGGCCCGTGTCAAGCACTTTTCGAGCGCACTCCTGTATGCACTCAAAGAAGAGCGCCATTTCGCTCTCTTAGATGGTGTTGCCTTTTCCAACCGTAGGTTCGCTCGTAATCCGTTCAGGTCCGGACACTCGGTCCGACCCATGCATCACTTCGGTCGCACGCGCGATCATGATTACTACTTCGAACTCCTCAGTAAAAGAGGAGCGGGCTGCCCAATCAATAGCTCGATGTTCTACTGCCCATCACGGCCTGTTCCGAGCTGGCCCGCGTGCGAACCGAACTTTTTCACTTGCTCGTAATCCCATCCCTTACGCCACATCCAATACAGAGCAATCGCCAGGCGCCGCGCCATCGCCACCTTGGCGATCTTCCGACCCCGGCGGATCGTCAAGTAGAAATACTTGCTGCCGGGCCCCCTGCTCGATCAGGCAGTGAGTCGCGATTCTCGGTAGCTGCATCCAGAATTATGGCGCATACACCAGAAGGTGAAACGTACCCGGTATCGGCACCGGCCGCGGGTTCGGGCGGTCCTTTGTCGGCGCCGGCGCTTTTCCGAACTCGGCCGTATCGACGAAGATGCGCTGCGTCTTCGGATCGTACGCCATGGTCTTAGCACCCAACTCCGTCTTTACCTTGCCAGCTTCGCTGTAGTGGTCAGGCGAGTCCTCGTGAAAGATGTGGACCCAACCCTCGCGAGTCGACAGGAAGATCAGCCCCGTTGTCGAGTCGTACACCTCTGCATCGGCACCGCTGCTGATGGGAAATGACTGAATCACCTTGCCGTCGTCGGCATTCATCACTACGAACATCGCCGGTTCCCGGCCGGCGACGAACAGCCGTCGATGGTCGCGGTCCATGGCGATCGGTGCTGGTGCTCCGGCGGGAGCAATCGGCCAATGTGATTTCACTTTCAAACTGCGGGAATCAATCGCCAATACTTCGCTCTTATCTTCGAGATTGTTGTAGATAGTCCCCTGCCCGTCAGTCACGGCAAATTCCGGTCCGCCGCCCAGATCAATCGTGCCGACATCGTTTCCCGTTGACGGATCAACTGCTGTCGCGTTGTGGCTGTCGCCATTAAAGGTGAAAACATGCTTGGACGCGGGGTCGTAAATGATGCAGTCGGCGTCCGGCGCAGCAGTTGCCTCACCCACCACCTTCAGCGTCCTGAGATCGAATATGATCAGTTTGCCCTGCGCGCCGTCACTGATGAAGCCGCGTCCCACTTCGTGTACCACTGCCACACCGTGGCTCAGCTTCAGCCCGGAAATCTTTCCCTCTTCCTCACCCGTGTCTGCATTGACCACCAGCACTTCGCTCCCGTGCGATAGGTACAAGCGCCGTGAGTCGGGATCGAAGGTGATGTAATCGAAATACTCCCGGTCTCCCGGTGCAGCACCAAATTTATAGGTATTCGCCAGGTGATAGTTGATCGTGGTAGCGGCGAAAGCCATCACGCCGACCAGGATGGCGGCAATTAGGATGCGATTGCAAAATATCGATTTCATGAGCCTCCCTTTCACTGCTGAGATGTGGGAACCTGCGTCGGTTTCTCGGCTGCGATGATTGTGGGCACTCGTGCTGTTTTCATCACCCAGCCTCCCTCCAAAACATAATAACCACTCAACATGAATAGAACCTGAAGGGATATGGCAGGAAATTGCGCCAAAAGGAGTCCCTCAACGAGGGGGTCGGAAGAATCTCTTGCCGAATATCCCTATTACTCTTTCTGTCCCTGTTGGGCCCGAGCAGTTTGTCAACTAGGCAATCGTCTCAATTGGGGTAACATCGCGGTTACACTCATTTACCTGTCCAGCCATTCTAAAAGAGTGTAATCGCTGATTTCGCCAGTTGAAACGACCGCGATTCGCTACAAGAGTTGTTGTATAGCTCGCTGGAATGCGTGGATGCCCTCGGGGTTCTGTTTCTGCTCCCCTCATGTTCCGAATGGTAAAAAAAATGGACAGTGCCCCACCCGCAAGAATGCCACTTTAAGCTTCCCTTAAGGTTAATGGTGCATAGTGGTAGAGTCGCTTGGACCGGAAATGGGGCACTCTGGAGGCGACGTGAGAACGTCATCAAGGTTTCGGTGGAGTGTGAAGATGACACACCGGAATCAGTTGCAGGAGCTACCTCATTTCAACGACAAATGCTCACTCCACAAGGCTGCTGCTTGAATCGGTTCGAAATTTGCTTCTCAATCAGGAGAAACATGAAAACGAAAACGATTGCATTGAGTCTGGTGCCGTGGTTTGTCGGGGCAGCGGTGTATTTCGCCGCCGCCGCCAACATGATGGGCACGTGGAAGCTGAACGAGGCGAAGTCAAAGTTAGGGCCAGGGGCGCCCAAGAACAACACCGCTGTCTACGAGGCTGCGGGTGACAACGTGAAAGTCACAATCGATGGCACAGACAAGGACGGCAAGCCGACGCATAACGAGTGGACCGGCAAGTTCGACGGGAAAGACTATCCGGTCACCGGCGATCCGACCTCAGACGCGCGGTCGTATACCAAGATCGACGACCGCACGTTGGGATTTAACGTCAAGAAGGGCGGCAAGGTCACCACCAGCGGTCGCATCGTCATCTCTACTGACGGCAAAACCCGCACGGTGACCGCGAGCGGAACCGATCCTTCAGGCCAAAAGTTCCACGCTACTTCGGTATACGACAAGAAGTGAACCATTCGCAGCTTTGACCGACAACACCGAGTGCCCGCCCTTCCGCTCGAAAAACACTGGCGGAGGATTGTTCAAGCCGCGAGGGGTCAACTGTTGAGAGAAGTCGCCATTTCACTGATGGACCTGCCCAGCCAATTCTCGAGGAGTGTAATGGCCTCCTTTGAAAAGAGCCGTAACTCACTGCAAACAGGGGTTGGCGTACAGCCTCTTTTCATGCTTGGTCGTGACCGGAGTCCGGTCATGCTGACCTGTTCACGCCAGTTGACCGGGGCGCATAAGGGTCCTGAGGCAGTCAGTCATGCATAGCTCCTCTCGGTGTGCGCGATGCGAGGGAACGGGCAGAT
>Ga0210403_10003028_pt1 | contig 14917 bp, 12 predicted proteins | sample IncBWC19MmetaG_FD_150863 | JGI IMG/M metagenome (GOLD analysis project Ga0210403, IMG submission 150863) | Forest soil microbial communities from Barre Woods Harvard Forest LTER site, Petersham, Massachusetts, United States - Inc-BW-C-19-M | ecosystem: Environmental > Terrestrial > Soil >... | reverse complement strand
AACGGCGTGGCTTCATCGTTGTTTCCGGGCAGGTTGTTATTTCAGGAAAGGCGGTTCCAAGAAAAAAAGACTATTACGGCAACGACGGCACGCTGGAGCTGAAACCGGGGCAGCAACTTCAGAATGTCACAGTGAAGATGGCTCCACGGGCGATCCTCTCCGGCCGGGTTCTGGACGAGTACGGTGACCCGGTGGTGGGCTTATATGTAGAGGTATTGATGCTGGCGCCACGAACCCTGGAGACCCGCCGCTGGCCACCGGCTCTCACGAATGACCGTGGCGAATTCCGTCTCAGCGTGCCCCCGGGCAAGTATTACCTTGAGGCGCAGCCACAGTTGCAGTTCGAGCCATCACAGGAGTTGCACTCTGCGAATACGATTGCAACCAAATACCTGAGGACCATGTACCCCAGCGCCACTGACGTTTCAACCGCCATACTTGTGGCAGCCAGGCCTGGAAGCGAAACTAGCGGCCTTGACATTCACCTGGCATGGGCGCCGTTGCCAGATCGGGTACTGAGCATCACTGGCATAATCCGGGGTGTTCCGGACGGCGCTGAAGCCATCGTGGATGCGGAATGGACTGAGAGTCCCTCGGAGCGAATCGACACGATCACTCCAGACCGGGCGGTCCCATCCACCTTGAAGGCCGGGGAATTTCAGATCCGGCATCTGGCGCCGGGGCACTACAGAATCCTAGCCCGGTGCGATGCAGGAGGGCACAAACTGGAGAGTGCGATCATCGAGCTTCCTCTGACGGATTCCAACATCGAAAATCTCATCCTGGTACTCGCGCCCGGAGCCGAGGTCACGGGCAGGATCCAATGGCCTGTGCCATCATTGCCTCCAAACAAGGGTAAAAGAGCAACGGTGACACTGGATACGGTTGAACGACAAAGCTTCAGCCACTGGCAAACCGGCGAGGTAGCGCCTGACGGCACCTTCAAAATCAGCGAAGTTTTTCCGTCCCGTTATCGCGTGCAAGTGCAGCCTCTGCTGGAAAACGCATACATCAAGACGGTAGGCATGAATGGCAGGCCAGTTGAGGATGGCATTCTCGATTTCACCAACGGCGCCGATGGAGCGAGTTTGAAGATTACGGTAAGCGCCAACGGCGGCCAGGTCTCCGGCCGGGTCGTGGACCAAGAAGGAGAGGATTCGTCATCCATCGGCGAAGTGGTTATGTTCCGCGAACAGGAAGGCGTTGTTGATTTTGATCATTTGTACAGCACCGAAAGGAACTCTGACGGCCGGTACGTCATTCACGGTCTGCCGCCCGGCAGGTACAGGCTCCTGGCCATTCCCAGAGGGATTCCAACAAACAAGGCGCGGGGGTTCGAAGAGTTCATAAAAAGAAACCACCCCAGCATTGGAACCAATGAATTTCTGAACCAGCACCGCCGCAGCGGGGAAGTCATTGATATCAAAGAGGGTGACAATATCTCAAAGATTTTAAAGGTCACCGGCAAGGATTCCGATGATACGGAGGAGTAGCATCGTTTCGAGCCTGTCCCTGGCTTTCTTGCTGGCTGGCGCCATGGCTCATGCGCAAAGCCGCTCCTCCACGGAGCTGAAACCCGCAAGCGTCGCCGGTCGTGTTACCAACAGCCTGACCGGCGATCCGTTGGCCCACGCGCACGTGGCTCTGCGAGGCGAGCCAGCAGTGTGGTATGACATGCACGCCGATGAATATATTGCCACTACCACTGCGGACGGGAGGTTCTCGTTCAAGTCGGTTACTCCGGGAACCTACACGGTGATCGTGGAGCGGCGTGGCTTTGGACCGCTGGCGGACGAACATAAGAATTACCAGACACTGGAACTCAAGCCTGGCGACCAAATCCAGGACATGGCACTTCAACTGGTTCCCGACGCCGTAATCACCGGGCACGTGGTGGATGGCCAGGGTCTGCCCGTGGAGCATATCGTTGTACGCGCCGAGGGTGGCGCTTCGCCGAGCGTTACGTTCACCGACGATGAAGGGGAATTTCGCCTCGGAGGCTTGCGGGCCGGCCGATACCTCATTAAAGCCGAGGCCTATTCCCAGCCTTTGCCTCCAGAAATCCGGACAGACGGCACAGTCGCGGTCAGGTACGGTTCAACCTATTTCCCGAGTTCAACCAGCGCAAAGTCTGCCGAGCCAGTACAGGCGCGCGCCGGACAGGAAACGCGCGGAATTGATATCAAGCTCCTGCCCGCCTCCTTCCTCCACGTCAGTGGCGTCTTGTCCAATGTTCCTGGGGATAAACAGCCCTGGGTAATCCTAGATAGCGGGAGCCCCACAGCCATGCCGCCTGTACGAGTTGCCGGGCCTGGTTTCAAGTTCGCGTTCTGGCAGGTTCCCCCAGGACATTATCAGCTATTCATAGGCAATAGGTTCTTTCAACGAAGCGCACCGGCGGAAATCGACCTCGAGTCGTCCAGCATCGAGGGCATCCATCTGGTCTATGCCGAGCCGCTGGAACTGAAGGGGCATGTTCAAGTTGAAGGAGGCGCACCTATGACGAGCCGGTCGAAATTCTTTCCGGTGCTGTTGTTCCAACCGCTGGGTCTCACGGAGAGATCGGGTTCCCTCGACCATCTCGGAGCAGAGACTGCATTCATCGACCCTGATGGCAGCTTCGAAACGGGGAATATTCCCCCAGGCCGTTATCATCTGGTTCTGGAAAATCTGGCTGAGAATCTTTATATCAAGTCCGCGAGCCTAGGAGAATCCGAATACAAGGACGGCGTCCTGGATTTGCACAGCAGTGCCTCCCAGACGGCGCTGGAAATCGAACTGGGCGTCAACGGCGCTCGCATTTCCGGCGTGGTGCGCGGTCAGCAGGGGCCGGTCGCAGGAGTTGAAGTCGCCCTGTTCTTCGACGATGAATATGGTTTCGATCTGGCGGGCAAGGCCGTCACCGAAGCAGGCGGCCACTATGCCTTCCATGGGATCGCACCCGGAAAATACAACCTGGTTGCGTATGACCCTAAGATCTTAGACAGGGTATGGTCCAGCGACACGCTGGCGCTCTATCAAGGCGGGAAGGAAAAAATCGATGTCGCTGAAAATGATAATATCTCGCAGGACCTGAAGCTGCTGACCTCGCAGTAAGATCACTGGCACTGAGGAGCCTCACTCTTCTGAATTCCATTTTCTCCAGTCTGCAGAAACTACCGGGTGGCCAGCGAAGCGGAAGCGCAACCGGCTGGCGGACGCGACTGCGCGCCCTGAGATCCATCGTTGAGTTCCTGCGCCTGGCGTGGTCAACGCATCGGGGTTTTGCCGCCGCCACGGCCGCGTTGCGCCTGTTGCGCGCGCTGGTTCCACTGCTGGGCCTGTGGATCGCCAAGCTCATCATCGACACGGTGGTGGCGGCACGGCTGGGACATGGCGAGATCCGCCGCCTGTGGCTGCTGGTGGCCGCGGAGGCAGTGGTGGTGTTCACCGGGGAAGCCATGGACAAAGCTTCCCTGGCAGCCGAGACCCTGCTGGGCGATCTGTGCTCCAACCGCATCAACGAGCGGCTCATCGAACATGCGGCGTCGCTCGACCTGCGCCACTTCGAAGACCCGGCTTTCTACGACCAGCTCGACCGCGCCCAGCGGCAGATTACCGGACGCATCGGCCTCATTCCGCAACTACTTTCGTTGACGCAGGATACGCTGGTGTTCGCGTCACTGGCGGCCGCCATCGGTTTCTATAGTCCGTGGCTGCTGGGGCTGCTGGTGGTGGCCGTCCTTCCGGGATTCTTCGGCGAGACGCATTTCACCTCACTGGAATATGCGCTGCTCTATCGTATGACGCCGGAGCGGCGGCGGCTTGATTACCTGCGCTACCTGAGCGCCAGCGACCGCACCGCCCGCGAAGTGCAGATGTTCGGTCTGGCTTCATGGCTGAAGGGCCGCTATCAGAGGCTGGCCCGGCGGCTGTTCGAGGAAAATCGGCGGCTGGCCTTACGCAAAGGCGCCGCCTCGGTTGCGCTTTCACTATTCGGATTGCTGGGCTACTACGCCGCTTATGTGGTCGTTCTGGGACGCGGGTTCTACGGAACCATCAGCCTTGGCACGCTCACATTTCTGGCGGCATCGTTTGTCCGCAGCCGCGATGTGACCCAGCGCCTGCTGACCACCGGCGGCAATATCTTCGAGCAGTCGCTTTATCTGCAAGACCTGTTCGAGTTCTTCAAGATGCAGCCGGAAATCGTTTCACCGCCGGGAGCGCCCGCGGTTCCGGCGCCGATGCGCGCGGGTGTTGTGTTTGAAGACGTGGGCTTCCAATACCCGGGAAGCAGTGTGTGGGCGGTGCGGCATATCAATCTGCGTATGGCGCCGGGCGAGCGCATCGCGCTCGTGGGCGAGAACGGCGCGGGCAAGACCACGCTCACCAAGCTACTGGCCCGGCTCTATGACCCCAGCGAAGGCCGTATCCTGATCGATGGCATCGACCTGCGGCAATACGATCTGGCCTCGGTGCGGCGCGCCATCGGTATTATTTTCCAGGATTTTGTCCGCTACGACCTGCAGCTCGGCGAGAATATCGGAGTGGGTGAAATCAGCCGCGTGCAGGCATATCTTGATGGCCTGCTGGAGCGGCCTTCCAGCGATGCAGACAACTTCAGCAGTGATCCGGCCATCGTGGCGGCCGCGCAGAAATCGCAGGCGGATGAGCTGACACGCCATCTTCCCTTCGGTTACCGGCAGATGTTGGGCCGCCGCTTTGAAGGCGGGGTGGATCTTTCCGGGGGCGAATGGCAGAAGGTGGCGCTGGCGCGCGCCTACATGCGCAACGCCCAGGCACTGATTCTCGATGAACCGACGGCGGCACTCGACGCGCGCGCGGAGTATGAGACCTTCCAGCGCTTCGCCGGGCTGACCGCGGGGCAGATGGTGTTGCTGATCTCGCACCGCTTTTCCACGGTACGCATGGCCGGACGCATCCTCGTTTTGAAAGACGGCGGCATCGTCGAGCAGGGTACGCACGGCGAACTGGTGGCGCGCGGAGGTTTGTATGCGGAGTTGTTCGCTTTGCAGGCGGAGGGATATCGTGCGTAGGGGAATCCATGCCTCTCTTTGACGCCACGGCCGCACAATTCGACCTGCATCGGGCCTTTCCCGAAGGCATCGCGGAGGCCATTCGCCGCGCGGTGTGGTCTTCGGTGAAGGTTGATCACCCGGCTCGCGTTCTCGATCTGGGCGCCGGCACCGGACGCATTGGCCGGGCCTTTGTCGCCGCTCATGACGCCTACTTCGGCGCCGATCTTTCGCTGGGGATGTTGCAGGAATTCAAGGCAAGCATGGTCGAGGCAACGCCGGTTCTCGTACAGGCCGATGGTGACCGGCTGCCTTTTCCCGGCGAGACCTTTGCCATCGTCATGCTCATCCAGGTGCTCAGTGGCGTTGAGGACTGGCGCGGTCTGCTCAGTGAAGTCCGCCGCGTTCTGCGGCCTGGAGGTTATATCATCGCAGGGCACACGGCCATGCCCGGGGAAGGCGTGGACCGCCGGATGAAGGCCCGCCTGAATGAAATTCTCGAGCGCATGGGAGTGGAGTCGCGGCGCGGGCGTCATCGCCGCGATGCAGCGCTGGTCTGGCTCGAGGAGCATGCCCGCCACCATCGCCACTGTGTCCCCGCTTCGTGGAAGGCGGAACGCACTCCGAGACAATTCCTGGCCCGTCATCGTACTGGCGCGCAATTCTCCGCTCTGCCCCTGGAAACCCAGGCTGCCGCTCTGGATGAACTGACCGATTGGGCTTTTGCCGAGTTCCAATCTCTCGACGCGGTGTTTCACCAACAGCATTCCTTTGAACTTGACATTTTTGAATTCTGAAGAAAGAAGAAAAGAAAAACCGGGAGACGAATGACAACTATCGACAAGAATGCAGTCTTAAGCCCCCTAGGCCATCAACTGGTGGAAGGCTCATTGACCGACGCCGCCATCATGCGGGCCACGGAAGCCACACCCAACTTCGCCATTCTGCCCTGGGTCAACGTGGTCAAGATCGGCGGACAAAGCATCATGGACCGCGGCCGCAGCGCAGTCTATCCGCTGGTGGAAGAGATCGTGGCCAATATGGCCCACCACAAGATGATCCTGGGCACAGGGGCGGGCACACGCGCCCGCCACATCTACAGCCTGGCCATCGATCTGGGCCTGCCGACGGGCGTGATGACCGTACTCGGAACGGCCGTAGCCTGGCAGAACGCGCAGATGCTGCACTATCTTCTCGCCCAGTACGGCGTGCCCTTCATCGAGCCGGAAGGCTTCAGCACCCTGCCGCACTACCTGATGGAACGCAACGCGGTGATCTGCCAGGGCATGCCGCCGTACAAACTGTGGGAGCATAATCCGGCCACCGGTAGGATTCCTCCGCAGCGCACCGACACCGGCTGCTACCTGATTGCCGAGGTCTTCGGCGCGCGCCGCATGATCTATGTCAAGGACGAAGACGGGCTGTACACCGCCGATCCCAAGAAAGACCCGTCGAGCCAACACATTCCACGCATCAGCGTGGAAGAGCTGCTGGCCCGCGATTATGACGACCTGATCGTCGAACGGGCCGTCTTGGAAATGATGATGCGCGGGCGGAACCTGCGCGAGATCCAGTTCGTCAACGGCCTGAAGCCCGGCCAACTCACGGCCGCCCTGAATGGCGAGCCGGTCGGCACCATCATTTATCGCGCTACTTCCAACAGCAGCGACAACGGAGACAGCAAATGACCCCCACTCAACCCGGCGCCCAACATGTAGCCTCGCGCCTGATGCGCGAATCCCTGGTCGATAAAGGCGTATTGGCCTCGACCGAATCCAAGGTCACAGCCATTCTGCCGGATGTGAATGTCATACAGATCGGCGGGCGGTCGATCATCGATCGCGGACGCTCAGCCCTGCTGCCGGTCCTCGATGAGATCATCGCCAACCAGGCGCAGCACCGCATGATCATCGGCGTAGGCGCGGGCGTCCGCTCGCGGCATATCTTTTCCGTGGGCCTCGATCTCGGTCTGCCCACCGGCGCACTGGCCACGCTCAGCGCCAAAGATTCAGCCCAGAATGCTTACATGGTTTCCTGCCTGCTGGCGAAGTATGGCTTTGTCTATCTGGAAGCGCCATTCGTGGTGCAGCTTCTGCCCGCCATGCTGGCGGCTGCACGGGGCGCGGTGTTCAATGGCATTCCGCCCTATGCACTATGGGAGCATCTGCCGGCCGTGGGAAAGCTGCCGCCTCATGGGAGTGACGCCGGGTCGTACCTGGTGGGCGAGGTCTTCGGAGTGCGCAAGGTAATCTTCATTAAAGACGTCGATGGTCTCTACACGGCTGACCCGAAGCTCGATCCTGAAGCCACGATGATTCCCGCCATCGGGGCCGCTGATCTGTTGAAGAAGAATCTGGCCACGCTTCCCATCGAGCCCATTGTGCTCGAATTATTGGGCCGCGCTAAGCTGATGCGCGAAGTCCAGATCATCAACGGCCTGACACCCGGTAACCTGACTCGCGCGCTGGCGGGGGAGGCTGTGGGGACAACGATTCATGCCTGAGCAGGCAAGAACTGAAATCTACCACGGAGGCACGGAGTCACGGAGAAAAACAAGGCATTGAAACACAGCGCAACGAGTTGCAACGAAAACCTTTGAAACACAGAGGAACAGAGGCAACAGAGGTTTTTGGGGAGTGAGGCGGCACAAGAATTGTCGTAGATCGCGACGATTGTGAGTATTAGTGACACTCCCGGCAGCAACAACTCTCATTCGCGTGTATTCGCGTTCATTCGCGGCTAGTGGCCTTTCATCCGGAGTGCGCGAAGGCGGGCGCCCGTAAAATCTCAAGGCCCTCTAATATCGGCACAAAATGTGACCTTGGTACTAGAATGCTTTCATGGCAAAGCTGACATTAGTCTACGGAATGCGTCTTCTGCCCGAAGGCGAAGTCAAAGGGCTCGGCGAAGCTCCGATTCAATTGGCCAACGGACGCGAGGCCCATGTGACCATGCACCTTCTTGAGGGCAGTAAAGAAGAGATCGAAGCACAGTTGCGGCAGAGCGTGGAGGCGTTCTTCGACCTTTATCCGGAGATATGAAGACCAAAGGCCGCGCCGCCTGCCGCAGCCAAGAGGGATGGGCGCAGGCCGCGCCGGTCCTTAGCTGACCCTAATGCTGCGCGTGGATTGGTACTCATGGAGAATCTGAGCTAAAGCTCCGGCCTCGATTGGCCGATTATATGAGTTGAGGCAGGCAAATCCATGATTCCCGATTCCGCGCCGCTTCCGGGAGCTTCGGAACCGGCGGCAGTTTCCAAACCGGCAGCTCCCATTCCGGCAGTTGCCGCCGCCCCTCAGCCTGTGATTTCAACCAACGCGATGCTCACCGCGATGCTGCAGGCCGCGCCCCAGGTCAGCGATCTGATCTTTTCTCCGGGTAGGTTTCCACAGGTGGAGGTCAACGGAGCGTTAATAGCTGTGCGAGTGGGCAATCTGCCCGCTTTGACCGCCGCGGACACACAGCGCATCGCCGCCGACATCATGGCCGGCAATCAAAAGGGCGCCGACATGCTGCGCGACCAGGGGGCCTGCGACGTTTCTTACAGCGTCCCGGGGAAGTCACGCTTTCGCGTGAATATCTTCACCCAGCGAGGCACATGCGCGATCGTGATGCGCGCGATTCCTGGAGGTATTCCTAGCTTCGATTCATTGAAGTTGCCGCCGCAACTGAGGGAGATTGTCCAGCTCAAGAACGGGATTGTCCTGGTCACAGGGCCGACCGGCTCGGGGAAGTCATCCACACTGGCTTCCATTGTGGACCTGATCAATGAAACCCACTGCTACCATATTGTCACAATCGAAGATCCCATCGAGTTCATCCACAAGCACAAGAAAAGCACGATCCACCAGCGGGAGTTGCACAGTGACACCCCAAGCTTTAGCCTGGCGTTGCGCGCCGCCCTGCGGCAGGCCCCCAAAGTAATTCTGGTAGGCGAGATGCGCGACCGGGAAACCATGGAGATTGCGCTGGAAGCTGCCGAAACCGGGCATCTGGTGCTTTCCACGCTGCACACCGTCGATGCCTCCAAGACCGTGGAGCGGATCATCGGCGCCTTCCCGCCCGCGGAAGAACAACTGATACGGACACGCTTGGCCAACTCCTTCCGCTGGATTGTCTGCCAGCGCCTGATGCCCCGGAAAGATGGCGCCGGACGCGCGGCCGCCTTCGAGATCCTGCGCTCCAACCAGCGCACCCGTGAATACCTGGAGAAAGGCGAGCGCGAAGGAAGGTCGATACTGGACGCCATCCGCGACGGCGGGCAGGACGGTATGCAGTGCTTTGACGACGAACTGGAAAAAATGGTGCGCCATGACCGCATCAGCCGCGAGACTGCGCTGGGCTACGCCACCAATCAGGGCAATCTCATGCTGGCGTTGTCGGAGATGAGCGCAGCCGGAGCTGTCGAAGCTGCCCCAGTCAAACCCCAAGCCGGGCACCTGCAGGACGATCTGCTGGAAACCACATCTACGCCGTATCTGGTGCCGTGAGCGGTGTCTATTCCGGCGGCCAGCACCATCAAAATCGATATAAAATATCGCATCAGCGTCTCCTTGCAGGGCAGGCCAGTCTAATTTCACGCCAGCGAGCGCAGACGCGGACAAACCCGGACCGCCGAAGCGGACCGTGGAGGGCGCCTGACGAAGATGAAATGGAAATCATTACTGCTGCTTGCCATGCTGCTGCCCGCCGGGCTTCTTGCCCAGACGAACTGTGATGAAGGCGCGGGACCGCTCGATCCGGCGTTGCCCAAAGACATTACCCCGCATGACATGATTGAAAAGTTCTCGGTCAAGGAAGGTCTCTTCAAGGAAGCGCAGACCGGCTATTCCTTTACGCAGGATGTCACGGTGCAGACCGTCGCCGGCGCTGCGGTGGATGGTGAATTCCGGCGCGTCTCGAAGATCAGCTTCGCGGGCGGCGTGCGCATGGAGCAGGTGGTCTTGGCGCCGTTGAATACGCTACGCCGCGTTTCCCTGTCAAAGCAGGATTTCGAGGACATCGACCATCCCCGGTTATTTTTTCTTGATCCACAGGGCCTGCCGGAGTACAACGTGCTCTATGCCGGCCGGCAGAAAGTGGATGAACTCGAGACTTTTGCCTTCGACGTTACTCCCAGGCAGATACAGCCGGAGAAGCGCTATTTCCAGGGCCGCGTGTGGGTGGAAGCCCACGATCTGGCGGTGGTGAAATCCTGCGGCAAGAGCGTCCCTGACCCCAAGCCGAAAATTGAAAAGAAGAAGCGGAAGAAGCGCGACCAACAGGTGCAGGAAGAAGTGTCGCCTACGTTTGTGATCTACCGTGAGTTGATTGACGGCCAGTATTGGTTCCCGGCGTATACGCGCTCCGACGACGATCTGCAGTTCTCATACTCCGAGACTGTACACATCCGCGAAGTCATCAAATACCAGAACTACACGCGCGGGGCAGATGCAAGCAAGAGCAAAGGCAATTAGCCGCGAATGCACGCGAATCAACGCGAATAAAAATTTGCAGCAAAAGAAGAAAGCAGACTGTAACTCTGGGTAAGGACGCTGAGAATGGGTTTGGAAAGCAAATCTCACGGTGGTAAGCTGTCAGCGTCCGGGCAACGCGGCAACTATGCGGTCTCGGCGTGCATCCAACAGTCATTAAGCGATTGCAAAGGAACCTCTCATGAATCGACGGGGCCCCCTGCGGCAAGCAGGCATTATCTTCTTTCTGGCGATGCTGCCATCCATTCTGTGGTGCCAGACCAACTGTGAAGAAGGCCGGAGTCCGCTCAACCCGGCCCAGCCCCAGGGCATTACTGCCGAGGAAGTCATCGGGAAGTTCGCGGCCAAAGAAGCGATTTTCAAACTGGCCCGCAATAACTATACGTATACGCAGGATATTACCGTACAGACGCTGGAAGGGAACACTGTCGATGGTGAATATCGGCAAATCTGGGACGTCACCTACGACGACAAAGGCAATCGCCTTGAAAACGTTACCTACGCCCCCGCGGACACGCTGACGCGGGTTTCCATGAGCCGCGAAGACTTTGCCGACATCCGCGACCGGTTGCCTTTCGTGCTCACCACCGAAGACCTGCCTTCCTATAACGTCCTCTACAGCGGGCAACAGCATGTGGATGAGATCGACACCTACGTTTTCGAGCTGGCCCCCAAGGAAATCGAGAAGGGCAAACGTTACTTCCAGGGCCGCGTGTGGGTCGACAATCGGGACTTCCAGATCGTCAAGACCTGCGGACGCAACGTACCCGACATAGGGGGCCTCAATAAAAAGAAAAAGAAAATCGACGCCAGTAGAGAGAACCTGTCACCCGCGTTCGTGACCTACCGCGAACAAATCGATGGCGTCTACTGGTTCCCCACGTACACGCGCGCCGACGACATGCTGCATTTCAGCAATGGCGATGTACACATCCGGGAAATCATCAAGTACACAAAATACAAACGCTTTGGATCGAGGACCAAGATAACCTTCGAAGGCGAGGCGCCGCCCGAGCGGAAACCTCCGGTGAAGAAACCATAAGCAAAAGCAAGGGCTTCACCACGGAGGCACGGGAGAGACAAAAGATTGGTAATCGGGTAATTGATAATCGGGTAATTGAAAATCTGGACCCTGCCAATTCATGTAAGTTCCGGGTAGTGCCAAATTAGGACACTACCAAGTTCCAGACAAATGCAGAATTGCCGGAGGGCGTAGCTCTTCAATTGCCCGATTATCAATTACCCGATTACCAATCTTCTGTTCTCTGTGGTGAAGCCTTTAGTTTTGCTTATGCCGCGGCGGCGTTCATTGCCATGCGGTGGGCGGCTTGCTGGATGAACTTCTTCATTACCGTGGCCCAGATCGCCTGTTTGCGTTCGGCGCCGGCTTTGCCGCTTCGTCCCTGGGCGAACATGCCCAGCAGGGCCTTCATCTTTAGCACGCTGAGCACCGCGATTTCTGATCGCGTTACACCGTAGGCTTCGACAAAGCTTTCCTGCACGCGGCTGGTGATCTGGCGGTCGCAGAATGGATATTTCTCCAGGGCTTCCACCGCAGCCAGAAAGACCGCCGCATCTTCGAGCGAACTGCCTCGCCGCTTCATCGCGGCAAAGTTGCTGAATCCCGCACCCTGGTCCGACACCAGAACATTCAGCGGAGTGAAGTCGTTCAGCACGGCGGAGGTGGGCAGCGGCTTGCGGCTGTGGGCCAGCGCTTTGCGGGCACTCTCCATGATCTTCCCGATTGAAGCATCGTCGAGGCCTGCGGCCCGGCAGAGCTTGCAGGCCTTGGTAAGGTTGTCGATGATCTCATCGGCATCGGTTGGTTCAGGCATGTCGGCGCTGGCCCGGTGAAAGGCCCGTAGCCATTCTCCCGCGCAGCGGGCCACTTGGGCAATGCTTCCCAGGTCAGCATAGCCTGGCAACAGTGCCGCCTTCATGATGATCGGCTGCATGGGGAGTCCAGAGAGCTTCTCGGTCACCACTGCCCCATGTTGGCTGAAGTCCCCTAGCGGACGCGGCACCCCAGTCAGCTTCTTCTTCAACACCTGCCGTACATACTGAAGGTTGGCGTTTTCCGTCTTGGCCACTGCGCGAGCGTTGCCGCCGCATTTATTGGGACGGTAGATTTTGATCGCCAGCTTTGCACTGCCACCTTCAAAATCGGCGTAGGCATGGTAAAGAAAGTGGTCCTTCTTGGGCACGTGGCCCACGGCGCGGAGGTCCTTGAAGCAGCCCCATTGCGGGAACTCCTGTGTAGCAACTTCTCCCAGTTCGCCGCGAATCAGATCCAATGCTTTCTCAGCCATTGTCCGCTCCTGTTCCAAATGAGAAATCTGAATGGTGTCAGTTTGGTTTGAGAGAGCAGTTTGTGTGCCAATTTGGAAAACAGCCGGCCGGTCTCGTAACTTGTTCAGGGAGAATGACAACCCGTGAGGCTGTGGAAATGACTGCCCAGCGTGGTGAGTACTTAAGTTCTCACTTTAGGCAGATGGTCTCTCAGGTTTGGTAATTGAGTGAGGAAGGGGATGAGTAATTTGGTAATTGAGTAATTTGGTAAGTGGGTAATTTTGCTTTGATATGCTTTGAAAATTGATACATCCGCCGTATGGCAGGTTTTCAATTACCAAATTACTAAATTACCCAATCACTCAAACTCTCGTCACCGCTTAATAAAACAGATACTTTCTCCACTTGTTGTCCGACCGGCCGATCATGCGCATGATGTGGCGGCTGGTGTGCAGGGTGAAGGGACGGGGTTCCTTCGTGAGCCGCATATCGGTTTCGATCAGCAGATGGTTGCCTTTGCGGCGATTGCAGTCATGGCAGCAGGCCACCAGATTTTCCCAGCTAGACGAGCCGCCGCGCGAGCGCGGGACGACGTGGTCCAGCGTCAATTCTCCCGAAGGCAGTACGACGCCGCAATACTGGCATGTATTGCGGTCGCGCAGCAGGATGTTCTTGCGCGACAGGGCGCGCGTCTGGTGCGGGATGCGCCGGTACTCAAGCAGCCGGATCACCGAAGGCACACGCATGACCAGGCGGGCCGCGTGCAGCAAGTTGGCGTTTTCTTCTTCCGGCATGGCCAAGCCTTTGAGCACCAGCACAATCGCCCGGCGGGCGGCGCAGATGTTGATGGGCTCATAAGAAGCGTTCAACACCAGCACCGGAGCCTGCATAAGCATGCTCTTGCGTACACGGGGTTGCTGCTCTTCCGGGGGATCGCCGGGGCGAGGCTTGTTCCTGCTTTTCTCCTTAGGTCTCATATCGCGCATGGCCCTTTCACCTCCTGCTGCTGGCTACTGGCTCTTAGCCCTTAGCCTTTAGCTCTTAGCCCATCTCTCGTTCCCGAGCCTTTTGACTGCTGGCTGTATTCTTCCCGGCAATTCGCGTTCATTCGCGTTAATTCGCGGCCAACTGCATCGCCGCTTCCACGGCAAAATCCGCCGGTTGAAACGGCGTCTCGCGGATGGCCCGGACCACGGTCGCGACCCATACTTCCTTGGCCCCGGCGCGCAACAGCACGCGCGCACATTCGCCCGCGGTGGTTCCGGTCGTCATCACATCATCCACTACCAGTATGCTCCGATCGCGAATCCGCTCGGCGCGAAAGACCTTGAACGCCCCGCGCAGATTGGCGCGTCTCTGGTGGCGGGTGAGTCCCGTCTGGGAAGAAGTGTCACGGGTACGGGCCAGGCATCCGGTCTCTAATTGGATGCCCGTTGCCCGGCGCAGGCGCACAAAAGCGCGCGCAATCTCCTCTGCCTGGTTAAATCCCCGGCTGCGGTTCTTGCCTTTAAACAGCGGTACCGGAATGACAACCAGCGGCTCGGGCAAGGCCACGCCCGCCAGCGCTTCAACCAGGTAACGCCCCAGCAGAGGCGCAACCGAATGCACAGCTTCATACTTCAGCAGGTGTACCAACTCGCGCAGTTCGCCGTCATAAGCCCCATAGGCAATCGCCCGGGCAAAGGGCGGCGTGGCGCGGCGGCAGATTCCGCAAAGCGGTCCATCAGGAGTCAAAGTATGCTCGCTGACCAGCTTCTCGCCGCAAGCGCGGCAGAGTATCCCCGATAGAGGCGTAACCCGCGCAAGGCACGGACCGCAGACAGGGATTCTGGAGATTTCAGTCAGGGGCGCATCGCAGATGCGGCAATCGGAGGGAAACAGCACAGAAAACAGGCCGTCGGCAGCGGCCTTGAGCACGCGTGGAACCCGAATTTGGCTTCCGCTACTGCTGAAGACGACCCTCCTCTAAAACTTCTGAGGAATCTACAGGATCTCAGTATAGCCCGGTTGCGTGATCGGGTGCAACGCGGCCGTAGAGACGGCAGCGATTCCGCAAATGATTGGGCAAAGGCGAGGGAAGGGTGCATAGGGAGCGGATCAAGGGCCATGGCAGAAAAGAAGAGGAGATTCGCGTAGCGG
>Ga0210403_10003027_pt1 | contig 14921 bp, 12 predicted proteins | sample IncBWC19MmetaG_FD_150863 | JGI IMG/M metagenome (GOLD analysis project Ga0210403, IMG submission 150863) | Forest soil microbial communities from Barre Woods Harvard Forest LTER site, Petersham, Massachusetts, United States - Inc-BW-C-19-M | ecosystem: Environmental > Terrestrial > Soil >... | reverse complement strand
CACGTGATCAGGAAAATGGTGGCTTTGTCATGCGCGCCCACCAAGTCCTGGAGAGTCGACAGAGTAACGAACAAGCGCGCGCCTTTTCCATGCTCAATGATGGCTACCACGTGCCAATCATGATTCAGGACTCTGTACGTGTCGCCGACTTTGATGTGTTTTGCCTTTGCCGCCCAGTCATCAATGAGCAGATCATCCGGGCTTTCCAAGTCATGGCCTTCGATAAAAATGAATCCACCCGAGACCGCGCGAAAACTCTCCGGCTCGATCCCCCAAATGGTCTCGATCACACCTGCGGAATTGAACTGAAGTAGTGCCGGGGCCGCGGCCTGAACGTATTTCAATTCCGCCACTTTTTCGCCAATCTTTATCGGCATGGGCGCGCCGGTCATACCGATGAAAATGGAAGCAGCGGGCGGTTGAATCATGACGTCGGCTCCGATGCCCTCGATACGCTTGGCCGTTTCCGCCAGTATTCCCGAGGTTAGCCCTACGATCAGCACGATCAGTGCGACTTCGACAGCAACGGCCATCACACCGATCAAAGTTCGCAGCGGACGGTGAAGTAAATTCCGGACAATCAGCTCGCCCATCATGGCTTCTTCTCCGGCACATCTTTACCGACTTCCACCAGTTCCGAACCCGCGGGTTGCTCGAGCTTGAAGCGCTCCGCCGGAATATCCTCGTTCAGCATCAGCTTGGTGACCTGCAAATCCATCCGGTAATCATCGTGTGGGCGCTCGATCTGAATCACTCGCGGGAAAGCCGAGATTCCGGACGCGGCAGGAGATACATGCTCCTGATCGCCGAGAAGCGGCTCCCAGTCGGAGTAGCGCACGTCGGAGAGCAACGCGCCCTTGGGGCCAAATTCCTGCAGCCGGGCAACCTGCAAATCGGTCCGGCTAAACCAGATTTTGCGCAAGATTTCTCTGCGATACCCGCCACGCAAAACAGTCAGCACGTAATAGCGCGCCTTCTCGTCATTGAACTCTTCAAAGAGCACGTCTTCTTCCTTGCGGATTTCGCTCCAAAGCAGCGCATCCAGCAGATGTTGCGGCCGAAGATTTTCGATCGGCTTGGTGCTCGTCCGCTCCAGCGTTACGGTGCCTACAAGAAACTTGTTCTTGGACGGAATCGACACACGAAACGATTCCGCGTCGCTGGCCATATCGAAGACCGTCTTGCCGATCACCGGCGCCTGCCCGATCATCCGAATGGAGGCAGGCCGCTGCGCAAGCAGAAACGCTTTCACTTCGTGATACTCCTCGATAACACCGCTATATTTTGAGCCGGCCGTTGGCTTTAGTTCGACGGTGGCATTCACGCTCTTCACGCTTGCGGCCATGGTGTTGTATTTTTCGAGCAACTCCTCACGTGTGGCGTCCTTTACTACGACTATTTGCGCCACCGGCAGGTTACGCGTGGTTTTGACCGAGCTCCCGCAGCCGCAGGAAATCGCTGCCACTGTCACCGCAACCATGCACGCTAACCCTCGCCCCATCTGTCTTTTCCGCCTCTTCCACCACAATCTTAGCAATCTAACAACCATGTCGAGACGCGTCAAACTGCACGCAAAACTTCCTTCGAACTACTATTATGGATGATTCAGCGGGGAGACTGCGAGCGATCGCAAAGGCCGCAGCCTATTGCGGCCGGGCCAGATAGATGTCGAAGGGCTGCACGGCCGGGCGGATACGTCGAATGACTTCGCTGGCCCAGAGCGACGTACTGAGGAGCGTCACCCAGCCGTCCTCTGGCTCACACACGGCGCAAAGGGTATAACGCTCGTAAGCAGGCTGGTAAGCATCGACGCCGCGCCTCGACAGTTCACCCTCCAGCGCAGCGTCTGGATTTTCCGCCGTCGCGCCAGCGCGCAAACCAAAAGTTTCTCCCTCAAATCTCTCGAAAAGCTGGAACAGCTGGCCCTGCCTCGGCTGTGGCAAGACCATGCAACGTCCGCCGGCTTCGCGATACTCGATTTTTCGAGCTTTGCAAAACTCTTGCACGCGATCGATGTGACTGAAAAAATCCACCACGTAAAACTCTTCGTGCGCCAGAGCAGGGAAAATTGCCGACCAAATCTCCGCGGCCTGCTTACCCCGGACCGGCTCGCGATTCTCCGTCTCGACGAGTTCCAGCCCGACCGCCTTCACGCCGGCGCCGAGCTCAAGCGCTTCCACATCCAGGGAAAAGGGAGGCAGTTCCAAGGCACCGGAAGGCGGGCCAGGTGGCGCGCCGGGGGGAAGACTCATTCCAGCGACTCCACTTCCGGAAATCTGGTCTTAAAGTCAGGCGACTGTTTGCGCACGTCCAGCCAGTCGAAAAAGGCATCCGGCGTCTCGAGCCAGATGCGGAACCAGTTAGCGATTTCCACTTTCTCCTCGCGCTTGTGTGGTTCCACCTTATGATTTCGCGAAATCATCTCGGCGCGCCGTTTGCCCAGCCGGGCGACTCCGAGGACGCGCTCGACGGCCGCATGCTCGCCGTGCGCCTTGAATTTTCGCATCAACTCGTCCAGCCGCATGATGCTCACTTCCGCGTCTTCCAGCGTTTTGAAGTGCAGCAGGTCTTCGAATTCTTCCTCATACTGCTCTTCCGCCTCTTCTTGCAGCGTGAGCAGCACTTTCCAGCCAGCCGTTTTTAATACATCTCCGATGTATTCGGAACTGGTCTTGCCCGCTTCCCCGTGTTCCGCCTGGAGACGCCGGCGCAGTTGATCGATCTCTGCTAGCGTCCATTTTGATGCACCGATTTCCCGGGCCGTCTCGAGAATCAAATCCTTTTTCGACTTATCCGAATCGGTCATCAAGCTGTGCCCTTATGCGGTTTGGCGTGCGCCTTTTTTTTGCTGTTCGCCGGCGCCTTTGCTTTCGCCTGCTTTTGCGTTTGCGGCGGGGGAGGCGGAGGATCGGCTGGAAGCCCCGCCAGCAGACGGCGGTACTTTGTCACATTCAGGTTGTGTTCTGCCAGTGTTGCGCTAAAAAAATGTCCGCCCTGGGTGTTGGCCACGAAATAGAGGTAGTCGGTCTGAGCCGGCTGGAGCGCCGCGCGCAGCGAAGCTTCTCCCGGATTGCCGATGGGGCCCGGGGGCAGGCCGGTGTGCTCATACGTGTTGTAGGGGGAATGCACGTGAAGATCAGCGCCGGTCAGCGTGCCGTTGTAGCGGCCTTCTTGTTCCAAGGCGTAGATAACCGTCGGGTCACACTGCAGCATCATGTCTTTGCGCAGACGGTTTTCGAAGACTCCCGCGACGAGCGGACGCTCGTCTTTTTTGGGCGTCTCGCGCTCGACCAGCGAGGCCAGCGTCACGATGGAAGAAATTGGATAACCGGACGCCAGCCGCGTTTTGTCGTCTTGTGCCTTCGAAGGCGAAATGTGCGCCCACTGTTCTTTGAATTTCTTCACCATGGAGGCGGCTAGCTCAACGGCGACAGGATGACGGGGCAGCTCGTAAGTGGCGGGGAAAAGGTAACCTTCCAGCGTCAGAGCGTGCGGGTCGATGTCGCGCACCTGCATCGGGTCCGTGGCCGCTTTTACGAAATCATCGGCCGAAAGAAAATGACCAGCCTCCAGGTCATGCGCGATGTCGTAAAGAGTCTCGCCTTCGCGCACGGTGAAGGGAATTTGATAAACGTCGCCCTTCGCCAGCTTCCAGAAAACGTCGCGGCTGCTGACCGCGCGATCGAAGAAGTATTCTCCCGCTTCGAGAGAACGTTTCGGATGCCTGCGCGCATAAATCTCAAACGCCAACGCACTTCGTACAACGCCGTTGCTCTCCAGCGTGCGTGCCACGCCGCGGCTGGAAGCGCCGTGTGGGATGGTCACGAAAACGCCTTCGCTCGCGAAACCTTGATATGGCTTCGTGATGCAATACCATATCCAGCCTGCGGCTCCCCCGACCGCCAGAAGCAAAACCAAAATAAATAGCAGAACCTTTTTCAAATCGCCCTCGCGAACTCTTCTCGCCCGTATTTCACTTGGCCTCTTCTGCCGTTTGCACCGGCTGCTGCCGGTCCAGATACTGCTTCAAAATCAGAGCCGCTGCCATTGCATCTACGCCCGGCTTGGCGTTTTCCTTCTTTCGCTTTTTGCTCGAGGCCGCGTGAAGCACCCGGCCTTGGGTCTCTTCGAGCAACCGCTCCGCCTCCCAGCTCGTCAGCCGCTCGTCCACCATTTCTACTGGCAAACCAAATTGCTTGTGCACGCGTTGGCCGAATCGCGCGGCTTCTTCCGCCATATCTCCGCGCGTCCCATCCAGCCGCAGCGGCAACCCCACGACGATTTGCCGCACGCCATGCTCGCGCACCAGTTCCCTCAGCCTCCGCATATCCTCGTTCCGGTTGATGCGGTCCAGCGTTCCCAACGGCTGTGCCAGCGCCGTCTCCGCATCGGCAAGCGCCATCCCGATCCTGGCCCGCCCATAATCCAGCGCCAGAATCCGCCCGGCTTCCGAACCGCCGCCACCTACTGACGTCTTATTCACACTTCCAGTATACCGGGAAGCAATTCGCAAGTTGTGGGATGCTGCCTAAGAGTGGACTATCTGCTAGAGCACCGGATATCTCTAAAACCAGGGGAATGGAACCTTAAGGTTTACGGCCGCGCGCGCCGCTTTGCCAGTCGTCCCAATAGCCGAGGAGCTTCATCTGCTGGTCCAGGCCGGTTTCTTTGACGAGGATGTCGAGTTCGGCGCGCGTCAGGCGTTTGCCGAGGGGTTCGGTGCGATCGGCGATTCCCCAGGCGGTTAACGCCGCCAGCGCCGTGTTCAGCTTCAGCTCGCGCATATCCACTTTGTCCAGAGTGTCTGAGGCGGCGTGGTAGTTCACCAGATAGTTGGACACTTCCTGGTTAGCCACCAGGTTGGGCACGCCTTCCAGGAGGAAGTCCAGATTGTCTGTCCCGAAAGAGGCGTCGACCGTGTGCTCGTTCGCGCCCCACGACTCCAGCGGCTTCAGCGCTTCGCGCAAGCCAGCCTCAATATCGCGCCGCCCGCCCAGCGAATAACCGGTTAGTCGTCCGTTGCCCGCATCGAAAGTGATCATGGCGCGAATCTTGTCCATCTCCGCGCGATGAGCTTTCACATATGCATACGAACCAATCGTGCCTTGCTCTTCGCCGCTGAACAGCACGAACCGGATCGTTCGTCGCGGCAAAAGCCCAGTGGCCTTGATTGCCCGCGCCGCTTCAATCACCAGCGCTGCGTTGCACCCATTGTCCAGCGCTCCCGTTCCCAGTTCCCACGAATCCAGATGCGCGCCAAGAATCACTACTTCATCCGGCTTCTCGTACCCGCGAATCTCGCCCACGACATTTTCTTGCTCGATCGGGCCGCCCATATTGTTGGGCAGATCAAGTCGCACTCGCACTTTTCCCGGGTACGCTGAAACTGCACGGGCCAGCCGCATCGCGTCTTCTCGTGCCACGACAGCTTGCGGAATCTTGTCGATTGCACCGGTGAGCGAATTGGTGTGGCGATAAAGCAGTAGCCGTTCGCGTGCCCCCATCCAGAGAATCGCCTCCGCTTGTCCCTTTACAGCACGATCAATAATCGCGGGCGGCTGCAAGTATTCGTTGAAAAGATCTGCCCAAGTTGACCCAATCTCGGTGTGGACGAGGAGGATCGCACCCTCCACAGCGCCAGCCGCTCGCGCGAACTCTCCGGCCGTACCACTTCCGATATCAATCAGGTTTGATCCTCCGGAAGTTTCCTGAAATCCAGGCGACCAACCCTCCGAAACTAGTCGTACAGGAAACTTAACCGGGCCGAGTACATCTAGGCTTGTGTTGCCTTCGCTCCATGTCACGGGCAACGTGTATTTCTCGGTGTGGACCTCGACGCCTTCGGCGCGAAAAGCGGCGACGGCCCACTCGATGGCTTTGGTCATCTGCTGCGAGCCAGTGACGCGCCCCCCAATTTCATCAGTCAGACGGCGCAGATTCTCTTCTATTGGTGATGGCCCCATAACTTGCGGCACAATCTTCGCAGCCGCTTGCGCGCAACTCGAGGCATCCGTCGCCGAACAAGCCGCCGCGCTCTGCCCGGATTGCGCGGGAGTTAGAGAGTCCTTTGCTGGAGGGAACTGTGCCGATGCAGAGAGCGAAGCAATGAAGTAAAGAAATAAGAAAGCAAAGAAAATTCTGGCACAGCGCATCGATGTACTCCCCGCTGCGAAGTGGCTCCGCCGCGACGTACTTCGCGCAGCAAGCCCGTGCGTCCCGGCGCGGAGTAGTATAAGCTCGCCGCGCTTCGCCGAGAAATTGGCCGGGACAACCATACAACTGAGAGATATTGCGATGAAAAAATCTAACTTTGCAATTGCACTTAGTTTGGGGTTCGCAGCAGTTGCCTCTGCGCAATCTGGACCAGCCACTCTCGAATCCCGCGCCAAAGCCGCCCTCGCCGTCCTTCGCGGCACTCTCAACGTTCACGGCCTTCTGCAACCGGTCCGCGTGCAACGCGACCACTGGGGCGTTGCCCATATCTACGCGCAAAACCAGCACGACCTTTTCTTCGCGCAGGGTTTTGTCGTCGCGCAAGACCGCCTTTTCCAAATGGAACTCTGGAAGCGCTCCGGCCAGGGCCGCCTTGCTGAAATCCTCGGGCCTGCTTACGTGAAGCGCGACACGAGTGCCCGCCTGCTGCGGTATCGCGGCGACATGGACGCCGAATACAAAAGCTACGCCCCCGATACGAAAGAGATCCTCGAAGCCTTCACCTCGGGCATCAACGCCTACATCGCCGAAATCCAAAAGCCCGGTGGCATCGGTCTCCCTCTCGAATTTCAGCTTGCCGGCTTCAAACCCGATCCGTGGAAACCCGAAGATTGCCTCAACCGCTTGGCGGCCTATTCCGTGACGGGGAACGGGGTTAGCGAATTGCATTCCGCGCAGCTAGTCGCGCTACTCGGCCAGGAAAAAGCCGCCGCTCTTCTCGAACTCGATCCGCCAGTGAAACTCGATCCCGCTCCCGGCATCGATTTCTCCGGTCTCTCTCCGGCGCTCCTGCAGAATCTCGTCGGCAGCGACGTCCCTCTCCACTTTCCCGAAACGCCGGTTCAAGGGAGCAACAATTGGACCGTCTCGGGCGCGCTCACCGCCACCGGCAAACCATTTCTCGCCAATGATCCCCATCGCGTCATCGCCGAGCCGTCGCTACGCTACATCGTTCACCTCGTCGCGCCAGGATGGAACGTCATCGGAGCCGGCGAACCCGGCCTTCCCGGAGTCGCCGTAGGCCACAACGAAAAAATCGCCTGGGGCTTCACCATTTTCGGACTCGACCAGCAGGATCTTTATCTCGCCGAGCTGAATCCCGCCGATCCGAAGCAATACAAAACGGAGCGTGGCTGGGAGCGCATGGAAGTAAAAACAGAAACCATCACCGTGCGCGGCGCAGCTCCGGTCACCGTCGAACTTAAATTCACGCGCCACGGACCCGTGCTGTGGGAAGACGGCAAGCGCGCCCTCGCATTGCATTGGGTTGGCGCCGAGCCAGGCACCGCCGGCTACCTCGGTTCGCTGTCGCTCGACCGCGCCAAAAACTGGCAGGAGTTCGAACAGGCCATGCCCCGCTGGAAAGTTCCCTCTGAAAATATCGTCTATGCCGATCGCGATGGCAACATCGGTGAACATTCCACCGGCCTCGCTCCGCTGCGAAAAAACTGGACGGGCCTCCTCCCCGTTCCCGAAACCGGCGGATTCGAGTGGAGCGGTTTCGTGCCGAATGAGGATCTGCCGCACAGCTACAATCCGGCGGCAGGATTTATCGCTTCGGCGAATCACAAGATGATCCCCGAAAATTACAGGTACCCCGTGGGATTCCAATGGGCGCCGCCGGACCGGTTCGGGCGTATCGTGGAGGTTTTGGGCGGAGCCGCAAAGAGCCAGCGCAAGTTGAGTGTGAGTGACATGGAGGATCTGCAGAACGACGTGGTGTCTTTGCCCGCGCGCGAGTTGCAGAGTTTACTGAAACAGGCGGCCTCGAAAGCGGGAGGAACGGCAGCGGCATCGCTGAAGCTTCTGCTGGATTGGCAATGCGATTTCCCGGAAAGTTCGACGGCGGCAACGCTTTACGAATTCTGGGTTGCCGAGTTGGAGGATGCGGTCAGCGCAAAAGTCATTCCGTTGGAAGCAGCAAAGGTGGCGGGAAAGTTGTCCGTCCCGAGAATTTTGAAGGAGCTGTCAAATCCTAGAGCCTCGGTGTTCGGCGCCAATCCGGAAGCGGCACGCGATGCGCTGCTGCTTGATACGCTTCGGGCCTCGGAAGAAAAGCTGACCGCGAAATTGGGACCCGACTCCAAGAACTGGGCCTGGGGGAAATTGCACCACGCTGTCTTCATCCATCCGGTGAGCGGCGTCGTTCCGGGCGCTAAAGCGCTATTGGACCGGGGACCTATCTCGCGGCCAGGCGAGAACACGACGGTAGACGCGACCTACTTCGGCGGACCGTCCTTCGACGAGTTGGGCGGCGCAAGTTACCGCGAGATTTTCGATTTGAGCGACTGGGACAACGGCGTAGGCGTCAACGTGCCGGGGCAGAGCGGCCAGCCCGGCAGTCCACATTACGACGACTTGCTGCCCCTTTGGGCCAACGGGCAATACTTTCCGCTGCGCTTCCGTAAGGAGTCTGTCGACCGCGAGACGACCAACTTGCTCGAACTGAAGCCGTAAAGCGAAGCAACATGGGCGGACCTTCAGATAACACAGCTCAACGGCCTCGCAGTGCTGGATACGCAACGCAATCGGCGACACGCGCGACTTGCACCATTTCCGCAACGTCATGCACGCGCACAATGTGCGCGCCACCCAGAATACTCGCCGCAACCGTCGCCGCCGTGCCCCATATCCGCTCCTCCGGCGGAGCAGCTTTCCCATCGCGCGCCAGCAACGCACCAAGAAAGCCTTTCCGCGAAGTTCCTACTAGCAGCGGATAATCAAGCGCAGCAAGCCGTGGCAGCTTCTCAATCAACTCGTAGTTCTGGGCATAACTCTTCCCAAAACCAATCCCCGGATCCAAAATAATTTGCGTCTTCGCCACTCCCGCCTTGCGCGCCATAGCAACCGATTGCCGCAGCCCGTTCACGACATCTTTCATCGCGTCTCGCGCAAACGGCCCGCGCTGCATCGTGCGAGGCTCGCCTCGCATGTGCATCAAAATCAGCCCCACGCCATTTTTTGCCACGACTTCAGCCAGACGCGCGTCCGTTCTCAAGCCTGAAACATCATTGATCATCTCTGCGCCGGCCCGGATCGCAAGCTCCGCAACCGCCGCTCGGCGCGTATCGACCGACACCGGAATCTTCAGCCGCCCCCGCAAACCTTCCAGTACGGGCAAGATGCGGTCCAATTCCTCCTCAGCCGAAGTCTCTTCCGCGCCAGGCCGCGTCGATTCGCCTCCGATATCCAGCAAGTCCGCGCCTTCTTGCTCCATCGCAAGGGCGCGTTCTATAGCAATCTCAGGCTGATCGTACTTCCCGCCATCCGAAAAACTATCTGGAGTCACGTTCAGCACGCCCATCACGAGCGTCCGCTCTCCAAGCGTCAACGTCTTCGAGCGCAGCTTCAGCCGGAATTTCCTTCGGGCTTTCATTGGAGGAATGAACTAGAAGTAGAGTGGGACAGACATTCTTGTCTGTCAGGTTTCCCCTGTCAGGTTTTCCAGGCTGCGAAAAGAAAAAGACAGGCAAGAATGCCTGTCCCACTAATCCAGATCAAAATCGCGGATCGGCTTACCCGCAGGCGCGTCCTTGGCCTTCTTCATCGCCTCTTCAAATTTCTTGGCCAGGATGTCTTCCTTATGCGTTTCCTGGAAAAACGAATCAGCGAACTTGTCTTCGCGCTGCCGCCGCTGCTCCGCGAGAATCCCCTGCGCATTTTCCAGGTCGACGTTTGGCCCCGGCTTCACCGGAGTTTCATGCGAGAGCACCGCTCCGAACACCGCGTCGACCACCAGTTTTGCCTGGCAGCACGGGCACGTCACTTGCAGATTGTCCGGCTCTCTCTTTCCCATACCCGCATTCTACGCCATTTTCCGGCCCACAAAAAAGCAGGGGCACGATTTATCGTGCCCCTCTGGTTGGATTCGTTACCAGGCATTCGTCGATCTCTACGCCTTCGCCGGATTCTCCCCGCGCGTAAATCCCGCCGCCGGCCGCAACTCCGGCCTCACCACTTTGGGATCCGCGCTAGGCGCCGGCGGGGCCTGCGGTGGCGGCGTTCGCGGCTTTTCCGGCAGCGGCTTGCCTTCCATCAGCAACTTCACTTCGTTGGCGTCAATCACTTCGCGTTCGAGCAGCGCCTGCGCAATCCGCTCCAGCGTTTCACGGTTGTTCGAAAGAATTCTCTTCGCGTTGTCGTACCCGCCGCTGACGATCCGCTTCACTTCCTTGTCGATCTGGATTGCCGTATCTTCCGAGTAGTCGCGATGCTGGGTAATCTCGCGCCCCAGGAAAATCGCCTCATCCTTCTTCCCGTAGGCCAGCGGACCGAGATCGCTCATGCCCCATTCGCAAACCATGTTGCGCGCCAGGTCGGTTGCGCGCTCGATGTCGTTGCCCGCGCCAGTCGTGATGTGTCCCAGGAAAATCTCTTCTGCCGAGCGTCCGCCCATCAGGACGGCCAGCATGGCCTCGAGATACTCCCGCGTGTAGGTGTGCTTGTCGTCCTCGGGCAATTGCATCGTCAGCCCAAGCGCCATGCCTCGCGGAATAATCGTTACCTTGTGAACGGGGTCGGCTCCCGGAGTCATCGCAGCCACCAGCGCATGTCCCGCCTCGTGATATGCGGTGTTCTTCTTCTCTTCATCCGAGAGAATCATCGACTTGCGCTCGACGCCCATCAACACTTTGTCTTTGGACATCTCGAAATCGATCTGCATGACGAACTTGCGGTTCTGCCGCGCAGCCCACAGCGCAGCTTCGTTCACCAGATTCGCCAGGTCCGCGCCGGAAAATCCCGGAGTCCCGCGCGCAATGATGGACAACTCCACGTCATCGGCCAGAGGCACTTTGCGTGTATGCACGCGCAGAATTTCTTCGCGACCCTTCACATCCGGCCGCGCCACAACCACGCGCCGGTCGAAGCGCCCAGGCCGCAGCAACGCCGGATCAAGCACATCTGGCCGGTTCGTCGCGGCAATCAAAATCACGCCTTCGTTCGATTCGAAGCCGTCCATCTCCACAAGCAACGCATTTAGTGTCTGCTCACGCTCGTCATGTCCACCGCCCAAGCCTGCTCCGCGGTGCCGTCCAACCGCGTCAATTTCATCTATGAAAATAATGCACGGCGCGTTCTTCTTGCCCTGCTCGAACAAATCTCGCACGCGGCTTGCTCCAACGCCCACAAACATCTCCACGAAGTCCGAACCCGAAATCGAGAAGAACGGAACATTCGCCTCGCCTGCAATCGCCCGAGCCAGCAAAGTCTTTCCTGTTCCAGGAGGCCCGACAAGCAGCACGCCCTTCGGAATACGTCCGCCCAGTTTCTGGAATTTCTGCGGGTCTTTCAAAAACTCGATAATTTCCTGCAACTCTTCTTTAGCTTCATCGGTCCCTGCAACATCTTTGAAGGTCGCTTTCTTCTGCTGCGCCGATAGCAACCTCGCGCGCGACTTCCCAAAGCTCAGCGCTTTGTTTCCGCCGGCTTGCATCTGCCGCATCAGGAACAAACAAAACCCTACCAGCAGGATCAGAGGCGCCGCGTTCAGCAAAATCAAAATCCAATCGCCGCTGCGCACTTCCTTCATCCCCTTGATCATCGCTCCCTTGTCTTTCAACTGCTTCACAAGGTCCGGAGCCGCCTCTTTGAAAACCGTGACCACAAATTTCGTGTTTGCCGGGCGCAGATATTCTCCCTGCACCTCATAGCTGTTCGGCGAGAGATACAGCGTGACTTCCTTGATGTCTCCCGCGTCCACCTTCGCCATGAACTCGCTGTAGCTGGGCGTCTGCTCCCGCTGCTGGCTTCCGTTCGCGGACACCAGCTTCCACAGCATCACGCCGAGGAACACGATGGAGATCCAGAAGAGAATTGTTTTTGCCGTAGAACTCGAATTCACGTTGTCCTCACCTTTGTCCTTGGCCTCGCGGAAAATCTTCCCTCGAGGAAGCGACGCGCGAACTTTTCGACCTTATTTCGTACGTCCCTGCCGTCGCTTCACCTGGGCTGCTCCCGTGGAAAGGGCACGATCATTCCGCCCCGTTCCATTGGCCGCAGCCAGGCCGTAACCGACCCATACATCATTAGATGCCGTCCGGAACCCAAAGTAATCGGGCTCCAGACCCACGCGCCGCCGCGCAGGCTTGTCCAGCAGTACCGCCAACCGCAGCGACCTGGGCTGACTTTCGCCCAATCGCCGCAACAGAAACTCTTGCGTCACGCCGCTCTCCAGCACTGCATCGAGCAGCAGAACGTCCCGCCCCTTCAATTCCGGTCGCGCGCCAAAATAAACTTCGCGTCGCTCGTTGCCCCCGTCGTTCACGTCTCGAACATCTTCGCGCACGAAGTGGCAAACCACTGCGGTGTTAATTTCCCGAATCAAGTCGGCGGCGAAAATAAATCCGCGGTCCAGCGTTACAACCACATCCACCCGCCGCCCCTTGTACGCCCTCGAAATCTCTCTTCCCAACTCTGAAATTCTGGCGCCGATTCTCGCGGCGGAATATGCCGCGCGGCCCGACGCATTCGACTTGACCGCTGGGCGGTCACCCATCAAGACTTTTCCTCGGTGATCAGAATTCCCGTTCTGGTCCCGTCATTGGCCGCAAATTCTGTGGCCACTGGAAATCCCCGCGCCCAGATGAGAACGCTGCCGCACTGCAAAACCGGCCAGCCGTTACGTTCCCAGCGGCTAATGTGCTTTTCGTTCAAAAGCCGCTTCAGCTTGTGCGCTTTCTGACTCCCCGCGGGCTGCAGCTTATCCCCGAAACGCCAGTTGCGCAGCACCAGCGGCCATCGCACCCGGTCGCGGTCCAAAACCGCCCCTGATTCCTTAGTGTCTACCCTCTTGCCGGGCCAGTCAATCACCCTGAGGCGGAAAACGCACTGTGCCTCCGGCACCGGCAAACTCACCTCGCCCTTTCCAAGTTTCTCAAAATCGATTTTGTACTCGTACTCCACCGCGCCTTTTTTCTTCGCCGCGTGTTTTCCGCTCGCGTTTCTCTCCAAAACTCCGCCGCCTGCATTTCCCGCCACGCGTTTCGCGCCGCCTCCGCTCACCGCTCGCGACGAATTTCCGCAGAAAACCAACTCGTCTCGCTCCCGCCGAACATCCACGCCATCCGGGAGTTGCAGCGTCTTGCCATTCTCTCCACGGCGCGCCAGTTCCATCACCGCCGCGATGTGCTGCCCCAAAATTTGCCCGCTTCCGCTTTTCCTCTCTTCAATTAGACGACGCAGCATCCTCTTAGTCAGTGCCGCACTCTTCTGTTCGCTCTTCTCTGTGTCCTCTGTGCTCTCAGCGCCCTCTGTGCTCTCAGCGCCCTCTGTGTAAATGTTTTGCTTCTTCAAAGGTTGCAGTAAATCGATCACCGCAATGCGCGTCTCCCCCGCATTCTGTTGAGCGCCTGCTTCGCAAGACTTTCGCGCCAAAAAACCTAAAAACGCCTCATCCTCCCGCGCGAATTCCGCCAACGCCCCCAGATGCTCCACGACCCCGCTCTGAAATTGTTTTTCCATGAGCGGCAGGAGCTTTGTACGAATCCGCGCCCGCATCCGCGCCGTATCTTTATTCGTCGCATCCTCGCGCCATGTCTGTTTCTTCCCTCGCAAATACGACCGCAATTCTGCTCGCCGCACACTGAGCAATGGCCGTACAACGCATTCCGTTCGAGGATGAATCCCGCCGAGTCCCGCCAACCCCGTCCCGCGCAAAATATGCGCCAAAACCGTCTCCGCCTGGTCATCCGCAGTATGCGCCACGGCCACCACATCCACTTTTCCTTCCCCAACTAGCCGCGCAAGAAACTCATAGCGCGCCCGCCGCCCCACATCCTCCACATTCGCTTTCTCCCGCCGAGCCCGCGCCCCCACATCCACGCTCTCGCCGTAAAACTCCAGCCCATGCTCCACCGCCAGCTTCCGCACAAATTTCTCGTCCGCCTCCGCCGCCTTCCCACGCAACTTGTGGTTCAAATGCGCCACACTCAAAACAATCCCCAACTCCTCCCCCAATTCCAGCAGCAGCAAAAGCAGCCCCACCGAATCCGCTCCGCCAGACACACCCACGCCCACGCGCTCTCCCGCGCGCAACATTTCTGATTTCCTAAGAGATGTCAGCAACCGGCCGGCTAAGCTTGAACGCATGGCAGTAGAATTCGAACGGCGATTTCGTCCCCTTCGCATAAGATGCGCCTAGTATCGTAGAAACACCGCAGCGAAGCACGCTCAAATGCCCGATTGCAGTTTGTGTCTTGCGTGAGAGACGATCTCTATTGCAGTTCCGCAGGAATCGGATTCCCCGGCCGCTCTTCATCCCAAACCATCGAAAGGATCCACCAACGCTTCCCATCAAAATAAAGTTGAAAAATGTTCACGCCGCGTTCAATCACCTTGCCCGACGCCGAGCCTTCATAACTGCTCAGCACTGTCGCGACATTCCCGAACCTCTTGATCACATGTTTCAACTCGCGTTCCGTAAACCCGTCCTTCACCAGCGAAGCGTCCGACCTGTCTGCAAAATCCTGCTCGGTCATGGACTCCGTCTTGATCGCTCCGGTCTTCGCATCCACATGGATCGCCACCGACCGCGAATTCGGATCGAACAGCGTCCGGTCGCGCCCCCACTGCCGCGCCACGCCCACGCCTCCCGAAATCGTCTCGTAGCTCGCCTTCACAATCCCTTCAATCGTGCTCACATCTTCCGTTCGCGCTTCAACGATCGCCCGATCCACATGCACCTTCTTCTGCGCCCGCACCACGCCAAA
>Ga0210403_10003025_pt1 | contig 14929 bp, 14 predicted proteins | sample IncBWC19MmetaG_FD_150863 | JGI IMG/M metagenome (GOLD analysis project Ga0210403, IMG submission 150863) | Forest soil microbial communities from Barre Woods Harvard Forest LTER site, Petersham, Massachusetts, United States - Inc-BW-C-19-M | ecosystem: Environmental > Terrestrial > Soil >... | reverse complement strand
GGATCGCCAGCGCCAATAAGCCCGAAACCCAGCACGGTGCCAGCGAATGATGGTCTCCGGCCTGACAATCGCAACCACCTCAAGGACGGACGGAAACCAGCGATAGAGCCAAACAAATAGAAAACGATCCGTATTGTTGAGGTGCGGTCGTTTCGGCGTTCGCCGGCGAAGCACATTGACCTGGTGCCGCAGGACTAGGTTTTCCGCTTCCAACGTTGCTCTCGCCTTGAAGCGCGAAGCCAGGATACCGAGAATCAACTTGAACAGATCGGTCATCAGGATGCGAGCTTACGCCGTCCGCTTGCTGCGTCTACGCCGAATCGAATTTTCGGTACACACAGGAATCAGGACATCACCATTGTCGCCGAATATCTGATCGGCTGCGATGGCGGCCGTTCCACGGTGCGCAGGCTGATTGGCTCGCGCCTTTCCGGCACCGATGTCGTGCAGCGCGTTCAGTCCACCTATATCCGCGCCCCGGCGCTGAAAGACTTGATCACCCAGAAGCCGGCCTGGATGACCATGTCGCTCAATCCGCGCCGCTGCGGCACGACCGTCTCGATCGACGGTCGCGACAACTGGCTGATCCACAATCACCTCGCGCCGGAAGAGGTCGAATTCGACAGTGTCGATCGCGATTGGGCGCTCCGCACCATCCTCGGTGTCGACGATCGTTTCCGGTATGAGATCATCAGCAAGGAAGATTGGGTCGGACGCCGTCTGGTGGCCGATCGCTTCCGCGACGGCCGTGCGTTCATTTGCGGCGATGCCGCTCATTTGTGGATTCCCTACGCTGGCTACGGCATGAATGCCGGAATAGCCGATGCCGTCGATCTCTGCTGGATCCTCGCCGGCATCCTTCAGGGTTGGGCGAGCCCCGCGCTGCTCGACGCTTATGAGGCCGAGCGCCAGCCGATCACGGAGCAAGTGTCACATTTCGCGATGAACCATGCTCTTGCCGTCATGGGTCAGAGGGGCGCCGTGCCCGCCGAGGTTGAACTCGATGGCCCGGTCGGCGACGCGGTGCGCAGCAGGGTCGGTCAGGCTGCCTATGATCTCAATGTCCAGCAATATTGCTGTGCCGGCTTGAACTTCGGCTACTATTACGACCGCTCGCCGATCATCGCCTATGATGGCGAAGCGCCGCCATCCTACAGCATGGGTGGTTTCACGGCCTCGACAGTGCCCGGCGCGCGCGTCCCTCATGTCTGGCTGTCCGATGGCCGCTCGCTCCTTGATGCGCTCGGCCCCGCCTATACGCTGGTCCGCCTGGACCAGACCGTCGACGCTGCGCCGCTGGTCGAAGCGGCAGCGCGGTCGGGCGTTCCTCTGACCTTGCTCGACGTCGATCAAGGCGCTACCGGCTTTGGCTTCCCGGAGACCTTGCTGATGGTGCGGCCGGATTCGCACATCGCCTGGCGTGGCCAGGCCGCGCCGGAGCAGCTGGATCGGCTGTTCGACCGCTTACGCGGGACGGTCCCACGACGCGCGTAGCGACGAAGCTGTCGGGGTCTGATCGGCAACACCGTGGCAACAAGGGTGCGCTGCCGGACGCCCCGACACGATTCGAACGCGTGACCCTTGCCCCTTCGGACGGCAACCGTCTGGGCTGCCAATCGCGGAAACCGCTTTCCACGACGAAAGAATGAGCGCACGGGGATTTCGTACGATCGGCAGCCTTGCGGGACTAACCCGCTTCGAGAAGGCGCCCGCGCCAGCGGATATAATTTCAGCGACCTCGCCGTAGCCGCCGATCAACGTGCTGTGCCGCGTGGATCGCAGCAGGCGACGAGAGGGAGCGCACCAGGGAAGATTTGACGCTGGCCACGTGGTCGCGCATCAGCATTTCGGCACGCCAGGGCTCGCGGCCAATGATCGCCTCGAAGATGCGGTGATGATCGTCGTGACGCCTGCGCACGTCCCCTTCTTCGAACGCAACGACGTTCCGCGGCGACGACACCGGCACCTGCTGGCACAGGTAGACCATGTCGTTGAGTAGCCGGGAGCCGGCGGACGCGTGAATCGTTACATGGAAGCACGCATTGATGCGGCTGTATTGGGAGCGGTGCTCGTCGGTGATCTGGCCGTTGCGAAGTAGATCGTCGCCGTCGCGCAGCGCCTGCTGAAGCGTCGCGATCTCGCTGACGTCCAGCCCGCGTTCGGCGCTGAGACGCGCCGCCAGACCTTCCAGCACCGCGCGAACTTCGTAGGCGCTGATCACTTCCTCGATCGAGAACTCTCGTAGCGTGTAGCCGCGGTTCGGCGTGTAATCGAGGAGTCCTTCCGATGCGAGCTTCTGGAGCGCCGCGCGAACCGGCGTGCGGGAGACCCCTAGCAAAGCCGTCAATTTCACTTCGTGGAGGCGTTCGCCCGGCTGAAATTCCCCCGCGAGGATCGCGGCACGCAGCGCTTCAACCACGGATTCGAAACGGGTGGAGGATGGCGCTTCGGGCGCTGGCAGGTCGGCCATTCGAGTTCAAGTCCCAGACTTTATATGTATACATAATAGAAGGAGTGGCTTGGTCATTCAAGCTCTTCTCCCAAAGCCCTCGCCATTTTTCCTAGAAAGTGCGGTATAATTCAGCCGATTGAACAAAGAGCATTCAATGCCTGCTTAATCGCTCAGCAAGAATGTATACATATATTTTGACACATCCGCACAATGTATTGCAGACTGCCGGTCGCAATAATCGACCGGACGGTTGAGCGGTCCACCGGCAATCGTCGATGACACGATCGGACAGGTGACCCAGGCGGCCGGAAGCGATAGATCCAAAGGAAGCGTCAACATGAACATCGGCGTCGATCATCCCAAGGCTGCTGTCGTCGCGATCGATCTGCACCGTGGCCATCTCGACATGGATGTCGCGACCATGCCGACCTCGCCGGAGATCGCAAAGCAGGTGATCGCAGCCAACAAGCGTCTGTTCGATTGGGCGCGCGGCGTGAACATCCCGGTCATCCATCTGTTGACGCAATATCGCGATGTTGCGGAGATCGCTTCCAATCCGTTCTGGCGCACGCGCGCGGAAGATCCCAAGGCGGCCCGCAAGAACGTCCTGCGCCACAACATCGCGGGCATGCCCGGCGTCGCGATCATTCCGGAATTGTATGATCCCCAGCGTGACTTCGTCGTCGATGCCAAGAAACGCTACGATTGTTTCCTTGGCACCGACCTTGAATTCACCCTGCGGGCCCACGGCATCAACACGCTGCTGATCACCGGCGTGAACACCAATTCGTGCGTGCTCGCAACGACAACCGCCGCGAATGTGCGCGATTACGCCGTGATTGTCGTCAAGGATTGCGTGGAGACGATGGACGGAGGCGCGTTGCACGAAGCCGGCCTGCTTTGCATCAGGACCGCATTCGGCTTCGTGCTCGACACCAGCGAAATCCAGAAGCTCGGCATGTTCGCCTCGACGGACAAGAGCGCTGCGTAGGTCGTTGTCATGGATTCGTGCCTGCGTTCGTCCGACCCGCCTGTCCCCGTCCTTATGGCCGCAACGCTGCCGATTGCCGGACTGTCTGCGCGCTTTCCGGTGCGCCGGATTTACTGCGTCGGTCGGAACTATGTCGAACACATTCGGGAGATGAAGGAAGGCGACGAGCGCGATCCGCCGTTCTTCTTCCAGAAGCCGTCGGACGCCATCGTCGAAGACGGCGCGACGATCGCCTATCCGGCCGATACCGATGATTTCCAGTTCGAGATCGAGCTTGTGGTTGCGTTGGGCGCGGGCGGTCGCAACCTGTCGAGCGGCAACGCGCTGGAGGCGGTCTTTGGCTATGCGGTCGGCATCGATCTCACGCGACGCGACCAGCAGCGCCACATGCGCGCGAAGATGCTGCCGTGGGAACGGGGCAAATCATTCGATGCATCGGCGCCATGTGGAGCCATTCATCGCGTATCCGAGGTCGGACATCCCTCGCGGGGCGGCATCACGCTCGAGGTCAACAGTCGCGAGCGACAACGCGGCGATCTGGACCAGATGATCTGGAACGTGCCCGAGATCATCGCCAATCTCTCGGCGTCCTATCGCCTCGCGCCCGGCGATCTTGTCATGACCGGCACTCCTGCCGGTGTCGGTCGGTTGTCGCCTGGCGACCATGTCCGTGGAGCGGTCGAAGGCGTCGGCAAGATTGCCATCACCATTGGAGCACGAGAGGCGTGAACATGCTGCCCACCGATCGTCTCGCCTACTCGGCCATCGCGGATCGCCCCCGCCTGGTGCTTCCACGCGATGCGCGCGTCGCGGTCTGGGTGATCGTCAATGTCGAGGAATGGGATCCAAAGGAGACGATGCCTCGCACGGTGCTGACCCCGCCGGCGGGGGGCGCGCCAATGCCCGACATCCCGAACTGGGCGTGGCACGAATATGGCAATCGCGTCGGCTTCTGGCGTATGCTCGAGGTGCTGGACCGGTTCGGCATCAAGGCCGCGCTTGCCATCAATGGCAAGGCGATTGGCACCTACGAGGCGATCTCGAAGGCCGCGCACGATCGGGGCTGGGAATTCATCGGCCACGGCTTTGGCCAGAAGAACATGCAGAAGGTTACTGACGAGCGCGACGATATCCGCAAGACCCGGGATGCGATCCGCAAGTTCACGAAGCGCGATCCGCGCGGGTGGCTCGGACCCGGCCTGACCGAGACCTGGGAAACGCCGGATATCCTGGTCGAGGAGGGCTTCGACTACGTCTGCGACTGGGTGCTCGACGATCAGCCGGTCGTTTTGAAGACGCGGACGAAGCCAATCGTCAATGTACCCTATACCCAGGAATGCAACGACGTCGCGATGATGCTGATCCAGCATCACAAGGCCTCGGAATACCGCGACCGGGCGATCGACCAGTTCGACCAGATCCATGCCGACGCGGAGACGTCGGCTCGCATCATGGCGCTGGTCGTTCATCCCTACATCATGGGTGCGCCGCACCGGCTGAAATACTTCGCCGCGGCGATCGAGCACATCAAGCGCCATCCCGATGCGATGTTCTGGACCGGGGAGCAGATTTACGACTGGTACTTGTCGCAACGTCCGAACGCGCTGAGGGGACAAGATTGGGCATGACGGGGATCAACCTTTTCCAGATCCTGAATGGCCTTACCTTCGCGGCGCTGCTGTTCATCGTGGCGTCCGGCTTCACGTTGATCTTCGGTTTGCTGCGTATCGTCAATCTCGCTCATGGGGCGCTCTATCTGGTCGGCGGCCTTGCCGGTTATTCGGCGGCAAAGGCCAGCGGAAGCTTCGTTCTGGGAGCGCTGGCTGCGATGGCTTTGGTGGCGACGCTCGGAGCAGTGCTCGATCGGGGGCTGCTGAGCTTCGTGCGCGGCGCTGAATTGCGCCAGGTGCTGCTCACGCTTGGCGTTGCCTTCATCCTGGACGACATCGGGCTCGTGATCTGGGGCGGCGACACCTTCTCCGTGCCGGTGCCGCAGGCGTTGAGAGGCGCCATGTGGATCGGCAACGTGATGTATCCAAAATACCGCATTTTCGTGCTGGCCGTCGGCCTATTGGTGTTCATTGCCCTCTGGTTGCTTCTGAACAAGACGCGTCTCGGCGCGCTGATCCGCGCGGGCGTCGACGATCCGGAAATGGTCGAGGCGATGGGCATCAACATCCGCCGCGTCTTTCTCGGCACCTTCATGCTCGGAGCGGCGCTGGCCGGCCTCGGCGGCGTGATCGGCGGCGCTTTCCTGACCCTTTATCCGAGCGCCGACGCCGAGATCCTGGTTTTCTCGCTGGCCGTCGTCATTATTGGCGGGCGCGGCAGCCTTGTGGGCGCTGCGCTTGGCGCTTTGCTGGTCGGTCTTCTCAACGCAATCGGGCAGGTGTTGTTTCCGGAGCTTGCCTATTTCGTCATTTTCGGACCGATGGCGCTGCTGCTGGCGTTTCGGCCGCTCGGACTGTTCGGGAGGGCTGCGTGAGGACTGCTCCGCTGAGCGCAGCGTCGACGTCGCCCGAGCTGCAGATCAGGAGATCGCGCGCGCTGCCCTGGATCGCGCTGGTGCTGGTGGCGCTTGCCGTCCTGCCGATGATCCTGTCCAGCTACCAGGTGTCGATTGCAACGCAGGTGCTGATCTTCAGCGTGCTCGCGATGTCGATCGACATTCTCGCGGGCTTCGCCGGCCGCACGCCGCTCGGTCACGGCGCCATCTTCGGCGTTTCAAGCTATGTCGCGATCTACTGGACATCCACGATGGGTGGCGACATCTGGATCGGCATCGCGCTTGGCGTTGTTGCCGCAACGGCGCTGGCTGCGGTGTTCGCGGCGCTCGCCATCCGCACTTCCGGGGTATATTTCCTGCTGCTGACGCTCGCGCTCGGCATGATCGTCTGGGGCGTGTGCCTGCGCTGGACGGCCGTGACCGGCGGCGAGAATGGCCTGCGCGGCATCGGCCGGCCCGCCTTCATTGCCGACCATGTCAGCTTTTACTACGCCGTGCTTGTCGTTGTCGCGCCGCTGACCTGGGCGATGTGGCGGCTGGTCCATTCCCCGTTCGGACTGACATTGCGCGGCATTCGCGACTCCGAAAGCCGGATGCGCAGCCTCGGCTATAACGTGCCGTTGCACCTGTTCCTTGCGTTCGTGGTGTCCGGATTCTTCGCCGGGGTGGCCGGCGGCCTCTACGTGCTGTTCAATAATTTCGTCAGCCCCTCGACGGTGCAACTGTCGCAGTCGGTTTCCGGCCTCTTGATGGCCATCACCGGCGGCATCGGCACGCTGCTTGGCTCGTTCGTCGGTGCCGCCGCCATTATCGTCCTGGAAAACGCCGTCAGCGCTTACACCGCGCGCTGGCAGAGCGTGCTTGGCGTCACCTTCGTGCTCATCATGATCTTCGCGCCGGAAGGCGTGGTCGGCCGTGCACGCCTGCTGCTCGCACGCCGGCGATCCCGCTCATCAACGCAACGCCGATCTGGAGGATAGACGATGGACCGCAGACGTTTTCTGAAAACAACCGGCCTCACGCTTGCCGCCGGCACCGGTGTTCTATCCGCCCCCTTCGTGGCGCGCGCACAAAATGCGCCGATTCGCATCGGTCTGATGGCGCCGCAAACCGGCGTCGTCGCTGCCGGTGGCCGCGAAATCATCGATGGCTTCTCGCTGTTCTGGGAGAGCGCCGGAAACCAGGCCGGCGGCCGAAAGGTCGAGATCCTCGTCGAGGACGACGCCTCCAACCCCGACACCGCGCTGCAGAAGGCGCGCCGCCTGGTCGAGCAGGCGAAGGTTGACATGCTGTTTGGCAACCTGTTGGCCAACACCGGCCTTGCCGTTGCCAATTACGTCAAGGGAAACGGCACGCCGTACTTCATCCCGGTGATTGCCGCCGACGATCTGACCCAGCGCGCGCGGATCAAGAACGTGATCCGCGCCGGCGGCTACAGTGCGAGCCAGTTCCCGCGGCCGCTCGCTGATTGGGCGTTGAAGCAGGGTTACAGGAAAGTCGCGATGATCTCCCAGGACTACACCTTCGGCCACGAACAGTGTGGCGGCTTCGCGCAGACCTTCACCGAAGGCGGCGGCGCGGTGGTCGGACAGTTCTGGCACCCGCTGAACACATCCGATTTCAGTCCCTATCTCGGCCAGATCGCGGGGCTCAACGCCGATGTCGTGTTCGCGATGGAGACCGGTGCAGATGCGACGCGCCTGATCCAGCAATATGCAAGCTTCGGTCTCAAGGATCAGATTCCGCTGCTCGGTGCCCAGAACGCGACCGACCAGTCGGTGATCCGCACCATGGGAGCTGAATGCGAGGGAATCGTCACCTCGGCGCATTTCGCCGAAGGCGCCGACCTGCCCGCCACGCAGGCCTTCGTGAAGACTTATTCCGACAAGTTCAGCAAGATCCCATCCCTTTACGCCTTCTCGCACTATGTTGGCGCAATGTGGGTCACCAAGGCGATCAACACGATCAACGGCAAGGTCGAGGATCGCGACACCTTCCTCGAAACGGTCCTCAAGACCGATCTTCCGGACAGTCCGCTCGGCAAGCCCGTCCGCTTCGATGATTACGGCAATCCCATCTACGACGTCGTCATCCGCAAGACCGCAAAGAACAAGGACGGAAAGTTCTGGAACGTCCCGATCGCAACCTATCCGCAGGTGTCGCAATTCTGGAAGTACGATCCTGTGACCTACATGAAGCAGCCGCCTTATTCGCGTGACTTCCAGGGCATCAAGAAGGCCTGAACTCCCGTGAACGGCTGGTCGCGCCAGCCGTCACTGTCCTCATGTTGACGGCAAGCGCATGTCAGATCATATCCTCAAGCTCGACCATGTGGGCGTCGCATTCGATGCATTGAGAGCGGTCGACGACGTGACGCTGCGGGTGAAGCGTGGCGAGCGACGTGCCATCATCGGCCCCAACGGAGCCGGCAAAACCACGCTGTTCAACGCCATCACCGGCGTGGTGCCGGCGACATCGGGCCGCGTCGAGTTCGACGGGCGTGACATCACGAGGCTGCCGCCACACCGCCGCGCGGCCTGCGGCATCAGCCGCACCTTCCAGATCACCAACCTGTTTCCGAGCCTGACGGTCGAGCAGAACATGGAGCTTGCGCTTTGCGGCCTGACCTCACGCAAGTTCTCGCTGCTTGGCTCGGGCGGATTGACGGGCGCGGAGCGCGGTCAGGCCGACCGCGCCCTTGGCCTGTCGCGGCTCGGCGCACGCACCAAATCACTGGTCGGCGAGTTGTCCTATGGCGAGCAGCGGCAGCTCGAGATGGCGATGGCGCTGGCTCCCAATCCGCGCCTTCTGTTGCTCGACGAACCGGCGGCGGGCCTGTCGCCCGCCGAGCGCGTCATTGTCGCCGATGTCATCCGCAGCCTGCCGGCTGAGATCACCATCGTCCTGATCGAGCACGACATGGACCTGGTGCTTTCGCTCGTGGACTGGGTGACCTGTCTCAATAACGGTAAGTTTCTGGCGGAGGGAGCGCCGGCAGACATCCGCGCCAATTCCGACATCCAGGACGTCTATCTCGGCAAGGCGCGCCGTCATGCTTGAGATCCGCGATCTTCACAGCTTCTATGGCGAGGCTCACGTCGTGCAGGGCGCTTCCCTCACGGTGCGCGATCGCGAAGTGGTCGCGCTGCTTGGCCGCAACGGCATGGGCAAGACCAGCCTGATCCGCTCGGTGATGGGCCTGTCCGCGCCACAGGTGCGTGGCGGCAGCGTGGCGTGGAGGGGCGAGACGCTGACCGGCCTGAAGGCGCATGAGATCGCCGGCCGCAGGATCGCCCTGGTGCCGCAGGGGCGGCGACTGTTTCCTTCGCTCACGGTGACCGAGCATCTCACCATGATCAAGTCCGCTCGCGCCAGGGACGGCTGGACGGTCGACCGCGTCATGGGCCTGTTTCCTCGGCTTGCCGAGCGGCGCCAGCATCGCGGCAATCAGCTCTCGGGCGGCGAACGACAGATGCTCGCCATCGCTCGCGCGCTGATGATCGATCCCGAGCTCATCTTGATGGATGAGCCGTCGGAAGGCCTTGCTCCCGTGATGGTCCAGCATCTCGAGGGCATCATCGCCCAGCTCAAGGAGGAGGGTCTTGCGATCCTGCTGGTCGAGCAGAATCTCTACAGCGCGCTCGCGGTTGCCGATCGCGTCTACGTCATCGAGACCGGCAAGATCGTCCACGAGGCGGAGGCCTCTGCGCTGGTTGACCATCCCGAATCACTCGTGCGCTTTCTCGGCGTACACTGAAGGCGTCACCGCTCATGCAGATCGATATTCACAGCCACGTCATTCCCGATCGCATCGTTGCGGCAATTGCCGCCGATCCCAAGCGTTTCCGGGCGCGTGTCGAGGGAGAGGGGCCGGCGCGCAAGGTCATTCACGATCAGGGATACGTCTATCCGCTGTTCGAGGAGTTTCGCCGAGTCGAGGCCAAGCTTGCCGCCATGGACAGCAAGGGCATCGATATCTCCGTGATCTCGCCGGCGCCGCCGATGTTTTATTACTGGGCCGATGCTGATCTCGCGCTTGACGTGGCCGGTCTCGTTAACGACGGCGTTGCCGACATGGTTGGCGCCAGGCCCGACCGATTGCGCGGCATGGCGACGGTGCCGATGCAGCATCCGGACGCAGCGGTCGCCGAGCTGGAGCGCGTGGTGCGGGCCTATGGCTTCAAGGCGGTCGAGATCGGCACCTCCATCGAGGGCGCGCAGCTTGCCGAGGAACGTTTTCGTCCTTTGCTGCGGCGCGCCTCCGAGCTCAACGTCTTCGTGTTTGCGCATCCCTACTACGTCGGCGCCAAGAGCGGTCTCGAAAGCTATTACCTCACCAATCTCATCGGCAATCCGCTCGACACCACGGTGATGCTCGCCAATCTCATGTTCTCCGGCCGGCTCGACGAGCTGCCGGACCTCAAGATCGTGCTTGCGCATGGGGGCGGCTTCATTCCCTACCAGATCGGGCGGCTGGTCCATGGACACAGGGTGCGCAGCGAGACCAATGGCCTCAGCAAGTCGTCGCCGAAGCAACTGCTGAAGCGCATTTATTTCGACAGCCTTGTTTTCGAGCCGCAGGCGCTGCGCTATCTCATCGATCTCGTCGGCGCCGATCATGTCTGCATCGGGACCGATGCGCCGTTCGACATGGCCGATGATGATCCCCGGGCCACAATCGATGCTGTGCCCGGAATTACAGCGCTGGAACGTCAGTGTGTCTGCTGCGGCACAGCGTTGAAATTGCTGTGCGAGGGTTGAACAAAGGGAGGAACAGGAGATGACCGAATTGGTCGGCAACAGCGTCCGCAACCGGCTGCCCTACGTCCCGATCCATCGCAGGCCCGCGCTCGAGCTCCCCAACAATGCGCGGGTGGCGGTATGGACCATCGTCAACGTCGAGAACTGGAGCCCGGCTGGCGCGATGCCGCGCGCGGTGCTGCCGCCGCCGATGGGACAGCCGCTGCTTCCGGATGTTCCAAACTGGGCCTGGCACGAATACGGAATGCGCGTCGGCTACTGGCGTTTCATCGAAACGCTCGGCAGCCGAAATTTGAAGGCGACTTTTGCTCTCAACGGTACGGTCTGTGAGCTTTATCCCGAGGCGTGCGAGGCTGCCCGCGATGCCGGCTGGGATTTCATGGGCCATGGCTTCGTGCAGAAGCCGATGCACAAGGTCGAAGACCAGAGGTCGGCGATTGCCGACACGATTGCCGCGATCAGGAAATTCACCGGCAAGCCGCCGCGCGGCTGGGAAAGCCCGGGACTGACCGAGACCGACGAGACGCTCGATTTCCTGGCCGAGGCTGGCATCGAATATGTCGCCGATTGGGTCCTTGACGAGCAACCGCTCACCCTGAAGACGCGTTACCGCGACATCGTCTCCGTTCCCTATACGGTCGAGATCAACGATGTCGTGATCAGCGCCGTGCAGCAACAGCCGTCGGACGAGATCTTTCGCCGTGGCCGCGATCATTTCGATCGGCTTTACATCGATGGCGCCAAGGCACCGCGCGTGATGGCGATTTCCATCCATCCGTACCTGACGGGCGTGCCGCACCGGATCAAATATCTCGAGATGCTGTACGATTACATTCTCGGCCACGAGGGCGTGGTGATGTGGACCGGCGCCGAGATTCTCGACTGGTACCGGTCGCAAAGTGCCGGCATGGCAGAGAGATAGCCAGACGGTCGCAGCTGCCGGAGCGATCAGCTCATGCCCTCATTCAAGGTGCTTGAATGGTGAGAAATCAGTGTTCGTGACTGGGTCAGAAGCTCGGAGGCGTGTTGACGATGATCAGCTTTGCGTGGCCTTCGCCGCCATTGCGGTATCCGTGCGGCCGCTCGGATCGGTAACAGATTGAATCGCCGGTCTTCAGGAGGAAATGCTCGTCACCCACGATGAACTCGACTTGCCCCTCGAGAATGTAGGCGACTTCCTCGCCTTCATGAGAGACGAGGCCGCCCCCGCTGCCGCCCGGTGCAATATTGTGGATGCTGCCCTGGAGCAGGTGGGATTGGTGGTAGGGAATGAGCCGCTCGAGCGTCAGTCCGGGGCCGTTGCGCAGCGGGTCCGCATGCACGATGGGGCGTTCGCCGCCGCGCGATACGAGGCCATTCGGATCGGCCGGCTGCGCGAACAACTGCCCGACCGTCAGGCCCATTGCTTCCGCGATACGGTACAGTGTCTTCAATGAAGGAACGGCGCGGTCGTTCTCGATCTTCGACAGCATGCTCTCGGAGCACTCTGCCATTTCGGCAAGGTCGCGAAGCCGCAATCCCTTGGTCATGCGCGTATGCCGTAGCTTCACGCCGAGATACTGATTTTGGCCGCTTGGCAGATCGGCTGCCTTCTTTGCGGCACGGTTTATCTTCTTCAGCATCTGTCGTCCATGTCTCCAGCGGCTCTCTCTCGCACCCTGAACTCGTCCTGCGCCCTGCGAAGCCCTCGAGTCGCAGCACCAGCGTATTAGCGAACGATAGCCCAAGGCGATAGGCGGCTTGCCCAAAATGAAAGCAAATGTGAACATAATTCAAGTGACTTGAATGAATAGAAAAACCTGCTAGCCTCTCCGGAGCTGGCGCCGACGGACCATCGATGCGCGCGCCGAAAAGCAAGAAAACGGAGTTGCGGCAGCTATGGCGGAAGAGCTTCTGATCGATCAGGTCACGGACGTGACGCACGGCGTCTATCAGCCTTACGGCTGGCACCACTGGCCGAAATATCCGTGGATGAGCTACCAATTCCGCCGCGCATTGGGCGAAACGCAGGAGGGCGGCGGCGCCGTCTCCGAGTGCTTCCTTGCCGCCAGCCGAATGATCCCCGGTGACAAGGAAAGCTGGCACCGGGAGTGGAAGCGCATCGCCGACTTCAACCAGGACCGCGGCGACAAGGAGTTCAGCAAAGGCCACGTGCGCACTGCGATGAATTGCTGGTTGCGGGCGGCCAACTATTATCGGCACACCGAGTTCTGGCTCGAATATTCCGATCCGCACCGGCTCGAAGCCTTCACCGACATGGAGGAATGTTCGCGGAAGTTTATCCAGAATCTCACGCCGGCGGGCGAGGTGCTGCAGGTCCCCTACGAGAACGACAAGACTCTCTTCGCCTATTTCGTCCGGGCGCCGTTCAACACTGGCAAACAGCCGGTCTTGATCTGCATGGGAGGCCTGGACTCCATCAAGGATGAGATGTGGTTCATGCAGGCGCATGGCGCGCTCCAGCGCGGTATATCCGTTCTCATGATCGATGGCCCCGGTCAGGGCGGCACGCTGCGTCGTCACAAAATTCCGACCCGGCCGGACTACGAGGTGCCGATCGGCGAATGTATAGACTATCTCCTGACGCGACAGGACATCGATCCGGCGAAGATCGCGGTCTGTGGTTCCTCACTTGGCGGATATTACGCGGCTCGCGCCGGCTGTTATGAGCATCGGCTCGCGGCGGCCATCTCCCATGGCGCAATCTGGTCGATACCGGAGCTTTGGGCCGGTGCGAAGGAAGATCATGGCCTCGCCGACCACATCAAGACCGTATTCGGCGCCAGTTCGATGAAGGATGCGATGGAGAAGTCCAAGCCTTTCGTGCTCGAGGGCCATCTCGATCACATGAAATGTCCCTATCTCATTGTCCACGGCGGCCATGACGTCCTCGGCGTTGCCTCGGCGCGGAAAGTCGCCGATTACGCGAAGTCAAAGGGCGTCGATGTCACGCTCCGCTTCTTGACGGAGGAGGAGACCGGTGCAGATCACTGCCAGCACGACAATCCGACCATAGGTCAGGAATTGATGGCTGACTGGCTAGCGGACGTATTCAAAATCGACGAGCGCGAGTTGCGCAAGAAGGCGATGGGCTCGCTGATCTGAATCCAACCTCCCATGAAGGAAGACGCCGATGTCTGTGGTCAAGCCGTATGACGACGCATACTATTCCATGACGTGGATGGGGCCGAAGGGGTATCCGGAAAACGGCAATGCCGGTCGTTGCTACTTCACCGGACTGCTTGGCATGTTCCGGCTGCACGGCGAGAGCGATATACTCTTTGCCGACGGCACCTCGGGCGACGGCTTTTCGTTCCGCTGGTCGCCTGTGTGGGGTGCGCCCGCCTTCAATGGCGGTGCCGGCGCGTTCCACGAAATCTGGGAGTATACGCCGCGCGCGCTGGGCTATCATGGATACTGGGAGCAGGACCACGAAGGCGGTTTCGAGGAGGCTTTCGCCAAGCTTCGCGGCCTCGTCGATCGCGGCGTTCCCGTGCAGGTTGGCCTGCACTACTCGCTCATGCTGCCTTACGGCGCCAAGACGTCGCCGCGGCTAAAGTTTCAGTACGAAACGATGGGAAAGACCGGGTTCGGCCATCATGTGGTGGTCGCCGGCTACGATCTCGATCGCGGCACGGTTACGATCTTCGAGCCGAACGACGTGATGCCGTATGCGCGCTATGAGGCGCCGATCGATGTCTTCCGCGCGGCGTGGGAGCAATCGTCGCAACGCGGCCCGAGCGGCTATGAGCCCTGGGAGCACCATCATGCGTTCGCAGGCGAGTGGAGTCTTCATGACGGCTATGGCCCTTACCTCATGGTGTGGGTTGAACCCGAGCGCGATCCCGATTGGGACATCGCGAAGTCGATCCGCCATTCCTTCCGCCGCAACTTGAAAATCCTGTCCGGCGAATACCCGAAGCCTTATGCACTGTTCGGCAATCAGTGGCAGATCCCGCGCTTCGAGACCGGTGCACCCGGCATGGCGGCGTTTGCGGCGCTGATCAAGGCCGGCAAAGTCAAGGATACGTTCGGCCCGAAAGGGGATCCGATCCCGCTCTTCGTGCGCGGAAACATTCCGAACCACGGTGTGCTCGGCCGCGCTGGCGCTGCCGGCTATCTGCGTCGCGTCACCATGGAATTGGGCGTGCGCGGGCTCGAGACGGCGGCAACCGCATCGGCGGTCGACCACATGCAGGCCTCGTCGGAGCTCTTCAAG
>Ga0210403_10003023_pt1 | contig 14933 bp, 14 predicted proteins | sample IncBWC19MmetaG_FD_150863 | JGI IMG/M metagenome (GOLD analysis project Ga0210403, IMG submission 150863) | Forest soil microbial communities from Barre Woods Harvard Forest LTER site, Petersham, Massachusetts, United States - Inc-BW-C-19-M | ecosystem: Environmental > Terrestrial > Soil >... | reverse complement strand
TGGCCCTGACGCATCTGGATGTCGTCTAACTCCAAGCCAACGAGTTCTGACCTGCGAAAACCACAACCGAACAACATGGCCAGCATCGCGTAATCGCGCTTGGCACGCATCGTGTCTCCCCACGCACGTCGGAGGACTTCCGAACTCTGCTCTGTGCTCAACCAGTTGCCGGACCGGAATCCGAGTTGCTTGACTCCTTTGACGCGGCTAATCCCGGCAGCTAATTCGGGACTTAGCAAGCCAGCATCGGCGGCTTCGTGAGCCAGACGCCGCACGGCCGCAAGCTGTTGGTTGATCGTATTGGCGGCCAGATGTCGCGATTCTAGGTACAAGCGATAGCGCACGACCACGATGCGGTTGAAGGCCAGCCGAGGCTCGGAACAGTACCAGGCAATAAACTGGTCGATGGCGTACTCGTAGACACGGCGCGATGGGGGTGATCCGAGGCTATTGAGAACTGCGGTCTTACAATGATCCAAATCTGGCAGGCGGAGCACTCGCCGACGATCGTTCGGCTGGATTCTCTTTTTGCCCATGACAACGGCCTCCTCTGCCGCAGGAACCGAATTACGGCAGAAGGACCGTGGCTATGCAAGCACTGGCAAAATGGAACGCTGCCCGTCAATGAGCGCTAAGACCTGCTTACAACAGTTGACTCGAAGAGGCATAATGTCAGCGATGGAAATGCCACGGAGAATGAACAAAACTGCAAAGGTTCTGATGATCATTCTCATTGCTGGACTCGATGCAGGGCACTTTGGTTGACTCAGTCCAATAATTCTAGACTCAGGCCGAGGACGCACACCATAGCTAACCAAACAAGCACGTACTTCGGGTGCAAGGGTTGCAACCCTGGCGGCAGCTTCCGCTTTATGGCCAGAAGCCATCCGCCGTGCTTTTCTGGCCAGTCTGACCACAGCGTTACGAGGCCGGCGTAAACGATCAATACGGGAAGATACAGCCACAGAGTAGGGAACTTCATGATTCACCGACCGTTGAGTATGACACAGAGCGCGCCCGACGACATCATTTGTTCAAACATCTCGATTGCACTCATCTACCGTGAGGCAAAAGGTTTTCCTTTTGCTCACTTGGTAATGGCCTGATAGCGACAGTTAGCGCAACCACGGAACTGCCATACACCAGCCCCACTTGCACTTATTTAGTTATGATCTCAGCGGCTTTGACGATACGTGACGCTGGTTCACTTTCGCTCAACACGAAGCGTGCAAACTCAGGCTGCGTCATGCTCATCGGATAAGCACCATGATTCGCAATCCAAACGCGCATATCCGGCGCAGCCAAAGCGCGAGCGATGTCCTTCCCAAGTTTGTCCACTACTCCGGCAGGAGTGCCAGCGGGTACCCACACCCATACCAAATCGGGTAGTCGAACCCGGTGACTCCAGCCTCCGCAATCGTTGGCACTTCTGGTAGCAACGACGAGCGCTTGTTAGTGGTCACTCCGAGTGCGGAGCTTACCTGCACGGATATCTGTCAGGGCGAGCTGGATGGTGCAAGAAGGTAATCGGTGCGCCCCGCGACCGCATTGGCGATCGTGTCAGCGATCGCGTCCCGGCACGGGCGGGCACTTGTACCGCCTTAATGCCCACCTCTAGATTGAGTTTCTCGACCCCAGGTGCGTGCCTGTGCCGATCCCCATGGAACCAAACTTTAACTGACCCGGCTTCGCTTTCGCCGCCGCAACCAGTTGGCCGACCGTGCTGATGCCAGACGACCTTCCGGTGACCAGCACGTACGGCTGACTGGTCAGCGGAGCGACCGGGGTGAAATCCTTCCGCGGGTCATAGGGGAGGTTTTTCGAAAACGCGGCGCTGTACGCCTGAGCACTGGTACTGATGAGCAGCGTGTAACCGTCGGCGGGCGCCTTCGCGACGAGGGCGGGGCCCACAGTACTTCCCGCACCGGGATGAGTCTCGACCACCGGCTGGCCCCACAACTCGGACGGCTTCGGGCCGATGGCACGGGCCGTCAAGTCGGGCCCACCGCCGGCACCGAACGGGTCAATCAAGCGCACCCCCTTTGTTGGATAGTCTTGTGAACTCTGCAGCATCAGTGCCAGCGAACAAACAAACCCCAAAGCCATTCGAGCCAACATGCTCTACCCCCTAACAGGAACATTGGGATCGCGGCAGTCTTCATGTGAATCTTCGATTCTCCGGCAGGGACATTTTAACGGCTGGCGCGATTCGACGCAGCTCCCTCGCCAATTACAGACTGGCTTCGTGGCGTCCGATGCGGGACATCACGGTTCGATAGTCGCCATCCGAGTGCAGGCTCTCGACGGCTTTGCGCAGAGCGGCGTTGACTGCCGGATCGCTCGAATAACGTTCGGCGGCGTCGAGAAGTACGCGGGCTTTGTCGCCGTCGGAAGAAATGCCGATGGCCGATTGGATGGCCGCAATGACCAGCGAACTCGAAATCCCGGGCTTGTCGAGCACCACCATCAGAACCCGGCTCCGGTCGCCATCGGAATTGATGCTATTGGCAGCGGCAAAGAAAGCGTCTCGGGCGGGTTCGACGTTCGTACGGGCAAGTTCGATCAGGACGCGAGCTTTGTCGCCGGCCGAAGAAATTCTCTGAGCGGAATTGGCGATGCTGCCCACGGTATCCGCTCCAATTCCCTGTTTCTGGGCGAGAGAGACGAGCAACTGCTGATGATCGCCGTCGCTAGAAATCGAATTCACGCCGTCGAAAAAGGCTTTGCGTCCAGACGCATCTTCGCTGTAGGAAGCAACCGCCTCTTTGAGAACGCGAGCTTTATCTCCATCGGAGGAGATCCGCTGAGCGGAGAGCAGAGTGCGAGTCAAAGTGTTGCGGTCGTCGCCGTGGGAAGCGAGCATTTTCGAGAGAACGCGCGCATGGTCTCCGTCGGAAGAAATGGAATTGGCCGCGCCAAAATAAGCCATGTCCACGCCGCCTGCCGGGCGATAAGGAGTCGCCATCTCGATGAGCACTTCCGCCTTATCGCCGTCGGAGGAGATATGCCTCGCGGCTCGTGCGGCGCTCGCGAGCGTTTCCAAGCTTCCGCCGTCTTTCTTGACGATGTCGGAGAGAACCCTGCGTTTGTCGCCGTCGGAACTGATGCTTTCGGCAGCATCAAAAAGGTAAGCGCGCAGGTCGGTGGCGAAGTAATTCGCATCGACGATGATAATGACTTGCGCCTTGTCGCCGTCGGAAGAGATGCTTCGAATCAACCTCGAAGCGTCTTTGAGGTCGGAGGGTTTCAGCGTGGCTTGCGAGAATAGCTGCTCCAGATAGACTCGCTTCGATCCGTCGCTTTGGATGCGTCCGATTTCGGTCAATACTGCTTGCGGACCACCTTGACGTAAGATCCGGGCAACGCGAGGTCCGGCTCCGATGCCGCTGTCGCGGATCACCTGCGGGAGCGTGCGGGCCAGCCAGGCGCGGCCCTCGTCGTCCATCGGCTTGGTGCTCCAGCCGACCGAGTAGGTCCGGGTGAGATTGCTCGCCGCATCCGCGTTCACTTCATAGACACGTCTGGAGAGCAAGCCACCATCTTCCAGCCGGAAACGTCCGTTGGGCGAGAGAGATTTGACATCGGTGTCGTCATCGGTGAATTCGACCGTGCCGTCCATCGTTATGCTGACAGACGTTCGCCCATTGCGCGTAGTGATGTGGACATGAGAGTCGCCACTCTGCTGCGACGCTACGGGCGCCATCGGGGCGGGTGGCGACATGGGAGATAGCGGGCTCGGCGGAGACGGCGGCGATAGCGGAGACGGCGGTGACGTGGGCGAGAGTTCCGCCTGCGGTGCGAGTGGTGCGGACGGAGCAAGAGCAGCAATCGCGGATGGCGGAGCCGCGGGGATCATTGGGGCGCGAGCAGCCAAAGCCGCGACCGTCATCGTCATGGGAGCCCGTGGCGATTGCGGGGCTAGTGGCGCTCCGGGGACAACGGGTTTCGCAGGGCTGCTGGCGGGTGCGACGCTTTGGGCGAAGGCAATCAGCTGCGGCGCTCGGGCGCTCAGGCAGGTGAGCCCCACAACGACGGCCAAGGCTGAGGCCAGCGGAATGACGGTAAGCTTGGGAGCTGCGTTCCGGGTACGATCGAGCATCTGACGGACGCGGCGGTAGAGCTGCGAACGGTTCCCGACTGCCCCCGCGGCGAGAACACCGGCGCGTTGCCATTGGGAAAGCTCGGCAACTTTGGTCAGGGCGGCGGCGTAGGGCCGTGGCGTCCCGGTTGCGGCGATGACCCAATCGTCGCACGCCATTTCCCGTGCCAGCGACAGCTGGCAGCCGAGCCAATAAACTGCAGGTTGAAGCGGGAGCATGGCTTCAATCAATTTTTGAGCCAGGTTGCTCCAGTCGTCGCAGCGATGCAGGTGGGCGAGTTCGTGCAGCACGATCTGCTCCAGTTCGGAATGTGAAAGCGTCTCAAGAAGCGTGCGCGGAATCACGATCGTCGGGCGGAAAAAGCCAAGCGACATCGGCCCACTGACATGGCTCGAAACGAGCAATTGCGGCTGACGGCGGATGCCGTGGGTCGCGCCCAAACGACTGAAGCGCTGCTGCCAATCTGGCGATGCCGGCGTTGCGCTCGATTTCAGGCTTCGCAAAACGCAATATCCCGCTGCCAACCGGGCCAGCAGCACGAGCGAGAACATCACCCAAACAATTGCCAGCGCACGAAGAAACTTTGCCGAGTGAATGCGAATCAGAGAGTATTCAGATGGCGATGCCGCGGGCAAGGAAGTTGTCGAGGCACTCTGAGAAAGCGGCGTTTCCAGACGCTCCTCGGATGTTGACACAGGGCTTTGCGCCGCAACCGAGTCGACGTGGGAAGCATGAGTCTTGCGTCCCGGCCGGTAGACTGGTGCCTGCGCAGATGCGGGGATTCCCACCGGACTTGGGGAGACAGCGACGAGCGCTCCGATTCGAGGCTCCGGCGATGACGGACGGGGAGTGAGCGGAGTGGCGAGCAGCGCGACGACGGCAAGCAAGATCATCCAGAGTATGGTGAAACGGGTCGTCGGGTTCAATCGCGGAAAGAATTTCAGAAGCAGCATCATGGCCGCCGCCAGAATTGCCCCCAGGCAGATTCCATTCAGAAGAGTGGTCATGGCAATATTCATGGACGTCATCTCTGCACTCCTTCACTTTCCGCGATCATCTTCTTGATGCGGCGCAATTCCGCTCGACTGATGGTTTCTTCTTTCAAAAGATTCACGACCAACAGTTCGCGCGAGCCTTCAAAGAAGCGGTTGACCAGATAGCCGAGCGCGGTGCGGCTGGCTTCTTCCTGGGCGATGACAGGTTCGTAAACGAAGGCGCGAACCTTTTTGGTGTGCCGCAGGTAGCCCTTGCCCTCGAGAATACGCAATGTAGTTAACACTGTGCTGTATGCGAGCGGTGGATCGTCGATGAGTGACGCGGCGACGTCGCCTACAGTCGCCGCTCCCTTCTTCCAGAGTACTTTCATCAACCGGAGCTCGCCTTCCGTCAGGTTCGGTGATTTTTTTCTCGCCAATGTGGTCCCCTTGGGAATGAACAATTAACTAATTAATAGTTCGAATTTTATACCGCGGCCAGGTTTGCTTGTCAATTAATAAATTAATAGTTCGCAAGTTTCGAGGAGGAGCCGCCGGTGGGTCGCACATTCAACTTGTGTTTCTGGAAGATATCGAATGGATTCGAGGGCAGGAATCGCCGAACTGCACGGCCTGGGCTGCTGCCATCGGTTGCGTCGAGAACTGGAATGTCCTGGAACAGAAAACTCGATCCCTCGCAGTTCCTTTGCGTTCATCACTCCAGGTCTACGACCTGACGCAGAATTACGCCGGCGTACGGTGGACGTACTACATCCTGCAATCAGATGGCACCTACAAGCAACAGAGCGAGAGCATTTTCAACAACGTGGTGAGTGGCGGTGCGACACCGCCGTACTTCCCATGCGGATTGCCCCAAAACTAAACTACTTGGGCAGGGCGGGATGTTGCCTTGCCCGTTTCTCTGGATCCTCTTGCACCCGCGTATTACGCCCCGAATTGAGCGAGAAATTCTCCCAGATCGCGGAAGGCCTGATAACGGGTTGAATAATTTCAACGAATGGGAGGGGACTTATTCTCCAGATGTGGTCACGACAACCGAAATCTCGCCGTTGGCGACTTGAATAATTCGGCCACTACCTAGCGAGGGGGGGTAGCGCCTTAGCGATCACGCGCGACATCGATCTATTCTGGAGAAAATAAGGCCTTCTGTTCCTCGTCGTCCGAAACAGGAAGCCCCGTGATCGATCTCGTGCCTCGACTGCTCACTTCAGAACACAAACCGCAAGGCAAACTGCATGAACCGCGGCGTGGTCAGGGTTGAAGTGTATTTTCCGAACTGAGTGGGGTCGTCCGACAGCGAAGGTTGAGCCGCCCGAACGTCGTACCGAACCGAGTTGGTGGCGTTGAATGCCTGCCAGCTGAACTCCAGTCGCCGCCCCTCTCCAAGCGAGAAGTTCTTCGAGACGCCGGTATCGATGTTGAACATACCCTGGCCAATCACATTGTTTCGCACGCCCGATTCCCCCGGCCACTCTGGCCGGAACGCCGCCTCGGCCGCCGCCGGATCGGCGAAGATGTTAGGCCCGACGTCTACGCCATTGACAAACGCGTGCTTAGGGTTGGATGCCTTCGGAGCCGCCCCATTCGGCATGGCATCGCCTTCGATGTTCCAGTTTGTCGCCCAGGTGAATCCGTTGTCAATCGTGATGGGGAAGCCGCTGGTCCAGCGGAAGATGCCCGACACCTTCCAGCCCCCGATCAAGGCGTTGAGCACTGGGTTGATGTTGTCCATGAACCTCTGGCCTCTGCCAACGGGAAGGTCGTAGATGACGTTCGCGTTGACCTGGTGGAAGGCGTTGAAATCGGACAACCCGCGCAGCGACAGCGGATCGTAAGAGTTGATGACGATGCCACCGCCGTTCAGATCGTTGCCCGTTCCACCCGTTCCTTCATACGGACCGATGCGCTCGGCGGCCGATGCCTCGTCAAACGATTTCGACCATGTGTAGTTGAACTGCCCCTGCAGGTGTGACATGCGGACGCTGTAGGTTACCTGCAGCGCGTTGTAGTCCGACGTTCCGATGTTCCTCCACGAATAAAGCGAGCTGAACTGGTCATGGTAAAAGGCGTACGGCCCGAACTTGCTGTTGGGTAGCGCGGGGCTTAGGCCGGTGATGGCATCAGGTAAATCCATTTCGAACAGCGAGAACGTTTCGTTGTGCGGGAAGCAGTTCCACAGTTCATAAATGTTTTGCGTGGCTGTCGGACTGGCCGGCAACGTGCCGGGAGCGCAATTGTCGCCGCTAGGGTTGGTTGTCGTTTGGTTGTTCTGGCCCAATGCACCCTGGACGGCCGCACCTGCCCAGGCAGGAAACACATTCTCGAAGAAAGGGACTGGCTGGATCGAGTTGACATCCGTCCCGCCAGCCGCCGCCTTCGACAGCATCGTGGCAGCCGTGAAATATCTGGTGTTGCTGGCAGCATCCTTCAAGTTGACAGGCATGGCCAGATCCACCTGCAACGGCAGCCGCCGTCCGACGCTTCCCACATATGCCAGTTGCAGCGATGATCGCGAATTGAGCTGTCGCGAGAGAGTGAAATTGAACATGTGCGTGTAGGGTGTCTTCACACTCTGGTCCAGACCCCAGTTAATGGCAAACGCAGTGTTGCCCGGAGTGTACGGGAAACCGCCCGCCGGCGCCGGCCCAAACAAGCATCCTGGATCATTGATCGACGCGCATGGCTGCGGCAAGCACGATTGGCCCGAGGACCCCGGGATCAGGCAGGTGAACCGAGGGGCATTCCCTGGCGACACTACACCCGCCGGATTTCCCAGAATCGTGGAAAGACCAAACGAGCCGTTCTGGTCAAAGCTGTTGACGACAGGGATGCCAAAGTGGTCATACACGAGGGTGTAACCCCCGCGGATCGAGAATTCATCTTTCTTTCCCAGAACCTTGGAAGCCCAGCCGTCGCCAGTGTCGGGCGACCAGGCTACGGCGATACGCGGCGAAAAGTTCTTATGGTCCCAATTCCATAGGCCCGGCCCATGATTCTTGGGGCCGCCGAGGACAAAGGTGAGCTCGCCGGCGCTATTGGCCGGTTGCCCGGCAGTGGCGAGAGCCGCGCTGGAATTGAACCACGTGGCGGCATTGCTTCCGGCGGCACAACCGCCGCTGGCAGCCTGGATGCACGGCGCTACCTGATATCCATTGGTTTCATACGGCGGTGCTTCCAGCACCCACCGCAGTCCATAGGTCACCGTTAAGTTCCGCTTAACCCGCCACGCGTCCTGGCCGAAAAACTCATAGTCGTTGATCGCGTAACGGCGGTTGATGGGCGTACCCTGCGCCACGGCGGTGCCGTCGCGCGAGAAGTTATAGTGACCGTCGCCCTCCGGAAAAATTCCCATCACGATCGTAGTGGCGCTGTCGTAGTTGGGTCCGAAGTTGCCGTCCACCGCGGGATAACCGTTGTTGCCCGGATCCAGCGGGCTGGAGGTGCCGGCAATCCCACCGGTATTCAGATACACGGCGTTCGTCCGGACATCCGAGAAAGAGTTCTGCAGGCTGGTGTGATCCGTGCGAATGAAAAACAAATCGGTGCCGAACTGAAACGTGTGATTGCCTCGAGTCCAGTTTAAGCTGTCGCTGAACTGATTCACCGGAACAAACGAGGCGACCGAGCGGGGGTTAAAAGGGACGAAGGGGGTGAGGCCGTCCAAAAGAACCGCCGGATAAGGGAAGCTTCCACCGGTCCTCCCACCTTGGCGGATGTAGCCCCACCGAAAATCGTTGATGAGCTTGGGCGAGATCAGCGACGTAAGTCCAGCGGTCACGCCCTTGCTGTCGTCCAAGAACGTGGTTGCCGGGGTTTGATTTGGAAATTGCGGTGACCCGGGTTCCTTGAAATTCTGCGTCTCGGCGCGAGCGAATAACGTTTCCGACCCATTCGCCGTGATGTGATAGTCGAACCGGGCAAGGTAAGTGTTGAAGCTGCGGTCCGAGGTGGGCGCAAAACGGTAGCCGAGCGTGTTGAAGCCGTCCCCTGCATTTTCATTAGAGGTCGGGTATCCTTCGAGAACGGCCTGAACTGCCGGGCTGATTCCGATCCCCTGAGGATCCATTCCCTGGATCTGTTGGTAATTGAGGCCATAGTAACCGGCCTGCACGGGGTATTGGTTTTGATCTGATCCGAGGACGCTACTGGCGGGACACTGACTGGCGACAGCACACTTGTACACAAGCGCGCCCGCACGCAGCGTTACGCTGGGGACCGTCCGCAATACGCTACTACCCTCGGCGTCGCGCCGTCCTTCATAGTTGGCGAAAAAGAAGAGCCGGTTCTTCATGATCGGGCCGCCGACACTGGCTCCGAATACGTTGCGCAACAACTTCGGGGCTTTGTTGGGCTCGCCGCTGCTGATCTGGGAGGCCTTCAAGAACGGGTCGTTGGCGCTGAAAATCGTGTTGCGGTTGTACTCGTACACCGATCCGTGGAACGCGTTCGTGCCGCTCTTGGTGACCAGCGACACCTGCGCTCCACTAGAATATCCGACGTCGGCATTTGAGTTAGCCGTGGTAACCCGGAATTCTTGCAGTGAATCCGGCGGCGCATTCAACACGCTGTTGAACGCATAACCAAAATTCTGGTCGTTGACTCCAATGCCGTCGAGCGTGACGTTCGACTGATCGCTGCGCGTGCCATTCACTGCGCCGCTGCGTGTGTCCGTATCCTGGTTGATCTCCGTCCCCAGGTACGCCACGCCCGGCTGCAGGCTCAGAAGGTAAGTGACATTGCGGTCGGCAATAGGCAACTCCGCAATCTGCTCCTGCTCGACCACGTTGCCCAGTGTCGCATCGGTGCGGTTGATGAGGGGCGCTTCGCCTTCCACATTCACTTCGGTCGTCCCGCCCGTGACTTGAAGTTTGATGTTGACGGTGGAGGGTAATTTGACAACGAGCGTAATCTTGGTGACCACATAGTTTGCAAAGCCCTTGGCCACCGCTTCCAGCTTGTAATCCCCCGGAGGCACTTCCAGGAACTGGTACAGTCCTGAGGCATTGCTGGTCGTATTCCGCCGGAACCCGGTGGCGGTTTCGGTCAGCGTGATGTCCGCTCCGGCCACCGTCGCGCCCGAGGGGTCAGTCACGCTGCCGTTCAACTGACTGGTTGCTTGCGCCGCAGCCCACTGGCTCAAAAGCGCCAAAGCAGCACACACCACGAGTGCTCGCCTCGCTGCTTGCCCAACTCGAATGCCGAATTCGTACCACCGCTCCTGCCTGCCACTAGCCTGCTGATAGATTCGCGTCATCGCCATAGCCCCCAAAGGCAACGGACCAAAAGATGGGAGAAGAGACACTCCTTCTTTCTTCTCACAGCGCCCGCTGGTGCCTATTCGATTCCCTGTGCTTGTTCGGGTCGACCGGATCCGGCAGTGCCGCACCGAGTGGCGCGGATTATACCTGAACACCGGATCAATGATCATGAAGAAAAAATGATCCGTGTGCGGCATTGTTTGAAGGCAACGTAACAGAACGAATACACAGGAGAACTCCTAATGAACGCGAAGCAGATTTGCGGAGCGATTGTCGCTCTATATGCGGCAGGTGTAGCTGCCCGCGCGGAATCTTTGGAATTGAAGAATAGAAGTTTGATCAACGGGAAATTTATGGGTGGACCCAGACCAGCATCAGCTTTCGGTGGGTACGTCAGTGCAGAGCTACGATGTCGCTGATTTCCGTTCGTTGCGACTCGAGTCCGAAGCGCAGGGTACCTAGTGTGTGCCTCCATTATCCCGAACGAGCGCAACGGGGATCGGACCGACACATTTCATCCCAGTCACGCGAGATGCGATGGCAGATCAAGTCGCGATTAGCACGCCCGAGAATGCGTTCTTACCGATTGCGGTTTGGCTGGAAGTGAGCTTGCAATGTAGTGGTTTCGCTGGGGCTCGTCCAGAGTGGGACAAGTTCAGGCAGGGCTCTCGGAATCTCTTAGGCGCGAAAGCGCCTACCTTGCAAATAGGCGAAAAACCGCCTAAAATGCTTCCAGGCGGTAAAGCGCCTAAAACGTCTTTTAGGTGGAGAAGCGCATAAGAAGCCAATTGACGTGACAGAAAGACCACCATGATGCAGGCCATTGCACGAACTCCTCTGCAACTCGGGAATTCCATCCGAGAGCGGCGACGCAAGCTCGGCCTAACCCAGGAGCAATTAGCCGCAAAAGCGGGGGTACGGCAGCGTACGATTTCAGACATTGAGAGGTCAGCAGCAGCCCGCTTCGACACAGTACTGCGTGCGCTTGCCGCGCTCGACTTGGAATTGGTGGTTCGGCCGCGCACCAAGGGCTCATCCCAAGAGATTGAGAAACTCTTCTAGTGCCCCGCCGTACCTCGCACGACCGTCTAAGAGTCTTTCTCAACAGTCGTCTTGTCGGGCTACTTCGACGCGAGACTTCGGGGGCTATCTCTTTTCAATACGATCGGTCATGGCTGGAATGGGAGTCAGCCATACCCGCATCACTCTCCTTGCCTCTACGCGAACAGGCATACCAGGGCGCTCCCGTGCTGGCCGTTTTCGAGAATTTATTGCCGGACGACGATACCCTGCGGCGTCAGATCGCGGCGCACGCGCACGCCGAAGGAGCCGACGCTTATAGCCTGTTGAGGGCGATCGGTCATGACTGTGTGGGCGCGCTGCAGTTCCTTCCTGAGGACTCCGAACCCACTCCTGCAGGCGTGATCGATGCCGTACCCATCAGTGAACGCGAAATCGCAGCCATTCTTCACAATCTAGCAACCGCGCCCCTTGGAATTACGGAAGATGAGAGCTTCCGAATTTCTATCGCCGGCGCTCAAGAGAAGACCGCTCTTCTACGTTGGAACGGCAGATGGTGTAAGCCCCTCGGCACAACCGCGACGACGCACATCTTCAAGCCTTCGATCGGAACGCTCCCCAACGGAGTGGACCTCACCTCAAGTGTTGAGAACGAATATCTCTGCCTCAAGATCCTCCATGCTTTGGGTCTACGTGCCGCAAGAGCAGAAATGGAAACCTTCGGAGACAGGCGTGTCCTGATTGTTGAGCGTTTCGACCGACTGTGGACCGGCGATCAAAGACTGCTGCGTTTACCGCAAGAGGATTCCTGCCAAGCACTCTCGGTGCCGCCGATCCTGAAATACCAGAGCGATGGCGGTCCAGGCATAACCGACATCCTTAAGATGCTGCGGGGCAGCGATGAACCACTCTCGGATCAGCGCTCATTTCTGAAAGCGAACATCGCCTTCTGGCTCATGGGAGCTACCGACGGACATGCGAAAAACTTCAGCGTTTTTCTATCTCCAGGTGGACGTTTTCGCATGACGCCGCTCTATGATGTCATCTCAGCCCAGCCTAGTGTTGATTCGAAGCAGATCTTGTCGAAACAGTTTCGGCTGGCCATGGCATTCGGCACAAAACCGCACTACCAGATCCGACAGATTGCGCCACGACACTTTTTTCAAACGGCAGATCTGGCTGGGATAGGGGGAGAGGTTGCTGAATCCGTCGTGCACGAACTGCTCGAGCGAGCAACGGCTGCAGTTGACTCCGTTGTGTCAAAGTTGCCGAAGAACTTTCCTAAGCAGATTGCCTCATCGATCGTGGCAGGAATCAAAGGACGACTTCGACTTCTGGGCGACCGGGCAACGAGGGAGCCAGGTTCCATGCATCTCTAAGCAATCGAGAAGCGAATCGACTCGAAGTTGCGCTGCATACGATCGACTCCGACCGAGACACAGTCGATGAGCGAGAAGAACCTCGAGTGTTTTGCGAGCACCGGAGACAATGTTTCCAAGTTCCAGTGGCGTTAATCGCAAGGATCCAGAAGCCCGACTCAGCCTGCTCGCCTCCCCCGACTCAATTTCTGGAGTGCCGTCATAAGTGATTCCAGTCAGTGAAGTGGACTTATTGCACTATGCGAGAGTGGCTATTGTAGAGAGCCACTCTAATGTTTAGTTTCGCGGCGCTAGAACGTGTCGGGCCGGAGTCGTTGAGACAAATACTCCGCTCTCTGAAGTTGCCGTCCATTGGTTGGGTGGACAACCTTCAAACCTTGCATCAGGTCGTTCTTGCGCTCGAAACCGCCGCGCAGGGAACTACGATCAAACAATAGATGATCAAACAATAGATGATCAAACAATAGATGATTTGCCAGAACGACTCCCAGGGAATTTATAGTCTTAATTCAGCTATGAATCCCGGCGTTCAACCCGTACCCCTGCAGGCCCTCCGCCGGGAGTTTCGCCCCACCCTACGGCTTGCCTTACCACTGATCTTTGCCGAGGTTGGCTGGATGAGCATGGGTGTTGTAGACACCATCATGGTCGGGCGACTTCCCAACAGCGCAGTGGCCATTGGAGCGACGGGCCTCGGCCAGAGTCTCTACAACAGCGTGGCGATTTTCGGTGGCGGACTACTTCTTGGCATGGACACCTTCGTCGCGCAAGCGCATGGACGCGAGGACATTCGAGATGCCAGGCACTCGCTCGTGAATGGACTTGTTCTGGCTCTCACCCTCACTCCGATTCTTATGGTTCTTGTATCGTTCTGGCCGACGCTGATGCGGAGGTTCGGAGTCAGCTTGGAACTGATCCAACCGATGCAGCCATTCTTGCAGGCCCTGAGTTGGGGGACTCTGCCGTTGTTGTGCTATTTCGCGCTTCGGCGTTATCTGCAGGCGGTGCATGTGGTCAATCCCATCATGTTTGCACTCGTCTCCGCCAATGTTGTGAATCTCGTGGGAGACTGGGCCCTGATCTACGGGCATCTCGGCTTTCCGTCGATGGGCATTACTGGCTCGGGCTGGTCGACGTGCGCGGCTCGCATTTACATGGCGCTCGCGCTGCTAATCACTCTTGTGTATGTTGAGTCCAAACGCGGCTTACCTGACGGGACGCTTGCGGTCCGGATCGATTTGAAACGGGTGTTGGCGCTGCTGACGCTGGGCGCACCGGCAGCCACACAGATATTGCTCGAGATCGGGGCGTTTTCGGCCGCTACCGCCCTCATCGCGAAACTCGGACCGGTTCCACTCTCGGGTCATGAAATTGCTCTGAACTGTGCCGCTCTTACGTTCATGGTTCCGTTGGGAATAAGCTCGGCGGCAGCGGTGCGCGTCGGCCACCAATTGGGAAGAAGAGATCCAACGAGGGCGCACCTTGCCGGGTGGTCGGCCATTTTGCTTGGCGCCGGATTCATGACCTGTACGGGTCTGGTATTCGTGACGGCTTCAAAGCAGATCCCACGCCTGTTTAGCCCCGAGCTGGCGGTGATTCGGGTGGGCGCAACTCTTTTGTTGGTGGCTGCCGCTTTTCAGCTATTCGACGGCCTGCAAACGGTTGCCACCGGCGCTCTTCGTGGCAGCGGCGATACCCGAACACCGATGCTCGCAAATCTCGTCGCTTATTGGTTGATTGGACTTCCTTTTGGGTATGTGCTGTGTTTCCGATTCGGCTTGGGTGCGCTGGGAATCTGGATTGGGCTATGCATCGGTCTGATGATCATCGGGAGCGCTCTCCTCTTCGCCTGGCACAAGCGACTGAGGTCCAAAGTTTCACTGACCTACAGTAAAACGTGAAACCCTATCCTGTGCCTACGGTCCTTGCTGGCGACACACGTCTCGACGCTAAATGTAAAATCCCATGGAAAACGAACCATCACACATGCAGCAATCACTTTCACCCGAGGAAGCCGCCGGCAAGGCAGCTATGCTCGCGGAATGCGACCGATTAGTGGAAGCAGAAATCACCTTTGTAGCCATGCATTTTGACGGTTCAGGCGATGAAGGTGTAAGCGAAGGGATCAGCATCTCTTTCTTGAGTTAAGTCACTTTGTATCAATAGGTTAGCACTTACTGT
>Ga0210403_10003021_pt1 | contig 14940 bp, 9 predicted proteins | sample IncBWC19MmetaG_FD_150863 | JGI IMG/M metagenome (GOLD analysis project Ga0210403, IMG submission 150863) | Forest soil microbial communities from Barre Woods Harvard Forest LTER site, Petersham, Massachusetts, United States - Inc-BW-C-19-M | ecosystem: Environmental > Terrestrial > Soil >... | reverse complement strand
TTTTGTGGTTTCTGAATCCACCGAGACCACGGCGGGCATTGATCTTTCAGCTCAGTACATTATCGATAACAATCTTGCCCCCGTGATCAGTGAGAGCTACGGATTATGCGAACTAGGATTAGGAAGTGCGGGGAACGCCTTTTATAGCCAGCTGTGGCAGCAAGCGGCAGCTCAGGGAATTACCGCGTTCATTTCTTCTGGGGACAGCGGTTCGGCTGGATGCGACAGCCAGAATTCCGGGCCTCCGGCGCCATCGTTGTTCGGACTGGCTGTGAGCGGGTTCGCCTCGACGCCTTACAACGTCGCGGTGGGTGGCACAGATTTTAACGACCTGACCAATGCCACCACTTATTGGAGTTCGTCGAATAACTCCACGACCCAAGCTTCGGCTCTTAGTTATATTCCCGAAACCACGTGGAACGATAGTTGCACAAATTCGGTTTTCGGAACGGTGCTTTCCCAGTTCAGTCAGAGTGCTGAAACGAACTGCAACAATCCTCAGCTCTCGAGTTTCGTGGTCACAGTCGGGGGCTCAGGCGGGAAAAGCAATTGCACGAGCTCTAACGGCCAGCAAGCTACGACGTGCTCGGGTGGCTACGGGAAACCTTCGTGGCAAAGTGGATCCGGTGTTCCGGCGGATAACGTTCGAGACATTCCCGACGTTTCGCTATTCGCCGCCGCTGGATCTCCTTCGGGAAGCTTCTACATAATCTGTGAGGCCGATCAAGTAGGCGGGCAAAATTCCTGTAATCCGGCGAATCCTTCAACAAATTTTCTGGCCATAGGCGGCACTTCCGCGTCGGCCCCGGCTTTTGCCGGGATTATGGCACTTGTAAATCAGCAGACAAACTCGCGGCAGGGGAATGCCAATTATGTTTTTTACAAGTTGGCGGCGAACCAGCCTGGCGTGTTTAACGATGTAACTACTGGAATTATCGCGATGCCTTGCCGAGCGGGCGTCATCAATTGCACTACCTCGGTGCCTGGTGATCAGTACGGAGTTCTAAGCGGCTACACCACCGGAGTTGGTTACGACCTAGCTACAGGGCTTGGGTCGGTCAACGTCGCCAACCTCGTGAACAAATGGAATACGGTTTCCTTCAACGCGTCGACGACGACCCTGACTAGTCTGGCGCCCACCACCATAACCCACGGACAGACGGTCACTCTGACGGTGAAAGTTACAGGGAACTCGGGGACACCGACGGGATCGGTTGCTCTTTATGGAGGGGCCAGCGGAACCCAGTTCGTCGACAGTCATCTGCTCGATAACAACGGTACGGCCACGTGGACAAGCACCCTGCTTCCGGGAGGAAGCTATAGCGTGAAGGCGCACTACGCCGGCGACGGGAATTATGGAGCTAGCGATTCCAGCGCTTCCACCGTCACAGTGAACAAAGAAAGCAGTTTCGCCAACCTTCAGCTCATCACATTTGATCCAAACACCGGCCAGATCATAAATTCCAACGCGACCACCGCGCTTTACGGATCTCCTTACCTCTTGCGCGTGAACGTCCTCAATTCAGCGGGAGCCACCTGTTCGGGTTTGCAAACCGGCTGTCCTTCTGGAACGGTCACGCTCACCGACAACGGCTCGCCACTCGATGGAGGAACATTCACTCTGAATAGCCTGGGCTATTTGGAGGATCAGATCATCCAGCTTTCCGGAGGTGCAAATTCTTTGCAGGCCGTCTATGGCGGCGACAATAGCTATAAGCCGCCGATCGCCTCGACCGTGGATGCGGTTACGATCACCCCCGCGACGACGACAATGACCGCGCCCAATGTCTGCTGTGGTCCGACCGTGGGGTCTAGCTTTTCAACAAGTGTCACCGTTCAAACCACGGGTTCGGGACTTGCACCAACGGGTACAGTTTCGTTCCTCGCAAACGGAAACCCAATTAACGGGACAGTCTCTTATCAGGGCACATCAGGGTCGATTACGAATCCGAATCCAATTTTAACTGCGAACTTGACGAGCTCGTCCTCGCCGTTTTCAGCGCCCGGAAACTACGCGATCACTGCGTCCTACAGTGGCGATTCGAATTACGGAAGTGCGGTATCTCCCAGCCAAAGCATCAGTGTCAAGTACCCAGCTCCTTTCCTCAGCATGAGTTCTCCGGGCGTGACTGTTGCCGCGGGTGCCAGCGTAACCGTATCGGCGACCATCGACACCAACTTGAAGAACGCTCCCCTGCCTACTGGAAACGTAGCTTTTATTTATTGGGGACCGATGTCGCCCGTGAATGGAACTGAAACGTACTCAAACACCACCGACGCGAATGGAAATGTAGTGTTACTAGCGTCAATGACGTTTGTACCCGCTGGAAGTGTGAGTATTGGGGCAAGCTATAACGGTGATGCGAATTATCCGGCCGCAGCCGGAGGAGGGTTAACCGACATCACGGTCACTGGCTCGGACTTCGCGCTGATTCCCTCGACATCTTCTCTGAATGTTACGCGTGGCGGCGGAGGAACCGTTTCGATATTCATCGTCGGCCAGTCAAATTATGCAGGCACAATCAATTTCTCGGGAAGTTCTTGCAGCGGACTGCCGGCTGAGACCACTTGTAATTTTAATCCCTTAACGGTCATGGGAGCCGGGAATACAGGGATCGGGATTAATACGACTGCTCCACACTCGTTGTCTTCGTACCAGAAGCAGCCGCGTATCTATGTTTGGGCATTTGCTGCCGGCCTCCCCTTCGCCGCTCTACTGCTTATCGGATTTCCGTCACGGAACCGCCGCAAGGAAATCAGGCTACTCCTGATGACTGTTCTCCTGATAGGCATTGGTTGCGGCGGAGGATCGTCGAACACCGGCGGAGGCGGTGCAGTTCAAACCGATCCGGGCACTCCAGTCGGCACCTACACAATTACGGTTACTGCCACAAGCGGTACCCTTTCGCACGCTGCTACCTTTACGCTGGTCGTTCAATAGCTTCAAGTCAATTGTGAATTCCGTTACAGAGCGGCTCATTTGACCTGCTGTTTCTGCTGGGAACTTCTTCCCGCTGACTTCGTATCACTCTTGGGGGCGCTGACTCGCGTTGGCGGGACCTCGCATTCCAGCAAGAAATAGGGTCCCAACTGTCATATATCATTGCAACACCTTAGAAATCATCCATGCGGGCTCTCTTCGAAATTTTCGGCCAGACTCTCCAAACCTTGTGGGCGCACAAGCTGCGTTCCTTTCTCACCATGTTTGGCATTGCGTGGGGAGTCGGATCGCTGCTTCTCCTAGTTGGCTTGGGGGAAGGCTTTCGAGCAGGCAATCGGAAGCAGTTCGACGAACTTGGTGAGAATGTGATCTTCATTTGGGGAGGCCGGGCGCCGGCTTTGAATGGCAGCTTCACCAGCATGCGCCAGTATTATCTGACCTACGACGATTACCTGAACGTCCTGGCGGAATGTCCCGATGTCAAGGCTGCCGTGCCGGTGATTCAACGCAGCGACATTCGCGCTGTGAGCGATTTTTACCAGAGCAGTGGGCAAGTGATCGGTTCCTTGCCGCTTATGAACCAGATCCGTCATTTGCCGCTGAACGACGGCCGCTGGCTCAACGAAATGGACATAACTCAAAAACGCCAGGTGATCATTCTGGGGGATGAGTCTCGCCGCATACTGTTTCCAGGACGTCCTGCGATCGGCAGCATAGTTTTATTGAACGGAATGCGGTTTCAGGTCATAGGCACCATGAAGCGCTTAGGGCATGGCAACAATAACGACCAAAACCTGAAGAACTTTATCCCCTTCACCACCATGCACGAAGACTTTCCTCCGCTGGATATTGGAAATGCTCCCAACGTCATTTCATTGATGGAGTACCAGCCGAAGTCGCGCGACCGGCATGAAACGGCCCAGGTTGAGGTTCACAAAGTGGTCGCGCGCAATCACGGGTTCGACTACACCAACCCTGATTCCTTCGATGAGTGGGATACTGTCCGATCTGTGGATCAGGTTGGCAAGATTTTTGACGCGATGAATACTTTTTTAGGAAGCGTCGGACTAGTAACCCTCGCGCTGGGAGCGATCGGAATTATAAACATCATGCTGGTTGCGGTTGCTGATCGCACGCGGGAGATCGGCCTTCGGAAGGCGCTTGGGGCAACCAATCGAAGCATAATGTTCCAATTCTTTGTCGAGGGTGCGTTTCTGACCTTGCTAAGTGGAGGCCTTGGTATGGCTGGCGCCGCGGGCCTCATGGCCGCCTTATCAACTCTGCCTCAGCCTCAAGGGTTTGACACGCCACAAATCGTGCCATCGACTGCCGTGCTGGCCATTCTTTCGCTGGCATTCGCAGGTGTCGTCGCCGGGCTATATCCGGCGAGGAAAGCGGCAGAGTTGGCGCCAGTCGAGGCACTCAGAAGAGAATAATCATGAAGCGTGACTTACTAGAACAAGCCTACGGTGCGATGCGCCACGACTTGCGTAAGACTGTGCTGACTATGCTGGGCATGGCATGGGGAATTGCCACCGTCGTTCTTCTGTTGGCTTACGGTCAGGGTTTCGGGCGTGCCATACAGAATATCTTTGAAAGCTTTGGGGCCACCGCTATCGGCATCTTTCCGGGACGCACTTCACAACAGGCCGGCGGCAATAAGGCTGGGGTCGCAATCCGCTTCACTCAGGACGATGTCGAGTTGGTCCGCAACGTGGCACCACTGGTCCGCCACCTTTCCCGGTTTTCGCAGGTCCAAGGCACGGTTCAGAACGGGTCCCGCTCGTTCAGTTTCCCAGTTCTCGGTATTGATCCTTCGATGCTGGATATCTGGAACCTCAACATCGAAAGCGGACGCTTCATCAACGACGAGGACAATTTGAGCCATGGACATTTTGCGGTGCTGGGATCGGAGGCAAGGGATAAATTGTTCTCCGGAATGCCCGCTCTTGGAGAGTGGGTTCGCATTAATGGAGTCAGTTTTCAGGTTGTCGGTGTGTTGCAGCCCCGCATGCAGGAAGCGGACAACGATGACAACCGGACGACTTATCTTCCATTCAATTCGACCGACGTGCTGACCGACACGCATTACTTAGGCGGCATATGGGTGGACTCTGTTGGCGTCGATCACACCAAAATTACAAAGACCATACGTGATTCGCTGGCGTTAGCTCACAACTTTAAGCCAGATGATGACAGGGCTGTTTTCATCTTTGATGCGATGAAACAGCTTGAGCAGTTCAGCATCATTACCCTTGGCTTGAATATTCTTCTTGCTTTCATTGGGACGATTACTCTTGGGATTGGCGGCATTGGCCTGATGAATATTATGCTGGTCTCCGTGACCCAACGTACCCGCGAAATTGGAGTAGAGAAAGCTTTGGGAGCTCGCAGGCGGGATATCCTGTTTCAGTTTCTTTCCGAGGCGATGGTGATCACTGCCGTGGGCGGCGTTCTTGGAATTCTGCTTTCCTACGCGGTCTCGTTTTCCGTCGGCACCTTGACCCTTTACAGCGCGCTAGCGAAGCACGCTGATGCGGGAGACATCAGGCTCATAGTGGCGCCGAAAATCCTTCTTGTCGCTACGACAATTCTCGCTGTAGTGGGCGTGGCCAGCGGAATGTTTCCTGCGATGCGGGCAGCAAAACTAGATCCAATCGAGGCGCTCAGGTACGAGTGAGGCTTCCGAGTCGGCCTGAATCCGTTAGCCCGCTTTGCGCGGAACTTCCATTTGCGGGTCGGTTGTGATGACCCCACGCGTCGATTCCGTCATCTTCTTCCGAATGCGGCGGACTTCCAAAAAAGTTAGTGCTGACATGGTTGAGATAAGGCTGCCAAACATCACCACCACGATGTCCATATTTGTCGCGCTCCTTGGAGTCCATTCGCGCACAGCAGACTCGTGCTGATTCGCATCTTATACGGAAACAGTGGGAAAACTAAAAAACATTGAGGTTTTACCTTATGGTTCGGGCTCCAGGGTTCCCTCAAGTTTATGAACGGGCAAAAGTGGGCCAGGGATCGTATAATAAGAAACTTAATGCCGAAATATTCAATTGTTGTTCCCCTGCATAACGAGCAGGAGAATGTGACGGACCTCTATGATCGCCTCAAGGCGGTTATGGAAGTGAGCGGCGAAAGTTTTGAAATCGTTCTGGTCGATGACGGGTCCAGAGATCACACGTTCAATCTTCTTCGAGAAATTGCAGCTATCGATAGCCGCATAACGGTGGTGAAACTGCGGCGCAACTTTGGGCAAACATCCGCTCTGGCGGCGGGTTTCGATCACTCCCGCGGCGAGTACGTCATCGCGATGGATGGCGATTTGCAGCATGATCCCGCCGATATCCCGCTGTTCCTCGAGAAAATTGCTGAGGGCTATGACATTGTTAGCGGCTGGCGCAAACGCCGTATCGATAATCTTTGGTTGCGCCGAATCCCTTCGAAATGCGCCAACTGGTTGATGGCGAAGTTAAGTGGCGTGGATATTCACGATTTCGGCACGACATTTAAGGCTTACCGTCGAGACATTCTGGAACAGGTTCCGCTTTATGGTGAGTTGCATCGGTTTATTCCGGCGCTGGCGTCCTGGCATGGCGCGTCGATTTGCGAGGTGCCGATTCGCAATGTGAACCGAGAGCGCGGAGTTTCTCACTACGGGATTTCCCGAACGTTCAGAGTGTTTTTTGATTTAATTACGATCCGCTTTCTTCTGCGTTATCTTTCCCGGCCGTTGCATTTCTTCGGAACGCTAGGGATGTTGAGCATTTTCGCCGGATCGGGCGTCACTCTGTGGCTGCTGATCGAGAAATTTCTGAATCACGCCGACGTAATGACCCACCATGGTCCTCTTATGATTTTTGGAGCGGTACTGCTGCTGGGTGGTTTCAATATGCTGGCGGTGGGGTTGCTGGGAGAGATGCAGGTTCGCCATTATCACGAGCCTACGCGGCGTGGGCCTTATTCCGTTGACCGCGTCTTGCGAGCGCAGAGCGAAGAGCACACGATTTCGGAGTAGTTTCTTCCTTTCATTTTCCAAAGGCCTCTTTGTTCACCACATACGGCATTTTTGTGATGTCTCCGCCATAGTTCTGTTCCAACACATCGATTAGCCCTTGAATGCATCTACCCGCCATTCCTTTGTTTGGATCGGGAGACAGGCGCGTAATTTTGGCAGCGCTGGCGAAATGCGGATACAGACGGCTACGGTCTTCAATAGCGGGATCTCTCAGCGGTGAATCTGCCGGCAGCGGTTCTTTTTCATAGACGTCGAGGGCTGCGCCGGCAATCCAATTTTCTTTAAGCGCTTTCGCGAGGACCGCTTCGTCGATGACTGGACCTCTCGATGTGTTTATTAAGAAGGCGGTCGGTTTCATCATTCGGAGGGTGCGTTCATTGAATAAATGGTGGGTCGGCGTGGCACTTTCGCCCTCTCGAATGAGCGGGACATGAATGCTGATGAAATCCGCTTGGCGAAGCGCATCGTCGAAGCTCACGTACTTGATCCACAATTCCTCTTTGCAAATGCCGCGCTTATGACGCAAATCCATAACTTCCTGAATGCTATTTACGTAGTCCTGATTCTGGTATGCCGGGTCATAGCACAGGATGTTCATATCGAACCCGGCGCATTTCTTGATCATCGCCAGACCGATCCGACCAGTTCCTATGATCGCGATTGTTTTGCCGGTTACTTCGTCCCCTAAGAACGGCAGGTAAGGATGCCAATATCCCCACTTGTTCTCGCAGGTAAGATGTTCCGCAGACCACATTTTTCGAGCCAGCGAGCCGAGCATGAAGAAGGCAAATTCTGCCGTCGCTTCGGTGAGGACATCCGCTGTGTTGGTAAAGGGAATTTTGAAACGGTTGGCGTCAGCCCGGTTGATGTTATCGAAACCAACTGCATATTGAGCCACAACCTTTAGCGTGCCTCTTCCTGCTTCGAACACTTCTGCGTCAATCTGGTCGCGCAGCGTGGTGATAAGTCCATTGATCCCGGAGTTGACCTTTTCAATGATCAAGCTCTTAGACGGCGCTTCCGCGTCTGGATATACCTCGACCTCGTAGCCGCGCTGCCGCAGCAATTCGATGGCATCGCCGATATCGCAAGTGGCAAAAACGCGAAATTTGCTGGTCACGGTTTTCATAATAGCTTTGTCATCCTGAGCGAAGCGAAGGACCTGTGCATCGCCCATTCAACTACACAGGTCCTTCGCTTCGCTCAGGATGACAACTTAAGTTATGGTGCCGCCCGAATTCGTCCGACGCGACACTACGCAAACCGCCAGCGCGTCGCGGAATTGAGTGACCTCTTCTCGTCCAATCCAAACACCACCCGAGGACGAACTGCAAAGATCGGCTCTTTTAACGAGAGTATGTCCGCCTCGAATCCTGACATGTCAAACTTGTATTTTCCTTCCGTCCGCTTAAGAAACTCACGTCGAAGTGTGACATCGGGTGTCTCCTCTGCAATGCCCTCAACAATCACTGCTTCATGCGCCAACTCGGTGCAGACAACGCAACGCTGATTTTTTTCCAAATTACGCGATTTACGCGATTCCCTGCCGGTGCTAAACAAAAACGTTCCATCCCGCCATAGCCCCCAGACCACCATGGTGTGAGGGTTCCCGTCTGTTTTAACTGTGGTGATCCAATAGTTGTGCGATTTGGTTAACCGTCGCTCCGCCCAACTCCACGGCAATAGTCCTTTGGTGCCTTTAGGAAGGCCGTATCCAGGCATGTGCGGGCGGCTTGCCTTTGGTTCGCTGTTCTTCGAAGCAGTTTTCTTTCTTGTCATGGCGCCTCCGAAGATCTAGCTGCATCTTTCTTTTCGGTCCAGTCTTCGATGCGATCCAATGCCTTGTGCAGGTTCTCTAAGGAATTGGCGACGCTGAAACGCAAATATCCTTGTCCGAACGCGCCGAACGAAGTGCCAGATAAGCACGCAACGCCAGCTTCTTCAAGTAGAGTGTGGGCCAATCTCTGAGACGTCCATCCTGTTTTCGCAATGTTGGGAAATACATAGAACGCACCTTTGGGCGTGAGGCATGAGAATCCTCTGATTCGATTCAGTCCCGCCACGAAGAAGTCGCGACGATGCCGGAATTCCGCACGCATTTGATCCACCGATGACTGATCACCACGAATTGCCTCGATCCCAGCTCTCTGCGTGAAGCTAGCTGTGCAGGAATTCGAATTGGTCATCAACCGGCCAATATGGACCGCAAAATCTGGACGCATGACGCCATATCCAATGCGCCATCCTGTCATCGCGTACGTTTTCGAGAATCCATCGAGCAGGATTGTGCGTTCCTGAAATCCCGGTACTGAGATAATCGAATGATGTTCGCCCTCGAAAATCAGGCGGCTGTAGATTTCATCGGAAAGCACCATAATGTTGCGATCGCCGATGATTTCGGCGACGCTCCGAACCTCGCGCTCGCTAAGCACGCCGCCAGTCGGATTCTGGGGCGAATTCAAGATAATCAACTTGGTGTGATCGTTGATGAGAGAAGCCAACTCGTCGAAGTCGAATCCGAAGTCTTTTTCTTCCCGCAATCGAATGGGGACCGCCCGGCCCCCTGCATAGCGAATCATTGACTCATAAATCGGAAAACCGGGGTTCGGGTAGATAACTTCATCGCCCTTATCGATTAACGCCAGAATGCAGAAGAAAATAATTGGTTTGCCGCCTGGCACGACTACAACTGAGTCGCTCGTGACCTCAACACCGCGTGTCCGGCTTACCTCTTCCGCAATGGCTTCTCGCAGTTCAGGGTATCCCGCGGAAGGACCGTAATGAGTCCAACCATCGTGAAGGGAATTCACGCCAGCTTGAACTATGTTTGCAGGAGTGTCGAAGTCCGGCTCGCCGATCTCGAGATGAATAACTTCCTTCCCTTGGCGTTCAAGAGCACGAGCTCTGTCGAGGACTTCAAAGGCAGTCTCAGTGCCGAGTCTCGACATCCGCTCCGCAAGGCGTAGTGTGAAGTGAGCCGCCATAACTGAAAATCACGACAGCAATGCACAGCCGGGAACGACGCAAACTCGCTATTGTACCTCGAAGATTAATCGCGGCGGGGCGGACGAAACGAGCCGAAGCGAGGTTCGATTGCCGCGATCGTGCAGAGAACATAAAAAATCGCGGCGTTCGCTGGTACCTGAAGATTGAAATCCACCAAGCTGTGTACCAGTATGCCAGTGACGCCAAGCAGCGCAGCTAAAGCAACCGCGCCGTTAGTGTCATTGTGCCAGTTGCGCAGCTTTTGCGACGCGAGACGGAAAACCAACACTAGGAGCCAGATCATAGTGATGAATCCGGCGGCGCCTAACTCGATTAACAACTGCAAATAGTCGTTATGAGCCTCATCTATGTAATAACTCGTATAAAAGCTTCGAAACTGAGGATAGACATATTCAAAAGTGCCGAGTCCCCATCCCAGGAACGGACGATGCGGAAACATTTTCAGCAGGTCGCGATCGATGGCCAGCCTTAGACCGGAGGTGATCTCGTGCCTTGTGGATTCAACATTGACCAGTCGATCGATTGCCTCGTGACCGCCGACCCAACCCAAGAAGGATAGAAAGAGAACGGCAAAAAGAGCCAACGTCAACTTGCTCGAAAATGAATTGCTTCCCGAACTTCGCTGCCAAATTAAAATGCAACTCAATAATATAAGTTCGCATATGAAAGCGATCATGCCGCCGCGCGATCCGGCGAGAAAGATTGTGGTCGCCATAACGGCTGAAGCCACAACCGCAGCTTTTCGTAACCAGCTTCTTCCATGGCTAGTAAGCGAAAGAACAAGCGGAATAGGGACCAGCATTTCCATCAGCCCCGCATAGTGGTTGTGGTTTACGTAGGGGCCATATATCCAGCTGCCGCCAGAGGGGGTTCGCAACCAGTACAATTTGCCGTTCGAGCCCAGTCCCTGGAAGAGGCCGAAGGTCGCAACTGCCAGGCCGTACGCGGAAAACGATATCGCGAGAATTTTGACTTGCGAAGTCCTTTGCAAACACTGAACTGTCAGGAAGCAGAGCAAGCCATAAGCGACGTAAAGCAGTCCGCTGGAGAAGGTCGCATATCGGTATGCGGTTCTTCCTGTGACGATCTGGAAAACCACCAGCGCCGCAAATACCAACATCGGTGAAAAAAGCGGGATCCAGTTGACTGATAGGTCATTGGAGAAGAATCGCGAGGCGATCCAGACGATAAACAAAAGCCCAGCCCCGGCTTCCAACGAAAAGATAGCCCACGGTTCAACTGCTCCTAATGCGAGCGGGCCGAGTAACAAAAGCCCAAACACTCCGTAGAAAACAAATGAATCTGCCGCAGACAGCGATTCTCTCTGTTTGACGAGAAGTCCCGGCCGGTGCGGGAAGGGCGGGTGAGAAGTCACTTTGGATTCTCTTCTTGCTTACGCTGTAGCCGAATGTTATCAATCCAAAGTTTGCCTCGAATGGGGCTTCCAGCGGGCACTCTTCGTATTCTCAGCTGGAGTAGCCTGGTTTTAGGCCCGGTCTTGAACTGCCCGCTGACTTGCCGCCAACCGGGAGAGTCCTTGAGTTCCTCACTGTCGAACAATAATTCCTGCGTGTAGAAATCCTGGAGAATAAAATGGGGCCCGCCGGCGCCTTGCATATTCTGCGTTTTAAAATAAGCCGAGAATTGATATCCGGTGCCTGCTTCAACGGAAATCAATTGACCGACTCCAGAATCTTCAAGCCCGCGACTGTCGTAGGAGATCAACAGAGAAGGCGATCCGAGATGCGGTTCCGTTGGATCCAATGCAAGAGTGACATCTGACCGCTTTTCGTAACTCCAGTCAAAGCCGCCATTCAGTATTGGGAAACTAAAATTTGCGTTAGCAATCAGGTTTTCTGAAGAGGGTTGATAGTTCCTTAGATTGCTAAGATCGCTTGCCTGCCGCCAAACCATCCCCGCCTGTACCGGTTGATTTCGCCCAATCAGATAACGAACATAGTCGAAGACGACTCCAAGACTAACTGGTTGATGAAACCCTGTTGTCCGTCCCCAGACCTTGGCCGCGGAATCGTCGTCGCCCTTGGACATCAGCAACTCCAAAAAGGACGAATAATTACCTGAATTTGGTGGGATGGCGTCGCGTAGCAGGGAATCCACGTCGGGCCGGAGCTGCCAACAGAGTTCCAGCGCCGGGCCCGCAAAAACCGGAGAATTCTCCAAAACCACACGGAGCTCTTTCAATCCAGAATCTATGTCGCCATCGCTTATAAAGAAGTTGCCCGCGGCCCATGCAACTTTGGGATTCTTGGGATCAACAGACATGGCATTTTGCAGCGCCTCCCGGCTTCTGGGCGCAAAACCAAGTGAGTCATCCGCCGTAGCGAGCCTTATCCAGTACCCAGATTCGTGCGAGTTCAACGCGACGGCGGTGCCGTAAGAATCGACGGCCTCCTGCAGTTGCTGGGTCAACGAATAGTATTCCCCCAGTTGAAAACGATAGTCCGCGTTACCAGGCTGAAGGCGGACAGCCATCCGCAAACTATCCAAATCCGCTCTTTTAGAAAACCGGAGTGCCAAGTACTGCGCGGATACGAATGCAAGGTAGAGCGTGCCTGCCAAAAAACACGCAATCAAAATGATTCTCTTTGTTGTTATGGACACGGTTGTTATGGACATGCCGGAGCAACCGCAGAGGTCTGGTTCAGGATTTTATCCCGCGGTGATGACAGAAACCACATCGTGGTCGTTGGTTCCATTGTCGCTGCTATCGTCCTCGTGGGTGTCCCTGTAGTAAGAACGCGCAGTTTTTCTCATCTGGCCATAGTAAGAATAATAGTCCGGAGAGTGCAGGTTGACTGCGTTTAATAAAACGCCACTCACCTTGGCGTTGACTTGCAGCAGAATATCGCGAGCTTGCTTCAACGCATGTTTGGTGGTGCTGCCGGCGCGAGTGACAAGAATTACAGCGTCCGCTCTGGCGGCCATTACAACGGCATCGGTAACCGGGAGGGTGGGCGGAGTATCGATCACGATGTGATCGTATTGCTCGCGCAAGTCGTCGAGGACGGATCCCATTTCTGCGGATGCGAGCAGTTCGGCGGGATTCGGCGGCTGAGTTCCCGCCGGAAGCACAAATAAGTTTGGTACTAGCGGCGAACGCACGATGGCTTGTTGAAGGCTGGCGCTTCCCGTCAAGACATTGCTCAATCCCGTCTTTGCCAGTACTCCGAGCATCCGGTGAATGCTGGGGCGCCGCAAATCAGCGTCGATCAAAAGTACCCGGGCGCCTTTTTGAGCCAAAACTATCGCGCAGTTGATGCTGGTGGTCGTCTTGCCCTCCTCCGGAAGAGCGCTGGTGACGAGGATTACTTTTGGAGGAGCTCCGACTGAGGTCAACAGCAAAGACGTGCGCAACGCCCGATAAGCTTCAGCCATTTGGCAGTGTGGCCGAGACTTAGTGATCAGTTCCATGCCCTCCTTTGCAGGAGGAAGAGAGAGTCGCTGCCCCGAGCTGCTTTCTCCAGCGAGCGCGGTTCCGAGCGGAATCATTCCGAGGGACGGCAGCATCGACACCGCTTGAGCCTGCTCAATGGTACGAACCGTGTTGTCGAGGCCTTCCAGAACAAATGCCAATAAGATTCCCGTGGTCAGACCGAGAGCCAGCGCGAAAGTAAGGTTTCGAGAAACATTCGGCTCCGCAGGGGATTCAGGAACCCGCGCCACGTCGACGGGGCGAATGTTATTCGATCGAAGTCCCGCGGTTAGTCCAGCCTCTTTGAGTTTTTCCAGCAAATTCTCGTAGAGCGTTCTGTTGGCATCGGCATCGCGCTTCAAAAAGTTGTATTCGATGGCGCTCTCATTCAATTGATTTTCATCCTGCTTCTGCTGATCAAGGGCAGTCCGCAGTAAACTTTCCCGCGCCAGCGCGGCAAGATAATCGCCGCGCAACCTCCCCACTACTTTCTTTCTCTCAGCTTCAGTCTGTGCGTCCACTTCTTTAAGTTGGTCCGCTAGTTGGGCTAACTTTGGATAGGACGGTCCGAACTGCGCTCCCAGTTGGGCTATTTGTATTTTTAGATCAGCGTGTTGCTCCTGCAGTTTCTGCAACAGCGAGGAGGCGGAAGCTGCTGTCGTGGTGTTAGACGCCGCCGAGATCGAATCTGGATCGCCTGACTGGACGAGCCGGTAGACCGACTCCTTCTCCATTCGAGTCGACTCGGCCTCGGTTAGCTCTTTGTTTAAGTCATCCAGCTTGGAAGTGGTTATGTTCTGTTTTTCATCGATGCCAAGGATTTCGTGTTCTTTCTGATATTTGACCAGCTTTTCCTGGGAAGTCTCGACCTTCATCTGAAGATCGACAAGCCGTTCGGAAAGCCAGTCAGAGGTTTGCATTGTCGAGTCAAAACGCGTCTTGAAGTTTTGCTCTGCGTAAGTGCTTGCAAGAGTATTTACAACCCGCGCGGCCAGGTATCTATCGGGGCTGCGATAGTGAATGTCGATGACTCTGGTATCGGGTTCGAGTGAAACTGCCAGGTTCGACTTGAAAGCGGCAATCAACTCGGATGCCCTCTCGGACTCGGGCTGAAGGGCATCGGTAGTTAGTCCCAAGGAAGAGGGCAAAGTTGTGGACGGCGAAGCGCTTCCCGACTGCTTGTCGAGGTTGAGTTGCTTAATGACTTGCAATGCGAGCAAGTCACTGCGAAGGATGCGAACCTCAGTGTCGAGATCCGTTGGATCGGAATAATCATAACCGCCGTTGCCGGAATCCTTAACATTGAGCGTGACGGGATCCATTCTGTTTACTGCAATGCTGCCCACGGCGTCGTAAATCGGCGTAGTGCGAAGAGTCGCGATAAGAACCGCTGTAAAAATCAGCAGCAAACAACACAGTACTACCCACTTGCGCTTGAGAAGAACATGGCAGTACTCCCGTAATAGCGACTCCCGCATCGAAAAGGGGGAAGGGTTATAAGGGGTCCATTGGCGATTGAGGGAAATAGGAAAGGCGGACTGA
>Ga0210403_10003020_pt1 | contig 14941 bp, 3 predicted proteins | sample IncBWC19MmetaG_FD_150863 | JGI IMG/M metagenome (GOLD analysis project Ga0210403, IMG submission 150863) | Forest soil microbial communities from Barre Woods Harvard Forest LTER site, Petersham, Massachusetts, United States - Inc-BW-C-19-M | ecosystem: Environmental > Terrestrial > Soil >... | reverse complement strand
GCTGAAGACCTCGACCGCACCGACGTCAACTGTCTTCGGCTGCCCGGGCGTGCCCGGATCTGGCCTGGGATTGCCGAAGAAGTCCGTTCTCGGCAACGTGAACCCAGGCGCCCCGAACGGTTGCACATTGCAGCCTTGGCCAATCGCATTGGCATTGGTGCACGGGATGTAGCCAACCGCCGGCGAACTGGCCGTGATCGAGTAATTGCCGAGCGCCGGGCCGCCGCCATAGTTTCCGTACACCCCACCGGTAAGCGATGGATTCGTCAAGGACAGCGGGCCCCAACTCACGTTGATCCAGTTGTTGCCCTCGTCCACCGTCGCCGATGGTACGAGGCTAAACAGTGGCGCCCCCGCTATCGAGTCGGGGATGCCTGGAGGAACCCCAAAGCCGTGGAGCCCTCCGCATCCATTCGTTCCGGTGCATTCCGGCGGCACGCGCGAGCCGTTGCAGTACTGGGCGGTAACGGCCGGGTCGCTTGTTGAGTTGTGGGTCCCGGTCCCGCTATAACCTGATGTGCTGCTCAGGAACGAGTACACCGGATTAAGCGCAAAGCCAGAGCCCGAATTCGGTGCCGTAGTTAGGTCGCCGCGCACACCGAGGTCCCAGTACGTGACCCCGGTGGAGCAGGCGCCGGTGGCCGCCTGAGTCGGAGCTGGCGTGTTGGCGAAGGCATTAAACAGGGAAACCTGGTTCTGCTGGTTCAGGGTTCCCGTCCCAACGGTGCCCACGCCGATGTTGAACGAGCGGTTCTGGTAGATGAGGTCACCAAACAGAATCGGGTTCGAGAAGCCTGTGCAATTGGGGTGTCCCCCAGGGCAGGTGATTGGCACCACAAAGGTCGTTCTCAGCAGGGAGGAGTTTGGCGTGCTCGTCACCCCTGCCGACTGCGGGCACGATGCCGTGCCAGCGGCGTTGTGGCATTCCCCAGCAGGGGCGCTGGCCGAGGGCGCCCCGATGGAGAAGGTGAGCACACCCGAGGAGGCGAGGGTATCGTTGTGCATGATGGTGTTGTTGACGATGTTCACCTTCAACGCGTCCTGCAACGATATTCCCGCGCCGTCCCAACCCGCCATGTTGTTGACGATCATGTTGTTGGAGATGGTCACGTCGTGCCAGAACTGTGGCTGCGACGCGAAGGTGGATACCTCCGTCCCGTTGACGGACTGGAGACGGATGCCGCCACCGCTCCCGCTATCCGCCGAGTTGCCCTGGATCAGGTTGGCATTGATTACCAAGCCTGGACCCGTGCCATCGCTCAATCCCGGCGGGCAATCCGCGTCGGGTATGGTGCCGCATACCGGGTCGGTATCCGGTGTGCCCTGAACCATGATCCCGCCGCCGTTGGTGGGGATGGTCGGGTTGCTACTCTCATTGAAAACGATCGAATTGTGCTCGATGTCACCATTGAAGATTTCCCCGAGGTGGACCATGCCGCCGCCCTCACCGGCACTGATGTTGCCGCATACCCAGTTGTAGTTGAACTTGTAGTAGTCGTTGCCGGTGCAGAAGCTCACGCCGCCGCCGCCCGAGAGCGTGGCGGAGAACAGTTCATCGCCGATCGAGGAATTGTCGGTGATCATGTTGTTGTGGACGTTCGGTTGCAACTGCAAGCACATCGGTAGGTGCTGGTTGGTTACCAATCCCGCCCCGTTGCTGCATGAACCGGGAGCCGCATTGGTGGCGCCTCCCTGGACGTACGGGGGAGCAAATTCACCCTGGCCGACGCTGATGCCGCCCGAGAGCGTTCCGGCATTGTTGTAGACGCGGTTGTTGGCGATCTGCAGGAAGTGGCCCCAGCCGTGCACAAAGATGCCGCCGCCGCCCTGCGAACTGTTGGTGATGGTCAACCCATCGATGCTCGACGGATTGCAGACGTAGTTGCTCGGGAATGGGTTGGTCGTACTGTTGGCACTCGTATGACAGAGCGGGTTAGCATCACCCACCTGCAAAGCACCGGGAGTACCCGGGGTCCCACCGGGATTAGTCACGACACCGGTCAGCAGCGTGGTGACGGCCGGGAACGCACCTGCCTCGGTGCCATCGCTCCACGGATCCTGCCCGTGGAAATCCAGCCCCTTGCCCAGGACCGTAATTCCCGCTCCCTCATAAGCGCCCATCAGCGAGGGCTCTTGTAAGAGTTCGGCCAGGTTGCCGTTCAGGGTGGCGTCCCAGCCGACGGTAGCCTCGAGCGGCAACCGGTCAATCTGCGGAACGTTGGGTTGAGCCGTGAAATACTTCCAACCCGCCTCAGGGCAACCGGCGTACACCCCCGTGGAGGGCACACCCTGCAGCGTCAAACCGAACAGGCAATTGACATGCCGGCGCCAGGGGTCGAGCAGTTTGCCGGCTGGCTGGGTATTGGCATTGATGATGGTTGAAGCGGCGCCAGCACCTTGCAGCCGGACGGGCTTCCACATAATCACCATCTCGGTGTGAGACGCGGGAGAGTGAATATTGCTAGCGGAGGGTGTAGTACACGCAGCCGAGCCTCCGGTCGTCGTGCTGCAGGTCGGGTCGACGATGATCAAGTCGCCCGGAGCAGCCGCGTCAATCGCGCCCTGGATCGTGCCCGAGGCGGCGACGTGGGTGGGCCCCTTCCCGCCGATGGTAACGGTCACGGTGTCAATGGATTGTTTGCCGTTGCCGGCCGTGATGAGGAGTTGACCGCACCGCGCTTGTGATCCACCGTATTGCGCCTGCTGCTGGATCGTGCACAGCGGCACAGCGCTTCCCGGCAGGGCGCCAGGGACTGTGGCTGTAATCGTTGTGTCACTCCAACCGGTAATAATCGCCGGCACGCCGCCGATGGTAACGCTCGACGTGGTATTGCAGGTCGTGCTGGTCGCACTCGGCGAGGTACACTGAACCCCAAAGCCATAGTGGCGAGTGACGGTCTTGCAATCGAACGGCGCCACTGAGGCCGAGGGCCCGGCGTAACCAAAGTTGTTCACAGCTACATCGGCGCCGGTACTCGCGGTGGTGCAGCTGCTCGCATTCGCCACTGTCGCGTTGCCCAAGGCGGTGATCGTCAGTGTGTGACCGGCGGCACTGACATAAGGTCCAATTCCGTCGCCATCCACCTCGGCGATCGCCGGCGTGGCATCCGGATAGGCGCAGTCAGGATTGTTGTAACCCGCACCCACGAAGGCTTGCGTGGGCACAACGGGCGTATCGAGGTAAGTCGTCGTGCCCGGCATGTAGGGCTCGGTGTAGCAGAAGTCGCTGTAAGCCTGGTTGTACAACGGGTCGTTGATCAGCTGCCCGTGGGTCGGCGAGCTCAAGTTCGTGTCCAGGATCGGCCCGTAGTCGTTCATGCACTGAACCATCATCGAGGGTGAGTATCCCGTGATGTTGGGCGGGTTCACGTCCCAACTCGAAAAATTCAAACCGTCATAGATCCCCCAGTGGTCAGAATACACGCGGGAGACTTCGTTTCCGAGATAGTCCCGCGTCGAGATCGGCATGTTGGGTGGGGAAAACTTCTCGCCGAACTGAGGCGAAAAGGGATCGAACTCGGAGGTGAAATCATCCGTGATCACGCCGGTGAAGTGGGAGGCGATGTGCGTTGAGGTGAAGAGGTAGAACTTCGCACTCACCGAGTCCTGGCTGGCCAGGGTCACTTCCTTGCGGTCGCACAGGGGACGCGTAGCGCCGGCAAATGGAGCAGTTTCCTGCACCTGCGGGAACAGACTCAGGTAGTCGGGCACCACGCGCATCTCGCCCACGCACGGCCATATCGGATCCTGAAAGCCGGGATAACCTGGGAGTGCGAGGTAGTCCCCATTCCCCTCGGCCGTAGTCGCGTTCTGGTAGTTGGTGGGGTTGTAGCCGGCGCCGCTTTCGTCGTAAAGCGAAGCCACCGACGCCTGGTCGGGCATGATGAAGATGGAGCCACCCAAGCCTGGGAACTGCTGCGTGGCCGGCGCAATGTAGTTGTCGCCGATCAGAAGGTTCTTGTCTTCTTCCTTCTCCACCTCAAAACCCGGGGGCATGATCGTTTCCACCACGTACTTGCCGGGTGGCAGCATGGGAGTGCCGACCCTATATGCATCGGTCGTGTCAGGATTCGCCACACAGATCGTGCAGTTGGTACCGGTTATTGTTGGGGTCGCACCGGTGATTGGGTTGATGTAACCTGAGGGCGTGATCGGTTTTCCCGTCGTCGGGTTGATGCCGATGGAACTCGGGAACGAGTACATGCCGTCGTACGGCGCCGGCTGGATCTGGTTCCAGATGTGCATGGCGTCATAGCACTTGTACTGCGAGTTGTACGGCAGAGTCGTGGTGCTCAGGGCAGGCCCGCCGTGCAGGGAATTGTAATAATTCAAGTAGTTGGGTTGGTCAAACAGCGTAAAGAAGAAGAGGTCGGCGTTGGCGCCAGTAGCCGTGCCTTGGCCGGGGCAGCTCAGGTAGGGCTTCTGTCCGGCAGTGGCACCGGTTCCGCCCGCCGTGCTGTTCGGGTAGAACCCTTGCGCCCAGTCATCCCAACTGGTGCTCTGCGTAGTGTCCACCAGCTTGAGAGTCGGGGTCGCGCCATCCACCGCAAAGCCCTCCTGGTAGAGGTTGATGGTGACGCGCGGCACATTGGGCGCCCAGGGCTGTTCGATCATTTGCGAGGCGTCGTCAAAGGGGCGCGTGGCGGCATATTTGACAAGTCCATGGATGCCGCCGTTCTCGCCCACCGAGATCGTGGAAGGAGTAGTTCCGCCGCCGGTGGGGTTGTACAGCGGATTGGGCACGCTCACGCAGAAGTTTGTTGGGCTTGCGGGTAGGTCTGGGTTGCAGTTCGCAAAGGGCGCCTTGCCGAATTCAATCCAGTTGCCCTGGCTTGTTTCGCCCGACCAGCCCTCCGCGGCAACCCACGGCGGGTCGATGCGGCCGGTGGAATTCAGTTGATGTGTGGAGGTCGACGTACCTGCCGCGAACCCAGCAGCCTCAGCCTTGCAATCCGCACTGGCGCAATAGACCGCGCCAGGCACAGACAAGTCGGCGGGCAGAGGAATCGCCTCGAAGGTGTTCGCCAGGAAATTGTAGGCTGTAGAGGTCCCGCACGGCCGGGCGCCGTTCCCCGGTCCACAGTACGAGGTGCCGTCGGCGGGTCCGCCCGCGTCGTAAACGGTGTGGATCCCCGTCGTCTTGTAGCGGCCCGAATCCGCTGTCACGACATACCAATTGAACAGCGGGAACGTCTCGTTGAAATTGGCAACGCCGTCGAAGTCCGTCGTCAGAACGTTGGCCCGACTGCCGTCGCGGTAGTGAATCATGGTATAGACCAACGGAATCCCGATCTCGCCATCGTCCCGGATGCCATTCTTGTTATCGTCAACGAAAGTGCGAGTGTAGACATTCGCCTGCCACTGCTGAACGCCAATCGGCCCCAAGTTGAGGTCGGTAACGGTGGCGGTGCAGCTGTTCGCGGGCGGCGTGGGGACGCAGCCCACGTTGGCCGGCGTCGAGAGGCCGTCAATGATCTGGTCATTCCACTGGTCGCCGATTGTCAGTCTCCAGTTGCCGCCCGGAACACCCGTAAATTTGAAGTTCCCGTTGGCATCGCACTTGGCGAACATGAAGTCCTCGGCGTCCGGGTCACCCAAGCTCACCCAGCACTGGGTCCAAGCGAGGGCATCGCGCGAGCCGCTGGGGTAGAGTCTCTGGTCCGGTGTCCGGCTGAGGCGCTGAACATCCACCTGCCCTTCAATGATGTTGGTGCAAGGGCCGACAGCACCGAAGGAGCCGGCACAGACCGCATCGTGGCGATCATTGATGATCTTCGGATTGGCAAAGCCAATGCTCACGTGGTACCCGGCCGGTCCGTACTCCTGGAAGTAGCTGGGCTCCCCAATGCGGATGAAAGAATCGTGGGGGTGCTGGCCATCCAGCGTGTTGGTCTGGAGCCACTCTTCCCCGCGCGCAATCCGGTCCGCCCCCGGGTAGGCTTGGACGCTGAATTTGTCCGCCATGAGATTGGCAACCACCGCCTGGCCTGCCAGCGGGGAGAGCGTCGCGTTATCCGATTCATACTTCGGGCAGGTTACGATCCTACCCGTGATGCCCGCCTGCGTGGGATCCGCAGTGGCCTGCGCCGAGATCGGGCACGCGTCAAGCCCCGTGGAGGGATCGATGGTTCCCGCCAAACTGTTCGACAACGGCATGTTGAACATGTCGTGGGTATCCTGGCCGGTCACGTCGCCGAGTGAGCCATAGGTGTCCCACAGGATGATTTCGAAACCACCCAAGCCGGGCTCGTTGGGCGATAGAACGTCGACACCGCCCCCGGCATCCTGCTCGCCATTGAGTGGAAAGTCATCCTCAAACACGATCAGTGAGAGTTTGCCGGTAGGAAGCGGAGTGGGCGCCGACAGCACCGTTACGGGTGCGAAGGCGGTGGTACTGGTAGCTGTGCACCCTGCTACTAGAACGTTGCAGGCCGGAGGAATCTGCGCGCCGCCCATGGTGTGACCGCACCCGAGATCACCAGGATTCGCACCGGTCGATGTGCAATCGGGCGGGGTCACAGTAGCGGGGAAGGGGTCGCCCGCGTCGCCCGGCAACACCGAGATGTAATAGCGCTTGCTGGGATCGAGATGGACCGAGCCCGGCATCACATGCGTAAACCCAGCCGCAGTGGTACTGGCGTTCGGATCGAGCCGGCAGGCGCCGTTGCCAACGTCGCAGACCGCCGGAACATGCGTGCCTGTGGCCGGATTCAAAAAGGTCTGGCCGCCTTCGCACGACTTAGGTCCTGTGCAGCCCTGGGCCACGTAATCCATGGTGCTCGTGTGGAACTGAACCCCTTGGGTTGGGATGGTGCTCGCGCCCGTGGGGCCCACAGCGTGAGGGCATCCCGGCGCGGTAATGCTGGCGTTGGTTGTGCAGTTGGGATCGACCCAGAAGGTCTTGTCTTCTTCAATGATCCAGCGATAGTCGGTAATGGGAGTTAGTCCGCTGATGCAGGCGCTGTTCCCATTGCAGTTATTGAAAGCCTGGGCATCGACTACCGTCACCTGGGGACCGTTTCCGGTCGGGAAGGTGACGTTTGCGGTTCCGGTGGCCGTCCTTCCCTGGGAGTTCTGCACCGTGTAGCTGAAGGTGAGGGTTGTGCCCGCCGTTCCCGACGCGTTGAATCCGCCATTCTGATCCATAACGACTCCGGAGACAGAGGACGGGACAACGGTTAAGGGTAGATTGTTCGGGTCCGTGTTCCCCAGCAGTAGGCCGGGCGACGGAATCTTCAGGTACGTGGCCATCTTTGCCGTGTAAGACTGAGTAATCGCGGAGGGGTTTCCGGTGAGCGTTGATTGGCCCAGGGTAACCGTGGCAGTTAAACCGGAGGAGCAAGTGGTTCCGGTAACCGTACCGTTGGCGCAGTAAGTGAAGGTATCGGACGTCGCGGTCCCGCTGGGAGTGTATGTGAAAGTGCCGTTCGCACAAATGGACTGTCCTGTCGCAGGGCTCCCTGGGAGAGCGCAACTCAGCGTGCCGCTGGTCGGCAGCCCGAGGAGTGTCACGCCGTAAACATTAACGTCGTTGGCGATCACTCCTTTGGACGTGTCCGATACTGTGAACGTCTGGCCCGCAACACCTGGTAGGGAATCGTAGGTGTCCGCGTTGGCTTGCGCCACTGCGAACACACCCGTGCCTGCTGCAACCGGGAGTCCGCTGCCATTGACACCGATGTAGGCCAGCATTCCCGCATCGCGCGCGGAGGAATTGGCCGACAGGCTCAACTCGCGGTCATAGACTGGCAGGGCCGGCGGGGGCGGTGGGCACGGCGTAATTGTACAAACGGCGGGCGCATTGATCATCACGTCGAAAGTCTTGCCCGCGGCCATAAACACGTCAGTCTGCACGCGGGGAGCCGCGGGGACGGTGGTAGCGCCGGGAGGAGCTACGCCGGGGATGACGTTACCGTCTTCCGCGATCAAGGTGAAGCCACTCACCGTGGCAGCCGTACCGGCTCCGTTGTAGCCCTGTGTTTGCGATCCGATGATCGAAGGCACGTGCATCCGCAGACCGGCATTCACCAGGCGCACCAAGACGGTGCCGGTGATTCCGGTCACAACTGGTATAGGAGGGGTGCCACCGACGCCGGCCGTAGCCGGGAACACCGAAAACGGCGCAGTGGTCTTGTTGAACGCGAGCCCGTTAATCAGGTAATAGAAAGGCGTGTAATTCACTGCTGGCGGATAACACGTGTTCGCAACCCCCACAGGCGAATTGGGATTGCCGCAGGCTCCTACGTGACCGTCCCACACCTTCGTCTCGCTGAAACCCGCCGTGTTGACGGCCGTGCTGACTTCCTTGTTTTGCACGGGGTCGATCTCACTAAATTCCAGCGGAAGCTCGGCATTGTACGGCACCGCCGGAGCCGTGCCGACCGCCGGATACGCTGCGCCGGCTGTAGCGCCTGAGGGCGCGGTGGTGACCACCAGTACGCCAATCAGGCCCATGGGCACCTGAATAGAAGGATGCGTGCCCGACTCGAGCAGGTAGGTGCCCGGACGGAGTGCTGGCCACGTCAGTGCGGTGGTCGTTCCCGCTGCCACTTCCGTGCTGAATGACTGCACGCGTGGACCCTGGCTAGGCGGTTGCGCTCCTGACGCATCTGTAGTGCACGGGGCGCCTGGCGGAGTGTTGTTGGGGTCGGCGATAAACCAGGTGACGCACCCCTGCGCGTTGGAGTGGTCGGGACTCGGCGTGGTAGTTCGCGCGCTGCCGAGACCGCCGCCCAACTGCCCCACAATCACGATTGATGTGGGGATAGTATTCGCCGTGCTCCCAGTGGGGGTAAACGAGAGGTTGTTGGTCAGGTTGATGGTCAGACTCGTACCCGTCGACAGGTAAGGCACGGTAATGACCACGGGCGACCAAGTGGCCGGTACGGGCGGTGTGGCGGTTGGACTCCCCGCCGAATACGGATTCAACGCCGCGCAAGTCGCGGTCGCACCAGTCGCAGCCGTGCCGCAGAAATAGCCCCACATGGGCACGACTGTTCCGTCCGGCAGAGTGACGGTGGTCGGGGCCGCACTGAGATTGATCGTCTGCTGGCCGAAGCCCATCACTGCACAGAGAAGGAGACCTCCCACGATGACTGCCGCCTTCAGGGTCGCTTTGAATTTCAAATCATTGATCCGGATCATTTTTTGCCTCTCGTTGTCGGTCCGCTATGGACGCAAAACCTGAATTGTTATCTTCTTGCTGCTTCTGCGAACCTCGCGACCCCCTTCCGGGGTTCGCCTGAGGGCAGGCGCGTGACCTGCCCCCAGCTCACACAAAGTCGTTACTGACTCTCGTCGATCACAAACTCCCGGGAATCGACCAGCATCATCATCAGCATGCCGCCGGGGAAAACGTTGTTGGTCGTAATCTCGCGCTCGTTATGCGAGTGCCACATAAACGCCCAACCGCGCTCGTTGGCCGGGTTGGCCTGGGTGTTGGACGGAAGCAACGTGGTGCAATTGGCGTTCGGAGGGTTGGGAGTGCCGTAAGGATTAGCCGCGCAGGTCTGCATCGACGCGCGCAGGCTTGCATCCGGACCTAAGTAGGGAGTACCGCCGTACCATTGGCCGTTGGTAAACACATTCGGATCGGGAAGCGTTGCCGGGCCGCCCGCCGCCACATCACCGAAGGGTGCCGCTTGCACCGGCTTGTTGTGGTCCTGGCACCACTCCATAAAGTTAATCGCCGTGGGGGCGCCGGAGTTGTAGCCGTTCGCGTCCGCTGTGCAGCTCAGCGAGGCCAGCGGATCAGCAGTATCACCAGGATGGTGACCGTACGGGTCCCAGTTCAATCCCCGGCCCGTAAAGTAGAAGATCCCGTCGAACGCCTCGCCCGGAGTCGTGTCCGTGTTGAACATCAGTTGCCCGGCAAGCGGGGTTCCCGGCACCGCTGTGCCGTTCGGGGTGTTATACGAAATCGGTGTGGTGGAGCTGCTCAGAACCAAGTTTCCGTCGCGGGCCAGGATGCGCACGTGGTTGGCGTGCTCGTGAAACGGGTGTTGCCAGCGGCCCTGCCCGATGGTGCGGATCAAGGTCAGCTCACCCGGATGCATGTGCGGGTTGCCGTTGTAGGGCTGGTGCGGATACTCGCCGGCAAAGTTGGGGTCCATGAGGTCAGGCATGGAGCGTCCGTTGATCAAGAAGTAGGCAGGGTGGTAGGGCTCAGTCTGTACGTCGAGACTACATCCCGCGCTGCCGGCCGTGCAGTTGGCCCGCGCCGCCACCTGCGCCTGCGCCTGGCGGTGAATCCTGGTATCCATCTCGGCCCACTGGAACAAATATTCCCGGTCATAGCAGCTTGCCGGGTGGTCGTAGGCCGCACCAACCTGCCCAGTAGCGTTTGGCAGCCGAAAATCCGCTTCGTGCCAGAACCCTTCCGCTATTAGGTTCGCGGCGTGGTAGCCGCTTGTGCAGTTGGCCGGGACGCTCGCCGGAAGGACGATGATGGCGCCATACAGGCCCATCTCGATCTGGAGGTCGCCTTGCGTGCCGCTGTAGTAGGCATGTGTACCCGGCGCGGAGGCAGTGAAAGTGTATGTCACTGTGGCGCCCGGTGCCGCTTCCTGCGTGAGTAGGCCGGTTACGCCGGTCGTTGAAGCCACGTTAAAGCCGGGGAACAGGATCGATGTGTTGCCGGCGGCGGTGGGCAGACCATTCAGCAGGTTGACTGTGACGGATTGCCCTTCGGTGACGATCAGCGTCGGACCGGGCACCTGCATGGACGGGCAATTCTGGCCGGGCAGGGACGGCGCAAAGCCCATCGGCGCAGTCGAGCAGCCGTAGCCCCAGGAGTAAATCGCCTCGCCGTCTGGCTGGTTGAGATAGGCTTGCTGGGCCGTCAGGTTAAAGGTGGGCCCGGTGATGCCGGGAGCCGCAGCAAAAGCTGTGGCCGCAAGCCACATCAAGAGAGCTATCGGGGCCAGAAACCGCCCGGTGTTCGAGATCGCCTTTTTCATTGTCATCTCCCTCATTGCCGCGCTCCTAATTACAGGTGTTCCCATATGTGTTGCCGCCCGTCACACTGTTGCAGACATGTACTTCCGTCATCATCCCGCCGAAATTTTCGGCGTCATTCGACAGGTGGTCCAGATTGGGCGAGTAGAGATAGTAGGTGCCCACTGGGGTATTGGTCGCATCCAGTATTACGTCGAGCGATTCCCCGCCGCCCAGCGTGATCGAGTTCGTGTAGTATTCGGTATTGTTTCCCGCCTGGTCCCGCAAGAGCTTGGCGTTCCATCCGACCACCTTCATCGGCACCCCCAAGGACTGCAGCGTGTGATATTCAGAGACGGACAGGTTTACGAGGCGCAGCGAGGCCTTGCCGCCCACGGGAATGTTAATGATGGCCGGTAGTGGCTGCGAGTAGTGCATCTGGCCATCGGTCGACACCGTGGCCTGTGGCCCGGCCGCGACCGTGTCGGGGTAGCTCCGCCCGTTGAGCAGGAAGTATTTGTCCTTCATGTCCACAAACATTTCCGGGTTGAAGGTCATGCCGACAAAGTGGAAATTGGGGTCAAAGCCGTGCATCTGGATGGGGTACTCGGTGTCATACGCCGTCGAGCCGTCGCCGTCGTTGTAGACGTACCTTTGGGGGTTGCCCAGTTTGTCAACGCCTTGGACGGCGCCGGTGTTGATGGCCGGCATGGTGGCAGAGCACAGGATATCCGCAGCGGGGTTGCATGCCGTGCGCAGATCGGCGACGCGATTCGTTGGCTCGGAGATCCCATTCTGGTACCCAAGATAGGTATAGAGGTTGCCGCCGCTCGGCACACGGTCCTGCCGGGGACGCACATAGAGCTGCCCCACCATGCCCATCTGCAAGTGCTCGGGCGGGGTGATGTGGCAGTGCCAGAAGTAAGTCCCAGCGTCCGGGGCGAGATAGTAATAGGTGAAGCTGGCGCCGATGTTGATGGCCACCGAAGCGTCGGGCACGCCATCGTAGAACGAGGAAGCATTGGGGTAGCCGTGGAAGTGGACCGTGTGCTGCTCAAACAGGTCTGGGCGCATGATCATGCCCACGTTGGTAAGGGTCAGGAAGAATTCGTCGTCCTCATCGAAGGCAGCCAGGGGCGCCGGTATGTTGCCGTTCATCACGCCCACATCGATGATGGGGCGGGGATCCACGTGTCCATCGTTCGCCGGAGCAACCGCCGCGGCGGTGCCGGCGTTGTCATTGCCGACGTTGGACAGCCCTGCACCGGCTGAATCGCTGTACTGGAAGGCAAAGCCGTTGAAACCGCCCCCATTGACGACCAAGTCAGGAGCCAGACCGCCGTTATCCACACAGGTGACAGTGTAAGTGCCCAGAAGGCCCGCCGGCGTGGGGGTGCCCCCGATCCCGGTGGAATGAGCATCGTTTGCGATGACGATCTGTGATCCCACGGAAACGCCCAGCGGCGAGTCCGTGAAAACCGTTACCGTGCTGGCGGACGCCGCGCCGCCGGTGGCGCAGTGGGGGGCGGCGAGGGGGGTGGTAAGCGGACCCGCGATGATGTCGGTCACGGTTACGATGTTCGGGATGTCGGGGGCTAGACCCACCGCGCCGTTCCAGGTAAACCCTGGGGCATACGGCCCCGGGAAACCCGTCCACGGCGCGTTGCCGGCTGTCGCCCCATCGCTCGTGGCGGGGTCACCGCGCGTCAGCGTACCCGGATACGGGGTGTTGAAGGCGGCCGGGAACTGCGAGCCCTCACGGCCGGCAGCGATATCGGCAAGGCCAGAGAGCGGCCCGAAGGAGAACATGAATATCTGCGTGCCGTCGCCCATCGTCGAGAGGCCGTCACCGCCCGAAATCTGCTGGCACTTGATGGCGCCGTTCACAGTACCCGCCGTTGGCGACACATATCCGTCTTTGTTGGTCGTAAACTGTGTCGGCCCGTTGTACGCAGGCTCCGAACTGTTGACCACCCCGCCGTTGGTCGGGTCGGGGTGAGTGATCGTGCTGGTTGGGCATTGCACCCGAAACGACTGTGCACTCGCGGCTACTGTCGCAAGGCAAATGAGAGCAACTAGTGACCAAAGCTGATACGGCCTTCTCATGGCTCGCAGCCTCCGTTGTTTTGGTTGGCGGATACACCCAGCGCCGCTGGGAACGAAGCGTGGGGGAAACACCGACGTTCGGGAGTGACTTTACGGTCGAAGATTTGGCGCTAACTTGCGGACGCGCAACAACCCTGACGATGTGACGGGGAATTTACAGTCTTTACAACAGCCAAGATTTGGATACAGCAAAGCACGAAGGTAGAGCAGCTTTAGATAGTGGCATCGGACAAATTACTCTGCGAACTTCGTTGAATGTGCGTAAATGCAGCAGAAGGTGTGTCCGGCCCTCTCCATTGAGGAACTCACAAGGTTTCCGTGACTCGGGAACCGAGACGTTTGTAACTTATTCATTCCCAGAGCTAACTGCGAAAAAGTTTCGCATCCGGCCCGCACTGGCGTATTACGAATGGTTCTATTGCACGGTTATGATAGGAGAGGTTTGATCGCCGGGGGGAGATCACCAATGTTCCCACATCTTTTTCTTCGACTCAGAAGTGTTTTGCTCAAGAGGAGCCCGAAAGTTCTAGCGGCGATCGCATTTTTGCTGGGCCCCACGATTCTCCATTGCCAGCAATCAGACGTTAGTACACCGGCAGATTCTCAGACCATTCGACTCCTGCTCGAGCGAATCAACCAACTGGAAGCGAGCCAAAAACAGATGAGTGAGCGCCTCGCGCAACTGGAGAGAGCACAGCCGGCAGGAGATCCCAAACCAGAGGCAAGGGATGAAAAACTACCCGTTGATCAAACTGGCCGTGCGACTGAAGCTTCTGCTTCGCTCAGTCCTCAAGCCTCATCTTCGAAGGCTATCTCATTCGATTCGAAAGAATCGGCAGTCGCCGATCCGGAGCGCCAGGATGAGATGAGCGAACATATGGATGTGAGTAAGACACTGCTCAACATCCGAGGATTCGGAGATTTTGGGTTATACGGCGGAACTCAGAACGGGCAGACAACATCTTTTAGTATTGGACAGATAAATCTTTTCATCACCTCCAACCTGTCGGAGAGGTTCAAATTTCTGACAGAACTTGTCTTTGAGGTACAGCAAGACAATTCATTTCAGGCGGTTCCCGAGCGAGTCCTTCTTGAGTGGTCCTTGAATGACCACTTCAAACTCGCGGCGGGACGTTATCACACCGCGATTGGGTACTACAACACCGCTTATCATCACGCTACCTGGTTTCAGACGGCTACCGAGCGGCCCTATATTTTTGAATACGAGGACGAGGGCGGAATTTTGCCGATTCATATCGTGGGACTGGAGGCTTCCGGGCAGATACCTTCAGGGAAGTTGGGACTCAATTACGTAGCGCAAGTTGGCAACGGGCGCAGTTCCGATCCTTTAGTAGAACCTGTACAAAACTATGTGGACGACAACAGCCGGAAATCCGTGAACTTCGCCTTATTCGCCCGTCCCGACAGTATCCCGGGACTGCAAGTAGGTTTTTCCGCATACCACGACGTACTCTCGACGATCACCTCTCCTAGAATTGATGAAACGATCATGGACGCGTGTGCGGTCATGATCCGTTCGAAATTTGAATGGCTCAATGAGGCCTTGATGATTCGCCACGCTCCGAGCGGGCAGCATGTTTTTGACACTCCAGCCTTCTACTCGCAGATCTCTGAGCGATTCGGAATGTACCGGCCCTACCTGCGTTATCAGTACATAAACGCATCGAGCCAAGAACCGGTATTTCCTCAGGTTGGACTCCGGACGGGCCCCTCGGTCGGAATTCGCTTTGATCCTACCGCATCCGTAGCTCTTAAGTTACAGTACGATCATACGTTGCTCCGGCGGCAGCCAGGGATTGACGGACAGACCTGCCCACAGTTGCAGATGTGCGCACCCAACGCAGTCGGAATGCAAGTCGATTTCAAATTTTAGAGATTG
>Ga0210403_10003018_pt1 | contig 14950 bp, 13 predicted proteins | sample IncBWC19MmetaG_FD_150863 | JGI IMG/M metagenome (GOLD analysis project Ga0210403, IMG submission 150863) | Forest soil microbial communities from Barre Woods Harvard Forest LTER site, Petersham, Massachusetts, United States - Inc-BW-C-19-M | ecosystem: Environmental > Terrestrial > Soil >... | reverse complement strand
TGAACCATATGGTCTTCTTCGGCGGCGTTCTTGATCCAGAGGCCGTCGCCCTGGGTGTACATCGCGTACGACGCGCCGCCGACCTCCAGCGTCGATTCCGATCCCGGCTTCAGGGCGTAGCCGATCATGATCGAGACTTCGTTGGAAACCTTCTCCGCCGGGCGCGTCGAGACGAAGGCATAGGCCGGATCGCGCGGGCGGTTCGGCGGATTGGTTTTCGACGTGGTGGGCTTTGCCAGCGCGAAGCAGACGCGCTTGCCGTTGGGCGTCGCGCTATAGGCGCCCCAGGGGCCGAACTGGCCGATCAGGGTCGGTTCGGTACCGCCTGTCATCGAAGGCGGCGGCTTGGCGGGTTCCGGCTTGGCCGCGGCGCTCTTGGTGGCGGTCGCCGTGCTCTTCGCGGCCTCGTTTTTGGTGGCCTTGGGCGCCGGCGCCTGCGTTTGCGCGAAGCTTGCCGCTCCGCACACCAGCGCATTCATCATCACTGTGGTGGTCAACAGCCGCCGAAAGAACATGATGCGGTCTGGTTCCCTCATCATTGTGACTGGAAGATGGCCCGGAGTGAGTCGAAGACTGAGTCGCCGCGCAGCCGCAGCCATAGCCGGGAAACGGCTGCTTGGGAAGCGGCTAGCGCTCGATCGCGGCTCAGCCCTTGGTGCGCGCCGCGCGCTGCTGTTCCCACTGCGCGTCGGTCCATTGCAGCAAATCCTCGGCGCCGGACGAACGCAGATGCGCGCCGCCATCCTGGACCACCATCTCGCCATTGATGTAGCCGGCCTCATCCGAAATCAGAAAGCTCGCGAGGTTCGCAAGTTCGCCATGCTCGCCGGCACGGCCGAGCGGATTGCGCGAGGCCCAGTTCGAATCGCGGCCTTCGGGGCGGAGCTGTCCCGTCGCGCCCGGAGTCGGAAACGCACCTGGCGCGATTGCCACCATGCGAAGGCCCTTCGGTCCCCATTCGACGGCGAGGCTCTTGGTCATCGCCAGCACCGCCGTCTTCGCCATCGCCGAGGGCACGGTGAAGGCGCGGCCTGTGATGGTGGATGTCGAGAGAATGGAGAGCACGACGCCCTTGTGCCCGCCTTCGATCCAGCGCTTGCCCGCGGCGAGCGTGCAATACATCGTGCCGTGAAGGGTCGGCGCGAGGATCGCATCGGCCGCGCGAAATGACAGATGCTCGGTCTGCGCGATGAAGGTCGCGGCGGCATTGTTGACAAGCACATCGATCGGCGCTTCGCCAAATACCGCATCCATCATGGCGTCGACCGCGGCGCCATCGCGGATATCGCATCTGACAGTACTGATCTTGCCGCCGGGCTTTTCGCGCATCGCGGCCGCGGTCGCTTCCAAAAGTTCGAGCCTGCGGCCGCAGATAATGAGCTCCGCGCCGAGTTCGAGAAAGCGCCGTCCCATCGCGGCGCCCAGCCCGGAGCCACCACCGGTGACCAGAATGCGTTTCCCCTTCAGCAGACCCTTTTCGAACATCGCTTGACTTCCTCCCAATGTCTCGCGCCGTATTGTCGAGGCGCTTCAAATCCGGCATGGAGTATTGAGCCTTCCTTGCCCGCCAGAAAGCCAGGTGTTTCCATGAAAGCCATTCTCTGCTCGCAATACTGCCAACCCGACGATCTCGTACTGGCTGATGTGCCTGATCCGATGGCCGGCCCCGGCGAGGCCGTGATCGCGATCAAGGCGGCGGCGCTGAATTTCTTCGATATCCTGATGATCCAGGGCAAGTACCAGATCAAGCCGCCCTTCCCGTTCTCGCCGGCCGCTGAAATCGCGGGTGTGGTCGAGAGCGTCGGCGCCGACGTTGCCGAGTTGAAGGTCGGCGACCGCGTGGTCGCGTCCTGCGGCCATAACGGCGCGCGCGAGAAGATCGCGCTGCCGGCCAATTCGATCGTGAAGATTCCCGACAATCTCGATTTCGATCGCGCCGCCGGCATCATCATCATCTACGGCACCGCGCTGCACGCGCTGGAAGACCGCGCGAGCCCGAAGCCCGGCGAGACGCTCGCGGTGCTCGGCGCAGCAGGTGGTACCGGGCTCGCGGCTTGCGAGCTCGGCAAGCTGATGGGCTTGAAGGTGATCGCCTGCGCGTCGTCCGACGAGAAGCTCGAATTCGCCAGGCAGCATGGCGCCGAGCTGACGCTCAACTACGCCAAGGAAGATTTGAAAGAAGGCCTGCGCAAGCTCACCGGCGGCAAGGGCGCCGACATCGTGTTCGATCCGGTTGGAGGCAGCTACGCCGAAGCGGCGCTGCGCTCGACCGGGTGGGAAGGCCGCTTCCTCGTGATCGGTTTTGCCGCCGGCGAAATCCCGAAGATGCCGCTCAACCTCGCACTGCTCAAGGGCTGCGATATTCGCGGCGTGTTCTGGGGCCACTGGGCGCGGCTCAACCCGCAGAAGAACCGCGCCAATCTGGAGAAGCTGGTGAAGTGGACGGCGGAAGGAAAAATCTCTTCCCATGTCGACCGTACCTTCCCGCTGGCGCAGACGGCCGACGCCCTGAAAGTGCTTGCCGGACGCCAGGCAATGGGCAAGGTGATCCTGCATCCGTGACCGCCAAATCTACAAAGTCGTAAATTCTTGGTTAACGACGAGAGCGGCCGCGGCCACCTCAGGATGCGACGACCCTATCCGGTCGAGACATATTGCAGAAACCCTTGATTTGTCAGCACAACTTCAATGCCCGCGCAGACCTTCACGGGCAAAATCAAGCGCGCGTTAACCATGGTCATGCTGTGCGTTATCGCCCTTTGCCGCAAAGAAATCAAAATATCTCCCAAATCGTGCCGGTGAAAGCCGCGTTTTAGGCTGATTCCGGCGGCGATTTAGGGACCATCAGTAGCGGGGTCCTCATGGCGAACACAGTCAAGAAAAAAACGGCGCCTGGGAAGCCCCGATCGTTGCGTCACAGTAGTGGGGAACTTCACCATGGTGGATCAACCGAAACGCTATCGGTCCTACGAGCCCGACATCGACGGTCTTGAAGAGGACAACACCGGCCTTCGACCCAGGCCTTATGCTTTCGGAAGGAGCGCCCAGACGGAGTATCAGTCGAACGATTCCGTCCCGCTTTTTCTCAGCGATCCCGACGGCGAACCCGATCCGGCGGACTTCGAATACGACATACGCGAGCCGCGCCGGTTCTCGATCTCGACCAAGATTCTGATGGCGACGGTTGCGGCCTCCGCGGTCGCGGTGGTTTGCGCCTGGTTCTCCTCGGATGCGACGCGTGATTTGCTGATCAGCGCGAAGGCGTCGATCTCGACCATGCTCCCCGTTCCATCCGCCGCGGCGCAGCCCGATGCTCCGACGCAACTGACACAGCGCGACATCCAGTTGAAGGATCCTTCGCGGATGTCGGCCAACCAGGTGCCGGGCGCGCAACGGCCGCCGCAGCAGGTCGCGATGCTGCCGTCGCGTGAAGAGATTTCCTCGGCGTATCAGGCCGCGCTGAACCGTGCACCGGCTGCGCCGCCGCCTCCGGCGGTCGCGGCTCCAGCTCCTGTCGCAGCGCCTCCGATGGCGGCCCTGTCGCCACCGGCTGCACCCGCGCCCGTTGCTCCGCCGGCTGTCCGGCGCATGGATCCTGACGAGCTTGCGAGCCTGATGCAGCGCGCCAAGGGTTTTCTAGCAACCGGCGATCTGATGTCCGCCCGGCTGCTGCTCGAGCGTGCCGCCGACGCCCAGGAAGTCGACGCCGCGCTGATGCTGGCGCAGACCTACGATCCCGACGTGCTCGGCACCTCCGATGTGCGCAACATCGTTCCCGAGCCCGCAAAGGCCCGCGCCTGGTACCAGAAGGCCGCGCTGCTCGGTTCGGCCGACGCGCAACGCCGGCTGGCGCAACTACCGAACTAAAACTTCATACTGGTCAGGGGACAACATGCGACGTTTATTTGGACTGGCACTCGTTGCCATTGTGATGGCGTGCGGCCTTTCGGCCCGCGCCGACGAAACCGAGTATGATCCGGCAAAGGTCAGCGACAGTCTCAAGGCCATCTTCCAGTTCGGCTCGGCGGCCACCAAGCAGGCGCTGAACGCCAACACGGTGACGCTGATCACGGGCACCATCGGCGGCACCTATGTGCAGGTTGGCGCCGACCTCGCCTCGGTGCTCGACGACGGCAACAAGCTGCGCGTGCTCCCGGTCGTGGGCCGTGGCTCGGTGCAGAGCGTCGCCGACATCCTGTTCCTGCAGGGCGTCGACCTCGGCATCGTCCGCGCCGACACGCTCGACTATCTCGAGCGCAAGGGCTTTGCCAAGGACATCAAGAAGCAGTTCACCTATGTCACCAAGCTTTATAACGAGGAGATGCAGGTCATCGCGCCGCGGTCGGTGCAGAACCTGAAGGATCTCGAAGGCAAGACCATCAGCGTCGATCTTCCGAATGGCGGCACCTTCGTTACCGCGCTGACGGTCGCCGAACGGCTCGGGATGAAGGCCAACTTCGTCTATATCGAGCAGCGCATCGCGATGGAGAAATTGAAGGCCGGCCAGCTCGACGCCGTGATCGTGGTGGGCGGCAAGCCGTACAAATCGGTCTCGACCTTCAACAATGACGGCCGCTTTCACCTCGTCAATGTGAGCTACGACAAGCCGCTGCAGACCGACTACCTGCCGGCCACCCTCACCTCGAAGGACTATCCGAACCTGATCGCGGAAGGCGAGCGGGTGGACACCATCGCGGTGCCGGCGGTGCTGGCGGCCTATAACTGGGCGCCCAACACCGACCGCTATCGCAAACTCACGCAGTTCGTGGATGCGTTCTTCACGAAATTCCCGACCTTGCAGAATCCGCCGTTCCACCCGAAGTGGAAGGAAACTTCGCTGTCGGCGCCGCTGGCGGGCTGGACGCGTCTTCCCTATGCGCAGCAATGGCTCGACAGCCACAACCTCCAGCCGGTCGCACGCGGCAGGTTCGACGAGTTCCTGAAGCAGAACCCGGCGGCGGCTGCGAAGGGCGCGCAATCTGAAGCGGACCGAGAAGCGCTGTTCAAGCAATTCCAGTCCTGGCAGGCCGACCAGGCGGCCAGGGATACGGTAAACGCGCGGGCCCAGGTTCGCACGAGCAAGCAGCAATAAGGCGGCGCGCGCCCGATCAGCCCGGCCCCACGGCCGGGCTGATCGGCACAAACAATTCCTGATCGGCGCCGACGCCCTTGAGCGCGTGGCGGCCAAACGAGCGGGCGGCGATTCCCGCCCTCCCCGACAAAATCCGACGACAGCAAGAGCTGCTGGCCCAACTGCCGGCACATCGATTCGATGCGCGCGGTGAGGTTGACCGGCGGGCCCGATCACCGGATGCGTTGCGCTGCTCGACGCCAGCGTGCTCAGTCTTCCTGAATACCCCGCTTCAACGCCGCGCGCGCCGCCTCGCGGTGATCCTCGGTGATGTGGGTCGCGACCAGCCGGATCGCGGTGGCGAGGATGGCGGCGTCATCGGTGAAGCCGAGCACCGGCATCACGTCCGGAATGAAGTCGAACGGCAGGATGAAATAGGCGATGGCACCGAGCAGCGCGACCTGGACGTGGCGCGGCGTCTGTTTGTCGAAGGCGCAGTAATAGGCCGCCAGCAGATCCTCGGTGAACGGCAGTTTGGCCGCCACCTTCTTCAGCTTGATCCAGAAACGCTTGCGCACGCTCTCGCGGTCTTCCGCGAGGCGGTCGGCCGACTCAAAGCCTGCGCTGGTATCGGATGCCATATTGCTTTCCCAAGATCTTGCTTCCCAAGGATCGGTTCTCTCGGGCTTCAACACGCGGCCAATCGCCGCGGCGTCCCATCCACGAATTGGGGATGCGGAGCACCCGCCGCAAGGTGGAGTTAGCCGACACCCAATGCCGCAGCGATCGCATTCATCGCCTTGGCGAGTTCGACATCCTTCGCGGTGACGCCGCCGGCGTCATGGGTCGCCAGCACCACATCGACAGTCTTGTAAACATTACGCCATTCCGGGTGATGGTCGCGCTTTTCCGCCACCAGAGCGGCGCGGGACATGAAGCCGAAGGCCTCGTTGAAATCCCTGAAGACAAAGGTTTTGGCGATAGCCTCGCGGCCCTGTACCTCCGCCCAGCCGGGCAACCCCTGAAGGGCCAACTTTCGTGCTTCTGCCGTGAGCCGCGCCATCTGGACCTCCATCATTCAGCCGAACTTTACCCTGACACCCGCAAGGCGCGGTAACCATGACGCAGATGTAACGTCTGGCCGGCAAGGAATTTGCTACAATATAGGCCTATGCGTGCCGGCCGGTTGCCGAATTTGAGCGTCAAGCGATTGTTTGCAAGGTCGATGACTGAGGAATTCGTGAACGCTGCACCGCCGCCGCCCTCGCCGCGTTCGGCGACACGCCGCTTGTTGCTCGTGACGCTGGCCGCTGTGCTCGCCATTATCGGCACGCTGGTCGCCGGCTACTATTTCGCGGTTCGGCCGGTGACGCTGAAAATCGCCGTCGGACCTGCCAACAGCGATGACGTCAAGGTCGTGCAGACGCTGACGCAGGCCTTTGCCCAGAATCACGCCTATGTCCGATTGAAGCCGGTGCAGACCGATGGCGCAGTCGCGAGCGCGGACGCGCTCTCGGACGGCAAGGTAGACCTCGCGATCATCCGCGGCGATCTCGACGTGCCGAAGAACGCGCAGGCCGTCGCCACCCTGCGCAAGAATTTCGTGGTGCTGTGGGTGCCCCCGCCGGCCAAAGGCAAGGGCAAGAAGGCGGGTCCGAAAATCACCAAGATCGGCCAGCTTGCCGGACGCCGCGTTGGCGTGGTCGGCAAGACCCAGGCAAATGTGAACCTGCTGAAGATCATCCTGCAGCAATACGGCGTCGACCCGGCCAAGGTCGAGGTTGTGCAGTTCCCGGTCAACGAGGCGGCGGAAGCCATTCGCAACCAGCGTGCGGATGCCTATCTCGCCGCCGGCCCGCTCAACAGCAAGATCACGCTCGAAGCGATTGTCGCATCCTCCAGGGATGGCGGCACGCCGACATTCCTTTCCATCGATGCCTCGGAAGCGATCGCGCAGAACCATCCGGCCTATGAGGCCGGGGAAATTCCCGCAGGCACTTTCGGCTCGCCGGAGCGTCCGGAAGACGAGGTGAAGACGATCAGCTTCTCCCACCACATCGTCGCGCGCAAAGGCCTTTCCGAAGTGACGATTGCTGCCTTCACGCGGCAACTGTTCGCGATCCGCCAGCAATTGATGTCGGATTTCCCGCTCGCCGCGAAGATCGAAACGCCCGATACCGACAAGGACGCCGCGATCCCCGTGCATCCCGGCGCAGCCGCCTTTGTCGACGGCGAGGAGAAAACCTTCCTTGACCGCTACAGCGATTTCATCTGGTGGGGCCTGATGGCGCTGTCGGCGATGGGCTCGATCGGCGCCTGGTTCGCCGGCTATCTGAAAAAGGACGAGCGCAACAACAACTCCACGCTGCGCGAAAAACTGCTCGACATGATCGCGCAGGCGCGCAAGAGCGATTCGACCGATGAGCTCGACCGCATGCAGGCGGAAGCCGACGACATCCTGCGCGACACGCTGCAGTGCTTCGAGCATGGCGCGATCGAGGAAGGTTCGCTCACCGCCTTCAACATCGCGCTCGAGCAATTCCACCACGCGGTCTACGACCGCCGGATGTGGCTTGCGAGCCTGCCGCAGAACCTGCAACGTGCGAGTGCGCAATTCCGCGCTGCCGGGACGCTGTAAGGCGTGCGTAAGTCCGTTAGGCCCTGTGAACTCCTTCCTCCTGTAATCGCCCCGTCATAGAACCTTTCTAGGTCTGTCGGCGCTTACCCACGCATCCCCGACGACCGACCAGGAGGCTTGCATGACGATCAAAATTCCCCGCAAAACGCTGGGCCTTTCCCGCCGCCGCTTCCTTTCCACCGCTGCCGCCACCGGCGTCAGCCTGGTCGCAATGCCCTATCTCTCCCGCGCCGCCGACCGGCCGGTACTGACCCATGGCGTGCAGTCCGGCGACGTCGGCGCCGATGGCGGCGTGATCTGGTCACGCGCCGACCGGCCGTCGCAAATGCTGGTCGAAGTCGCCACCACCGAATCCTTCAAGGATGCGCGCGCGCTGCCGCCGATCAATGCGCTGCCCGAAAGCGACTTCACCGCAAAAATGCTGGTGGAGGATCTCCCGAGCGGTCAGGACATTTTCTACCGCGTCCGCTTTCGGGACCTCTCGCATATCGACATCATGAGCGAGCCGGTGGTCGGCCGCTTCCGCACCGCTCCCTCCGACAGGCGCGACGTCAGCTTCGTCTGGGGCGGCGACGTCGCCGGCCAGGGCTGGGGCATCAACCCCGATGACGGCGGCATGTTCACCTTCTCCGCCATGAAGAAGAACAAGCCGGATTTCTTCGTGCATTCCGGCGACACCATCTATGCCGACGGCCTGATCCCCTCCGAAGTCAAGCTGCCCGACGGCAAGGTCTGGAAGAACAACACCATTCCGGAAAAAGCCAAGGTCGCCGAGACGCTCGACGAGTTCCGCGCCGCGCACAAGTATAATTTCACCGACGAGAACGTGCGCAGCTTCAACGCCGAAGTGCCGATCTTCGTGCAATGGGACGATCACGAGGTCACCAACAACTGGTCGCTGTCGAAGGATCTGCCCGCGGCCTACAAGGAGCGCAACATTTCGCTGCTGGCGGCGCGCGCCGCGCGTGCTTTCCATGAAATGTATCCGATGCGCGAAAGCATCGTCGAGCCGGGCCGGGTCTATCGTACGCTCAGCTACGGCCCGCATCTCGACGTCTTCATGCTGGACGAGCGCAGCTATCGCGGCCCCAACGGTCCGAACCAGCAGGAAACCTACGGCCCCGACGCCTATTTCCTCGGGCCGGAGCAGATGCTGTGGCTGAAGCGGGCGCTGCTCAATTCGCGCGCGACCTGGAAGGTGATCGCCTCCGACATGCCGCTCTCGCTCATCGTCTATGATGACGCGGCCAACAAGAAGGGCTCGGAAGCGTTCGCGCAAGGCAACGGCCCAGCGCGCGGCCGCGAACTCGAGATCGCGGAAATCCTGCGCTTCATCAAGACCGCGCCGATCAGGAACACGGTCTGGCTGACCGCCGACGTGCACTACGCCGCCGCGCACTACTACGATCCGAACAAGGCCCAGTTCCAGGATTTCGAGCCGTTCTGGGAGTTCGTGTCGGGCCCGCTGCATGCCGGCACCTTCGGCCCGAACGAGCTCGACAACACCTTCGGCCCCGAAGTGAAATTCGTCAAAGCGCCCGGCCTCGACAAGCAGAACCTGCCGCCGTCCGCCGGCATGCAGTTCTTCGGCCATGTCAAGATCGAGGGCGCGACGGGGCAGATGACGGTCACCTTGCGCGACCGCGCCGACGTCGCGCTGTGGTCGACCACGCTCGACCCTAAGATGGCTTGATCAGGCACAACCCAAAAATGAACCGCGCAGGCGGATCAGACGACCATATCAGGCCCAACCCAATCCCGGGTTGGGCCTGATTTCTTGAGCGATCTGTCGGATCAAGCCGCTGCGGCGTTTGCCGCCTCGATCAAGAAGGACCAGCCATCGCGCTGGCGGACCCCACAACCTGTTCAAAGGCGTCGAGGCCGATCTGGCCGAACTCTGCATCGGTCGCCGTGGCTAGGCCTCACAGCCACGCCCAAAGCGCTGCAGCACCGCAAGCAGCGCGTCGCTCGGACAGGGCTTTGGCAGCCGCGGCCGGTCGGCGAAGGCAGTGGCCACCCGATCGCCGCCATAGCCGGTGACAAAGGCGAACGGAATTTTCAGCGCCGCGAGCTTTTCGGCGACTTCAAAGCTTTTCTCCCGCACCAATCCGACATCGAGCAGCGCGAAGTCCGGGGCGCGCTCGCCGATCGTCATCAGCGCGTGCGCGACGCTTCCCGCGCAACGCACGACTTTCACGCCAAAGCCGAGGATCGTGTCCTCGAAATCGAGCGCGATGATCGGATCGTCCTCCACGATCAGGACATCGTTGGGCAGGCCGTCGGGCAGGGCGGGTTCCATGATCACGCCAATTACAGGGTAAGGTCTTGGAATCAGGACGGCCCGCGGTCGATGCCCGGGCGGCGCATCAACGGGTTCCCGCATGAAACCTGCATGATCCCCGCGTTCCTGTCTGTGCAGTTGTGGACACAACTCGGGAACCAGATCGCCTATCGTCGCTTTTATCAGGAGACGAGGAGGCCCCATGCTGACGCGACGCGATGCCGCGGCCGAGGTCAACGACCGGCCGTTCAACAATCTATTGCGCCGCCTCAGCCGCGCCGATTTCGCGCTGGTCGAGCCTTATCTGACCTTGATCGAGGCCGAGGGGAACGACCTGTTTTACAGTCCCGGAGCCCAGGTCGAGACTGTGTATTTTCCCTGCGGGGCTGGTCTGGTGTCCTTTGTGGTGCCGAATGAGGATGGCCGCGATGTCGAGACCATTTTGGTCGGCCGCGAAGGCGCCGTCGGCGGCATTGTCAGCCAGGGCTATCTGCCCGCCTATACCCGCATCTGCGTCAAGTTCGGCGGCCCGTTCGCGCGGCTGCCGATCGCCAAATTGGAGGCCGCCAAAGCCAATTCCGCGACGCTGCGCAATATCTTCGCGCGCTACGCCGACTGCATGCTGGCGCAAATCTTCCAGTCGACCGCCTGCAACGCGATCCACTCGATCGAGCAGCGCACGGCGAGGTGGATCGTCTCGGCGATGGAGCGCACCGACGGCAATGACGTCGTGCCGCTGACGCATGAGCAGCTCGCGACCCTGCTCGGCGTCGGCCGCTCCTACGCCAGCCGGGTGATCCAGGTCTTCAAGGCCGAGGGCATTGTCGAGACGCGGCGCGGCGCGATCCTGGTGCGCAACCGCGACGGCTTGCAGATGCGCGCCTGCCTCTGCAACGAGTCCGTGAAGAACCATTTCGAGGAAGTCCTGCGCGGCGTCTATCCGACCGAGGAGACGGGGCGCTCGGCGTGAGGCCTTATCGCATCGGCGGACTTTCACCTCGCCCCGCTTGCGGGGAGAGGTCGATCGCGAAGCGAGCGGGTGAGGGGGACTCTTCGCGAGTCCAACTCTAACTATTGACGCGGAGACAGCCCGTCACCACAACCCTCATAGGCGCGAAGAGCGGCGAGAGGGAGCACAGCAGTATCCGCGGCGACCACATTCGCGCTATCATCCCCGCATGAGTGGGGCAGTGCTTCACGCGATCTTCGATATCGCGGCCTGGTTGGCGGCGTTCGCGGCCATCTGGTGGCTGTCGCGCGTGCGCGGCCTGCAATTTCCGTCGCAGTCCTTCGAGCTGCCCTACATCGCCACGCTGGTATTCGGCGCCGGCCTCGGCGCCTATCTGTTCGGCACGCTGAATCTGTGGCTGTCGGGGCAACCGGGCATCGCACGATCGGTCGAGGGCGCGCTCGCCGGCGGCATTGTCGCAATCGAGCTCTATAAATGGCGAAACGGCATTACGCTTCGCACCGGCGCGCGCTTCGCGCTGCCGCTCGCCATTGGCATCGCGATCGGCCGCATCGGCTGCTACACCGCCGGCCTTGATGATTTCACCCATGGCACGCCGACCGCACTGTCCTGGGGCCATGATTTCGGCGACGGCATCCTGCGCCATCCGGTGCAGCTCTATGAGAGCTTTGCGATGGCCGCCTTCGCGATCTTCTATGTCGCGGCCGTCTTGCGGCGCGACGAGACCATCCTCACCAACGGCTTCTATCTCGCGCTCGCCTTCTATGGCCTGCAGCGCTTCCTCTGGGAATTTTGGAAACCCTATGGCGCGTTGATCGGGCCTCTGACATTGTTCCACCTGCTGTCGCTCTTCATCCTGCTTTACGCCGTCGTGATGCTCGTGACGGCGCCCGCCCCGAGGTCCAGCCATGAACGCGCCGCTGCGTAAGGCCCGCCCCTATGTTTTCTGGGGCCAGACCCAATCGCTCTGCGAAACCTGCCTCAAGCTGGTGCCCACCAAGATCCAGATCCTCGGCAACGAGGTCTGGTACGAGAAGCGCTGCAAGGAGCATGGCGTGCAGTCGACGCTGGTGTCGAACGACGCGGCCTATTGGCGGCTGTGCAAGGATTTCATCAAGCCCGGCGACCGGCCGCTGAATTTCCAGAGCCGCACCGAATATGGCTGCCCCTATGATTGCGGGCTCTGCCCCGACCATGAGCAGCATTCCTGCCTGGCGCTGATCGAGATCACCGAGCACTGCAACCTCACCTGTCCGGTCTGCTTTGCCGAATCCTCGCCGGCGCGGACCGCGTTCATGCCGCTCGCAAAAATCGAGAAGATGCTCGACGCGCTGGTCGAGAGCGAAAGCGAGCCTGATCTGGTGCAAATCTCGGGCGGCGAACCGACGCTGCATCCGGATTTCTTTGAAATCCTCGATGCCGTGCGCGCCCGCCCGATCCGCCATGTCATGATCAACACCAACGGCCTGCGCATCGCGCGCGAGCCGGATTTCGCGGCGAAGCTCGCAGAAAACAAGCGCTGCCTGGAAGTCTATCTGCAGTTCGATTCGCTCGAACGCGACGCGCTGATCAATCTGCGCGGCGCGGATTTGCGCAAAATCCGCCAGCAGGCGCTGGAGAATCTGGAGCAGCACGGCCTCTCCACCACGCTGGTTGCGACCATCAAGCGCGGCGTCAACGATTCCGAGATCGGCGACATCGTCCGCCATGCGCTGCAGTGGAAATGCGTGCGCGGCGTCACCCTGCAGCCAGTGCAGGACGCCGGCCGCAACGAGAATTTTGACAAGGCCACCGACCGCATCATGCTGTCGGAGATCAGGAAGCGCGTGGTCGAGACCGGCGTGTTTGGCGATGCCGACATGATCCCGCTGCCCTGCAACCCCGAGAGCATCTCGATCGGCTACGGCCTGCGCAACGGCGAAAAGGTGCTGCCGCTGACCTCGCTGATCCCGCGCGATCAACTGCTCGCGGTGATGCCCAACACCATCAGCCCGGAGAAATACCCGGTGCTGCGGGAGAAATTCATCGATCTGTTCTCGTTGTCGTCCGGACCGCTGAACACCAGCGAGCGTGTCGCGGAATTGCTGTGCTGCCTGCCGACCTTCGAGGTGCCGGGTGGGCTTTCTTACGAGAACGTCTTCCGCGTCACCATCGTGCAGTTTCTCGACCGCTTCAATTTCTGCGTCGGCAACGTCAAGCGCTCCTGCATCCACTTCGTGACGGAAAGCGGCGCGATCATTCCGTTCGACACCTACAATCTGTTCTACCGCAACGGCAAGATCGACGGCATCCGCGCCGCGATGGCCGGCGAGAAGTATCGCATCCGGCAAGAGGAGCTGGTGCCGCGATGAATGAACTTCACCGCCCGCCGCCTCCCCCACCCCCTCAACAGCGCAGCGGCTGCGCGACGGCGTTGATGGTGGTGGTCGGCATAATCCTGCTCCTGCCCGGCCTTTGCGCGCTCATCTTCAGTGCTGCCGCGCTCACCGGGGGGAGCTTCCCTTCGGACTTTGTCTCGTTCATCGCAACCGGCCTGCTGGTGGGGGCCTTGGGCGTAGCGTTGATCGTGGCGGCCATCCGCGGGCGCCGCCCATGACAGTTTTGCAAAAGGACCGGGCTCATTTTGACGCCAAATTCAGCTAACCAAACCCCAAACAACCCATTGTTTTTTGGCGTTTTCTGAATATATTGCGCTGCAACGCGTAAGGAGTCGCCCGGTCCTATTGGCCGGGCTTCCTTTTTGGGGATCGTAAGCCCCTCGATTCCGTTTTTTAAGCGTGGTCCGGAAGGGCTGATCCCGGTTTCCGGTGAGATCGCGCTGTCATCGCACGACCCTAGAAGAAGAGCCATGAACCTTCGCAACGTCGCCATCATCGCCCACGTCGACCACGGCAAGACCACCCTGGTCGATCGCCTGCTGCAGCAATCCGGCACCTACCGCGACAATCAGCGGGTGGTCGAGCGGGCCATGGACTCCAATGACCTGGAGCGCGAGCGCGGCATCACCATTCTCGCCAAGGCCGCCTCGGTGCAGTGGAAGGACACCCGCATCAACATCGTCGATACGCCCGGCCACGCCGATTTCGGCGGCGAGGTCGAGCGCATCCTCAACATGGTCGACGGCGCGCTGGTGCTGGTGGACGCCGCCGAAGGCCCGCTGCCGCAGACCAAGTTCGTGGTCTCCAAGGCGCTCAAGGTCGGGTTGAAACCGATCGTCGTCATCAACAAGGTCGACCGCCCCGACGCGCGGCCGACCGAAGTCATCAACGAGGTGTTCGACCTCTTCGCCGCGCTCGATGCCAGCGAGGAGCAGCTCGACTTCCCGATCCTTTATGGGTCGGCCAAGCAGGGCTGGATGGCTGAAAGCCCCGAAGGTCCGAAGGACAAGGGCATGCAGCCGCTGTTCGACCTGATCGAGCGCCATGTCGCGCCGCCGACCGTCGAAGAAGGCCCGTTCCGCATGATCGGCACCATCCTCGAGGCCAATCCCTATCTCGGCCGCATCATCACCGGCCGCATCACCTCCGGCAGCATCAAGCCGAACCAGCAGGTGAAGGTGCTGGGCGGCGACGGCAAGCTGATCGAAAGCGGCCGCATCACCAAGATCCTCGCCTTCCGCGGCATCGAGCGCACCCCGCTCGATGAGGCCGAGGCCGGCGACATCGTCGCCATCGCCGGACTGACCAAAGGCACGGTCGCCGATACCTTCTGCGATCCCTCGGTGGAGACTCCGCTGACGGCACAGCCGATCGATCCGCCGACGGTGTCGATGTCGTTTATCGTCAACAATTCGCCGCTCGCCGGCACCGAAGGCGACAAGGTGACCTCTCGCATGATTCGCGACCGCCTGCTGCGCGAGGCCGAGGGCAATGTCGCGCTGCGCGTGACGGAAGCCTCGGACAAGGATTCCATGGAAGTATCGGGCCGCGGCGAATTGCAGCTCGCGATCCTGATCGAGACCATGCGCCGCGAGGGCTTCGAGCTCTCGGT
>Ga0210403_10003011_pt1 | contig 14967 bp, 7 predicted proteins | sample IncBWC19MmetaG_FD_150863 | JGI IMG/M metagenome (GOLD analysis project Ga0210403, IMG submission 150863) | Forest soil microbial communities from Barre Woods Harvard Forest LTER site, Petersham, Massachusetts, United States - Inc-BW-C-19-M | ecosystem: Environmental > Terrestrial > Soil >... | reverse complement strand
GCGCGGTTAGATCTTCCCAAAGAACATTCAGCGTGTTCCAATAGGCCTGATCTCCAGTCTCCAGGTAGTAGTCGGTGGCGCCGCAACACGCATACATCGCTCGCACTGCATGCCCTTCGAGCTTGGTGCGGGAGGTGAACGGGATTCCGCAGTACATATAAACGATCTGCTGCGGCCTCAAAGGCACCCGCTCATCTCCATGGAGGACGTACCCTGCCAGATCGACGTACTTGCGATCGCCCGTCGTTCGAGAGAGCTCTATCAATGCCATCTCAATCTCCGGATGACCCGACACAATTGCCTTCTGGTTTGGAGCTGGTCCGTAGTTCGGAATCAGAAAATGATCTACAAAACGAATGCCCGCATTGAGCAACGTGGGATCTCCCGTTGCCCGATAATATGCGATCGCGCCCTGCAGCATGTGGCCGATGCAATACAGTTCGTGCCCGGTGGTCTGGGTGTCGTACTGCATACGCAGCGGCTTTCTATCTCCGTTGTAGTAAGTATTCAGATACCCACTGGGCTCCTGGATAGCAACGACATCCCGTATCATTGCGTCGGTCGTCTTCCTCAACTCGGGGTTGTCAGCGACCTGCAACTGAAACCCGACCGCCTCGGCCCACTTGTAGATGTCTGAGTCTGAATAGACTGGCCCTTTTTGTGGCTCGGATGACTTGCCCTCGAGTCGCAGAAAGTTATCCATCCGGCCATGTTCAAGCAGTTCTTCATGCATGCTTGGAATGCTCGCGACCAGATTCGTCTTGCGTCGTTGCGACCAGAATCCATCCTGAATAACGACCGCTCGTATAGGAACAGTTTTCAGCTTGGCGTAGGGAGAATTGGACAAGTCGATCACACCAGCATCCTTCCAGTCTGTCTTCTCCGCCTTGGTTGGCTCTGGTTCATTCGCAAGAAAAGAAAGGAGCCCACCGCTCTTCGGCTGCGCGTAGGCGATAGCGGGCGGGATCACCGAAGCGGCTGCGGTGATAAATTTACGGCGCGAAACTTTGAGTTTCATAGTCAACTCCTGTAAATTCCTTGACGATTTGTTGTATGTCACTGAAATATCGTCGGTCAAGAGAACGTTTTCCAAGCGCCCGCCGAAAGCCCTCAATTCGAAGACGACAGTGGTCGATGTCTATTCCGTCAATCGGTAGGGAAGGCTAAATCGTCCGATCTGCAAGATCGGTTGATCACCAGGAGGCCATAGGCGAAAGGATTCTACGCGGCTCCCCTGTGGCATCCGATGTGCGGTGGCAGTGCCGCGTTCCGTTCCATTAGTCGCCTCGTAGAACTTGACGAGGAGGCCTTCGTCCGTTCGTTGCCAGCCGAAGACGTAAGAGCCTGGAGTGAGAGCGATGTCGGCTATTGTTATAGGCGCCTGGACGAGAAGATAGTGAGAGTATTTGCCGTCGGCGGAGTACCCCGCAGTAATAAGGACTACCCCTGCAATGACTTTTCCATGCGAATTGACGATCCCGGAGGCGGTACGCATCTCAGTTTCAATGCGTTCTTTCTCCACGGGAGCGCGCAATGGCAACGCAGTTTTAAGTTCCTCAGTTGTGGCGGAACGCCAACCAGGCTTGGCCTGGGCGCCGACCGAAGATGGAATAAGTATCAGAAGAAGAGCGAGGAGACACTTCATAGAGGGAGCCTTATTTGAAATGTACGAGACCGCGCTGAATAGCGACGGTAGCCGCGTTGGTACGGTCACTGACGCCAAGTTTGCTCAACAAGTTGTTCACATGGGTTTTGACCGTTGCCTCGGAGATCGCAAGATCGGACGCGATCTCCTTGTTCGCGCGACCCGCGACAATGCGCTCGAGAACTGCGAGTTCGCGGGCAGTAAGATCTTGCGTGCCCATGCGCTCTGCGAGTTTTTCGGCGATTGCCGGCGAGATGCTGGTCTTGCCTGCGTGGACCAGGCGAATGGTGTTGAGCAAATCATCGATGGTCATTCCCTTAAGCAGATAGGCTTTGGCCCCAGCTTGTAGTGAGCGAAAGATATCTTCGTCTCCATCGAAGGTTGTTAGCACGATGAATCGTGCCGTCGGGTTCTCTGCACGGATGCGGGTTATGGCCGCGACACCCCCCAGGTTGGGAAGTTGCAGGTCCATAAGAGTAATGTCCGGCCGTAAGCTACGATGGAGTTCGATTGCCTGAAGGCCGTCGCTCGCTTCTCCAACGATTTCGATCTCCGGCATGACTTTGAGGAGGGCGACTAAGCCCTGACGCACCACGTGGTGGTCGTCTACTACAAGAGTCCTGATTCGATCCGCCATGCTTTCATTCCTTTCCGTTGGGCAGCGGTACGGTGAGCGTGACTGTAGTGCCACTGTCTGGAGAACTCTCCACGTTCAACGTTCCGCCTATCTGATTGGCGCGTTCGCGCATTCCTTGAAGTCCAAAGTGTCCCTTTGCAGGCAGAGTTGTATCAGTTGCACGAAACCCGCTGCCGTTGTCGGAGACCGTAACCGTGAGTTCATTTGGATGATAGCGCAGACGAAGCGCGACACGGGTCGCTCGGGAGTGACGGACTACGTTGGCAAGCGCCTCCTGTACGATCCGAAACACTTCGTTTTCGATAGAAGAATCGAGAACCCGGTAACTGCCCCCGATGTCTATATCGGCTTTCAGGTGCTCGGGCGCGCTGTGTTCCGCAAGACGTGTGATCCGCATTGGTAGAGTCGCCTGTGCGCCGGGGGCCCGCAGGTCCCATATGCTGCGGCGGGCATCGGCGAGCCCTTCTCGGACCAGATCCCGCGTGCGATCGACCTGCTGACTTGCCTCGAGTACTTGAGACTGAGCGAGCAGATGGGCGGTCAGCTCCAGCTGCACTGAGACACCGACGAATCCTTGCGCCAGCGTGTCATGGATCTCACGTGCGATGCGGTTGCGCTCTGCGAGGATCGCGTCGAACTGCGAACGAATTGCCCGAACACGCATCGTATATATGGCAAAGACAATGCCGGCGAGCAGGAGCGTGACGAATCCGGAAAACCAGAGCGTGCGATAGAACGGGGGCTTGATGATGAATGCGATTTCTGCGCTTGGTTCCTTCCAAAAGCCGTCGTCATTGGCGGCCTGAACACGGAAACGATAGTGTCGCGGCGGAAGGTTGGTGTAGTAGGCATTTCGGCGCGAACCGGCCTGCGTCCACTGTTTGTCGAATCCTTCAAGCATGTAGCGATAGCGCACTCTGGAAGGCGACACGTAGCTGAGGCCCACATATTCGAAGGTATACCGTACATGACCCGGCGGAATCACTATCTCTGTCCCTGTGCCTTTCAACTCAGTATCGTCAACGGTGAAGCGTTCGACGAGGACGGACGGTGGAATACTATTTTCCCGCAGATCGATGGGATTGACGATAGCTACGCCCTTGCGAGTCGCGAACCACAGGTAACCATTAGCCGCTCTCCATGCACTGGGGTGCCCGCTGGAAGACATCTCTTCGGATGGCATTCCGTCGGATGAGCCATAGGTGGCGATGTGAGGGTTGCACGTCGGCGCTTCCGCGCAGGCCACGAGTTCGGACGCCAGGACGCGCAGGAGCCCACGGCTTGAGGTGAGCCACAGGTAGCCGCGGGCGTCCTCAAGGATCGCATCGATCTCACGAGGGAGATTCTGCGCCAGGACAGGAGAGAAGCCGTTGGCAGAGGAGCGGTTAAGCCCACCATCTTTTGTACCCACCCAAAGTGTATGGTTTGTGTCTTCGAGCAGGGAAGTGATGACATCGCTCGAAAGTCCCTGGGTCTTGGTAAATATGGTCAACTTCCCGTCCCTGATGCGGACCAGGCCATCGAGCGTGCCAACCCAGAGATCATTGGAACTCGACCGTAGCATGGCCCCGATCAGGTCACTTGTCAGGCCATCTGCGCGGGACAAGACGGTAAAGTGTCCGCCCTGGTAGTGGGCAAGACCGCGACGAGTGCCGATCCATAAGCTTCCATCACGGTCTGCGAAAAGGGAGCGGATGAAGTCGTCCGGTAGCCCATCGGCAGAGGTGTAGGACTCAATCTTCTCGCCGCGCAGATGATTGAGCCCGTCCGGTGTGCCGACCCAGAGGGACCCATCCTGGTCCGCGGCCAATGTGAGGATGACATCGCTGATCAAGCCATCCTTGGTTGAGAGATGACGGGTTTGATCGTCCGCGTAACGGAAGAGGCCCTCGTTCTTACTGCCGAACCAGACGGTTCCGTCAGCGGTTTGCGTGAGTGCAGTAATCGGATAACCCGAAATCGAAGGCAACGTTCGGAACTTCTGCTCTCGAAGGACGTGAAGCCCGGTCGTATCGGAACCGACCCAAAGATTATGCTCTCGATCCTCGAATATTGTGAGGATGGACGTGGCGCCTAAGGCAGGCTGTATCTCAAGGCGCGAGTTGTCGGCTGTGGGTGCAGACGGTAACGCAACAAGACCTTGATCGGTACCGACCCAGAGAGTCCCCAGTGAGTCCGCGAGGAACGACTGTACACGGGTTCCGGGTAACTCGTGCCCAGTACGCCAGGTACGTAGACGGCCCTGCTTCCATAGCAGGAAGGCCGTGCGCGTTCGCACCCACTGAGAGCCATCCTGAAGCGAACCCAGACCTTCGATCGGCTCCATTGGGAGGCCCGGGACGGGTACGGCGCGCAGATGCTCCACGTTGTATGAGAAAAGCCCAGCTGCCGTCGCAAGCCATACGTTGTCATCGGGCCCTGAGCCGAGTGCGGAGGCCGACAACGTTAGCGGACTGAACTTTTGTCCGTCGTACCTTGCAAGACCACCGCTGGTAAGGACGAGCAGGAAGCCGTCGGCGGTCGGGGCAAGCGATAAGACAACGGAAGACGGTAGCCCGTCGCCTGTCGTGAAACGGCGGAATGCAGCTCCGGCGTATCGCAGAAGACCGTCGGATGTTCCAATCCAAAGAACACCACTTCGATCTTCGGCGAGGCAACACGTGTCGTTGCTGGTGAACGCCGGGTCATTCTCCTGGTTGAAGACGGTGAACTGGACGCCATTGAAGCGGGCGATGCCTCCTTCGGTAGCGATCCAGAGGTATCCATCGCGAGTTTGGAGCATCTGGTGAACACTATTCTGTGGAAGGCCGTTCTCGCTTGACCAGGCCTGATGCCCTAACGGCTTCGAAGCGGGTGGCGCCCCGTGGCCGCGAGGCTTTTGCGCACGAGCCTCTGTGCAACTGGCTGCGACCGCACACAGCGCCAGCAAAAGCACGTGAATAAATGGACGGAAGCGCGAGAGGTTCATGCGATTCGGCTTCTGGCTTGGGCCAATCGTAATCACGGATGGAGATAGGACGTTTGGTTCATTGCAGGCGCGGCCTGCGAAAAGTTAACGTAGTCACGGCCAACGTAGAGACGGTATCGAGCGCCGCCGGGCGATGGCAGCACCTGCAGAGGAGTGGGACGACGTAGGTCGGCATCCCTGGCAGAGCGGACGGAGAAGAGGTCGTGGCCGCCAATATCCATGACGATGAAAGCATTGGCTGCAAGGAAACCGCACCCATATGCACCCGGTTCAAGTCGATGGCCTTCAATGTTAATGGGCGTTTCGGTGATGAGATAGGCCTGATATTTCTCCTGCACAGAACTTGAGTAGCCGGCGGTGTCCACTAGAGTCACAAGGAGGAAGGCGTCCTTCGTGAATTGAACTCCACCAGAGTTTCGCGCCTGAATTGGCGCGCTCTGACCACGAAAAAAGACTGCGTCGGGAAGAAGTTTAGCGGCTTCCGAAGCGGTCAACACCTTTGGGGTAATGGTACTCGGGCCGTTCTTTTCGGGGGATCCGGCTTGAGAGGCTGCATACAAGGCAGGTACGGCAATAGCAAGCAGAAGGATGGAATGCATCGGTTTGCGGAGCATATTCGGGCCTCGTTGTAAGTCCCATCGTACATCGAAGGGAAAAGAATACCCCCAACCCTTGTTAATACGGCGAAGGACGGAGACGACGTGCCAGCCGCCCATTCGGTGAGTCCTGAAGCTCTTTTGCGAGATTGCGCGGCCGCTCAGAGCAGATCGGATCGACCAAACTATTTCTTCCCAAGAAGAGAATGGTCTCGCGATCGGGCGGCATGTTGAAAGTGATCCCGCGTCCCTCCTGCGGCCTACTCTTAATCAGGAGCAGCCTCTTAAGGCGAATCAGTTACCGCCCTTTCTCTCTAGCCGGACTAATATATTTGCCGTCCTGCTTATACGCAGACTCCATGCGGTCAAAGATCTTCAGAAGAGGTTTTAGTTCTTTTAAATTTGGGGTGAGCACGTCCAGTTGACTAGGAAAAAATTCGTTTAGCTCTGAAAGTCGGGAAGATTAATTGGGGTTGAAAAATAAATCAAGCTTTCGGTGTAGAAATGCTTGACAAGTTTGGTTAGGCTTTAGTAGGCTTCGGGGCGATCAAGAAGTCGGAAACGTTTCCTTGGGAGAAAGCGATCTCATTTCTGCCTTGAGAGATGTCGCGTGGTAAACGAAGTCTGTACGGGCTCGACCAGAATTTCTCGATTAGGTCATTAGATTAGTCGCTGTTTCCCTTCGATCCAGGTGCAGCGAGAAAACGTTTACACAAATCAATCTCCAACGAAGAGAAATCCGCATGTATAGACGGACCACAAGGTTTTCCTCAATACGTTAGTCAATTCGGAGGCTGCATTATGCATCGTTCTCGGTTTGCATTAACAATTATGTTGAGCATGGTTTTCCTGCTTGTTCCATGCGCATGGGCTCAGGAAAACGCAACCATTGTTGGAACAGTAGTGGATGCTTCCAACGCAGTGGTTCCCAACGCAGATATTACTCTGACAAACACAGCAACTAGTCAGGTAAGAACGGCAACGTCGAACACCTCGGGAATCTATCTCTTCGCTAATGTGGGCGTTGGCCAGTTCACGCTAAGCGCTACGGCAAAGGGATTTCAGAAATACACCAAGACAGACATCGTGGTGAACACCGCTCAGACCTTGAAGGAGGACATCTCTCTTACGGTCGGGAGCGAAACACAAACGGTCACCGTCGAGGCGGATGCTCTGACGCTCCAAGCGGAAACCAACGAGGTTAGCAACCTGATCACGGGTGACCAGGTGACCCAGCTGGCGACCAACGGACGCAATGTGGTCTCGCTTGCGGCCCTTGGAATGGGAGTGTCCAACACCTTGCCGGCGTTTGGCGGCGTGAATGCTCTAACGGCCGCTAATGGCCTCAGCTTCAGCGGAACCCGCTCAACTCACAACATCTACCTCCTGGATGGAGGCGAACTGAACGATCGCGGCTGCGGCGGATGCTTCAGCTCACTGCCCTCGGTTGACGCATTGGCGCAGTTCCAGGTTCTCAGTAGCAACTACGGACCAGATTACGGCATCGGATCCGGCGGAACAATTCTCATGGTCCTCAAATCGGGCTCCCATAACTTTCATGGAGGATTGTGGGAGTTCAACAGGAATGAAGCGTACAACGCCAATAATTATTTCAGCAACCTCGCGGGCCAGCGGCGGTCAAAGTTCCGCCTGAATACCTTCGGCGGCAACATCGGCGGCCCACTGTGGATCCCGCATGTATATAACGACTCGCGCACCAGAACGTTCTTCTTTGTGAATGAAGAGTGGCGAAAACTTGTTCAGGGATCTACGCCTTCGACGGGCACAACTATCGCCGCCAGTAATTTTCCAGTGGCCGGACAAGATCTGATCTATACCATTCCATCCAACTCGCCGCGAACGCCGGCAGGGCAACTTATCCCCCCGATCGTTCCGGTCACCACTGACCCAGCTAAGTTGGCACTCTACCAGGCTGACGGTTTGACTGCTGGACAACCTTTCCCGGGTGATACACCCCCTACCTTCGTCAAGATCCCGCACAATCTGATCGACCCGAATGCGGTCCTCGAACTGAATGCGGGCACCTTCCCTCATCCGAACTTTGGTACAACCCAGTACGTCTCGTCCATTCCTCAACCTACGAATGTCCGTGAGGACGTGGTGCGCATCGACCATGCCATCAATACCAAGCTGCAGTTGATGGGCCACTATCTCCATGACTCGGTGAATCAGACATACTACCCGCCGTTGTGGGGCATCGCCAACAATTTTCCGACGGTCGGTACGGCCATGCTCAATCCCTCCTGGTCCGCGACCATCAAACTCACCCAGACACTTTCACCCACCTTACTCAATGAAACCGCCTTCCTTTACAGCGGCAATACAATCCACCTTACTCCCGTAGGTGTTTTCGCGCAGCCGTCAGGGTGGACCGGTACAACCTTCTTCCCGGCTGCCAATAACTTGCTCAATCGCATGCCCGAGATCCAGCTCGGCGCTCCCTACGGTAGAAACTGGAGTTCAAGCTACTTCCCCTGGAAAAATTCCTTTGAAGGTTATGAGACTCGGGACGATCTGTCATGGAACAAAGGGGTACACCAGTTCAAATTCGGCTTTAGCTGGCTGCACGCTCCGAAGAACCAGCAACTGCAGGCCAACACTCAAGGCACCGCTGTATTCAACAACAGTTCATTTTCAAAAGACTCTTATATCAACTTCCTCCTCGGCGATGTCGCGACCTTTACCCAGCTCCAGTTCCTCGCCGGCAAACATTGGGTCCAGAACAACTATGGCTTCTACGTCCTCGACAACTGGCACATCGTTCCCCGGCTGACTCTCAACCTCGGTCTTCGTTTCGACGCGTTGCCGCACACCTTTGAGCGATTCAACCAGTTTGCCAACTTCGTTCCGGCAAACTACAACACATCACTGCCGTATCCTCTGAACCCGGACGGTACTCTCAACCCTGCTTCGCTCACCCAATTCAATGGTGCACCGTTCTATCTCAATGGCATCAGCGAGGCCGGCGTCAATGGCTTCCCCCGTGGAGTGGTCAACAACCAATATGACACTTGGCAACCGCGTGTGGGCTTCGCCTACAGTCTTCCCGGAAAGGAACCCACCGTAATCAGGGGCGGCTTTGGAATGTTCTTTGAACGTGTTCAGGGCAACGACGTTTATAACGCAGCTCAGAATCCCCCCTTTGCGTACCAGCCTTCCGCCACCAACGTTTACTTTTCGAACCCGCACACCAGCGCTTTGACTGGCGCTACAACGACTCAAGCCTTTCCCTCTACGCTGACGGGTATAGCGTTTCACTATCCACCCCCCGGCACCGCGCAGTTTAGTTTGGGCATTCAACGACAGATTGCCCCATCGGTCATCGGGGTGATCCAGTACGTTGGCTCTGTGGGTTGGACTCAGAACAATGCCCGGGCGATCAACACCTTACCCCTAAGCGATCCTGTGGTAGGTTTGGCAAAGCGACAGGCGGTCGCCACCAATACCCCAGTCGTTGTCGGTGGTATTTCTTACGCTCCAAATGCGAACCTCTATCGACAGTTCCCTGGCTTCAGTTCTATTACGCAGGAAGAGAACAGGACTAACTTCAACTACAACTCTCTCCAGATGGGTGTGCGCATGGAGAACAAACACGGGCTTACCTTCCAACTGGCCTACACCTATTCTCATGAGATCGATACGGCGACCAATGACCTTAATACGGTCGCAAACCCGTTCGATATATCGTACGACCGTGCCTCGGGGGGGTTCGACCGACGTCAAATCTTTAACGCGAACTACATCTATGTACTCCCGTTCTTCGCTAAGAGCGGTAACGCGTTCGAGCGGATAGCCTTAGGAGGCTGGGAGGTCTCCGGCGTAACGGTTGTGCAATCGGGCATTCCGCAATCCATCACCTACAACGGCGCCGACGTTCTTGGTCTTGGCGGCGGCACTACTAACCGTCCGAACATCGTGGCACCCATTATCTATCCCAAGACACGGCTCGCCTGGTTCAACAAGGCCGCTTTTGCTGCTCCAATTGCTCCTTGGTTAGGGGGCGGCAATCAAGGCTTCGGAAATGCCAGAAAGGATGCGATCGTACTTCCGGGACTCTTCAACTTCAACCTGGCCGCGTTCAAAACCTTTGCATTCACTGAAAACGTGAAACTTCAAATGCGCTTTGAAAGCTTTAATACCTTCAACCACACGGAATTCCAAAATATCGACGCGGGTTGGAACGACGCGAACTTCGGCCAGGTGACCTCTGCCTACGATCCCCGCGTGCTGCAGCTCGGCGCGAAGATTTCGTTCTGATCTGGAGTCTCTTTGTTCCAAAGGCGCCCGGCTTCAATGCCGTGGCGCCTTTATTTCGGTGTATTCGACGGTTGTCGTTTCGATGGACTCTTCATGCCTTGTAGCATGGACTTGGCAATACCCTGGCCTTCCTTGATGGTCACCAACTGATTGCCTTCGACGCCAGAAAATCGCTCAATCAGGCCGTTGGTCCAGTGAATCTCAAGATCGGCATGGGTAGTCCGTCCCAGTCCAAAGTGGAGCCTGCGGTCGTTCACCGAGTAAAAGCTCGACTGTCCCATCACCGCCTGAGCCTGTACCTTGCCACCATATTTGGCCACGACCCTTGATCCGATGGCGCTTCGGTTAGACTTTGTTCCAACGAGAAGTACCTTAAGCCAGTTCAAATCGCTCTTGAGATCGTTTCGGAGCAGGGAAGGGGGTTCGTTCAAGTTGATGACCACCATGTCGACATCGCCATCGTTGTCAAAATCGCCGAAGGCACAGCCTCGACTGCAATGTACCGCTGAAATTCCTGGACCCGCCTCTTCGATAAGTTCTTCGAACTTCCCGTTGCCGAGATTACGGAAGATGAACCGTGGTGTCTTCAATGGGTATTCTGCAAACTCCGCTTCGACCTCCGGATAAACCGATCCAGTAACTACCGCTAGATCTGGCCAGCCATTGTTGTCGAAATCCGCAAAGCCGGTTCCCCAGCAGATGTAGCGGGTTTCAACCGCGAAGCCTGCAGGGATCGTAACGTCCGTGAAGTTAGCCGATCCGTCATTGCGATAGAGCACATTGGTGTCGTCCGAAAAGTGCGTCTTAAAGATATCGAGATTGCCGTCCAGGTTGTAGTCGCCGACGGCAACTCCCATCCCAGCCTGCTCAGCACCATCTGCGCTGAAGGCTACACCCCGTTCGGCACCTTCTTCCGTAAAAGTAGAGTTATGTTGGTTCCGCAATAAAAGGCTTGGGGTCGAATCCGATGCTACATAGAGGTCTGTCCAACCGCTGTTGCTGAAGTCAGCGGCCACACTCGTCATCGAGTAAGTGCGCGCAGCCTTTGCGATACCGGTCTCTTGAGAAACGTCCCGGAACGTTCCATCGCCTTGGTTCCGGTAGAGGTAGTTGCGTGGCATCGGCAACCCCCTGGGTCCACAGTTGACTGCAACACCTTTGAAGTTGCAGAACGGGTTTGCGCCGGGCTTTGGCAATCGATCGAGATGCAGGTCGACATAGTTGGCGACGTAGAGATCCAGGTACCCATCGCGATCATAATCAAGAAACGTGCATCCCGATCCCCAGCGAGTATTACCTTCGTAGATCAACCCGGCCTGCTGAGTAACGTCGGTAAATGTGCCATTGCCATTGTTACGGTAAAGGATATTCTGCCCGTAATAAGTGACGAAGATGTCTTCAAAACCGTCGTTGTTATAGTCTCCGACGGTTACTCCGCTGGCCCACCCGGAACGCATCAGTCCAGCCTTCTCCGTAACCTCGGTGAAGGTTCCATCCCGATTATTTTTGTAGAGTCGATTGCTCGAATCTGGAACGGGCTCGTCCATCCGCGTGCCGCACAACACGAAGATATCCAGCCATCCGTCGTTGTCAAAGTCCAAAAAGGCGACTCCGCAACCAACGGTCTCGATGATGTAATTCTTATGCTTGAGCCCGCCGTAGACGACAGGGAAGGTTAGTCCAGCCTGCGCAGCAACATCGGTAAAGTGAGCGAGGAACGGGATGCCGGAAGGCTTACCCCTAGGCAGGGGTTTCAGATTTCGAGTCGACACGCCCTGGGCCAAAGACACTGTCGATGCGGTAGTCATCCATAGAAAATCCCGGCGCGAAATGTGGGTTTTCGCTTTGCTCATTCGTGGTTAGAGCCTGTGTTTCTTTTCTTCAATCATAACTCCAGGCTCAAAGAATGCCCTCTATTTTGGTGCAGGGCCATCACCGGACACCTTCTCAATCAGCGAGTCTTCTGTTTTGCTATGCAGTTCCTTTGTTCTGGCGAATTCCTGAGCGGCCTTTTCCTTTTGTCCAAGTACCGTGTACAGTCGCGCGAGGCGGTAATGCGCGTCGGGCTGCGTAGGGTCTAACTGCACGGCATGTAGGAGGGCTGCAACAGCTTCCCGAGTTTTATTTTGATCGGCGTAAATGCAACCGAGATCGAAATAGGCCAACCGGTTTTCACTTTGTAGTTGAAGCGCCTTCTGCAACAACGGTTCCGCCGCCTTGTAGTCATTTGTGTGTAGCGCTATGTCGCCAAGGTATAAATAGGCCTGGGCGTAGCCTGGATTGTTTTTGATCTCCAGTTGCAGCTCGGGTGACGCCTTATCGTAATCTCGCTGCTTGTAGTAAAGATAGCCCAGCTCGAAGTGAAGGACAGGTTCATTGGGCGAGATGTGTGCAGCTGCCTCAAGCTCCTTGATCGCGTCCTCAGTCTTTCCCATACCGTCAAGCGCTTCCGCCAGAAGCATGTGTGCCTGAACGGCATCCGGGTTGACAGCAAGAATGCTCTTGTACTCCGTCATCGCACAGTCGTACTGGTGGCTCCATAGACAACTCTGGGCCAGAACGTTGTGGAGCTCGAGATTCGAGGGATCGCTCTGCAGTGCGGTCTGCAAATACTGGCTTGCCTTGTCATATTGACGCAGCCCGAAATAGCTCATCCCTAGAAGTACCGTACTGCGATGGTCTTCCGGTTTTTCTTTCGCTACCAACTCAAATGCCGGGATCGCAGCTGAAAAATGTCCTTGCTTGAATTCAGCGATACCCATGTTAAATGCAACCTCAGGCTGGTCTGGTCTTAGAGCAAGCGACTTGCGGTATTCAGCAGTAGCAGCGTCGAGCTTTCCCTGTTGCGCGAGTGCGACACCCAGGTTGCCATGTATCAAGGCCTCTTTCGGATGCTGTTGTTCCAGTTGACGCCATAACAATTCGGCATCGTGAAACTTGCCTGCTCGCATCAGTTCTGAGGCCTGGAGAGCGAGATCATTCTGCGCGCGTAAAGGGAGAACGGCCCAAGCCACGATTAGAAAAATCAACATCAACCGATTGAGCCACGGGTGAATGTACTTCCGACTCTGAGCGTGGTGCATCCGCAATTTCCGAATGCCGGGTCGCATCCTGAGCAAGCTCGCGGACATCTCGGAGAAGAAAATCATGTCAGTGGATTATCCGCTAAAGAACGGTGCGATTGGAAGCGCTGCTCAGGCCAATCCACGAGGTACAGTTTACCGTCCCAGCGGCAAAATTATTCAACATCTTCAAGCAGAATTGATACGCCATCAACTTTGTTTTAGGCCGATGCCCAGAACCGGTAATGCCTCGATTTCCATAGAGATTAGCCGTATTCAGCCTCACTCCCACCGCCTATAATTGGCCCGTTCAAAGACCTTCCCCTTCACGCCACAGGAGATTGCTATGCGAATGTCTTACCTCCGCTTCGGAGCTCTCTCAAGTTTCTTGGTCACCTTCACCATGCTGTCGCCGCATGCGCATGCGCAGCAGCAATCCGGCACGCAGCCTATCCTGTTCATGAACCCTGCTCTCTCGGTCGACCAGCGAGTTAATGACCTCATCGGCCGCATGACGCTCGATGAGAAAGTCTCCCAGATGCGCGATCACGCCCCTGCAATCCCGCGCCTCGGGGTTCCTAAGTACGATTGGTGGAACGAGGGTCTTCACGGCGTTGCCTTTGCCGGTTACGCCACTAACTTTCCCCAGGTCATCGGGATGGCCGCCACCTGGGACACCAGCCTTGTACATCGCATGGGCGAGACCATCTCCACCGAAGCGCGCGCCAAGTACAACCAGGCCATGCGCGAAGAGCACCATGAGATGTTCTTCGGCCTGACATTCTGGGCCCCCAACATCAATATCTTTCGCGACCCGCGCTGGGGCCGCGGCCAGGAGACCTACGGGGAAGATCCCTTTCTCACCGGGCGCATGGGCGTAGCGTTCGTCACCGGCATTCAGGGCGACGATCCCAAATACTTGAAATTAGTCTCCACTCCCAAGCACTATGCCGTACACAGCGGCCCCGAGCCTTCGCGCCATCAGGACAACGTCGACGTATCGCCGCACGATCTCGAGGACACCTATCTGCCTGCTTTCCGCGCCACTGTTATGGAGGCGCACGCTCAATCCGTGATGTGCGCCTACAACGCGATCAATGGAGCCCCCGCGTGCGCGAATACCATGCTTCTCCGCGATCATTTGCGCGATGCCTGGCACTTTGACGGTTATGTCGTTAGCGATTGCGCAGCTGTCGCCGATGTCAACACTGGTCATCACTTCGCTTCCGATATGGCCCACGCCGCCGCAGCAGCCGTGAAGGCCGGCACCGATCTCGAGTGCGGCTTCGGGAAAGGGCAAGCGTATCCAGCTCTTGTCGATGCCGTGCACCAGAACCTCATCACGGAAGCTGAAATCGACACTGCGTTGCGCCGTCTATTCACCGCGCGCTTCCGACTCGGCATGTTCGACCCTCCTTCCAGCTACGCTTACGGTCGCATTCCAGTCGGCGAGAACAATTCGCCGCAACATCGCCAGCTTTCTCTGCAGGCCGCACGCGAGTCCATGGTCCTGCTCAAGAATCAGGGCAAGATGCTTCCCCTCAAACCTGGTATAGGACGCATCGCAGTGATCGGACCCACAGCGGAACTGGTCCAATCCCTGCAGGGGAATTACAACGGCCCACCACCATCGCCCGTCTATCCGCTCAACGGAATTGAGAAACGCTTTTCGTCTTCCAAAATCTCCTACGCCCAGGGCTCCAGTCTCGTCGAAGGATTGGCGATGCCGATTGAACACACAGCATTGCACCCGGCCGGCGGCCCTGGCGACGGCCTCCCCG
>Ga0210403_10003009_pt1 | contig 14972 bp, 14 predicted proteins | sample IncBWC19MmetaG_FD_150863 | JGI IMG/M metagenome (GOLD analysis project Ga0210403, IMG submission 150863) | Forest soil microbial communities from Barre Woods Harvard Forest LTER site, Petersham, Massachusetts, United States - Inc-BW-C-19-M | ecosystem: Environmental > Terrestrial > Soil >... | reverse complement strand
GATTGCCAATCCTCCGGCAGATTGGCAAGGCGCAGCGCAGGACAATCCCGCGCCGCCGCCAGCGACCAGCCATCCAGCGGAGGCTCCGCAACTGACCGTGAACAAGAAAGTCTGGCCGTACAATCTGTTCTCCGAAGGCGCCGAAGTCCATCCCGGGCGCAAGTAAGTCCCTCGCAATAGGTCACACCACCGATTTCAATGTGCAGATGCCGCAAGACGCGGCAAGCTGCGTCTCTAGAGGGGCAAAACAGGTCGGTCTTGTTCTTTCGTAACCTCGCCAACTCCTTACACGCTGCCATACTCTGGGTAAGCATATGTCCGAAGAGCTCAATTCGACAGAGCCGGTTGTGCCGGGCAACAGGAATCAACTGAGTGACCGTCCGTTCCGCGTGAAGCTGCGGGGCTCGGTGCTGGTGCTGGTGCGGTTGCCGAATCGCCGGTCGTTGAGGGGCGCGCTCCATCAGCTTTCGACTTCGGGCGGAGTGATTCATCTGGAAAAACCGCTGGACGAGAAGCTGGAAGTCGAGTTGATTTTTCACCTGCACAAGACGACCATTCGCGGCGAGGCGCAGATGCTGTTTCCTATGTGGGCGACGCAGGGGTGGATGCAGCCGTTTCGCTTCGTAAACCTGGCCGATGCCGATCGGGAAAGTCTGGATGCGAACTTGAAGTCGTTTCTGGGCGATGCGGCGAAGGTTTCTGCGGCCGGGGCCTGAACCTACCTCGTGGGCTAAAGCCCTCGTCACCTCCTTAGTCTCCTGCCTACATTCAAACGTCGTTCCACGGCCGCATGGTTACTCTGGTTACCTTGGGGACGGGGACGGAAGGTCTATGATCCGAAGACAGGAATCATGTCATGAAAAGACTCAGCTTTTTGGTTTCACTCACGAACGACGACAACGACTACCAGCAGGAGCAGGCCGCAGTGGCGGAAAAAGCCGGGCGGCGTCTTGGCGTAGACGTGAAGATTATTCACGCCAACAACGATGCGCTGGCGCAGAGCCAGCAGTTGCTGCATTACGTGCAGGATTCGTCGGTGGTGCGTCCCGATGCAATCGTGTTCGAACCCGCGGGTGGCACCGCATTTCCGCAAGTGGCGCGGGCGGCGGCAGCGGCGGGAATTGGGTGGGTCGTGCTGAACCACGAGGTCGACTACATTCAGGAGCTGCGGCGGAAATATAAGGTTCCGGTGTTCACGATCACTTCCGATCATGAAGAAGTTGGCAAGATTCAGGGGAAGCAATTTGCGGCGCTGCTGCCGAATGGCGGATCGATTCTGTATATCGAGGGGCCGGCGAACAGTTCCGCGGCGAAAGAACGAACCGCGGGGATGAATCTGACCAGGCCGTCAAACGTTCAAATCAAGACCATGCGCGCGAATTGGACGGAGGAGAGCGCGTATAAGACGGTGAGTTCGTGGCTGCGCTTGCGGACTTCGCAGGAAAGTCATATCGATCTGGTGGGAGCGCAGGACGACAGCATGGCGATGGGGGCGAGAAAAGCGTTCAGCGAGATCCCGGAGAGTGAGCGGGCGCGGTGGATGAAGATTCCGATCACGGGATGCGACGGGATGCCGAGGACGGGCCAAGCGTGGGTCCGCAACGGGACGCTGGCGGCGACGATCTTCATCCGTCCGAATACGGATCTCGCGATTGAGATGCTGGTCGAGGCGTTTAAGGGAGCTGCATTGCCGGAGAGCAAGATTACGGAACCGGAGTCGGTGCCGGCGCTGGCAGATCTGGCGAGGTCGGGGAAGATGCAGAAGGGCGCGGGCATGTGAAGTAAGGACGTTCGGGAGGTTTCAGGCGTCCCTCCGGGACGCCTTTTCTTTTTCTATTGCGGTTTACCCGGCGTTGGAAACGCCGGGCTATATTCGGGTACGCCTACGGCGCACAAAGTGTTCTCGTTTACAGTTAAAATCCACATCCCTTCGGCAAGCTCTAACGTCACAAAAACAACGTTAGTATGGGGCACCTGCGTCCGTTTTGCGTTTGCGCACGGGCCGCTCGCTTTCGGCATCGCGGGACTCCCGAGGCGGCCGTCGCCACATGAGGCGAGGCGACTAACGCGTCCGTCCTTACTTGTTTTTCTTTAGCCTGCCATCGGAGACAGGGCTTATTCCCAAAGGGTGGAAACGGGAGTAAGCTGTCCCCGGCCCTGTGGCCTCCGCGGGCAGGGAACTGCCGGGAACGTCACACGTTCGAACACCAATCACAAAGAGTGAAAGGGATTCGCTATGGGAAATGCCGCAAGAAATTTGGAAGTCGCTCCGCCACAGTATCAGGCATCGCAGTTGACCTGGGACAAGATCGCCGAGAGCAAAGAATTTAAGGATTTGATGGCGACCAAGAAAACTTTCATCGTGCCCGCATTCATCTTTTTCGTGGTGTACTACTTTGCCTTGCCGGTGCTGGTGGGCTACGCACCGCAATTCATGTCGATCAAGGTTGGGTATTTGAACCTGGCCTATCTGTTTGCCCTGTCGCAATTTTTTGTGGCGTGGCTGATCGCAGGGTTGTACGTCAGAGCTGCCAACAACTTTGACCGTCTGGCAAAAGACATTCTCGATAAGGCCGAGGATGCCAAGGGAGGCAAGTAAGCCATGAATATTCCGCTGACGATGTTCTTGGTGTTCATCGCCATCACGCTGGGTATTACTTACTGGGCTTCGAGGCGCTCGGCGGGAGCGAGCGCGTACTTTGCGGCGAGCCGGCAGATCAAAGGCTGGCAGAACGGGGTCGCGGTGGCCGGCGATTATATGAGCGCGGCGTCGTTTCTGGGGATCGCGGGCCTGATCGCATTCTATGGGTATGACGGGTTTATGTATTCGGTGGGCTGGCTGGTTGCCTACCTCACCGTGCTGCTGGTGATTGCCGAACCACTGCGCAATGCCGGCAAGTACACGATGGCGGATGTGCTGGCGTACCGGCTGAAGCCGCGTCCGGTGCGGGCCACGGCGTCGCTGAGTACGCTGGTGGTGAGCGCGATTTACATGATCGCGCAGATGATCGGCGCGGGGACGCTGGTGAAACTGCTGCTCGGAGGAATGGTTACTTACAATCAGGCGGTGATCGGGGTCGGAATTCTGATGATCGTCTACGTGGTATTCGGCGGCATGCTGGCGACCACGTGGGTGCAGATCATTAAGGCGATCCTGCTGATGTCAGGGACATTCCTGCTGAGCATCCTGGTGTTGGCTCACTTCCACTTCAGCTTCAGTCAATTTTTCGCAGCGATCTCGCAGGTCACCTATCGCGACGCGAAGGGCGCGGTGGTGGTAAAAGACTTTCTGCAGCCCGGGCTTCTCTATAGGCCGCCGTACGGGCCGCTGAATCTGATCTCGCTGGGGCTGGCGTTGATTTTTGGCACGGCGGGATTGCCGCACATCCTGGTCCGGTTCTATACCGTGCCAGACGCCAAGACGGCGAGGCACAGCGTGGTGTGGGCGATGGTGCTGATTGGCAGCTTCTACATCATGACGACGTTCCTTGGATTCGGGGCGGCGACCATCGTAGGGCCCGACTTCATCAAGGGTCACGGCGGGACGAACATGAGCGCGCCGCTGCTGGCGAACGCCCTGGGCGGGTCCATCTTCTTTGCGTTTATTTCAGCCATCGCGTTTGCCACGATTCTTGCCGTGGTGGCCGGACTGACGATCAGCGCGACGACTTCGTTCTCTCACGATTTCTGGACGAACGTGATTCATAACGGGGTCGAGCGGAAACCGGGTGAAGAAGTGACGGTGGCGCGCATCTCGGCGTTTGTGGTGGGCGCGGTGGCGATCGCCCTGGCCATTGTTTTGCAGACGTGGAACGTGGCATTCCTGGTGGCTCTGGCATTTGCGGTTGCGGCGTCGGCGAACCTGCCCGTGATTGTGCTCTCGATTTTCTGGCGGCGGTTCAATACGGTGGGCGCGGTCTCGGGACTCGCGGTAGGTTTGCTGGCTTCCATCGGCCTGATTCTGATCAGTCCGAGCGTGATGGGGATCGATCCGCCAACCGTGACCGGAGCGGCGCGGCACCTGATTCAGGCCAAGGCATGGTTCCCGCTGGAGCATCCCGGCATCATCAGCATTCCGCTGGGTTTCATTGGAGCGATCGTCGGCACGCTCGTCAGTCACGAACCGGCTTCGCAGGATAAGTTCAACGAACTGCTGGTTCGGTCGAACACGGGGTTGGGGGCGGAGAAGGCGACGGCGCACTGAGGGCAGTGGTTAGTGGTTAGTGGTCAGGGCCGGGAAGGCCCCACCCTTCGACTCCGCTCCGGGCAGGCTTTCTCGCGCAAAGAACGCGCGAGAAATGGGGCACCCGGTGAATATGCTAGATTGGGGCTCACGGGCCTATAGCTCAACGGTTAGAGCAGCAGACTCATAATCTGTTGGTTCCAGGTTCAAATCCTGGTGGGCCCACCAAACTTGTCATCATCCTCAACGTTGAACCAAGCATCGCATAAATCCTGCACAATCGACGTATTCTTGGAGTTCAAAAAGCCCCATTCGTGACCCCACACCAAACCTTGCGGAAACAGCATCGAACATAGCTCTCGCCGCTCGCTGAGTCCGGCCTTCTTCCACGCAGAGGGAAGGTCGATCAACTCACGCTGGGTCTGAGCGATTAGCTCCTCCATGGTTGAACGCTCTGATTCCAAAGCAGTAATCGCGGCCTCAATTCGAGTAATTTCATCATTGATGTTTTGCTTCAGGTCCACGAAGTCCTCCTCGGCCAGTTCGCCCTTCAGTTTTGCCTTGATCGCTTGCGAGTTCAAATACTTCTGCTCCTGCAAACGAATCGCTAAGGCGCGAGAGTCCTGTTTTGCTCGTTCCTTTCTCGTCGCCCAGACTTCCTTAGCGATGCTGGGAAGCAGGGCCAGATACTCTGTGGTGGGTTCGTACTGCGCGAGCCAGCTCACGAAGGCCTGCTCTAGTTCTTCGGCGGGAACGAACACGGAGCGACAGCCCTTCTGGTAGCACCAATAGTATGGGAATTTCTTCTTGGCGATTCCCGCTGTGAGGCCTTTGTTGCATTTCGAGCAGCGTATAAACTGGCGCAGCGGAAATTCCGGGTTAAGCACCTGCCGAGTTCGAGCAGCCTTCGAGCGGCCCGTTAGGACCTGCTGCACCGCGTCAAACAGTTGCTGGGTCACGATGGGCGGGTGGACGCCGCGTTCGATCAAATCACCTGACTTGACCCAGCCTGCATAAATTGGGTTGCGCAGTGCAGCGTGCCACGTCTGTCTTGGCAACATCGCCCCTCGCGCATTTCGTAGGCCAAGGGCGGTGATCGTGCGAAGCACATCGTCAGAGTTGTAGTTGCCCGACGCCATCAACTCAAAACCTTTGCGAACCAGTGGAGCACGCTCGGCATCAAGCCGGATAGTTGAGCCTGCTCCTGTCTTCGAGTTCGTATAACCAATGGGCGCACGCCACACGAAGCGGCCCGCTTTCACCGCTGCATGCATCCGATACTTCACGCGCTCGCTGAGACTGTCGCTGAAGTATTGATTGAATACGCCAGTGACCCCTGCCATGAATTTGCCTGAAGCGGTTCCATCAATATGCTGCTCGTCCACGCTTCGCAGGCGTATGCCCAACTCTGCAAGTGTGGTAATTAGCGTACTTTGGTCAGCGACGTTTCGTGCAAGGCGCGACAGATCAGCAACAATGACGTTCCCGATTTTGCCTTTTCGTTTGCGGCAGAACGTCAGTAGTGCTTGAAGTTGAGGACGATCAGCCGTCCGGGCAGATTCGCCTGCATCCGTGAACACAAGGGCAACATTTAGGTTTTGCGTCTGGGCGAAGTCCCTACACTTTTTTTCTTGGACGGGCAGACTTTCGGATTGCTCTGCGGTGCTGACTCGACAGTAAATTAGATCGTCCATGGCTGGGCCGATTTTAACCTGTAACGCCAACTAGGAGAAGGGCACTGCCGTGCCAGACAGGTGTAGTATGGTGCGTTTCCGAGATCAAATGAAAGACTCCGATAAAATCAAGTCGGACGAATAGAAAACCTATGCCATTCAGCATGAAACTCTGGCAAGTCCAAGGACAGGATTTGCAGGAAATCAACCCCGAAGCCTTGAACGATGAACAGCGTTTAGAGGATTGGGTTGTCAAAGACCCAAGCATTCTCGGAATCGACGTGCTACTCATCGGGAGACAGGTAACGACTGCGAGCCACGGTCGTATCGACCTCTTAGGCATCGACGCGGGGGCGAACCTCGTCGTGCTAGAACTGAAGCGCGATAAGACGCCGCGTGAGATCGTCGCGCAGGCGCTCGATTACGCATCATGGGTGAATGACCTCTCCTATGAGCAAATCGAGACAATCACCAAGAACTTTACCGCAAAGCCGCTATCACAAGCGTTCAGTGATCACTATGGTTTTTCTATTCCGCAGACAGTGAATGGGAATCATTCAATGGTTATTCTAGCTTCGGAGTTGGACGACTCATCTGAGCGCATCGTGCAATATCTTGGAGAGCAGTATGGAGTACCGATCAACGTGCTTTTCTTCACGTTTTTCAAAACAGCGTCCAGCGAGTTTGTTGGACGTGCATGGTTGAAAGACCCGGAGGAAGTACAGGAGCGGACTCAGGCACGGAATCAAGCGCCGTGGTCAGGTTTTTACTTTGTGAACGTTGGCGAGGGCGATCACCGCAACTGGGATGACTGCCGAAAGTACGGCTTTCTTGCTGCTGGCCAAGGCGAAAAATACGGCAACGCCATGAAGAAATTGAAACCAAGCGACCTCGTGTTCGCCTATGTGAAGGGGAGTGGGTACGTCGGCTTTGGGACAGTCACGCAATCTGCAACGATGGTCCGCGATTTCGTGCCGGATGGCTCCGATAAGAAGCTGCTTGATTTACCACTTAAACAGCCAAGTTTGAGCGACCACAAAGACGACCCGGCACTCTCTGAATGGGTAGTCGGAGTGAGGTGGGAGAAGACTTTCGAGCGCGATGAGGCAAAGAGGTTCCAAGGCATATTCGCCAATCAGAACATCGTTTGCCTACTGCGTGACCAGTCCACCGTGGATTTCCTCCGTAAGGAATTTGGCGTTTCGTCTAAGAGCGGCACGATCCCGTAGTTTTTTGGCTTTTCGGCTCAAAGAGAGAGAGAGAGAGATGGGGAAAGAGACACCCTACGGACAGAAACGTCTCGAACTTGTTCGCGGCAGATTCTTCATCACGAAAGTCTCCGTCCTCAAACGTACAGTCTGACAGACTGGAACTTGATTTGGTCAGACGCAAACGATCTTTCCTTTTCCCGATGAAAGAGCTGGGAGATTACGGAGATCACGCACTCTGCTCACTTTTCTTCTTCAGGCTCTTCAATTGTGTTTTCTTCAAGCTGTTCAACAATGGAGACCACATCTTCTGTGATGTTCCCCTCCTCGCGTGGCAGTTCCACCACAGTGTGCAATTCCTGAATTTCAGCAATCTCGTTTTCATCATTCGTTTCGTCAGTAGAGAACGTCACTGCATCTTGCGATTCTAAGAGCGCAGTGTTGTGATCTTGGTCATCGTAGCTATCCTCACCGTGATCAGGCACAACCGTGTATGTAGCACGCTGGGCAAAGTCCGCTGCTTCTTCCGAGACTAATCTGCTGCGCTTGTCCATTACGTCGTCTGTGTTCCCACTGAAAATGGTGCTCCAGCCTCCACGTTCCGTGACATCAGAGGTGGGGAGAATGGTGGACGAGATTACATTCCACTTCGGTCTGTATCCAACTGCTAGCAGCAGCGCGTAGCGGTTGGTTCTCCACTGCATCCACTCTTCCCACATTGGCCGCGATTGTGATCTACCACAATTCGGGCAAACACCCGACTCGAAGACCTCCCGACATTTGGGATTCAAGCACCTCACAAGGAGTCGCTTTGCGAAAACTTCTGCGCCGCGTTCGGCACAGTATTGCAGAGCCTGTTGCTTTCGCTCATCTGCATCGTCCGTTTTAAGGCAAACTTGCAACTTGGCCTCTTCTCTCTGGGCACGCTCGACTATCTTGATTGCTTCTTTTACACCGTAATGTTGGGTCTGCTCACGTAGGTGATTGTAGATGCGATTCAGCGTTATGAAAGCCTTGCTGTCCTTTCCGATGTACAGGTCTTCGCGCTTCACTTTGCTGCCCTCCCTGTACGTTTTGGTCAGATACCACGCTCCATTGCTTTTTTGAGTCATAGACGCAGAGGTGTGCCCAGCATCGAAAAACGCCTTGGCGAACCCGTCTTTGGGCTGCTCGTAGTAGCGAGTAGATGAGGCGGATTGTGTGCGTGTTCGTGGCAGGTTGAAGAACGGCGAGCGGCCTTTATGGACTGCTGCACCAAACTGCTCGGCAAGGTGGTCGTGAAGATCAGGAAAGCAAGAAATGCTCTGATCAAAGTCTACGTGAGGGCGTGGCAGATCACGATATGCACATCCCTGATGAAGTGTACCGTCATCGGTCGGAACAGAAGTTCCCTTAATGCTGTTCCAAATTGTCCGATTCAAATCAAGCCGTCTGCGTGCTCGCTCCTCGGAAAGGTCAAGATGCTCTTCTGTGACCCTGCTTCGCAAGGCACCAGCACGAATTGTCTTGTCCGCCCTGTAAACTAGGGCAAACTCTCCCTCTTCTTGTCCGACAAAACCATCAGGACGCCATATAACAGACACTCCCTCCTGAGCTAAAGCGCGGGCTTCGCAGATTGATACTTTACGTGTATTCGGTGGGAACTCAGTGTCTCCATCATCGTAAACAATTTCTCTGCGCTTAACGCCACGTTCTTGCCGCTCGATCACACCATAAACACTGAAATTCTTGATGCTTCTGGTGTAATCTGCCTCCTTCTCAAGGAAAACCTTGTCAAAAACGTTCTTGAACCAACGTCCAAACGCTGTGCGCTCTGCACTCTCTAGAAACTCCCGCATTTCAAGGGTGATTGTCTCTAGACCGTCTTTGGAACGCACCATCTTCGGATACTGGCGCAGCACCGAGAAATGCCACGGTTTGGGCACACCTTTTTCTCCGTGGAGGCCTTCAAATGCCTCTTTGTATCGCTTCGCTTCCCATTCCGCATGTTGTGCGTGCCTCTCATCGGCCTGTCTCTTTTTGGCGAAATATGCCTTTCTTTCACTCTCTAAGGACGTGCGAAGGCGTGCTTCCTCCCGTTTGCAGTCCTGATTATTGAGTGCCGTTGTGCTCTCGACCGAAAAAGGGGCATCTTTCCGAATTTCACCTGTCTCCATCTCCTCCCGGCAGTTGCAGTTCTTCGCGCCTTTCTTGTGGCCTCCACTAGTACAGCGTTCTGTGTGCCTGATGCTGCACGGCCAAACCTCCCCCGGTCTGAGAGTGATCCAACTTGGAGGCACCTTTCCCAGAGTGGCGTAATTCAGCATCTCATTTGTGGACTCAGCACCGACAAGCTGTGTTGTGCCGAGCAGTTGCTTCCTGCGATTACCGATCACTGTTCCTCAGTTGTTCCATGTGATTATCCTTCCGTGTTCTTTTCGGGTTTTGCTTTCCAGCCGTCACACCTCCCTGTGCATCACGCTGGAGACGAGTCACTCCCTTGCTATCGGAACTCGTCTGGAGAGTTTTTCATGTCTGCCCGATGGGTTTGTGAATCACTGCTGGTTTCTTCAGCTACGTGAAGGCTTGGCGTTGTTGGTCCCGTGCTCGACGCTACTTGCTCTCGTATCCTGCTCGTCGATTCGCGTTGCTCGGCTTTGGTTGTCGGTCTATGCTCTCTTCGGTTCCGCTTCTCAGCGGTCCTCGGAGCCTCCAGCCTTCTCTGTCCTCAGCTTTGCTCGGCTTCTCTCTGGGCTTTCCTTTTTCAATCTCGCCTCGGGACTCTTGGCCTCCGGCTCTCTCTATTCTTAGAATACCAGACTTCACGGCGATTTGCAACTATGTAGTGCCTATGGAAGTAAGCAAATCTCGCCATAACTAGCTGATTCTAAAGGATAATATGCGGGACAAACTGTCGTCGCCTGTATATACGGGGGTTTATAACATGGAATTCATCACAAGACGAGTGGAGATCGCACCGATCATGCAGGCAGCTTCAGGCGTCGTGCAGAGCTTCGCGCATGGCGATCTGCCGCGCCCTCGCGTGCATGAGAAGACAGTGCGTGCCTTACTGCGCTACGCGCCTTCCTTCATTGCAGGAGGCATCAACACTGGCGTGCCGTACACAGTAAAGGACGTGGCTCATGCGCTGCACGCAGACAACGCGCTGACAGTGATTGCGATTGCTCTTGATCTGCTCGCCCTGCAAGAGCAGGGAGCCGTGACACCTGAAGCACTGGAGCGATTGACAGCAGGACTCACTGTGACTGCACTGCGCGAGCTGGTGAAGACGCTGAAGGCAACACAGCGCGAACGCGAAGAGATTGAAGCAGAGCAAAAGTTATAGACCTTGCGTGGCGAGTCCCACGCATGTGCAGGGCATGGGATTGAGTCTCCCGTGCTCTGCTTTTCTTTTATGGACTCACACAACCAAAACAGACCTGCTCTACCCGAAGTACAAACACAGGAAAGAAGAAAGAGAAGCACTACATGAAGTCCTTCAAGGATTTAACTCCCATCGCGCAAGAAGCGTTGCGGAAACTCCGTGCACTGCATCGCCTGCCACAAACAACAGGCTCTGTAGTAGCCGAGAGAAAGATTTTGAACACGCTGAACTCAGTAGAGACGCTGGACGTGGCTCTGATCCTCGCGGCAGAAGAGGCCGACCATGAGTAAGCCCATCACAGGACACATGGCCTTCTGCATCGCGGCCAAAAAGATTCAGTGCAGCACCATGCCAAAGAAGTGCCTCCTCCTCTATTACGCCATTAGAGCCGATGAGAATGGACACTTCTTCGATTCCAACTTCAACATCTCAGCAGAGACCGGAGTGAGTGACAGTACAATCACGCGCACCAATCAGGCGTGGTCGAAACTGGGACTACTCACAGTGACGAAGCCTGCGAAGGATTCCAGCAAGGCGAACGACTATCAACTGCACCTCAAAGCGTGGCAAGCCTGTGCTGCGAAGTTCAACCTCGAAGACGAGGTGATGAAGGCGAAGATTCTACTTCGGAATGCAGATAAAGAACGCCACGCTCGATGGCGTGAGAGACAACGGCTGGAGGGTAAAACCCATGCTCCAACACCACTCTCCCAGAGGCTCAAAGAGGCCATCAATGGATGATACCTGTCACAGTCAAACGTCATGCCGTCACAGTCAAACGTCATGTTTGTCACGCGCAAACGTCATGTTCAGGGCATGACGTTTGACCCGTCATCAACCACATCAACCAAAATGCTTGTCAACCAGCATCAATCAAGGCTTGCGCCCATTGGCGTGAACCTGAAGTTTTAGTAGGTGGGTTGGAGGCAGAGAAGGGCTAGGCGATAGCCCAACAGGTGCCGCGTGTCACAGTCAAACGTCATGCCGAACCTAACCTCGGAAGAGTCTTCAATGACACCACTTGAAATGCTGGTCCTTCACTACGTCACCACACATCCCAACACGCGGCGCAGCACCGTCGTGGAATCTCTGAGTGATGGAGATTGGGACAGAGCCAAACGCATACGCTGTGCATTAGACACACTCTGTGCGTTGAAGATTCTGCGATCTCAAGAAGACGGTCGTAGTTTCCGCTATGTGTCTAACAAGGCTGTGCCATGAGGCACTCTATAGTCCGTGAGATTGCGTACTCACTCCAGAATGATACGCACCTGAGAACGCCCAAGAAGTTCAAAGCAAAAACGTGGTCTCCCATTGGTTCTGCGCTGCTCTGCCCCAAATGCTGCACGATGCAGACTTGCACAGCAGTGGACAAAGCGAGCGGCGAGGCGATTTTGAGATGCGAACACCGACGCAAGCAGCAACTTTAGGAGAACACAGCAACATGACAGGACACATAGGCAAGCCGAAAGACTTGTTCAAGACTCTGATCACTCGCAAAAGTAGCGAGCAGGTCACACCGTGGCACTATGCACAGCATCAAGTGCCGAACACACCGAAACCCACAACCAAACCTAAGAAGTGAAAGAGACTCACAATGGAAAATGAAATAGATGTAGAGCTAGAAATGGCCCAGAAGGCCCTTGCTGCTGCCCAGCAGAGAAAGGCTCAAGCCGAAGGGGCCGCACGACTCGCCGCACAGGCCGCGCTCGCAAAAAACTTGGCCGATGAGCAAGAGCGATTAGCACGCCTTCAGAGAGAAGCAGAAGAGACTCAACGTCGTTGGGCAGAAAAGCGTGCTGCTGAAGAAACGGCGAGGCGTCTTGCAGAGGCGGCCAAGGCTGCTGAAACCAGAAGGCTTGAGGCTGAGTTTGAAGCACGGCAAGAAAGTGCACGGCAAGAAGTTGCACGACAAACACAGGTTAGGAAGGTGCAAGAGGCTGCGAGGCAGATGGAAATTGACGCGGCAAACCTTGAAGCATCTTTGAGACAAGCAACCACACCGAGGGTTGAGCTATCACCTCCAACGCTCGCTACTAACCCACTTGGTGAAATCCTGTTTGGCAATCGTGCGCCGGATGCCGCGCAGCCTTATGGCCTCAGTGCCGAAGAAAATGCTGCGCTGCAAGCGAAGCGAGATCGTGAGATGGCAGATACCCCGGAGCTTGCACGAAAGGTGCATCCCTGCGTAGATACAGCAACATCCCGCGAACTTGAAGCCCTGCTCCGTCCAGTCTTGGGACAGGTAAGCACTCAACGATGTGACTCGCTGAGTTCCCAGTGGTCGTGTGGTGCGTTGCTCAATGCAGCGCGTCAAGTCGTAGCTCAGTACCGCGTGAAGCCCATGGGACACGATGCTGTGCTGTTTGCTATCGAGCAGCTTCTGGAGTCACAGCAATGAAGCGACTCACGGAGAAGCAACGAAGACAGCGCCAAGAGTTTGTTACAGGCACCGTTGACTTGACGTTTCGGCAAGAGGCTCACACAACACAATTCGAACAGTTGCTAGACCGTCTGGGATTGACGGAAACAAACTGCCACGAGAATGAAGAATGTGTGACGTGGTGCAGAGCGCACAGAGATTCGCGGTTTGTCCCTGAGACCGTGTTGCATCGGATGCGAATCAGGACTCTCTACGATGAAACCCTTGCACCGTTCTCACTGGTAGCGGGAACGGTCATCCCAGAGCCTTCACCTTTGCAGGAGGTGGAGGATGTCAACGAAGAGACCCAGCAGGCAGCATAGCGGCATTGAAGACTTGCTCCGAGCAGCAGAGACACCAGCACCAACCCCTAAACCGACAGCTTCACCTATACCGAAGATTCGACTTCCTGAGGAATCGCCCCAAGCGCCACTCGACTGGTTTAGTGCATACGAAAAATTCAACCCCAAATCTTAAAAGACCCAGAAGGAAACTACACAATGTCAGAAGCAGCAGTTCTAGATGTAGCTGCGTTGGACGCAAGCGCATCAGCCGTAGAAACAGACTCAGCGATCCCAGAACTTAACGCAATACCCGATGCTGAGGCACCAGAAATACCCGCAGTTGAAGCTGACTCTGCGGCAGACAAAGCCAAGACCGAAACCACAGCAGAGAAGCCCGTTGATGCTGCGAAGGCTCTCACAGATGCGGTTGCTGCATTCACTCCAAAGGACATCGCTGGAAAACTTTCCGAGATCAAGAAAACCGATCCCGCATTAGCTACACGACTGCATCAGGAAGTGAAGAACTCGCTTGAAGCAAAACGCTTCTTGGCTGCAAATAATGCGAAGACCTTTGATGAAGTGAAGGCTCTTCTCTCGAAGCCGGATGAAGTTACGGAGCAGTTCCGACAAAGTGTCGAAACCACGGATGAACTGCTTTACCGTGGCGATCTGAAGGAGTTGTCTGGGAACATTCTAGATGACATCACCGCAGAACTTGGTGACGCGGCTCCAGCGCGACTGAGCGAACTCTCTGAGGCATTGCTGGAGAAAATCACAGAAGCTGATCCAGCAGGTGCCACGCGCATTCAACGTGCTCAGTTCCTTGCGGCCTCCGAGACTTCTGGACTCATCAATTCTCTGAACAAATTAAACGGCTACATCGTGGCTGGTGACACCAAGTCGGCTGCGAACCTTATGAAGTCCATCGGTAAGTTCTTCTCTGAAGAGATCACTGCTAATGAGAACGTAGGAAAGACGCGCACGGAAGCAAAGGCAGCAGCGGAGAAGGAAACAACTGCTACCGTCACGAAGTTGCGCGGTGAGTTGGAAGTGTCTGCGGACAAGTCAATGAACCAAATTCTCGGAGGCTGTCTGTCTCCCTTCCTCAAAAATGCTTTGAAGGGAACGCCAAGACCAGAGCTAGAATCACTCGCCTCACAGATCAGAACTGAAGCCAAGCTGGCCCTTGGGAAAGACGCGGCCTACGTTGCTGAGGTTACAAAACTGTATCAGGCGATGAAGACCCCGGCGCAGAAAGAAAAGCTGATGCAGAAGTTCGAGGCTGTGTTGAAGAAGGATGACTTCGGCAAGAAATTGGTTGAGCGCGTATGCCGTGAGAAGTTCCCAGAGAAGTTTGCTGCGAAGCCTGCACCTGCTACGAAGCCTACAACCGTGAAGACCACAATCAACGGAAGGTCTGCTGATGCTTATGTGTTCAAAGCGAGACCAACGAACCTTATGCACGAAGACATTGTGTGGAAGGGACAGCAACTGACGAGCCGTGATTTATCCACACTTCAGGCCGCCAGACAGCAAGGTTTTGTGAAATCAAAGACAGGTCAGCCTGTACTCGTGACTTGGAAAGCGAAGGAATAATTCATGATTGAAAACAACGAAGTAGTACTATCCCCCGCTGAAGAAGCCGCACAGCGCACCGAGCGACAGGCGCGGTTGAAGAAGATGGAGCAGGACGAACGCGAAGAGCGACAACGGCGCATCGAGGCATCAGCAGCAACAACGCGAGGCTTCAATGAGGCTTACTTTCGCAAGCAGGAAGAATTGGCACAGCAGATCGCAAAGCAGAATGCGAAGAATGCTGCTGCACAGAAAGAACGGGA
>Ga0210403_10003008_pt1 | contig 14972 bp, 13 predicted proteins | sample IncBWC19MmetaG_FD_150863 | JGI IMG/M metagenome (GOLD analysis project Ga0210403, IMG submission 150863) | Forest soil microbial communities from Barre Woods Harvard Forest LTER site, Petersham, Massachusetts, United States - Inc-BW-C-19-M | ecosystem: Environmental > Terrestrial > Soil >... | reverse complement strand
TGCACCTTCCGTCTCGGCGTTGACGGTGACGACTACGCCTTGTGCAGACGAGATTGCGATATTCCGTGGCCGTTCTGGGGAGAGCGGCTCCGACGTGAGCGGCAACATGCGGTTTTCGGATTCCTCATCTTCTGCCTGCTGCTCATCCTCAACCGTTGATTCCCCTTCCACGGCCACCGCCAGCGCGCCTGCGGCTGGAACAGACTTCAGCACTTCCTCGACATCCGCAGCCGATTTTGCTTCCGTGTAATTCGTTTCGCTCACCTCGACAACTGGCAGCAATTCCTTCAACAGCGAAGTGAACTCGAGTTCGGTAAAGAGATCTTGGAGCGCTTCGACGTCCGGTTGGCCCAGCTTCATCGCATTCACGTCCAGTTCGATGGGGACGTCGCAATCGATGGTCACCAGCTTCTTGCTCAGCAGGATGTTGTCGCGATTGTTCTGGAGCGACTCACGATAAGTCTTCTTCTCGACTTCCGCGGCGCGATCCAGCGCCTGCTCGACCGTGCCAAAGCGCTTGATGAGATCGACTGAACCCTTGTCGCCGATGCCCGGGGCTCCAGGAATATTGTCGATGGCGTCACCGCGCAGGGCCATCACATCCACCACGCGCTCGGGAGGTACTCCGAGGATTTCCTCGACCTTGGCGGCATCGCAGATCAGATTATCCTTGGGCGGGTTCAGAACCAGAACCCGCTCGCTCACCAACTGCAGCATGTCTTTATCGCTCGAAACCACGTACACCGAAAACGATTGCGCCACGGCTTTGCGCGCCAGCGTGCCAATCACGTCGTCCGCTTCGTAACCTCCGAGCTCAAGGATCGGAATGCGGTAGGCTTCGAGCGCTCTCCGAATGTAGGGCAGCTGCTGCGCCAGGTCTCCGGGCATTTCTTTGCGATTGGCTTTGTAGCCCTGATACTCGATTTCCTGGAAGGTCTGAGTCTTGAGATCAAAGCGGCGCACGCTGGTAAGGCCTTCGGCCTGCTGATCGCGGAAGGTAGGCGCAGCCACATCAAACACAGCAGCGAGGTACTCCGGAGCAAAGTCGTCGCGCAATTTGCGTAGCATGTTTACGAAGACGTAAGTTGCCGCCGTGGGCAGGCCGGTTTTTGTGGACATGCCGCGCTGCCGCGCCATGGCGTGATAGGCGCGAAATATGAAGGACATGGTATCGATCAGGAAAATGGATCCCGTTTCGCTCGGGACAATCGTCGGTGTCTGCGCGGAAGGGGATGTGTCCGGCGCACCCGTATTCGCAGCGTCGGCGACGGAAAGAGCCGAGGATTTCTTCCTGGGAGACAAACAGATCTAGTTTAGCAGCAGGCTCGCAGAGGGGTCCGCAGCACCCTATTGGAAGGTGAGGGTGAAGTCAGCCTTGACGAACTTAGTCTTCGGTCCGCCATCCGCGTTGCTGAAAACCAAATGGTACTCCTGTGGTCGGTCAAACGTAATGGGGACCTGCCAATCGACCACCTGATCGTGAGCGGGATCCAGTTGATAGGTTGTGCTTCCCGGCCGGCCTTGTGCGAAATCGTTGAATTCCTGTTCATTCAAGAGCATCAAGCTAATGTCGGCAGTTTTGTCGCTGGTAGAATCAGGGTCGTGACGCTTCGTAAATGATCGGAAGTCGCCATGCACTCTTGAATACCCCCGGCTGGGAGGAACTACAAATGCAAACTGCGCATATTTGTTAAGCGAGAATACTCCGTGCACAACATTCTTGGATTCTTCCGAGCTGGAATGCACCGGGCGATCGACCGCTAGCGTTGTTTCCAGTTGCTCTGGCGAATTCGCCTTTTTCGAGCAACTGCAGGACAGCACCAACAGAACGATCAGCAGCCCAGCGGACTGTACTTGCCTGAAGTCTTTGCCCACCTGCTAATTTTCCTACGACCTCCCCTCCATTGGACAGGTGACCGAAGTCACCGCTTCGCCCTCCCATACTCAGTGTTGTAGTGCAGCTTAATCTCTCCGCAAGTGTGCTGCTCGGGCGAATAAACCACGCAGGTATCGAAGGGACGCGAATATACGTGCAGACTGACCGCTCGCTGATTGAATTCGCGCGGATTATATACCCGGTGGACGGGTTCCATGGGATCGACCGCGCAGGGATGGGTTGGATTCATTTCCACGGTGTCCGCAGTCTCGAGCTCGCAAGTACCTTCCTCCAGCTTTTGGGCAATCAAGCGGAAGTTCTCAACCAGCAATCGACCCATCGGGACGGCCATCCAGCAATTCTGGTCCCGGTGATTATGGACCGAACTGCCCTGGCCCACTTCCCAACAGATCGCCATCAGCTCGTAAAGCGGCGTCTTGTCAATCAAGTTCCGTGTGTAGTGCTGTCGATCCCAGGTCAAATAAGGCGTCAGAGTATCCGGCGTGACCAGCGTACTTTCAAGAAACTTAACGATCGGGTCGGTGTGATCGAAGGCTGGCTCCGAAAACTTTCGAAGCTCCGAAACAAAATCCTGTATCGAGACCTGCTTAGACAGTGCTTGTGTTTCCATGTTTCACCCCTCTGCGATGCCCAGTATATCCCCTAAGAAACTCTAACAAAACCCGACCCATGAGGCATTCAGGTGTGCAAGTCTTTGCTTACGTGGAGACCGCCTTGACAGTCGATAGCGCGGGGAGGAAAATTTCCGTGCACTTAAAGGGAGCCTTATGAAACAGTCTGTCCGGCCCCGAGAGACAGCCAACCTTTCAGATTCAATTCTTCGCCAGCTCAACCTTTACGCTCTTGCCGCAAGCGCGGCTGGAATCGGAGTGCTAGCGTTGGCGCAATCGGCTGAGGCCAAAATCGTTTACACCAAGACCCACGTCGTGATCGGAACGAACCACATTTACGACCTCGACCTCAACCACGATGGGATCGCGGACTTTAAGATCGATAATCATAGTTTTTTCACCGACACCATTGTTGCTAGCCTCAGTGCCATTCCGGCTCAGGCCCACAACGCAGTCGTCGGAGCACAGACGCATATCGGATTCCCGTACTCCGCTTATGCCCTCAGGCCCGGGGCCACCGTCGGCCCCAAACAACCGTTTTTTGGCGCGTGGATGGCTTGGTCGGACGGCGCTAATCGAGGGGGTCGGTGGGTCAACCTACGCGGTCGTTATCTGGGGCTGAAATTCCGCATAAAGGGCAAGATTCACTACGGCTGGGCACGCCTGAACGTTACGGTCGGTGGCTCAAAAATCACTGCCACCCTCACTGGCTACGCCTATGAAACCATCCCGAACAAGCCGATCATCGCCGGCTCGACGAAGGGGCCGGACCAGTGGGATGCACAGGGTATTGACACCGGAGCGTCCTTGACCAATCCGATCCCCGACACTCCGCAATCCGCATCGCTCGGCACGCTTGCTCTCGGTGCTCTCGGCGTCCCATTGTGGCGGCGGAAGGAATCGCCAGGCTCGGAAAGCTAACGCGTCAGCAGATGTTCGGCCCTGCCTCCAAGAAATCTTGACGGAGTTTGCCCAACCTGTGTTGGTTGAAACCGGGCTTTGTCAGTCCCATGGGAACTCCGAGCGGAGATATCTGCGCCTAAATTGACTCAAGCTCATTCCAGGAACATGCAGTCCCCATAAGAATAGAACCTGTATTCTTGCTCGACTGCATGCCGGTAGGCCTCCATCACCAGTTCTTTTCTCCCCAGAGCGCACACCAGCATCAGGAGCGTGGATTGCGGCAGATGGAAATTTGTCAGCAGTGCCCCCACCGCCCGGAATTCAAAGCCGGGAAAGATAAAGATATCGGCCTCGCCGCTGCCAGGCCGCACTATGCCATTTCCCGACTGACCAACCGCATATTCCAGAGTGCGCACAGTCGTGGTTCCGACCGCGACCACGCGCCGTCCTTCGCCGATGGCGTGGTTGATCTTTTCGGCTGCGCTCGGAGAGATTTCGTAATGCTCGCGGTGCAACCGATGATCTTCCACGCGATCCACGTGCACTGGTTGGAAAGTTCCGAGGCCTACATGAAGAGTGATCTCCGCCGTTTCGAGATCTCGATCTCGTAGCCGAGCAAGAATCTCTGGCGTAAAGTGCAACCCCGCAGTCGGCGCTGCCACCGAGCCGCGCTCGCGCGCATACACGGTCTGATAGCGGTCTCGATCGCCCGGGAGATCGACCCGATCTATATAAGGCGGCAGAGGCACATGCCCGAATCTCTCAACCAAACCAAAGAAATCCGCTGTCGGACTAAACCGAATGCGGCGCTCCCCGAAACTCCCACGGGCTACCACCTCGGCTCGTAGTCCGTCTTGACCAGAGAACAGCTGGTCTCCAAAGAACAGCTGCTCTCCCACGCCAATTTTGCGTCCCGGGCGAACCAGGCACTCCCACTCGTTTGGGTCCTCCGACATTTGTCGCGTGAGCAATACTTCGACCCGGCCCTTGAGAGAGTCGTGGGCCGCTGGGTTGCGCAAGCTCACGGGCTGGGCCTTAGCCCCGCTTCGCGTACCGTAGAGGCGCGCCGGAAAGACCCGCGTGTTATTGAATACCACGAGATCACCCGCCCGAAGCAGATCGGGAAAGTCACGAAACCGGTCATCGTGAAGCGCACCCGAGTGACGGTTTACCCTCAGCAGCCGGGACGCAGCCCGATCGGCAAGGGGATCCTGGGCGATCAGTTCCGCAGGAAGGTTATAATTAAATTCTGAGACTAGCACGCGCCTCTGATTATAATTTTCTGGAAGTTAGGACGCTTACCGTGCATCCCGTAACAAACGGATTGTGTTCCACAAAGTATGTGCGATACCATACGTAAACTAGTTCGCGTCCGCTTTCCCCCAGCAACGCCTTAAATCGATGCCCAGTGAACGCCAATATCGACGCGAAATGGTTCTATTCGGCCAGATGCTGCACCAGCGCGGCTACGTTGCCGCTACCGACGGGAATCTCTCGGCACGTCTTGATGACAACCGTATCGTGGTCACTCCCACCGGCATGAGCAAAAGCATGCTGCGCGCGTCCGATATGGTCGTGGTCGATTTGGAGGGCCGCCGGCTCGCCGGTAATCGCAACGTGTCCAGCGAACTTGCCATGCACTTGCTGATCTACAGGCTGCGCCCTGACGTGAAGGGGATCGTGCATGCACATCCCCCAACTGCGACTGGCTTTGCTGCCGCCGGACTTCCGCTCAACCAGCCGCTGGTCTGCGAGGTCGTGATCGGTCTGGGCTCCATCCCGCTGGCGAAGTACGGTACTCCGGGGACGCCGGAACTTTCGGATGCGCTCGAGCCACTTGTCCCACAGTACGATGCCATCCTCATGTCGAACCATGGAGTGGTTGCTTATGCGGACACGCTCCATCACGCCTATATGAAGATGGAAACGGTCGAGCACTTTGCCCAAATCGCTCTGGTAACGCATCTTCTGGGACGGCAGCAGCCGCTCGAGGGCGAGGATCTCGAAAAGTTGAAATTAGCGCGGACCCGATATCAACGGGCAAGCTCTGCGCTTCCACAGCCTTGCAGTATGGTGGCCGGCAACCACCGCGACCGCTCGCACGCGAACGCCAGTTCGTTGCGCCTTGAAGACCCAATTCGACCCCGCAACAAGGATTTCCGCAGTGAGCTGAAAGCTGGAAGCTAAAAGCTGTCAGCCAATCAGCTTTCAGCCAATTCCCTACCACCCTTCGCTGATAGCGTTTCATCCCTTATGCATTTTCCCTTATGCATTTTCCCTTATGCATTTTCCCTTATGCATTTTCCCTTATGCATTTTCCCTTATGCACTGTCATCTTGAGCGGAGTAGCTGCTTCGCGAAGCGAAGCAGCTACGGAGTCGAAAGATCCCTACCGGCTCGCGGTCCGAGTAATGTTGCAGGGAATTCTGACGAGAGCCCAAATCGGAGAACGCCTTGGGGCGGTATAAAGACTTCTGGGCGTGCAGGGATCCTTCGACTCCGCTCAGGACGACACGGTCTTGAGATGGTAGTACCGAGACACGGCAAGCACCGAGCACGAACCCCAAGCTCCATTGTCGATGATAGCCGACGGCTGCCCCTCTCACTCCCCTCCGATCCTGAACCGCATCCCTGCCCGGAAATTGGTTCCCAGAGCCGGATACCCCACCACTTCCTGATATTGTTTGTCGAAGATATTACCGACGTTGACGTATGTAGTAACTCGCGAGGTAAGCGCGTACCATCCTCCCAGGTCAACACGCACGTAACCCGCTGCGTGATCGATGCCGAATCCGAGAAAATCCGAATCCTTTCTGCTCCCCACAAAACTTCCGGCTAGGCTCCCGCCCCATCGCCTTCCCAGATAAGTCAGCAATGCGGTCGCGGAATTCTTCGGGCGACGCAACAGTGGCTGGCCAACGCCGAAGACCGTGCTGTCGCAAAAATTCGCGGCTGTGCACACCGGAGCTTGCAGGATTTCCGTCGACGTATAGGTGTAAGCCACATTCAACGACAGGTTCGTCAGAACACGCCCCTGAAACTCGACTTCCGCGCCCTGTGCGAAAGACTTATCCACGTTCACGTATTGCCCGATGAACGTAACCGGATTGGTCGAGTAGTCGATCCGGTTGTAGAAAAGATTGTTGAAGTAGGTTCCAGTCAAGGCGTATTTATTTCCAAAGAGATTTTGAATGAATCCCGCCTCGAACGCCCGATTGCGCTCGGCCTTCAGCCCCGGATTGGGGACGCTGAATGGCGGACCGGCAAAAGTCTCTTCCAACCGCGGCTCCTTGAAGCCGGTTGCGTAGGAAAATCGCAGCCGCGTGCCAGAAAAAACTTCGCCTCCGCGCAGCGCCAGCAGGGTCAATGCGACGCGCGGCACGCCGGTGTTGCCAAAAGCGCTGTTGTGCACAAAACGCGCGCCCGCGATCACCGATAACCGGCCCAGTGTCAGTTGTTGCTGCCCGTAGACGTCCTGGTTCAGCCGCTGGCCGTGGGTCAGAGGTGGGAAGTTCAGGTCGCCGACGAACCCGTTTTCGTCCTCGAAACGGTAACCGACGGTGGTATGTGCCCAGCTGCGCTCGATGTAGTCTCCCTGGTACTCAAAACCTGCGCGATTAATATCGGAGACAGCGTGCGTCGGGAAGTCGTCCACGCGGTCAGGATCGCCGTTGAGGTTGATGTTGGTGTAGCGGTAGTTGTAGTCAAATCCCGTGAAGCGATGCTGCCAGCGCGAAGGCCCAGCGACGATCAACTCCACGCCGCCCAGAAGGGTGTTCAAATGCGACGCATCATTCGGATCTGGTGGTTCGAGGGGAGTGCCATTGAAGTTCCATTCTCCGGAGAGGCCGGTATTACTGTTGGAGTGGCGGACGCGCACCCGCAGAGAAACCCGGTCGTTGATCGCCACCCCAAAATTCCCACCCTGCAGCGAATTGGAGTAGGCATTGTTCACGCCTTCGCCGTTGGTATTGAATTGCTCTGCGAAAGCGTTGTAATCAAAGCGGCCATACGCACCCGCCAGGGACGCGTAGCCATTCGCGGTTGAGAAATTCCCGCCATCGGCACCAAAACGAAGTTCGGGAGTGGCCGTGGTGCCGGTCCGCGTCCAGACCTGCACCACGCTGGTCATCGCGTCCGACCCATACAGCGTGCTCTGCGCCCCGCGTACGAATTCCATGTGGTCTGCTTCCGTCATTGGAAGCGTTCCAAAGTCAAAAGTCCCGCCCGGCTCGTTGACGGTGACGCCGTCCACGATCACTTTGTTGTAAGTAGAATCGCCTCCGCGTACAAATAGCGAAGACAATCCCCCCTGTTGTCCCGCGGTGTTCACGACCGCGCCTGGCAAGAACCGTATGGCATCGTCAGCCGAGACTGGATTCATCACCTGAATCTGTCCGCCGCTCAAGCTTTCGACATCCGCACCCGCTGCCTCGGTCAAGACCGGAGTACGAGTGGCTGTTACCACCACACTTTCCGCAGCCTGAGCCAATCCCAGTTCGACGGTGACCACTTCGACTGATGGTGTTACGTCCGCAGTTTTCGCCGCAAAACCGGGGGCAAGAACACGAACTTGATAAGGTTCCGATTGAAGTTCACGAAACACCACCAGCCCCTCGCCGGACGTAATTCCTACCGCCGCTGGCGTCGTACTTCCCCGCAGCATCAACACCACTTGCGCCCCGGCCACGACCGCCGATTGAGGATCAACCACTTTGATTTTGATTTCGGCGGCCGAAGCTGCCGCCAGCAGGCAAAGCACACTGGAAAGAATCCGAAAGAACCGCATGCACTCCTCCTTTGTCTCGCGAAAGGGGTTGGTGTGGACGGTTCGCGCCAGTCTCCTGGCTTTGCGAGTGAGGACAGCTTTCGCTGTCCGACGAATGCAACCAGCCTTCCCAGGGTTTACCCAGTGACCGATTGCGAATTTCCTCGCTTACAGTTGCGCGGCAGCGCGGGATTCTCACCCGCTTCCCTCCTCATCAGAACCGACAAGATCAGATCTGACAAAGACGCGCGAACCAAAAAGTTGACAAAGAACAAAAAGCCACTTCCCCGGTTCTGACGAGAACCAGGGAAGTGGCATTGTAACCCAAACGCTACCGTTCCTCTACTGCACCGTCACACTGACCGGAGCAGAAGCATTTCCGTTGGCGACGACCGCCAGACTGCTGGCGCCAGTTTCGATGCCCGACGGCACATCGAAATGGGTGGATACCTTCCTCGTCCCAGTCGCCACGCCCATGGTGCTGTGGTTGTGGGTGCGAGCATAGAACACGTGCCCGCTGGCGTTGTTGGTAATGCGAACCAACGGGTAGCTGCTCGCCATTTGCGCATCGTCCCCGTAGGCCGCACCGGCAGACAGGCCGTTAAACTGCGTGCCCGAGATGGTATAGCTTTGCCCCGGGGTCACCGTTGCTGGGAAGGTCGTGATGGTTGGCGCCCAGGCGCTGTTGGCCTTTCCCTTGGCGGTGTAGATCTCGGCGTCGATGGTCGCGCCATCAGCCAGCGTGTATAGAATCTGGCCGGTGGGAAGCACCAGCAATCGGCCAAGGTAAGAGGTATTGAGATTGCCCGTTTGCTTGGGCAACGGGGCAGCATGGAACTTGGTTCCATCGAACTCATAAAAACTCACGGGAGAGTTGAAGACGCCGGGGCTGACCTCGCAGAGGACGTTACCGTCCGGCAGCACAGCCGCGGGAGCGTCCGCCATATCATTTCCATTGGGGAAATCCGGTCCCGCCGCCCACTTGGCGGTAGCCGTGTCATAGAGAGCGGTGTGCCCAGCACCTGAGCTGCTGCCTCCGGTGGCGAACACATTGCCCTGGGGCCGCAACAACGCCGGCCCGATCTCGAGCCCAGCGTTGATTGACAAATCCACGATCGTGCTTCCGGCCGTCACCCACTTGCTGGTCTTGGGGATGAACCTCTCGGAATTGTCTGTGTTCTGTGTATCTACCGTCAGCACCGTTCCATTGGGAAGCAACTCCCATCCTTCTTCGGAAAACGTGTCCGCTTTGCCGGTACCCTTGAGCGTCCATTTGAGGGTGTTCGCATTGAAGAAGGCGGTGGCCTCGCTGATGTTCTGGCCCAGCATGAACGTTCCATTCGGCAGAACAATCCCCGGAGAATCGCCGATGTTGGTCCAGCCGTTCGGGGGATTGACGTTTGTCCATTTGTTCTTTACCGGGTCGTAAATAGCCCCCAGTGACACTTCACTCCCGCCACAGCAATTGTATTCGCCGCCCTCTACGATCACTCGTCCGTCGATCAACACGGCGGAAGCGAAATACAACGGCCCATAATTCGACGGCATCGAGGCCAGCTTCGACCAGGTTCCATTGACGTAGCTGCCCTTGTTATTGGGGGTAAGCCGCCACCAATTCGGGCTCAGGTATTCGTGTACCATAACTGTCCCATCGGTGAGTTGGAGGGCGGTATCGGTTTGAAAGGTGGGTGGATGATTCAGCGATTGCCACTTCTGTGCGTTGGCAAAACCAGCCAAGGCCAGGCAGGCCACGAGTGCGATTCCTGACATTTTCAGCGTCTTCATATTTGTCCTCTTGCGACTTCCCTCGAGCGGGACGCGCAGAAACTCTGGGGGTTGAGTGGCGCAGTGCGTCTGGCACTGCGGTAAACGCTCTTGAATCCGTGAAGGGTTTCGCAAATCGAAGAAACAATTTGCGGCACAAACGTTAGCCCGAAGCCTCATCAAAGTCAACGCCGCATTTGTAAAAGATTTGTTTTCAGAGAATAGAAAAATCCACTCGTCTTGATCCCATCGGAACAAGACGAGTGGACAAAATGTGATCAACTGTTTTGTTACTAGTTTACGGTCACCGACTTGGCAGCCGACGGGATGCCGTTCGTGACCACGACCAGACTGCTGGCCCCGGTCTCGATCCCAGCAGGCACGGTGAAGTTAGTCGACTCCGCCAATGCGCCAGTCTGAACCGCGTAGGTGCTCGGGTTGGTCGTCCTGGCGTAGAACACGTGCTTGGTTGCATTGTTGGTGATACGCACCAGCGCGTAATTGGTGGCATCCTGGAAGTCATCCCCGTACGCTGATCCTCCCGAAAGCCCGCTGAATTGCGTACCCTTGACCACATAGGTCTTTCCGTGAGTGACCGTGGCCGGGACCGACGTGATCTTCGGCTGCCAGGCTGCCTTGTAGGTTCCTTTCGGAGTGAACACCTCGATATCCGAGCTGTAATCGCTGAACAGCAACTGGCCGCTCGGCAGCATCAGGAAGTGTCCGTAGAACGAAGAGTCCTGGCTCGCGTTCGGCGGTCCCGCGATCTTCGCCAGTTTCGTCCCGTTCCACTCATAGAAAGTGGAAGGTGTGCTACCAAACCCGGGGCTGGCCATCACGATCACGTTGCCATTGATTTCCAGCGACGCGGGAGCGTCAGAGCAGTTGTCCGCGCCCGAGAAATTCGGACCGGCCTTCCACGTTTTTGTTTTCGTATTGTAGATCGAGGTGTGCCCTGCTCCGCTGCTGTTGGCGCCAGTAGCGAACACCGTGCCGTTCGGCATCAAAACCGCCGGTCCGATTTCTTGGGTTCCGGGATCTTCTAACCGGACAATCGTGCTTCCGGCGCTGGTCCACTTCTTGGTCGTGGGATTGTAGATTTCGGAATTAGGAGCATCGATTGCATCGACGGTCAGAACGTCCCCATTGGGCAGCAGGTTCCATCCTTCTTCGTCAAAGCGGTCAGCTTTACCCGTGTTCGTGATGTTCGTCCAGGTAAGGTTCTTGGGATTGAAGTAGGCCTGATCGACTCCATCGCAGCAGCTGGCCTGCATGTAGGTTCCGTTGGTCAAAAGAATAGCTTGAGCGTCGCCGATATTGGCCCAGCCGGCCGGGGGATTTACAGGCGTCCATTTGTTTTTCACTGGATCGTAGATCGCCCCCAGGTTGGTCCAGCATCCGCCACTGCAGTTGTTGTTGTATTCGCCGCCCTCAACGATGTATCGGCCGTCGGGCAATACGACGGAACCGAAGAACAGAGGACCGTATGCGGCGGACGTCTTGGCGATCGGTTTGACCGTCCCGTTCACATAGCTGCCGGTGTTGTCAGGTGTCAACTTAAACCAATTCTGCGGGTTCGGATCCTGTTCCTCGTGGATCAATACCGTGCCGTCCGTGAGCAGTGCGAGTACGCCGGCCTGGAAATTGACTGGATGTTTTAGCGCTTGCCACTTCTGTGCGCTGGCAAGACCAGCCAACGCAAGCAATGCGAGTAGGGAAATCCCGAGCTTTTGCAACATCTTCATTTTTGTCCTCTCCTGGGTTTGGGGTCCTCTATGGGCGGGTTCGAACGGGGGAGCTTCAGAACGTTGCCGCCAAAGATGAGACTTGTAAATCAATCAAAACATTCGCCGCAAAAATCTACTCGGAGACTGCAGTGAAGTCAATGTGGCCTTTCTTCTCCTAACCAGCGCACCCACTCGAGGCGCAGGCGTCCTCGCCCGTGCGACACTAACTTCAAACCTCGTGGCTTCCAGACAAGCGCTCCCTTGAGAAAAAGGGTAAAATGCCAACATGATTTCTCAGGATCTACTCGACATCTTGGTCTGCCCCATGTGCAAGAAGCCAATGCAGCATCGGCAAGAACCGGGAGAAAGCCTGAAGTGTACCGAGTGCCACCGCGTCTACCCGGTTCGCGACAACATCCCGATTCTGCTGGTCGACGAAGCCGTCATCGACGCCTCCTAAGAGTTCTGCCTTCCCACAAGCCCGGTCTCAACTCGGCCTATTAATGGCCCGATCTGGGCAGGCTGCGCCCTTTTCCGTGCCAGAATGACACCTTCTGTCAACCTGCCCAGACTAGGCCACCCTTAGTCGACCTATAGCCACGAGCCTCCCCTCCACCGCAACTTATTGCACCAAAATGCGTTTAACTGGATATGGGCTTCTGGTGTCCGGCATTTGCGAAGCCGGTTCCGCTACGGCAACGAAATTGCATGCAACGGAAGCAGCACTAACGGAGTCTAATAGCTTAAGAGTGGGACAGGGTCGGAGGTGAGACGGCCATGAATGACAGATTTAAGGAAAGATTTTCCGTTAACGAGCTGACGGCTTTACGCAACGATCTGCTGCAGGGCGGTTTGATCGATTCCCGCGAGGCCGCCGAACTTTTGCAGGTATTCCTCATGGGAAGGGGTTACGGTGTTTCGCCGCAAGCGGCTTTCGATGCCGCTGGTCGGGTGGAAATGTCCGGCTGCTCCATCCCGGTATTGCAAAGCGAACTCGAGAACCTGGCATTGGTCATGTAATGCCGGCGAATACAACGTTTCGCCGCGGGCATGAGTCCAATCAGGTGAGAGTGAAGTTAAGAGTGAGGCAAAAATTCTGAGGGGAGTTTCACAACCAAGTTAATCCCCACAGGGTGAGAAAGAGAAAAGCCGGGCTAACCAGCCTGCCGGTCGTGTCTGAGAACAATGTCATGCTGAGCGTAGAAACAGGTTCGCGAAAGCGAATCTGTTTCGCAGTCGAAGCATCCCTACCGCGAGTTTGCTGCCGCGGTAGGGATTCCTTTCTGCGCTCGGAATGACAAACTCCGCACTCTTACGCTGCGTCGCAGCTGCAGTCTCTCGCTATACTGGTCTCCAGACGCCTCATGGAGACGCGAGAATTCATCACCCGATCGCAGGAGGAGACCATCGCTTTCGGGCGCACCCTGGCTGAGATGCTGACCCCACCGAAGATCGTCGTGCTTCGAGGCGACCTGGGAGCGGGCAAGACTACGCTAGTTAAAGGCATCGCGGAAGGCTTTCACGCGGCCTCAGAAGAAGATGTAACCAGCCCCACTTTTACTCTGATCCACGAATATCGCGGGCCTGAAGCCATTCTTTATCACATCGATCTATATCGCGTGGACACTCCGCGCCAGCTTGAGACCTTGGGTCTCGATGACCTCATCGCGGTAAACAGTGTGCTGCTGATCGAGTGGGGCGAAAAGTTCCTGCGCTTTGAACGCGAACGCGATGTGGAGATTGCATTGGAACGAATCGACGAGAACGAACGACGGGTTCGAATCACTTGCTAAGAGCCTTCACCACAGAGACACAGAGTCACAGAGACGAAAGAAAAAAAGAAAAGATTTCTCTGCGTCTCCGTGACTCTGTGGTAAATAGCTTTAAAATCCCATGATGTTGTAGCCGCAGTCGACGTAGATTACTTCGCCGGTGATTCCTGAACTGGCATCAGACGCCAGGAAAACTCCTGTGGCACCGACTTCGCTTACGTCTACATTGCGGCCGAGAGGAGCGCGCTCGGCGTGGGTCTTGTGCATGTCGCTGAAACCGGAGATGCCGCGCGCGGCCAGCGTCTTGATTGGGCCCGCGGAAATGGCATTCACACGAATGTTCTTCCTGCCGAGTTCGAACGCTAAATAGCGTACCGTGCATTCCAGGCCAGCCTTGGCCACGGCCATCACGTTGTAGCGAGGCACGACTTTCTCGGAAGCGTAGTAGGTCATGGTTATGATCGATCCGCCATCCTCCATGAGCGGCGCGGCGGCGCGGGAGACTGCGATGAGCGAATAGACGCTTACATCGAGAGCCACGCGGAAGCCTTCGCGCGTGGTGTTCACGAAGTCACCCTTGAGTTCGTCCGCGGGAGCAAAGGCCACGCTGTGTACGAGAACGTGTAGCTTGCCGTAGCGCTCTTTGAGTTGGCCAAAAAGCCGGTCGATCTCGGCGTCGCTCGAAACATCGCACTGGAACGCCTCGGCGCCGGGTAGCGACAGGATCAGGTCTTTCGCTTCCAATGCCATGCGTTCGTTCTGATACGTGATGGCAAGCCTGGCTCCGGCGCTATGCAGCCCTTGCGCGATGGACCAGGCAATGCTGCGTTTATTTGCGACTCCGAAGACAACCGCAACCCGACCTTCTAGGCTGGAAGACATGCATGGCTCCTGTTGAATTTGAAAGAATAACGCGCGAAGGGCTTATTTACCACAGAGACACAGAGTCACAGAGAAAATTCGGGTTTTTCAATTCAAAACCTCATGATTTCTCTTGATCTCTGGGACTCTGTGGTCAATCGGTTTTTACTCCACCGGCGTGGCTTCGCTGACGGTTACTGGCGCTGCCACCGGCCAGCTTGCGCTGACAAAGGCGACCGCGTACACCAATCCAATGACAGAAAATCCGGCCACCAGACTAACTTGCGCCACTGCTCCCACCAGCAGTGCCAGACAGATCTGCAGCGCTGTACCGGCGAAATAGAATGTGTTCTGCACTCGTCCCATAAAGTGCGGCGGCACCTGTTCCATCAGGCTGGTGTTGATGGCGACACCACTAACGCCGCGTGCAGATCCCATCATGCTGTAGATAAACACGGCGATGGCAAGCATGGGAGACAGTGGCGCCAAAATCATGCCGATCGTGAGCAGGCCCATGGAGATTGCGATGGAACGACGGGCGCCCAAACTCGCGATGAACCAGGGAGCGTAAAGGGCGCTCACGAACGCGCCCGTGCCCCATCCGGCGTTTAACCAGCCATACCCTACAGCGCCGGATGGGGCACGGGCGCGTTCGTGAGCGCCCTTTAC
>Ga0210403_10003007_pt1 | contig 14972 bp, 10 predicted proteins | sample IncBWC19MmetaG_FD_150863 | JGI IMG/M metagenome (GOLD analysis project Ga0210403, IMG submission 150863) | Forest soil microbial communities from Barre Woods Harvard Forest LTER site, Petersham, Massachusetts, United States - Inc-BW-C-19-M | ecosystem: Environmental > Terrestrial > Soil >... | reverse complement strand
CGCGCATTGGATCAACGGCCGAAACATCCCCGTCGACGGGCTGGAGCAGCCCTATGCGCCGCTCGACCGCCGGCCGTTCTAGCCGCCCTCGACAGGGAGCTTTACCCGATTGGCGCCCGGCCGTTTCAAGTCAGCAGCTTTTCGAGCGACTCCAGGGTGTCGGCTTCGCCGACGGGTTTGTCCCAGCGGACGCGGTGGACGCGCGGAAAGCGCATCGCCACCCCCGATTTGTGGCGGGTCGAGCGGTGCACGCTGTCGAAAGCGATTTCGAGAACGATCTGCGGCGCTACCTCGCGCACCGGGCCATAACGCTGCACGGTGTTGTTGCGGATCCAGCGGTCGAGGCGCTGCAATTCCTCGTCGGTGAAGCCCGAATAGGCCTTGCCGACGGGCACCAGCTCGCCGCCGTGCCAGGCGCCGAAGGTATAGTCCGAATAGAATGACGAGCGCTTGCCGTGGCCGCGCTGCGCGTACATCAAGACCGTGTCGAGGGTCAGTGCTCCGCGCTTCCACTTGAACCAGGGGCCCTTTGGCCGGCCGGCGAGGTAGAGCGAGTCCGCGCGCTTCAGCATCAGCCCCTCGATGCCGCGCTCGCGTGCACCATCGCGCAGCTCGCGCAATTCTTCCCAGCTCGCGAACGGCACCAGCGGGGACAGATCGAGACCCGGCGGCAGCTCGCGGGCATACCACCCCTCAAGGCGGCTACGGCGCTCGACAAAAGGAAGGGTGCGCAGATCCTCCTCATCCGCGCGCAGGATGTCGTAGAGCCGCACCGCTGCAGGATAGTCGCGCAAGAGTTTGGGGGTTGGCGTCTTGCGGTTGAGCCGCTGCTGCAGATCGTTGAACGGGGCCACCTCGCCATTGCGCAGCACCAAGAGCTCGCCGTCGAGCGTCACATCGGCCGGCATCGGCTCCAGAACCTCGGGAAAGGCGGCCCCGATATCATCACCCGAGCGCGAATAGAGCCGCCGAACGTCGCCGCGGGCGACGAGCTGGACGCGGATGCCGTCCCATTTCCACTCGGCGAGGTAATCGCGCGGGTCAAGGCCGCCGAGGTCGGATTCCTCGATCGGCTGCGCCAGCATCAGCGGGCAGAAGGTCGGCAAATCGCCGGTCTGCGGCGCCGGACCGCACCCCTCGAGCCACTCGAACAATGGTTGATACGGCGGTGCCAGGGCGTGCCAGACCTCTTCGATCCGATCGATCTCGACACCGCCCCACTCGGCGAGCGCGGTCTTGGCGAGGCGGGCCGAAACCCCGATGCGCAGGCTGCCGGTGACGAGTTTCAAGAGCGCCCAGCGCCCGGTCGCATCGAGCGCGTCGAGCCACGCCTCGAGCAGGCTTCCGACGTCGTTGCGGCTCGTCGCCTTCAGCTGTTTGACGATCTCGCCCAAGCTCGGGACGGGTATCTGGACACCCGGTGTCTCGGGCCAGATCAGCGACACAGTCTCGGCGAGGTCGCCGACAAAATCATAAGACCATGCCAAGAGTTCAGGGTCGACCCGCTCCGCGGCGAGTGCACGCACTTGGCTCGGTTTTGCCGCATCGAAGACCAGCTCGCCGGTCAAGGCGGCTAACGCCCAGCCCCGCTCCGGATCGGGCTGGCTCGCAAAATACTCCTGCATCAGCCGCAACTTGCCGTTGCGCGAGGGGGTGAACAGCAGCGCGTCGAGGAGGGCTGCGAAGCGGTTCACTCGTCTTCCTCGAAGCCGGTCAGCGCGAGCCCCCGGGCGCGATAGCCCTTCTGCCGCGCGTAATGCACGAGCGCTTCTTCGCGGCCATGGGTGACCCAGATCTCCGCGGCGGCGACCTCCTCGATGGTCGCCGTCAGCTCGTCCCAGTCGGCGTGATCGGAGATCACCAAGGGGAGCTCGACCCCCCGTGCCTTGGCGCGCTGGCGGACCCGCATCCAGCCCGACGCCATCGCAACGACCGGATCGGGCAGCCGGCGCGACCAGCGGTCGGTGGTCGCGGCCGGCGGCGCCAGCACGATGCGCCCTCTGAGTGCGTCGCGAGAAACGTCGGCGAGCGGGAGGACCGGACCCAGCGACACCCCCAGGTTCTCATAGAGCTCGGTCAAGCCGATCAGCGCGCCATGGAGATAAACCGGCTTCTCGTAGCCCGCTCGCCGCAGCAGTGCCAAAACGCGCTGGCATTTGCCGAGCGCGTAGACCCCGACGACATGGCAGCGGTCGGGGAAGAGGGCGAGCGAATGCAGCAGCTTGTCGATTTCTTGCCGGTCGGGCGGATGGCGGAAGACCGGTAGCCCGAAGGTTGCCTCGGTGATGAAGAGATCACCATTGCAGGGCTCGAACGGTGCGCAGGTCGGGTCCGGCCGGCGCTTATAGTCACCGGAAACGACAACCCGAGCGCCGCGATAATCGAGCACGACCTGGGCGCTGCCGAGCACATGCCCGGCCGGTAGGAGCCGCAACGCCACACCGCCGACCGTGACGCTATCGCCGTAGGCGAGCGGCTGCAGCGCGCCGCCCGCCGCCTCGCCATAGCGCTGCCGCATGATCGCCAGAGTGTCCGGCGTGGCGAGCACCCCCTCATTCCCCGGGCGGGCGTGGTCGCCGTGCCCATGGGTGATCACGGCGCGTGCGACCGGAGACTGCGGGTCGATGTAGAAATCCCCCGGCTCGCAGTAGAGCCCGGCCGACGTCGTTCTGATCCAAGACTCGTGCCGCAAGGAGGCGAGCGGCATTGGGCACCGCGTGGTGGTTGCAGACCTCCCGATATAGGCTACGCCGTCGCCCGAAAAAGAACGACTGGCCTCAAGGTCGCCGGGATCAGAGCTCGGGCGAGGTCACCAAGCGGGCGATGGCGTTTAGATCGCGGATCAGGATCGTCCCCTTGCCGAGCTCGATCCAGCCCGCCTTGTGCCAGCTCTGCAGAATCTTATTGACGCTTTCCCGGCTGCCGCCCGCAATGGCACCGAGCTCTCGCTGTGAGACGTGAAGTTCAACCGGCGAACCCGGAACTCCGTGCAAGGTGGCGCTCTCGGCAAGAAGCACCAGCGCTTTGGCAACCCGCGACTCGAGATGCCGAAACAGCACGTCCTCGACCTGCTCGCTGGTCTGTCGCAACCGCTGGCACAGGATCCGCAGCAGCATCATGCAAATGTCCGCCCGGTGCTCCAGGATCGGCATGAAGTCTCGGCGATTCAGCACCAAGAGTTCACAGTCGGTCATCGCGACCGCGTCCGCTGATCGCTCACCGCCATCGAGCAGCGCGATTTCGCCGAAAAGATCGCCGGGGTTCATGATGTTCAGGACGATCTCCTTTCCCTCGGCGGAGACCGAGCTCATTTTTGCCGTGCCGCGCAACACCAGCATCATGCTGTTGCCCGGCGAACCCTTGGCGTAGATCTCGGTGGTCGCGGGATACCGCTCGACCCGCGAGTAAGCCAGCAAGGTGTCGACCTCGCCGGGGGTCAATTTTCCGAGCAGGAAGTGGCGCTCGAATATCTGCCTCTTTTCCTCATATGTCGGACCGGCCATCACAGTGCCCCTCCATGAGCAGCTACTCGAAGGCGAGCCGTGCGTTCGTTACTGCCTCTCACGTAACAGGCGGAACGGCTCGCGCCCGACGGCACCATGGTCGCCGCGTTCGCTGCTCATCAATCGCACCCTAATGTTAACGCTGCTCATCGTCTCGGACAATTCGCGTCCGCCGGCTGCAGCAAACCGCGAAATCGGCGAAGCAACAAAGCCCAAGCCCGCCAACGGCGCGGTAGGAGACGATGGCTGCTCAATTGGACTTGCGTGGGCGCCGCGTCGCGCTCGAGCCCGGCCCATAGGCATACCTGCTTGGCTTCAGCCTCCTCGGCCCAGCGAACAAAGATCGGTTTATGGGTGCTCACGGCGAACTCCCCGAAATGGCGAAACCATTCGATGGCGGAGCAGGTAACCACCGGCCGCGGCGCCCTAATGTGAGGTCGGTCACACAGGAGAAGAAATCTTAACACCGGACGGCTTTATGGCACGCCGCGGGAGCGCCTATCGGGCCGGCCAGACAACTTGAACCTGTGCGAGGTCCCCTGTACGTTTACCTCGCCGTCAATATTCGCGTCCGCGGATCATCCCCAGCGTTAGCTTGTAGAGCCACGGTATGAGATGCTCCCGGTGCCACGCGGAGAACCCTTCGGGCATGAAGTTCTGCGGGCACTGCGGCGCGCCCCTCGGTCTCGCTTGTCCGTCATGCGGTGCCGATAATCCTGTCGAGCACCGGTTCTGCGGCCAGTGCGGCGGGTCTCTTGATGGACCCGTTCGGCAAAACACAGCGTCCGCGTCTTTAACGCCTGAGTCTGGCCCTCGGCGGGCTCCGCATGCCCAGGGCGCTCTTCCGGGCGAAATAAAGCAGGTTACGGTGTTGTTTTGCGACATCGTGGGGTCCACGCCGCTGACCGATCGGCTCGGATCGGAGGGGATGCGGGATCTCGTCAGCTCGTTTCTCGACACCAGCCTTGCCGAGGTACATCGCTACGGAGGTACCGCACCGCAGTTTCTCGGCGACGGGTTTATGGCGGTGTTCGGCGCGCCTCTGACCCACGAAGACCATGTGCGCCGCGCTCTGTTGGCTGGCGTTGCCATCCAACGCGTTCTGAGCGGGGACGGCGGCGGCGCCGACGCCGCCCGACTGGACCTGCCCGTGCGGATCGGCGTCAACACCGGCCCCGTTGTCTTTGGCCCGGTTGGCGGCGGCTTGGCGATGCAGCCCACGGCGATCGGCGATACAGCCAATGTCGCCGCCCGACTACAGCAGGCCGCCGAACCGGGAACCATCTTGTTGAGCGAGGCGACTCGCCTGCTGGCTCAAGATTATGCGCGTGTCGAACCTGTCGGTCCGCTCGCAATAAAGGGCAAGGCTGAACCGATCCTGGCTTATCGCCTGCTTGGTGTTTCGCATCGCCGCTCCGGGCTCCGCGAGTTCTCGCCGGCACGCGCGGCAGTTTTTGTCGACCGCGAAAGCGAGCTCGCGATCCTGAACAATTTTCTGCGGCAGGTCGAAAGCGGTCGCAGCCAAGCGGTCGGCGTTGTGGGCGAGCCCGGGATCGGCAAGTCTCGGCTCCTCGCCGAATTCCATCGCCAGCTCGCCCAAGGACGCGTCACCTGGATCGAGGGGCGGTGTGTTTCGTACGGCACGGCGATCCCGTATTGGCTGCTGCTCGACCTGCTGCGGAGCAATTGCGGAATTGTCGAGACCGACACCCCCGTAGCAATCATCGATAAGGTTCGCTCCGGTCTGCAAGAGGTCAGGATGGACCCCGAGCAGGACGCCCCCGTCCTTCAGCATCTTTTGGGGGTTGACGATCTGGGCGGCTCGCCGGCGTTGTCGAACCCCGAGGCGGTGAAAGCCAAGGCCTTCGAGATCTTCCAGCAAATCAGTGTCAAGGGCAGTCGCTTACGCCCGATAGTTCTGGTGCTCGAGGACCTCCACTGGGTCGACAAGATATCGGAAGAGTTCGTCGGCTTCCTGGCGGAGAATGCCCCCGGGGCCCGCATCCTGATGTTGGCGACCTATCGGCCGGGGTACCGCCCCCCGTGGATCGACAAGTCGTATGCGGGGCAAACGCCGCTGCAGCCATTGTCCCGCGACGATAGCCTTCAAATGGTTCGCTCGGTGCTCAGCGCGGAGCGCCTTGCCGAGCTGGTGAGCGCGGAAATCGTCGCCAAGGCCGATGGCAATCCTTTTTTCCTCGAACAGCTGGCGCTCCACGCGGGCGAGGCGAGGGATCTCCGAACGGATCTGATGGTTCCGGACACGATCCACGATGTCGTGATGGCGCGCATCGATCGGTTGTCGGACCAAACCAAGCAACTTCTCCAAACCGCCGCCGTGATCGGCCGGGAGTTCTCATTTCGTCTGCTGAGTGCGGTGTGGAAAGGCTCGGGGCCGCTCGAAGCCCAGCTGCGGGAGTTGGTCCGTCTCGAATTCATCTCCGAGCGCGTCGAGCCGGAGGGCGCGACGTATGTTTTCCGCCATGCATTGACCCAGGAAGCTGCCTACGGCGCCATGCTCGAGCGGCACCGCCGCGCCTGGCACGGCCTCATTGGACGCGCGCTCGAACAACTTTACACCGACCGTACCGAGGAAGTGGCGGAACTGTTGGCGTTTCATTTCGGCCGCGGCGATGATGCCGAAAAGGCGGTCGATTTCGCAATTCTGGCTGCGGAAAAAGCACAACGCCGCTGGGCTAATAGCGACGCGCTGAATTATTTCGACGACGCGGCGCGCCGGCTTGAGACAATGCCCGAGACAGAGCCCAACCGGCTCCGCCGCATCGACGCCGTGCTCAAACAGGTCGAGGTAAAATTCGCGCTCGGTCGACAGGCGGAACACCTAACGGCGCTCGAGAACATACGGAGCGTTGTCGAGGCGGCTGGCGACCCGCGCCGCCGCGCTACCTGGCACTGCTGGACCGGGTATCTGCACGGCTTGACAGGGAGCCCGGCGGCACTGGCGATCGAGCACTGTCGCGAGGCCGCGGCGATCGCAGCGGCTGCCGGATGCGACGACATCGAAGGTTTCATCTACTCCTGCGCGGTGCAGGCTTATGTGTTCGGCGGCGAGCTGCGCGCGGCGATCGAAGCGGGCGATCGCGCCGTCCCGATCCTCGAGGCGCAAGGCAATTTGTGGTGGGCAAGTCGCACGCTCTTCAACACGGCGCAGGCTGCTATTTATTTGGGTGACTGGGAGGTGAGCCTCGCCTATTGCCGCAGAGTGCTCGCGCATGCCGCCACGCTCGACGATGCGCGCCTCAAAGTGGTGGGCCTGTATCGCCTCGGTTCCGCCTATATCTGCCAGGGCGAGATTGAACGGGGCCTGCGCTGTTGCGAGGAAGCCCTTACGCTCAACCCTCTGCCCTTCGACGTCGCCATGGCGAAAGTATTCCGCGGGTACGGCGAGATCAGGGCCGGCCAGCTCGATGCCGGCATCGCCGATCTAACGGAAGCAATCGCCTGGTTCGACCGGTCTAGCCTGCACCACGTACGAGTGACCCCGGCCCTCCGGCTGGCTGAAGGCCATCTGTCTCGGGGGGAGCTCGGGACCGCACGAGCGCTGATCGACGACGCGCTTACCATGAGCCAGGCAAAAGGGTATCGGTACGTGGAAGGATTGGCGCATCGGTTGCTGGCGGAATGCCTCGCCGTCGAGTCACCGGTGGTTGCTATGCAGCACGTCACCGACGCGCATCGAATTTTCGAAGCCATTGGTGCTCGAAACGACCTCGCAAAGATCCTGGTTACGCGCGCAAAATTGTCTCAAAGCGATCCTGTCGAAGCGCGAGGATTGCTCGAGGATGCGGCGGCTATTTTCAAGGCGCTCGGGACCCTTGACGAGCCCGCTCGAGTAGGTGCAGCGCTGGCCGCACTCGATCGAGGATCTCCAATCTAACGGCCCAAGCATGTTCTGCCGCTCCCGGAGGTCGCGGTTAAGAAAATCTCCCCAATGTGAGCTAGTTCACACGGGCGACGACGGGATGACGTCAGGCTCGTCATTGCATCGAGCGAGCCGCGCTTGCACGGCTGGCTGACTGAAACCCGAGGGGCGCAGGGCCAATAGGGCGTCTGAATTCGACCCTCAACTCAGGAAGGAGCATGAATATGTCGGAGGCCGAAGATCTGGGCAATCTGATCCTCAGGTTGAACCCCTATACCAACCGCGACATGCGCGACAGCGATCCGGTTTTAGTGGCCGGGGAAATGGACATCTATTGCAGTTCTCCCAGCCCGGGGAAAGAACCCCCCGACGTCAGCCAGATCGAGGTGGAACTGGACGGCCCCTACCGGCAAGAGTGGACCTTTAAAGGGGAGCCGCAAAAGGTCGGTATGGCGTACCGCATCAAATACAGATTCCCAGTTTACGAGAAACCTGCTGAGGGGGAGGAGCCTGAGCCCCTGTACTGGCTCGAAGACTACGTGCTGATCGGTTTTGAAGGCGGCATGGGCGGGTAAACGGTCGCCAGTGCCCGGCTGCCGCGCAGCCGATGATCTGACCCGGCTCTCAAACATCGTAAGGCGCCACCGCCGTCGCACGAGTGGTGGCGCCTTAGAGCGGCAATAGGGGGCGACGTGGCGCAACAGATGGTGCCCCGACTGGATCTGGACGAGATTCAGGGGGATCTGCTGATCGGCATGCACAAGAATGCCCAGCTGTTCATGTTCTTTAAAATCGTGGATGCTATCCGCTTCCAAGCCGGGACGAAGGAGTATCTGGTTCGGCGAGTAACGAGCGCCCGAACAGCGCAAGACCGCGAACGGCGCGCCTATGAACGACGCCGCCAACAAGAAGCAAAGACCGAAGCCTGGCTGGGATTGAGCCTCGGCTTCACCACGGATGGATTGACGCGGCTGCTGGGTCCGGGCCGGCCGCGCCTCGATCCGGCTTTCGAGCGCGGGGCTGATCATCCGGAGACGATCGCCGCTCTCGACGACCCGCCTCCGTCGAAATGGGCACGCGACTTCCTGGCGGACCGCCTCGACGGCGTTTTTCTGATCGCCGGTCCCGACCCGGCTTTTGCGACCTATCATGGTAACGCTCTACGCGAACGGTTCGGGACGGCGATCAAGATTGTCTATTCGGAGATGGGCAAGGTTCGACCTGGAGCGCAACGCGGGCACGAGCATTTCGGCTATCTCGATGGGATTTCACAACCTGGTATCCGTGGCCTAACGCGACCATCGAACCCGACTTACCGGCCAGATCAGGGGTTGCCGGGTCAGGATCTGCTATGGCCGGGAGAGTTTGTGTTCGGTTACCCGGGGCAGCATCCCGAAGATCCGCGTAAGAAAGGCCCAACGCCGGAAATGGCGGCGCCTTGGATGCGCAACGGCTCCTATATGGTGTTCCGGCGCCTCGAGCAGAAAGTGCCCGAGTTTCGTAGGTTCGTTCGCGAGCGGGCCGCACGGCTGGGGATGGATCAGGAGCTGCTCGGCGCCCGGATGTTCGGCCGCTGGAAAAGCGGTGCTCCGCTTGAACGCGCTCCGCTCTACGACAAGCCTGCGCTAGGCGACGATGAGAAACGCAACAATGATTTCGAGTTCGGCGACGATCCCGAGCAACGCAAATGCCCATACGCAGCGCACATTCGGAAAGTCTACCCCCGCGACGACACCGGCAACGAGGCGGAAGTCCAGAGGCACCGGATCATCCGCGCCGGGATCCCGTTTGGTCCAGAAGTGGAACCCGGAGAAACGACAACCAGACACAGCCGGGGATTGATGTTTGTCTGCTATCAGACCTCGATCGAACGGCAGTTCGAGTTCATTCAGCGGAGCTACGCGAACAACCCCAACTTTGTTGGCGGAAAGGTTCGGCCGGGCGGCGGCGCGCCGGTGACGCCGGGCTTCGACCCAATCATCGGACAGGCCGCCGGCAATGGTCCGCGCGAAATGGACGAGCCGTACCCAAACTATCCGGCCGGGAGCAGGCGCACCACTCTCGACATACCGAACCAGTTCGTGACGCTGACGGCGGCCGCTTACTTTTTCGTGCCGTCGATTACCGCACTGCGCACGGTGCTGACCTGATCGGCCTTTCGCGCTACGCTGCCCGCAGCGGGAGGGATGTTATGAAACAAAGCACGCAGCGGATACTCACGACCCACGTCGGCAGCCTGCCGCGGCCGCCCGATCTGCTGGAGATGATCCAAGCAAAGGAGCAAGGCGAGCCATTCGACGCCGGTCTCTATGCCAACCGGGTCAAGAGCATGGTTGCCGAGGTCGTCGAGCAGCAGGCCGAGGCCGGCATCGACATCATCGCCGATGGCGAAATGGGCCGTTTCGGGTTCATTCCGTATGTCAACGAGCGCCTGGCTGGCATCGAGCCGCGCAAGAGTGCGGGCGGCAGGAGCGGCTGGAGCGGGTCGCGCGAGCATTTGGCCTTCCCGGAATATTACCAATGGGCCGCGCAGATGCCGGGTGCCGCCGGTCGGGCGCCGCCGACCCAATGGGTATGCACCGGCCCGATTTCCTATCGCGGGCATCAGGCATTACAGCAGGACATCGACAATTTGCGGGCCGCGCTCTCCGGGGTGGCGTGCGAGGAGGCCTTCATGCCAGCGGTCTCGCCGACCAACCTCGCCAATTGGAACGCCAACGAATATTACAATACCGATGAGGAGTTCCGGGCGGCATTGGCCGACGCGCTGCACGAGGAATACCAGGCGATCGTCGCGGCCGGCCTCGTCTTGCAGATCGACGATCCGCAGCTCGCCAGCCACTGGGCGATGCACCCGGAAATCGATCTCGCCGATTGCCGCAGATGGGCGGGCGCCAGCGTCGAGCTCTTGAACCATGCGCTGCGCGGCATTCCGGCCGAGCGCATCCGCTACCATACTTGCTACAGCATCAATATGGGTCCGCGCGTCCACGACATGGAATTGAAGCATATCGTCGACATCATGCTCGGCGTGCGTGCCGGGGCCTACTCGTTCGAGGCCGGCAATCCGCGCCATGAGCATGAATGGCGGGTCTGGGAAACCGCCAAATTGCCGGAAGGAAAGGTGCTGATCCCCGGGGTCATCACCCACGCCTCCAATCTTGTCGAGCATCCCGAAGCCATCGCCCAGCGGATCGGCCGGTTCGCCGGCGTGGTCGGGCGCGAAAACGTGATCGCCGGCGCCGATTGCGGCTTTGCCAGCTTTTCGACCTCGTGCGAGGTCCACCCGAGCGTGGTATGGACCAAGCTCGCCGCCCTCGCCGAAGGCGCGCGTCTCGCGACGAAGGAACTGTGGGGCAGGGCGTAACGCAGCCGACCCCGGCAGGCGAGGACAGAGGATGAAATTCGGCTATTTCACGCTGAGTGACAACCGGTACGCGAACAACACGAGAACCGCCAACCGGTTTGTCGCCGACATCATCGACGAGGCGGTTTACGCCGAGGAGGTCGGGCTCCACTCGGCCTGGATCGGCGAGCATCATTTCAGTACCCTGGGCGTGCTCTCCTGCCCCGATCTCGTGCTCGCCAATGTCGCCGCCCGGACCCGGCATATTCGCCTCGCCCCGGCGGTCACGGTCCTGCCGCTGCATCACCCGATCCGCGTCGCCGAGCAATGGGCGACCCTCGACCTGCTGAGCGGCGGCCGCGTCGATTTCGCCGCCGGCCGCGGCTATGACCGCCAGGAGTACCGGCCATTCGGGGTCTCGTTCGAGGACAATCAGGCGATCTTCGAGGAGGGGCTGGAGATCGTCCGCCGGCTGTGGTCGGCCGATCGCCCGATCTCGCACACTGGCAAGCATTACCAATTCGAGAATGTCGCAATCACGCCGAGCCCGGTACAGCGCCCGCTTCCGGCTTACGTCGCCTCGTTCTCGCAGCCCTCGATCGAGCTTGCCGGCCGGCTCGGCTGCGGTCTGATCGTGGCGCCCTTTGCCGCCGCGATGAGTTATGGCGGATTGCGCCAGGTCGCCGATCTCTACAATGAGACCTGCGCCCGTCACGCCAGCCCGCCGGGGCGGCTGATGTGCAGCTATTTTATCCATTTTGCCGACACCTCGGGGGAGGAGGAGGCCGCCCGCGCCCGGCAGATCCGCTACTACAAGGAGTGCGTGATTGCCGCCTTTCCAGGCGATCCCGCGACGGCACCGCCGAGCTATCGCTATTTCATCGGGATGGTCGAGCGGCTGCGCAATGTGCGCCCCGAAGACCTGACCGAAAACTCGGTATTGCTGGGCTCGTCGGACCAGATCACCGACACCCTGAAGAGGGTCGAGGCCGCCGGGTTCGACGAGGTCATCCTCTACTTCAACGTCGGCCTCAAGCCCCACCCCCAGGTCAAGCACGAGATGGCGCGCTTCATGGCCGAGGTCGCCCCCGCCTTCATTTAGTCGGCGAGGGCCGAGAGCGGCCGCGCAACATTTTCCAGAGGTTGACGTTCGGCCTTGATGCCGATAGCGAGCTCGGTCAGCGCGGCCGCGATCATCAGGGCCGCGCCGAAGAGATAGCCGTTGAAGACCGCACCACGCTCCCCCGAGCCGATCAATACGCCAAAGAGCCACGGGGCGGCCGCACCGCCTAGTGCCGTGCCGACGGCGTAAAAGAAGGCGATGGCCAATGCCCGGGCTTCGATCGGAAAGCTCTCGCTGACCGTCAAATAAGCGGCACTCGCCGCCGCCGAGGCGAAAAAGAAAATTCCGCTCCAGCACAGGGTCAGCTCTCGGGCGTCGACTGCCGCCTCGCGGAAGAGATACCCGACGATCGCCAGCAGCACCCCCGAGATCGCATAAGTCGAGGCGATCATCGGCTTGCGTCCGATCCGATCGAACAGCGGACCGAGCAGCAGCGGACCGAAAAAGTTGCCGATAGCAAAGGGCAGCACGTACCAGCCGATCGAGGCCGAGGGCACGCCGTAAAATTGCGTCAAAACGAGCGCGTAGGTGAAAAAGATCGCGTTATAGAAAAACGCCTGCGAGCCCATCAGCACGAGACCGAGCACGGCGCGCTGCGGATAGTCGCGCACGATCGCCAGCACCATCCGCAGCATCGGGGTGTGCGAGCTCACGGCGAGCCGAATTCGTCCGCCCGCCGGCGGCGGCAATGGCGCCCCGGCGGCATTCGCGACGCGGCGCTCGATTTCCTCGACGACTTCCTCTGCCTCGCCGGGGCGGGCGTGCAGCACCAGCCAGCGCGGGCTCTCGGGAAGCAGTCGACGCAGCATCAGGATTCCCAGACCAAGCACGGAGCCGATCCCGAAGGCGGCCCGCCAGCCCCAATCCGGCGGCAAGGTGCCCGGCTGCAAGAAGACGACCGCACCCGCGGCTCCGAATGCCGCACCGATCCAGAAGCTGCCGTTGATCGCGAGATCGATGCGGCCGCGAAAGCGCGGTGGCATGAACTCCTGGATCGCCGAGTTGATCGCCGTGTACTCGCCGCCGATCCCGGCGCCGGTCAGAGCACGGAACACCGCAAAGCTCCAAAAATCCCATGAAAAGGCGGTCGCCGCGGTCGCCACGAGGTAGAGCCCGAGCGTCACAAAAAACAGCTTTCTGCGGCCCAAGCGATCGGTCAGATAGCCGAACACCACCGCGCCGGTGACCGCCCCGACGAGATAGGCGGTGCCGACGAGGCCGACCTCCTCGGCATCGAAATGCAGCACCGGGCTTTCCTGCAGGGCCCCCGCGATCGAGCCCGCCAACGTCACCTCGAGCCCGTCGAGGATCCAGGTGATGCCGAGTGCCGCAACGACGAGCGTGTGGAACCGGGACCAAGGCAGGCGATCGAGGCGTGCCGGGATATCGGTCTCGATGACGGCGACGGTGTCGGGCATGCTGGGGTGACGCTCGCCACGGCATAAGGTTTCGCAACGATGATACGGCAGTTAGCTCCGATCGTGCTTTTTTGCCTCTCCGCCGGCCTAGCGCGAGCCGACGAGGTCGGCCGGTTCAGCAACGACTGGACCGGCAACGGCATTGTGGTCGAGGCGGTTGCCGACCCGAAGATTACCGGCGTCACCTGCCATCTTGTGCATTTCGACCGCAGCGTGATCGACCGGCTGAGGAAGGGAAATTGGTTCGAGAACCCCTCGAACAGCGGGATCTCATGTCAGCAGACCGGTCCGATCGTGATCGGCAAGATCGTCACCAGCGCCAAGGGCGAGGAGGTCTTTTCCGAGCGGATGAGCCTGTTCTTCAAATCGATCGCGGTGCGCCGAATCTACGACAAAGCCAACGACACCCTGGTCTATGTCGCCTATAGCCGGCAGGTCAAAGACGCCAGCGCCAAGATGGGCCTGTCGACGATCGCGCTCTTCAATGCCAACGCCGCCTGGAGCGCCGGCAAACCCTAGCCTTCATCAAAAGCGTGGTCGGCCACCATGGCAAAACCTATCCTCGCGGCCATATGCCGAGGTCGGAGGTGGTGTCCCATGAAGCAGTTCGGCATCGGTCAGCCGGTCCGCCGCGTCGAGGACCGGCGGTTTATCACCGGCCGCGGCAGATATCTCGACGACCTCAACCGCCCGCGACAAGCCTACGCCTTCATGCTGCGCTCGCCGCACGCGCATGCGCGGATCCGTGCGGTCGACACCACCGCCGCCGCGTCCGCGCCGGGTGTTCTCGCCGTCTATACCGGGGAAGACCTCGCCCGCGACGGGCTCGGGACGATCCCCTGTCTCAGCGCCGTCACCAACCGTGACGGGTCGCCTTCGGTGATGCCGCCGCACCCGGCGATCGCCCGTGACCGCGTGCGGCATGTCGGCGACACCGTCGCGATGGTGGTGGCGGAGAGCGTTGCTGCCGGGCGTGATGCGGCGGAGCTGATCGCAGTCGACTATGAGCCGCTCTCCGCCGCTGTCGACGCCGAGCATGCCCTCGACCCTGGGCAACCTCAGGTGTGGGACGAAGCACCGGGTAATCTCTGCTTTGACTGGGAGGTTGGTGACGGTGCGGGGGTGGCGCAGGCGATGACCGGGGCGCGCCATCGCATCGTGCTGGAGCTCGTCAACAATCGCGTCGTCGTCAACTCGATGGAGCCGCGCGGTGCCCTCGGAGAATACGATCACGGCGAGGACGCCTACACACTGTGGAGTTCGACCCAGGGCTCGCATTTCCTGCGCAATCTCTTGGCCGAAAGCGTCTTCAAGATCCCGGAAAACCGGATCCGGGTGGTGACCCCCGATGTCGGCGGCGGCTTCGGGATGAAGCTCTTTCTCTATCCCGAGCACGTGCTTGTGCTGTGGGCGGCGAAAAAGCTCGGCCGCGCGGTCAAATGGACACCCGAGCGCTCCGACGCCTTCATGACCGACACGCAGGGCCGCGACAACCTCACCCGGCTCGAGCTGGCGCTCGACGACGAGCTCCGCTTCCTCGCGCTCGATGTCGCGATCCTGGCCAATATGGGCGCCTACCTGTCGAACTTCGCCCCGGAGATCCCGACCGTCTCGGGTGCGGTGATGCACAGCGGGGTCTACGCGATCCCGGCGATCCATGTCGGGGTCAAGGGCGTGTTCACAAATACGGTGCCGGTCG